>Ga0315288_10005418_pt1 | contig 16220 bp, 10 predicted proteins | sample YL17G11_20_MG_FD_203454 | JGI IMG/M metagenome (GOLD analysis project Ga0315288, IMG submission 203454) | Sediment microbial communities from Yellowstone Lake, YNP, Wyoming, USA - YL17G11_20 | ecosystem: Environmental > Aquatic > Freshwater > Lake > Sediment | place: USA: Wyoming | collected...
AACCCCGATCCAGTCGGGGCTTTGGGGCTATTCGCCCCCGATCGAGTCGGGGTTGCCGAAGCACATCCCGAGCAAGTCGGGATCGCCACCGGGCAGCCCGAACGTACGCACCGCAAAATCCTGCTGTTCGGGAAATAGCTCCACGATGACAGAATGGCCTAATTCCAGGCCGTATTTCTCACACAACTGCGACTTAGCCTGCTGCAATAGGTCCACCACCATGTCACCGTAGAGCGCCGCCTCACGTTCATCCATGCGCACGACGAACTGGTTGCCTTGTAGCGTTTTGAAGGAAGATAGGTGGTCGCGCAAGTTGACAAGGTTGTAGGCCTGGACGTTGTACGCGTCCTGATTGTGAACCTCGTTGGCCATCGCCCAGCCTTCTTGCTCGTTACCGAGGCGAAGCAGATCTTGGGCCAACTGGATCTTCGCAGGCAGATAGTCAGGATCAAATTTCAGTGCCTGACGCTGGTACGCTGCGCCCTCGGCAAAACGATAGTCCTGAGATAGTTTTCTGCCGATCAGGTAATCCACCTGCGGATTGGTCGGCCAGTCCTTCAACGCATTGGCTCGAGTCTGTTCAACGGCCTTGGTATCGTTGGTCAGATGAGCTAAGACGCAACGGTATGCCCATGTCTCGGGGTGCCGAGGATTGACAGCCGCGGCCCGATCAAGGGACTTGCTCGCCGCAGCATAGTCTTCGCAATCAATTTGGTGTTCGGCCAGCAGCAACAAGGCAGGCATAAGATTGGGGTTCAGATAAAGGGCCGTATCTAATGATTTGACCATTGCACCGCGGTCACTATGGTAAAATGCCTTGGCCAATCCGCAGTGCATGTCCGGGTCGTCGCCGAAGCGCTGCAGAGCCTTACGATACTGGTTGGCAGCCAGCTCGTAATCTTGCTTGTCCAGTGCCAGCGACGCCGCCGCGAGATAGGCTTCGCGACAGTTGGGGTCATTCTTTAGGGCTCGGTTAAAAAACTGTTCGAGAACGATCCGAGGTTCACACCCAAGCAGCAGCACCGCCTCTCCAAGGGCCACCAGATCCGGCGGAGCCCAGAATTCAATTTCGATTGCACTGCCGAGCCGGTAGATTCTCGCCAGCATCTCAGAGGCAAAGGTTGCCCGGCCGCAGTATTGATTTGCCGTATGTCCGAGCTTTAATAAGCGAATACTCACCGGATAATTTAGCAGGGTTGAGTCAATTTCCTTGGCGGCCTGGTCGTATCGCCCCAGTGCGATCAGCAGTTGAGCCATCAGAATTTGCCATTCCTCGCCGTATGCTCTGCTTTCAATGGCTTTCTGGGTGGACTCCAGGCATTGCATGTATTGGCCGCTTTTGAACTGTTTGCGAGATGCGTCAAGGCTTTGGGCAAATGCAGACCGGACCGATCCAACCGTGAATGCAAGACAGCCCGCCATTAAAATCGTAGGGACTCCGCCGAAGCGGCTTCGACCCTCACGCGAAGGCGGACAGCTATCCCGACAGGTCGGGATTCTTCTGGACCGTAGGGTGGGGCTTGCGTCCTTCGCAGTAGCTCTGCTACGGAGAATGGATGCCCCACCATTGCTTATCGGTGGGCTAAAGCCCACCCTATCAGGATGTTGCAGCGGCATCACCTATTTTCCTTGGCGCAAGCTATAAGCGCAGACCCTTCCTGTTCGACTGCCTCAGCAGGTAAGACGCGCTAACGTGGGCTTTTATTGCAGCTCGGTCTCGATGACGTTGTTATTTTCTTGCCCCGAGCAGGGGGGCTGATCGCCCTGCGCAATTTGGCCCGAAAAGACTGTTTGACTTGGCTGGCCTCGCTATAATAGGCTGCGGACAGCCGGGGCCCTGAGCGAAGCCGAAGGGTCTGCCGGGTGGGCATATTTCGGCCCATTGGAGAGGGCCAGTTTCCTCGACAGAGCTCGGGACAAGCCTGGTTGACCCCGATAAAGTCGGGACATGGTTCGACGGAGGCTATTTATGGATGTGACGGTTACCTTTACTGTCAACGGGCAAGAGAAAACGATCACGAGCGACCCGCAGCGCCCTCTTCTCGATGTCCTGCGGGAGGAGCTGCACCTGACCGGTACTAAATACGGCTGCGGCGAGGGCCGCTGTGGTGCGTGCACGGTCCTGATGGATGGCCAGCGTGTCCTGTCCTGTGTCACGCCTGTGGCTCAGGCCGATAAGAAGAGGATCACGACGGTTGAGGGACTGGCTGCGGGCGATTCCCTGCATCCCGTTCAGGAGGCCTTCCTGGCAGAAGGGGCGATGCAGTGCGGCTACTGCACACCGGGAATGATTCTGACGTGCGTAGCGCTACTTGCAAAGAATCCTAAGCCTACCGATGAAGAAATTGCCGAAGAGATGAATGTCAACCTGTGTCGGTGCAACGGATATGTGAAAATCCTGAATGCCGTTCGTCGCGCCGCAGAGAAGATGCAGAGGTAAAAGCTCATGATCAGAGATATCTTAGCCAAGACGTTTGAACCACAGCGCTCGGAGCCGTTCGATGAGCCGGGATGTGAGGTCGATCCCCCTGCTTCCGCAGGGGCAAGCCTGTCCTCGCGAAAGCGGGGAACTCGGCTCGGGACAGGGCTAAGCCGACGTGCCTTTGTCCAACTGCTCGGTACGGGGCTTCTTATCACGGTGACCGAAGGTGTCTCTGTCGCTCGGCAATTTGGCGGCCGCGGCAACCGCGAGTCCGCCACCGTGGCGGCACGACTCCACATCAACCAGGATGGCACCATTACAGTGATGACCGGCAAGGTCGAGGAAGGCCAGGGCCCTCGGGCACAACTGACGCAGGCAGCCGCTGAAGAGCTGCGAGTCGCCGTTGACCGGATCCGCCTGATCATGGCTGATACGGATCTCGTGCCTGATGACGGCATAACAGCAGGCAGCCGAACGACTCCGTCCACAGTACCCGCTGTCCGGCAAGGTGCCGCAACCGCCCGCGAGCTGCTGACACGTCTTGCCGCCAAGCGATGGAATGTAGACAGCAGCACCTTAGACGTACACAACGGGACTATTACGCACCGGGAGACGAAGCAGACTATCAGCTACGCGGATCTGGCCAAATCAAAGGATGTTGCCGAGGCCTTCAAACAAACGATTCCCGTCGATGTCACTCTCACGCCGGTAAGCAAATGGGAAGTTCTCGGCACTCCAGTTCCCAGGCCGAACAGCCGGGACCTGGTCACGGGGGCCCATCGTTTCCCTTCGGATATCGTGCGTCCAAATATGCTCTACGGAAAAGTCCTGCGTCCACCCTCTTATGGAGCCACGCTTGAGTCAATCGATCTGTCTGAAGCCCAGGCCATGAAGGATGTAGTGGTCGTCCGTGACGGTCAGTTCGTGGGCTGCGCTGCGCCGTCATCGTTTCGTGCCGGCCAGGCTCTGGAGGCCGTTGCCAAAACCGCATCCTGGAAAACATCGCCTCATCCATCGAGCAAGGAGATATTCTCTTATCTCAAGAAAAATGCTCGCGCAGGCCGTCCCAATACGCGAGGCTCTGTTGAAACAGGACTTGCCGAGGCCAGCAAGATCCTCAGCGAAACATATAAGGTGGCGTACATTCAACATACTCCAATGGAGCCCAGGGCGGCGGTGGCGGAGTGGAAAGACGGCAACTTGACCGTATGGACGGGCATCGATTGGCCTCAGCGAGCGCAACGGGACTTAGCCAGCACTTTTCAGATCCCGACCGAGCGGGTCCGCGCTATTGTGCCTGATATGGGCAGTGGATTCGGCGGCAAACATAGCGGCGAGGCGGCGGAAGAAGCGGCTCGATTGGCCAAAGCCGCTGGCCGCCCGGTGGCCGTGCACTGGACACGAGCCGAGGAGTTCACCTGGGCTTATTTCCGCCCGGCAGCGGTAATCGAGTGCAAGGGCGGCCTGGACGCGAAAGGCTCGATCATCGCCTGGGACTTCACCAACATCAACGCCGGCGGCGCCGCGATTGACACGCCGTACAATATAGCCAACACCAGGATCCAGTCTGTGAGTTCCGACTCTCCCTTGCGCCAGGGCGCGTACCGGTGCCTTGCCGCGACGGCCAACAACTTTGCCCGTGAGTCGTTTATGGATGAGCTTGCCGCCGCAGCAGGGGCTGATCCACTTGCCTTCAGGCTCGCCCATCTGGAAAACCCGCGCATACGAACTGTCCTCGAGACCGTTGCGAAACACTTCGATTGGTCAACACGCAGGAAGAAGGTCACGGCTGAGATAGGGGTGGGGCTGGCCTGCGGAACAGAAAAGAATTCCTGTGTGGCTGCGTGTGTCCAAGTGGGTATTGATCGCAAACGGGGCCAGATCAAGGTGCATGAGGTGTGCGAGGCTTTTGAATGCGGCCCCATTCAGAATCCAGCCAACCTGCTTTCTCAGGTGCAAGGCTGCATCATCATGGGCCTGGGCGGTGCACTGCGCGAAGAGATGGAATTCGAAAACGGCAAGATACTGAACGCCAGCTTCGCGAGGTATTTAGTACCAAGGTTCAAGGATGTTCCTAAAATCGATATTCATCTGATCAACAAGAGCGACATTCCCTCGGCCGGTGGCGGTGAGACACCCATTATCGCGATTGCCCCTGCCATCGCCAATGCTGTTTTTGCCGCCACGGGCGTGCGCATCCGTTCTATGCCGATCCGCGGTGGCCAACCCGCCCTACAGGCGACCCCTGCTGGTGCAGGGGACGCGAAGGCATCGCCGTAGGGTATGCAGATTTCTGCATACCATTTGCGGAATTTGGCGGTATGCGAAGCATACCCTACCGAGCCGTTCGGCATTGCAGGCTTACCTCCGCAGCATGCAGGCCGTCAGTGGTTGCGGTGATGTGCACGCGGCGGGCCCCGCCCTCTTTGGCTCGCAGTATCAGCATTGCCTTGCCGAAAAAGAGTTTGCGGCTGTCTGCCTGGAAAGGTTCGAGAGAGAGGGGATTGCCGTTGCCGACAGCGGCGATCTCGGCCGGGCCGTCAATTTCGAAGCGGATGAGATTGTCCGCCAGTGGACAAGGCGTGCCGGATTCATCGACGGCCTCGACCAGGACGAAGCACAGGTCCTCACCGGTCACGGCAAGTTCGCTGCGATCCGGCGTCAGGCGAATCGCCGCGGGCTCGCCCGCCGTCCGCATCACCGCTTGGCCGATCTCCTTGCCGTCCTTGTAGGCGACGGCCCTGAGCTCGCCCGGCTCGTAAACAACGTCATTGAAACGCAGCCGATACCTGTCGGTCACGGCATAGTAAGAGGTATCCACTTTCTCTGGATAGACTCCGAATTCGCGTATGCTTGCCCACGATCCTTCCTGCAACTGTGAGAATTCAATCCGCAGGAATCTCGCTTTTACATCCACTTCGTGGCCTATGCAGGTGCCGTTGCCCGACCAATCGTTCTTGGTTACGATGGTTTGCCATGCCGAACCATCGGTCGAGACGTCAATACGATACTGGTAGCCCTTTGCCTCTTTCTCGAAATCGATACTCACATAACGTACCGGCTGGGCCTCCTCCAGATCGACCTGCCACCATTGCTCGACGGAGCCATCGGACGCGCACCAGCGAGTAAAGCGATTGCCGTCGTTGGCGTGGGCGATCATATTTCCCTTGTCCGACTCCTCGTACCCGGACTTGGCGGGCTTGCCCTTTGCGAGGCTAACCGGCTCGTCGCTCCGGCTAATTTTCGTTCGACGACCGAGTGACTTGCCGTTCAGGAACAGCTCGGCCGAGTCTCCGTTGGTATAGACGAAAACGGGCACGTTCTTTCCTATCCGGTCGGGCCAGTTCCAGTGCGGCAGGATGTGCACGGTTGTTGTCTCCGGCCGCCAATAGCTCCGGTACAGAAAGAAGCGGTCCTTGGGGATGCCGCAGAGGTCCACAATCCCAAAATATGAGCTTCGTGCCTCCTGGTTGAAAGGTGTCGGCTCGCCGAGGTAATCAAAGCCCGTCCACACAAATTCGCCGGCCACGAAACGGTCGGCTTCCATCAGCTGAAACTCGACATCCGGAATGTCCGACCATCTCGCCGAATTAAGGTCGTAGGAATCCACCTGCAAACCTCTGGAATACTGCGTCTTCTCTTGCGGCAGCGGCAACTCGTAGAACCCGCGTGTGCTCAGAGCAGAGGCTGACTCGCTGTAGAGTATCGGTTTATCGGGGTAGCGCTGCCTGGCGTCGGCGTAACGCCGGGCGTAGTTCCAACCTGTTGCGTCCAGACTGTCCAGAACCCCCTGGCTCACCCCGCTCGGGATAAAACAGCCCATCCCCACCGGGCGAGTGCCATCGTGCTCGCGGACCACGTCACCCAGGAACTTCACCAGCTCGGGCGCGTTGCCGCTTCTGTTTGTTTCAATGTCTGCTATTTCATTGCCGATCGACCAGAGAACAACACTTGGGTGATTGCGGTCTCGCATGACGAAATTGCGAAGCTGTCTCTGGCCATGCTGCTCCATCGGCTGGGCGCCTCTGGGGCGGTCGGCAGTGTCATCCCATTTATCGAAGCATTCGTTCCATACAACGATGCCCATGCTGTCGCACAACTCGAGCACCTCCGGCGCCGGTGGATTGTGGCTCGTGCGAAGGGCATTGACGCCCATATCGCGCATGATTTCCAACTGCCGCTCCATCGCCCGGCGATTGAACGCTGCGCCCAAGGGCCCGAGGTCGTGGTGGAGATTCACCCCGTAAAGCTGTACACGCCGGCCGTTGAGATGGAACCCATCATCGGCGGTAAAACAAAATGTGCGGATGCCGAAGGCCGTAATATCGGCGTCAACAACCTTGTCGCCCATCCGAACGATTGTCTTAGCGGCGTACAACTTCGGGCTTGTAATGTCCCATCGCCGGGGATTGGCTACGACGAGTGACTGGTCGAGCTCTCGCGAGCCGCCAGCCGGGATGGTTTCGCTCTCTTTAACGGCGGCGGCTTGTCGGCCGTCGACGTCCAGCAGCACAACCTCGACGCTAACCTTTGATTCGGTATCCAGGTGGTTTTCTATGGTCGAGCGCACGCGGACCGTTGCTGAGTTGTTGCTGACTTCCGGCGTGGTCACAAATGTCCCCCAGTGTGCCACGTGCACCGGTTCGCAGATTGTCATTATCACCTTGCGGTAAATGCCGGCGCCGGGATACCATCGGGTTCCGTGCCTTCGGGTGTCGGCCCGAACGGCGATAACATTGGCTTGGCCGAACTTCACATAGGGCGTGGCATCGACGCGGAACGACATATAGCCGTAATCCCACTCGCCGGCTAATTGGCCGTTCACATAAACCTTCGGGAACGCCATCACGCCGTCGAAATCAAAGTACACCCGCTTGCCTGTGTCCGCTTTGTTCAGGGTGAACGTCTTTCGATACCAGCCCACACCTCTCCATGGCAGTTTGCCGGCATATCCGTTTTCGCTGGGATTGAACGGCCCCGAGATCGCCCAGTCGTGCGGCAGACGCACCGCTGTCCACGCCGAGTCGTCGAAGCTTGTGGTGAGCTTGTCGAATCCATCCGTCGCCTCGGCCCCATCCTGATTCCCCTTTGCGAACTTCCAGTCACAATTGAAGTTGGCTACGGCACGTCCGGCCGAACTCGAGCTTGTCAGCGTTGACTGCCCCGTAGTGTTTGCTCCAGCCATTCCCGAACTTTTGCATCCAAGAGCGAGTAACGACATCACCATCGAGATCGCTGCTATTGACAGGGTTGTTCGATGATTCATGCGCTTATCTCCATTCATCTACTATTGCCGTCCGTAATCCCGATTACCCATCCCTGGTCGGGATCCCTGATCGGGATCGCCGGCTATTTCCGCATGCTTACGACACCGGCCGACCAGCGAGGCAGGGTGAAATGAACGGCATTGTCGTTGACGCGGACATCCGCGTCCACCGGTTTGACCGCATCAGGTTTGTCCAGGGAATTGCGAGCAGTAAGCGCATCCGGGGCAACGAGCCTGAAGTCCGGTTTTGACGGCTTGAATTTTCCCTCTACGTTCAGTTGCACATCGACGGTCTCGCCGGTTGGATTGACGACTTTGAAGTAGAGGTATTCTCCGTTGGCCGATTTCGTGGCCACGGCATTTAGACCTCCGGCGTCACCTGTTGTCTTCAGAAGCTTCGACGCGTAGTGCTCTCGCCAGAGCTTCATCACCACGTAGTTGGGCGCAGGATACCATGTGCGATGGTCGAAGTTGATGAATGCGTTGTCCCAGGAGGATGCGGAAACGTGGCGGAGGAACAGGGCCGGGCCGCCCATGGTGAGGATATCGGCGCATCGCTCAAAGGCGTTGAGCAGCCCGCCGCAATAGAGGCCTGTCCGCCAGTCGGTGCTCTGGGCGTTCCACTCGGAGACATAGATTTTCAGGTCCGGGTTGCTTGAGGATTTGATGATCCCGCCGAGCTCTCGGAAGAATGCCTCGTAGTTGCGCGGACCATCGTTGAATCGGTCGGGGTTTTCGTAGTGATGGATGCTGATGTAATCCAGGACGTCGGCGCAGCGTTCAATTACGGTGCGGTTGTACGGCATGCCGTTTGGGTTGTTCCTTCCCATTCCGCCGCTTCCGCAGGCGAGCAGCTTTATTGATGGGTCGGCCTTTTTCATCAGGGGGGCGAGCCTGAGGACCTCTTCGGCGTATTGCGGGGCGGGTGTGTGCCAGGTCTCGTTGTCGATTTCCCAGAACTTGACGTTGTACGGCCTGCGGTTGCCGTTTGCCGCGCGGACTTTGCCCCACTTGGAGTCAGCGGGACCGTTGCAGTATTCGATCCAGTCGAGGATGTCCTGCGTGTAGTCGTGGGTGTCGGCGTCACTGTTCCAGCTTTTTGAGCCGATGTTTACGACAATCAACGGCTCGGCACCGACGGCGCGGCACATTCTGACAAATTCGTCGGTTCCGAAGCTGTAGACGTCGAGGTCGTCCCAGATTTCGCGCGGGTGGGGCAGTCTTTTGTGCTGCGGGCCGATTCCGTTCTTCCACTGATACGAAGAAGCGAAGCAGCCGCCGGGCCATCGAATGACGGGGGGCTTGAGATCCGCGACGGCCTTGAGCAGGTCGGGTCGAAAACCGCCCTTCTCTCTCCAGGTCCTTGGCATAAGGCTGACCTGGTCTATCCAAACCTCGCCTTCGGCCTTTGCGCCGATACAGATGGTTGCGTTGTTGCAGGACCATTTCGGCTTGAGGGTGAAACTGTATTGCCGCCAATTAGAGGAGGGGGCGTCTAATGTCTTCTCGGTTTGCTGGGCGGCATCGCCGATGAGGCGAACGACGATTCCTTCTGGCGCATCGCCTTTTAGCCATACAGATCCCTCATACGATTCGCCGGCACGGATGCAGAGACCTTGCTGCTGCAATCCGCCTCCCTGTTCGCCGGTTACAATCTTCTGGCAGACTCGGCTGTTGAGCGGGTCGGTGCGGTCGAGATAGACCTTGGCGGGGCCATAGGCTTGCCAGAAAGTGGCGGTATTCCTGCCGGTCAGATTTTCGGGGATACCTTCATACAGAATCGCTCCATCGAGCGTTTTGACCTTGAGGTTTCGAAATACGGCCTGGGTCGCCCAGGTGCCGATGCCCACACATCCGGCGAGGTGCGCATCCCGGCCGTCGGTGAACTCGATCACGTTGTCGTCGTCGAGCCAGACGCTGAGCTTCGGGCCTTCGCAGCGGATTCGAATCTTGTACCACTTGTCCTGCTCGATTTTGCCATCGGGAACCGGGCCTACCGTTCCCCATCGTCCGCGGCCCTTGTTGCCGCGTTCGATTCCGTGCCTGGTGTTGCCCCAGCCGCCGAGATTGCACCAGTAGAATTCTTCCTCGCTCTTTACTCGAAAGAGTATGAGAAATCCTTCCTGTCCACCGGTCTTTCTGGCCTCGAGGGTGTATTCGTAGTCTCGCCAGTTAACGTCGCCGAAAGTGAGCCGTACATTCGTGCCCAATCCTTCCTGGGCGATGTTATCGCCGCTGACCGTCCATTGTCCCATCGCGTTCTGCTCGAAGCTGCGATTCCAGATTAGCTCGCCCCAGAGCCCGCCGTTGACCGAGTGGAAAATGTGTTCGAGGAAATGGCCGTATATCTTCTCGTCAATCTCACCGACCACCTGCTCTGTGTCGACCGTCAGCGTTACTTTCTGTGCCGCAAGACAGGCCCCGTTCGACAAGCTCAGGGCAGGCGTGCACGCCCAGGCCAACAGGATTGTCAGAAAATTAGCTTTCTTCAGTTTTGAGCTCCTTTGCTGATGTTCTCCCGAGCAGGGATCCCTAATCGGGATTCAGATCAGGATTTCCCATTTGAATTCATAAACGGTGCTCCTGCACGCTTTGACACTGTTTTTGAAGCACTGCTCCACAATTCAAGTCGCCGACGCGCCAAAGCTTTGGCGACGGCGCGCCCCATAATGCCACAACTTCATCTCAATTTCACCAACTTTCCGACAAATTCAGCACGCCATGTCGCATTAAACACCAGAAAAGTGGAGTATTTGCGTGAAGAACCCACTTTCCCCCACGGTTTTGGCACACCGCCACCGTTGACCTCCATTCCAGCCCGATCAGGGCCCCTACTCGGGGGGCGATCAGCCCCCCTGCTCGGTATAATACTCCCCAAAAACTGGACCAGTGGTTAAGGTGGATTTGTTGTCTGAAGTGAAGGGGCGTTCAGGAGACGAATCATGGAGAACAAGCGCAGGAAGTTCAACGGGTCGTTCAAGGCGAAGTTGGCCTTGGCGGCGCTCAAGGGGACCAGACGATAGGCTGACCAGCTCTGATCAAGCCGATTAGACCACCTCGAAGGAATTTTCTGTCGGCCAGTGACAGATTTTTGCCTGTCTTTTTGAGAAAACTGTGCAGGTTAGACGATATTGACTCCATTAACGCTGTACGTTTCAACATAGCGCACCTCCTTGCAACATAAGGGTTTATAAAATTAGCTGACTACCCCTTACATCGTCATTAGCTGGGGGTGCGTCTTGAATCGAATCTCTCCCCAGAAAGTCCGCAGAAAAATCCCGAAGTTTGAGTCTCCAAAGACTTGAGCACAAGCTTCGGAGATGGTATGATCTCGACCCCCGCCTGTGCGGGGGCAAGCTTGCCCCTGCGAGGGAACCCGCCTGGCGGGAAGCCAAAGCAGGGGATGAGTTTGTGTACCATATAGGATTGAGCATATTGAACACTCTGTCCTTACTTCGACGGTGTTTGCGATCTGTGGCGCATTCGCCCCAAAGGAAATCTTGGTCGCCGACGCGCCAAAGCCGCTACGGCGACGGAGCGATGTCATGAAACGAATTCTTGCCTACGCCATCCTGCTCGCCAACCTTGTGGTGAGCTTGCCGAATCCATCTGCAACCACGTCCAAAGCCGAATTCTGGCCCGGCTGGCGCGGCCCGCGAGGTGACGGCACCTGCATCGAGCAGGAGGTCCCCACCAACTGGGATCCAGCCGGCGCGATCTGGAAAGCCGAGATCCCCGGCCAGGGACACGCCTCACCAATCGTTTGGGGCGACCGCGTGTGCACCGCCACCGCCCTGCCCGCCACACAGGAGCGAGTGCTCCTTTGCCTCGACCGTGCCAATGGAAAGATCCTCTGGCAGCAGACCGTCGTGCAGGGTCCGCTGGAGAAAATCAACAAAGAAAACAGTCACGCCTCCGGCACGCCGGCCACCGACGGTGAGCGGGTCTTCGTCGCCTTCCGCGTCGGTGACGATATCGTCGTGGCCGCGCACGACCTGGCCAGCGGGAAACAGCTCTGGCTGGTCCGGCCGGGGACACATACCGGCGAGTGGGGGTTCAGCAACGAGCCGGTACTGTTCAAAGACAAGGTCATCCTCGATGGCGACAGCAAAGGGGATTCCTTTCTGGTCGCCCTGAGCCGCCATGATGGAAAAACACGCTGGCGCGTCAACCGCAGCCATCAGGGGATCAGCTACAGCGCCCCGCTGATCCGTGAGATGGCCGGCCGCACTCAATTGATTCAGTGCGGCGACCGTTGCGTGGCCAGTTTCGATCCTGAAACCGGCAAGCAGCTCTGGACGGTGGACGGCCCCTCGCAGGAATTCGTCGCCACGCCGGTTTACAGCGAGAACGCCGGACTGGTTTTCGTCAGCAGCAGCTGGCCCAAGCAAATACTGCTTGCGATCCGGCCTGACGGCAACGGCGACGTCACTGGGACCCACGTCGTCTGGCGCGACGACAAGGGGGCGCCCTACGTCCCCTCATTGATCGTAGCGGGTGATTTTCTGCTCAGCGTCAACAACGCCGGCGTGGCGTTCTGCTACGAAGCCGCCACCGGCAAGGTGCTCTGGCAGGAAAAGCTCGGGCGGCATCACGCCTCCCCAGTCCTGATGGGCGGGCTGGTCTTCTTCATAAATGACAACGGCGAAGTGAACGTCATCAAACCAGGCCCAGACTTCGAGCGCATCGCGAAATACGAGCTGGGCGAGCAATGCTATGCCTCGCCAGCGATCAGCAACGGCCAGGTCTTTCTGCGAGGCTTCAATCACCTCTTTTGCATCGGCCGGAGTGCCAATTAAAAGCGGCTGAGCAGGTACATACGGGCGCAAAGCAGGCTGATGGCGCCGCGTCTCTCACCACCAATCAGCTCGTACATGCACCACACCTTCGAATCGGCCTGCGATTGTCAATCGCCAACCCCGATTTCTCGGGGCTGCCCCGCGGCCAGCGCAGCGAGCTGCGAACAGCGAGCCACGGGCTTCAACGCTTGCCCCGAGCCCGGTCGAGGGGTCCCGACCCGGTCGGGATTCCTCGACTTCGCTCGGAACGAGCATGGCTACGTGGAGGCGTTGCTCGTAAACGAAGGCCATTGTATTTTCGATTTTCGATCTTCAATTGGCAATTGGAAATCCTCAATGAATTGTCTGCCGCAATCCCAGCTCTACTCGAAAATGAGGGTGCCGAACTTCTCAAACTCGTGAAAGCTCGTTCCGACTCGGGCCCAATCCCAACTCGTGGTCTTGCCTTCATCGTAGTCAACCCGATAGAAATTGGCCCGCCATCGAGCTTGATGTTTTGGCGGCACGTTTTGAAGGGGTTTGAGCAAATCGTAGGGAACAAACACCTCAGCCTTCCAACCCGTAACGTGGGCACCTGATTGCTTAGAGCCGCCCATAACTGTGGTGGCCCTCTGTGTTCTCCGCATCCCTTCGTAGTGCCACGGCCGCCAGCCGAGAAATTCACCGCCGAAATTGGGGATGAGAATCGGCAGCTCAAAGCCAAGCGGCGAAATCTCGTATTCGAAATAGACCGGGTACTGCTCGTCTGGCCAAAAGAAAAACTCAAACACATCTTCATTCCACAGATCGAGAAAGTCCTCGTTCATCGCAGCGGTAATCGTGCGATCCTCGGCCTCCATCAGTACGTACAGTCCGCTCTTGGAGTAAAGCATCTTGATGCGAGTCTCATATTGATGACCATCAGCGTTGCGCAGGTGAAGTCGCTCCCAATTGGCCTTCATCCACGCGGATGCATCGCCCCTGCCGCTTATTACGAAATCTTCCGTCTGCCGGACCAGTAGTACCTTTGGATTCGGCAAGCTCACCACAAGGTTAGCAGGTTCTTCTCGGGCCACCTGCTGCGTTAATACCCACGAACACCCGCCAAGCACCACTGCAAGAACCAGCCCCACAATTGCACACACCTTCATGATGATTCCCCTTCCTATCTCCAAAGAAGCTGCTCGAAAGCTTGTCATAGCAGAAATCCTTATGGCGATCAGCCATCCCTGATCGGGAGACTGGGCTATTCTTACCCCGAGCAGGGGGGCTGATCGCCCTGGCATGAACACTTCGACTCCATCGGATCACTCTTCTATTATTACAGACGGAATCTGATGGATTCGGCAAGCTCACCACAAGTCTGCCGGGCCATCAAGCGTCAGCTTAATGATGGTGTCGATCTCCTGCTGATCGTGCTTGGCTACGGTCAAATAGAAGGCCATCTCGGTTTGCACCACCTGCACGACACCACCGGTCAGAACACAGCTCTGGACAATCTTTCGTGGCAATGCCGGCAGCGTGATTGTGTCGCCGTTCCATCTCAGCGCATGCACATAGACTACGTTTCCCTTGCGGGTACTGGCCAGGGATCTGCCGGGCTTGAACGGGCCGCCACGAGTGCCATAGATGCTCTCGCCGATGGATTCGGCAAGCTCACCACAAGACTGGCCCAGCCATTTACCAATCCCCTTAAGCACCTCAACTTGGCGCGGCTCAATCTTGCCGTTGGGCATCGGGCCGACGTTCAGCAGAAGATTGCCGTCTCCTCCGGCGCATCTAATAAGGGTATGTAGACATTCTTTGAGCGACTTTATGTCGTCGTTGGGCTTCCACGACCACTGCGTTCCCAAGGTCATGCACGTTTCCCACGGCCGCTGGTCATCAAATTCCCCGATTCGCTGCTCCGGCGTATAGTAGTCAGCATTAGGCCCGATTCGCTGAGCATTGTAATCCTCAATGCTGCCCATGTCCAAGCGGTTGTTGATTACGATGTGCGGCTGAAGCTGCTTGACCAGACTGTAGGTTTTCTCCTGGTCCCACGGTGCCGGCCTGCCATCAGTATCAAACCAGAGCAGATCGATTCGCCCGTAGTTGCTCAGTAACTCACGCAATTGCCCCTGCATCGACACTACATACTTGGCATTGCGCTCTGTCCGACAATCCGGATCACGCCAATCCATCGGTGAGTAATACCATCCGACCCTGATTCCCGCCGGTTGCGCCGCTTTAGCTAACTCCGCGCACACATCCCGCACGAAGGGAGTCTTGGAAATGTTGTAATCGGCCACCTTTGAATGCCAGAGACAGAACCCATCACAGTGCTTCGCCGTCAAAACTACATATCTCATGCCTGATGCTTGTGCGATGGCAACCCATTCCTTGGCGTCGAATTCAACCGGATTGAACTCCTTGTAAAGGCTATCATAAACCTCGACAGGAATAGGCCCTTGGTTGGGACACGCAGGATTCGAATTTGCGCGCGACCAGCTAATTTCCGTGCCCTTGAGGCTCACCGGGCCCCAGTGGATGAACATTCCAAAACGCGCCTCGCGCCACCAAGCTACCCGGGCATCCCGCTGCTGTTTCGTTTCTTTCGCCGGCTGTGCCGACTCAGCAGCACAGATAGAGGGCGATAAAACCACGACTGCCAAAAAACAGCCAATCAATATGTTTCTGGTTTCGAGTGTCATAGGACGATCACCTGCTGGTCAACCATTATCGGAGATTTCCCGCATCAAACGCTCGGCCATGTAAACAAGTCTTCTAATTCTGCTTTGATATCAGAATCTCCTTCGCATTGTAACACATTCAAAGTTTTTGTTTAAGAACACCGCCTGTGAGATTTCACCAGATAAAGTTTGAGCGGCTTGTTTTTAGAAAACCCGTGTAGGCCGTAGGTAGCCCCGGAAGGCCGGTCAGGTCACGGATAGAGAGTTTCTTAAGTCCTGCCACAATTTTTGTCTGATATTTCCCATTTGCCAGTCATAGACGGTAATCCTGCACGCTACACGCCTTATGATACCAGAATACTCCATTCGATTTCAATGCCTCTGGTGAACCTGACGTAACGCCGATACACCAAAGAGATAGCTGCACCGCCATCATCCAGAAAGCATTAAGGCAATACAAAGAAAAGGCGAAAGAGAAAGACACGCCCAGAGATAAGTAGCCCCTGCTTATGCTTGCTGTTGCCTTGCTTCCGCTCGCCTTTACCCTTACTTCTAAGATTGTTTATTGCATTACCGATATGTCTGGGCGAATGCCAGATGTTCGGCAGGGAAAGTGAGGTCACGAACGGCTGATAAACCCAATGGGGTGTGAGTGAAAAAATGGCAAATTGCGCACTCATAACTGCACTTCGCCGAGCGCTTGCTGTATTATGCACCGATATTACCGGCTGGAGCGGAGAGGATTCGTGGAAGGGTCACATGCAACTGACAGATGCGCAGGCTGCGTTTCGTATTCACAAGAGTGACTTGCAGATTCGCCCCATCTGGCATCAGCGTCAAGATCGTGTGGAGGCCATTATCCTGGTTTGCTTTTTGGCCTATGTGCTGCGGAAAACATCAGGGCGGATGTAGTGAAGACTTTCTTTGTTTTTTCGCTGAAATCAGCGATTTTGCCCCCCAACTGCGGACGTTGGGCTAACCCAACTTCCGCAGTTCGAAGGCAAAATCCTCAATTTTGCTTCAAAAACGAAGAAAGTTTTCACTACAACTGGCTCATTTTCTGCTCGGCGATAGGCAGATGC
>Ga0315288_10005419_pt1 | contig 16218 bp, 19 predicted proteins | sample YL17G11_20_MG_FD_203454 | JGI IMG/M metagenome (GOLD analysis project Ga0315288, IMG submission 203454) | Sediment microbial communities from Yellowstone Lake, YNP, Wyoming, USA - YL17G11_20 | ecosystem: Environmental > Aquatic > Freshwater > Lake > Sediment | place: USA: Wyoming | collected...
GTCCTTTGATGTCACCCCCTTTTGCTTTTGACGAATTAGCCAATGAATACGCCTCTTGTTCAACTTCATACTCCGGCATGGAGAGCCGGTCTTAGATCCCCTGCGAAAAACTTGCGGGACTACACAAAAAATGTTGGAAATGGCCCTCTTACCCTCCTATCCAGCTTTTCAGGAAAAATTGAGGCAAAAGACCCGAATGTCTTCGATGACATCGCCAAGAGTGCCAACTTGAAGGAGGTCAAACGCAAGCACAGGGCAGGGAAAGATCGCACCGTATCCACCCGCACCTACTCCGGCATAGCTTTGCTATCTGTAGTCTTGATGGCGGAGTGCCTGTAGGCGATCTCCAGGACCAGCTGAGCCATGCGTCCTTGTCTACCAATTGTATATACCTGAAAGCCAACCTGGACCACCAGCGAGAGGCGTTTATGCGGTCAAAGTTGTCGAGTTTTCTTGCTGGCGTAGCAGAGGAAGACCTTCTTGGAGACGATCCGCGAGTACGTCCCTGCTACCCTCCTTGGCCGCAGTGTCGACTATAGGCCGCGCACCAGGACCTCTCCACTCAGTAGAACTCCGCCAGGAGTTGCTCAGTCACCAGTCCCTTACTGAGTATACTTAATGGTGTCCTTCACTTCGGCCGAGGTTACTTGAGAGCGGCCAGCACGTCAGGCGCGGTTGCTGCAGCCTCGCAATTTGGTCACTCTTGCCCTTGATAGGTTCAATTAGAACTTCCGCCAATCGGCCAAATTATCTTACTCGTAAACTCGTGCGGAATTCCCATCCCCCGCACGTAGCCATCACTACAGATCATTAGGGTCGCTGTATGGGGTCAACCTACTTCTTATCAAGTAAATCGAACTTGACGGCGGACTAGATCGGCTACCGCACCCGTAGTTTCTTTCCCTGATTAAACGACGCTATTCCGTCCTTAGCTTCAACCGAATTACGTAACCTCCAAAAAGATGGGGGGCTGTCCCTGGCTTAGCCTCTCTTCAGGCGGCGGGAGACGATTGCAGCTCGCAATCAGGGGGCGGGAGATGGAGTGAAGAGCATGCCCTTATTGCAGGGCGTTTTTCTGGGGAACAGTGCCGGCTCCGACCCCAGGCCGGGCATTTTCTATCCAGTCCTGCCCCGCTGCTGCCCAAACGCCCGCCAGTCGCCGCCGTCTGGGCAGATCAAGGCTGCGGCCCTTCGGGCTTCCCGCCTGCTGCGGCGCGAGCCTTGATCAGCTCCAGCCGGCGAACCCTGTTTTTTGCGGGCGCTTGGGCAACGCTCGCGGGGCGACGGACTCATGTACGAAAATGCTGGCGCGGCCTGGGGTACGGTGACGCCTGATCACCTCCGCCCTGGTCTCTCAGTGGTGAACCCACAGCAGGGGCCAGACGGGGGCTCGGGATCTAAACCGAAAATATGCTGCGCATGGCCGGGAACCCCCCTCTCCGGGGGGCCCCCGAGGCCTGGCGGCGCTCCCCTCGCGCGTCGCGAGGCCGAAACTCCAGCGTGCCTGTAAAGTGAAATTGGGAGACTGCGAAAATGGAAAGTGCAATTCGCGAACGCCAAGAGGACTTTGCGGCGGGCGAGGCCGATAGAAGGCCCTCATGGATAGTTGAGGAAATGCTTGTCGAAGCGACGAGGAAGGGAGCATCTCAGGCCGTGGAAGAGGCCAACGGGCAGCAGAAGGCTGTCCAGAGACTGCCCTCGCCTGTCTCCTCGGAGGGAATGTTCGAGTTCCGCTTTGTCCAGGCGTTCATTGAACTCCTGACCGGCAGGCTGACCACGACCCGGCCGGACGTAATCTGGCTGCCCAAGTTCAAGGAATCCGAGCCCCTGGCCCTGGTTCTCAGCAGCACAGAGCAGTTCTACTATCGCGTGACACCATCGCACTGCTCCTGCCGTGGTTGGTTCTATTCCAAGGGAAGCTACGGAATGGGAAAGTGCCGGCACCATATCCTCGCCTTCCCGGACATTGCCAGGGAGAACGCCGCCATGATCGAGGGGCTAAGAGCCCGGAGAAGGGCTGAGGCCCAGGCCAAGAAGAAGGCCAAGCCGAAGCCCAAGAACTGGGCAAGATCCTCGAGCTATGCTGGAAAATCACCCTCTGAACTGGAGAGGGTGACCTTCAGAGCCTATGTGGAGTGAGCGCCATGCGCCTCTTACTTCTTTTTCCAATCCTGTCGGCACTGCATCTCGCACCCTGCTGGTTTTCTGGCCGACGAGAGGCCTGCAGAGCGCAGAGGAGGCGGGGACTATGAGCCCTGAGGATATCATAGCGGAGGCCTGCAAGCTCCCGCTTCCCGCCCTGGAGAGGGAGGCCTGTATCCTCGGCTTCGAGGTCCTGGGGAGGATGCAGGAAGGTGGCCAGGATCAAGAGGAGCTCGGGAGGCCCCGGCCATGAAGGACGTCTTCCAGGTGGTGACCGATCGTATCATAGGCCAGCTGCAGAGGGGCGTGATACCCTGGCGGCGCACCTGGTCCGGCAGCGGACCGGCCAGCTACCTGACGGGCAAGGAGTATCAGGGGATCAATGTCCTCCTGCTGCAAGACGGCTATAAGAGCCCTTACTGGCTCACCTTCCGCCAGTGCAAGAAGCTAGGCGGCAGCATCAGGGCCGGGGAGCATGGAAGCCCCATAGTGTTCATGGACCGCTACATGAGGGAGGAGAAGAAGGCAGATGGGACCGTCACCCATCGCCTTGTTCCCTTTTTGAAGTACTATACCGTGTTCAACTGGGAGCAGACCAAAAACCTGCGCGAGAAGGCGATCCTGGAGCGGGACAACGCCAGCATCCCCGGCGCCGAAGAGGTCCTGAGACGCAGAGGCCCGAGGATCGGCTACCACCCCAGCCAGCCCTATTATTCGCCCATTGATGACATGATCTTCCTGCCAGGCTTGGAGCAGTTCGAGAGCTCAGCCGCCTACTACTCCGTTGCCTTCCACGAGCTGACCCACTGGACCGGAGGGCGGCCCAGGCTAGCCCGCCCAGAGATCGCAGAGTATCACATAGGCCCCGAGATCAGAAGCCAGGAAGAGCTGACTGCAGAGATGGGAGCTGCCTACCTCTGCCGGCTGTGCTCCCTGGACAGCCCCGAGACCATAGAGAACTCGGCCGCCTACATTCAGTCCTGGCTGAGGGTTCTCAAGGACAATCCCAAATGGGTGCTGCAGGCCAGCAAGCAGGCCCGCGCCGCCGTGGAGTTCATTCTGACGGGCCAGGTCCCGAGCAAGGAGGTGTCCTGCCATGAAGCCGCCATGGCCTAAGGTCCGCCCAACAATTTTTGTGAGGCTGGATGAGAACAGGATCCCGCCGGTTCTGGTCATCACGGGCATCACCTGGCCAAGGAGGCTCGAGCTCGGCCGGGATGGGCTGGGCTGCATCTGGAAGCCTGCGAAGAAGTCCTGGGAAAGGGTCTTCTCTTTGAAGGTGGCGGAGGCTCTGGCATTCTGGCCTGAGGCTGCTCTCTCTCCGGAGCTCCAGAGGTACCTGGATGGAGCCAGGGAGCGAGCCAGGAAACAGGAGGAATATTCCCGCAGGAGTGCGAGAGCGGCCGAGAAGGGGAAGCTCGCGCAGCTGTAACTCGCGAAGTCGCAGAGGAGGCTATTCGCCTCCCTCTTTTTTTAAAGGAGAAAGTGAGTTGGCATCAGGTAGTATTAGATTATGCGGTAAATAATATAAAATCATCACAATGGTGGCCCTCCCGCCCAGGTACTTGCTGCCTGTAACATTGCCGCCTTGGAACTGGAATGCAATTTTGAGCCCCCGGGCTCTTCAGTTCTCCATGCTAGGCCGGTCGCTCATTAAAGCAAAATGCCCGCAAATCGGCAATAGAATCTTTACCATCTCAGCATGCGTCAGGCTGTGGTCTCGCAATATGCCCTAATGTCCTCTGCGTCTCTTAGTTGATTTTGACTACTGAATCCTTCCCCTTCCAGCTCGTTGGCGGCTGGAGCAGAAATAATAGATCCCTCTTTTCTGCGCCTCGTATCGAAAGTTGGTTGATGTACTGAGGATGAATATGTACAACTTGCAAACTTCTCTTGCTTTTCTAGCCTTGGTGGAGGAGAGCACAAAACTCATTCTGGCTAACTGGTTGTTCCATAGACTATAAGCTCAGATGTCAACCTTTGCGAGATATCGATAAATCACTATCGTTTACGGTATAAAATCTAGCGCGCAGATCCAGGCTAAATCCACCGAGTTCTTAATTGATAAAAATGGTTTTTTAAAATTGGGTCGTGAATAAGTTACGGGTTGGTATTTGGATCTATTGCAGAAATCAGGATCATTAGATACTGATTTTCTCAGGATAGCACTTGGTGGGGGACGTTCATGGAATCACTCTCCGTAAACGAGTTCAAAAAACTCCAACCACCTATTTGTTCACTACCTAAAATTGGAATGGCCTGTTTTTCAGAGCTTCTCTCCTGCAAGGAAACTCGACAACCTCGACCGCATATACGCCTCCTCATGCACAACTGGTTGATCTGAGCTGCCATCTAGTTCGAAATAACCGGTTTGACTATTCCTTTTGTAGTGTGGCTAACGATACTTTTGTAGTGTGGATAACGATAATACTGATACCTATACCTAGCGAGTTTGCAATTATCATAGGGGGAATTGCAGTGAGCACTACCTCAAGAGCGGCTGAGTATGGTCGGGTAATCGCCAACGTTAACCCGGCGTGGATTAATTCGATACCAACGGCAAATAACATTGCCGGTATTATACCTAGCAATCTTTCACGATTTAAGCGATATACAAAACCAGCCAGTAAACCTGCCAAGACGGTTGCCATTGAACATGAAACGCAGGTCAAACCTCCTAGAGAAAAACGGTGAATACCTCCAATCAACCCCACCGCCACACCAACAACGGGTCCTGCAATAAGCCCGGCTATCATAGGACTAAGGTCCCTGATATTGCTTATGGCACCTGAACTAACTGGTATACCGATATACGTTCCGAATATGGAGAATCCGCCAAAAAGCAGTATAAAAGCTGTATAGTCAATCAAATTTGCTCTTTTAATCATTACCCGTTGAATAGGCTCTATTTTTGTTACTATCTCCATATAGACAAAGATGAAGATCTCTGCGTTTGCAAAAAGACCCAGATTCTCACCAAGCAAGCCGTGTAAATTCCATGCCGTGTTCATCACTCCTGATAATGATCTTGCGCAAATTATCCTCTGCTAAAATCGATGTCCTCTGCCTGGATTTCTCAGATTTTTTCTCTTTCAAGAAGATTCGATAACTTTGATCGCATATACGCCTCACGCCTGTGGTTCGGGCTGGCTTTGAGGTATATGCCTGTGGTCGCTAGAGATGCATGTCCCAGCTGGTCCTGGAGGTCGCCGACAGGTACTCCGCCATCGAGGCTCCAGATAGCGAAGCTGTGCCTGAGTAGGTGTGGGTTGGATGCGATGCCGGTCTTTTCCTGCCTTGTCCTTGTGTTTGACCTCCTGTAGGCCAGCTCTCTCGGCGATGCCATCAAGAATATTTTGGACTTGTCGCGAGGAGATATGCCCTTCACGATAGCTCGGGAATAGCCAGCCCTTAGAGCGTCCTGCGAGCTGTTTCGCTATGGCATCGGCAACCTGTGGCAGCAGGACAACGGTACGAGACTTCTTGCCCTTTGAGTTGGCCGCCTGGACATGCAGGTAGCCCTTCTGGAAGTCAATGTCCTCGGCTTGGATCTGGGTCATCTCGCCCACACGCAGCCCGGCTCCGGCCAGCAAGAGAAGGATGCATCGCTCTCGATTGTCCCTGGCAGCCTTCAACAGGACTTTGAACTCCGCGGGGGTCAGAAATTTCTCGGGCTCCATGCCCGACAGGATCGTCTGATCCTACTTCAAATTTCTGATTATACTACAAATCGGAAATTGATATCGCTAGCTGCGGATCGGTAGCTCTTCAGATCCGCCGAGGCTTGGATCGGAGTATATGAAGAAAACATCACAGATGGCATTTTGGCACTTTAATCTTGTCAACCAAAAATAGAAAAAGATGCCCAAAAGCTCATTGAGCTGTCTGAGTTATAGTTTTGCCGAGCTTCTTGAGAGCTTCGGCAGCTGCATCTTGAACCTCCTTTTCTTCATTCTTGTCGTTAAGCATTTGGGTAAGGGGTTCAACGGCTCTTGTATTGTTGAGATTACCGAGAGCTCCTGCAGCACTCATTCGAACATAACTGTCGCTATCATTGAGCGCCTGGATCAATGGATCGACTGCTCTGGGATCTTTGATCGCACCGAGAGCTCCTGCAGCACTCATTCGAACATAACTGTCGCTATCATTGAGCGCTTGGATCAATGGATCGACTGCTCTGGGATCTTTGATCGCACCGAGAGCACTTGCAGCGTCCTGTCGGATAGTCGAAGATTCATCATGGAGAACCTCGATTAATGGTTCTACCGATCTAGGATCCTTGAGCTTACCGAGAGACTCTGCTGCACGCCATCGGAGTGTATCATTGTTATCCTTGAGAGCCTCGATCAATGGATCGACTGCTCTTGTGTCCCTAAGCTCACCGAGAGAGATTGCAGCTTGCCTTCGGACATCGCGATCGTTATCCTTGAGAGCCTCGATTAATGGATCGACTGCTCTAGTATCGTTAAGCGCACCGAAAATATAAAGCACACCGAGAGCAAATGCAGCACTCGATCTAACAGAGCTATTGGTATCCTTGAGAGCCTCGATTAATGGATCGACTGCTCTTGAGTCCCTAAGCGCACCGAGAGCCTCTGCAGCTCTCGATCTGACAGAGCTATTGGCATCCTTGAGAGCCTGAATCAATGGACCTACCGCCCTGGGATCTTCAAGCCGCCAGAGTGCTGTAGCAACACTTAATCGGACATCGCTATCGGTATCCTTGAGAGCCCGGATCAATGGACCTACGGCTCTTGGGTCGCTAAGCTCTTTGAGAGCCTCTGCCGCCAAAATTCGAACATCCGGAATGGGATCCTTGAGATCCTGAATCCATTTGTCCACCTCATCGGCAACGGCTGGCAATGTGATTATGATCAGCAGGAGGGGCAGTAAATAAGGTATACGCATTTTGACCACCTAGGATGCTATATATTCCGTCATCCTCTTCTTGAAGCTTTTCAATCACAAATCGGCTCCTGGTCAGGCTGGAAGACCTCACCTTCAGAGGAGGATCTGACTGCTTAAGTCAGGGATGAAAAGTAAGACCCTGGCACAAGGTAACAAGTGGGCATGTGAGAACCCGCCAGGATTTCATGGGCCATGTGATGTGTTTTAAGATATCGTCTTTGCTGCGCCAGCTTGAGCCAGTTTTATTTAAGTATATTGATCAAAATGGTCTTGCAGGGGTATCTATTATATGGGCGTTCATGAATAATTATTCTACACGCAATCAGAAAATCTACCGCGTAGACTAAAGGGGGAGAGGGGGTAGATAGGTATTTATAAAAATGCCTTGTGGCCGGAAGGCTGTCTTGTGGTTGTATATCCAAGAGCGTGCAACTTGCAGCCTGCCTTCAAAATAGTTCTATTGCATTTTTCATGATACTTCAATAAATGCCATAGAAACATCCGGCCAGGCCCAGGGTCCGGCCCCTCCAGGAGAAAGGAGACCATGCAGAAGGCCAGGGAGTTGAAGTCGGAGGCGCTGGGCGTCTAAGCGTGAACTCCTCCCACGTCCTAAAGGGCGGGGACTTCTCGCTCCGTCCTTCGCAATCCTACAAGTTAAAACGTCATATGACTCCTTGAAGGGAAACATCTATCTACTTACAATCGTTACAATATTACCCATGCTTGCTACTAAACGCATTCCCGTGTCTGAGGCCGTGTGGGTTGAGCTATCAGACCTCAAAGCGGCAGGACAGACCTATTCTCAGCTCCTAGAAGAGATGATCGAAGATAGGAAAAAGGCCCGATTTTTCCGGGATATGGAACGGATTGAGGAAGAAGATGAGTTTGTGGAGTTTCCGTGGCAGCCTACCAGCTAGTCATCAGGAAAAAGGCTTTGGAGTTCGTTAACGCATTACCCCAAAAAAGCCAGAGGATAGTGATCGAAAAATGTAAAACACTTGCAGATGATCCATTCCCTGGCCAGGGTGACAAAGAGATAATCCAGCGAAAAGGCCATGAAGGCATTTATCGCTTGCATATTTCAAGATCCTACACAGCTTTTTACAAGATATATAAAGACGAAAAGATGGTTAAAATCCTGGATATCACGACCATTGATCAAGCGCATAAGATATACGGTCGATTCTGAATTACCTCAATCCAAAAAGAGAACTGGATACTGATCGCACATTAAATGAGGGGCTGAAGGACAATGGCAAGAGTTCTTTACGCCCGAAGAGCAAGATCCCCACGAATCATAACGCTAATTACAATTTTCGTTATGTTTATATAGCATAACACACTAATGCTATTACCGTTATGATGAGGGTCGTGGGGTACTGCCGAGTGAGTACCGAGAACCAGAATGGTGCTGATAGCTTTGGGCTTGAAACCCAGCGGGATGCAATCACAAAGTACTGCACGGCAAACGTCCTGGAGCTAGTGCAGATCTTCGAAGACCCTGCGCTTTCTGGATCTTTACCGCCCCTGGAAAGACCGGGACTGCATGCTCTGCTTGAGGTTCTGAAGGCCGGAGACATCCAGCAGGTAATAGTGACCAGGCTGGATCGGCTTGCCAGGGACACTATGCTCTCGCTCTGGCTGATGAAGGAGATCAAGAAGTTAGGGGCGGAACTGGTAAGCATTGCAGAGCCGGGCCGCTGGGATGACCCCACCCAGAAGCTCCTTCTGACTATGGTGGCTGCCTTCGCTGAGTTTGAGAAGTCCTTGATAGCTTCGAGGCTCTCAGCAGGCAGGAAGACAAAGGCTAGACAAGGCGGCTATGCTGGCGGGAAGGCTCCAATAGGCTATCAGGCCAAGAGGGGGGACAAGTCCCTGCAAGTGGTCGAGGAGAAGGCGGTCGTGGTCAGGCGGGTATTCGAGCTGCGGGATTCAATGCCGGATGCATCCTTGCAGAAGCTTGCGGACACCTTGAATGCCGAAGGGCATACCACGAAGCACGGCAAGCCGTTTCATGCCATGCAGGTTAAGAGGATTCTGGATAGGCGAAGCCTATACGAGGGCCGTTACAGGTATGCAGGCGTGGAGGCTGACGGGCAGCATAGGGCGATACTCTAGGAGGAAGTCCTTTTTATCCCGGTATTATTTATCACTTTTAGACCGCCACCAGTGACACGGGTTAATCACCCAGGAAAATCACATCGTCCAGCCCCTTGATCCGCCAGATGTCGGATAGAAGCTTGCCGATCTCCTTCGTTATGTACTTGCGATTTTGTTCGGTCATGAGTCCCCCAGTGTTGAAGCTTCGTCTGCCACAAATACAAATAAATAAGCTGCTGCCCAGAGATCCTCCAGATGGACCGAGAAGCTATCAAAAGCCTCATCGTCGAACTGCGCCGCCGCCACGGAGAGCTCGAGGGCGTGGAGGCCAAGGCCGCCCACACAGGCACCCCCGCAGACCTCTTCAAGCCCCTCTCTGCCTTCGCCAACCGGCCGGGAGGCGGCATACTGCTCTTCGGCCTGGACGAGGACGCCGGCTTCAAGGTAGTGGGCGTGGGCAATCCCCGCAAGCTGCAGGAGGACCTCAGCGGCCTGGCAGCCCAGATGGAGCCGCCCCTGCGCCCCAGCTTCTTCGTGGAGGAGATCGAGGGATGTACTGTGCTGGCCGTAGAGGTTCCCGAGGTATCCTATGACCAGAAGCCCTGCTACCATCGCCCGCACCGTCTCCAGGAAGGATCCTTCATTCGGGTGGGGAACGCCACCAGGCGGATGAGCGACTACGAGATCTACAGCTTCATAAGCTCCCGCACCCAGCCCAAGTTTGATGCTGAGCCCATCCTCGAAGCCACCCAGGAGGACCTGGACAGGGGCAAGCTGGCGGAGTACCTGGCCCAGCAGAGAAAGGCACGGCCCAATGCGCCCTATTGGAGCCTGCCTTTTGAGCAGATATTAAGCCAGCTCCGAATAGTGACAGAGGTGGACGGTATTCTGCGCCCTACTCTAGTCGGGCTGCTGATGTTCGGCGTCTATCCCCAAAGATTCGAGCAGCAGATGGTCGTGGTCTTCCTGCAATATTACGGCACAACAACTACAGAGGAGGCTCCATCCGGAGAGCGTTTCCTGGATAACCGCAAGTTCGAGGGCACGATCAATAATATCATTGATGATGCCACGGCATACGTGATGGCCAGCATGCGCAAGGGCAGCCTTATTCGAGGCGTCATCAGGCAGGATATTCCTGAGTACCCGGAGGTCGCCCTGCGAGAGGCCATTGTCAATGCCGTGGTCCACCGGGACTATAGTCACTTCATGCGCGGAAGTCACATCCAGGTCCGGATGTTTGCCGACCGCCTGGAGGTTGAGAATCCAGGAGGGCTCTATGGCGGAGTCACCATCGACAAGCTGCGGGAGGGGCAGTCCACCAGGAACCGGCTGCTGGTGCAGCTCATGGAGGACGTCCACTTGGTGGAGAACAGGGGCAGTGGCATAGATGCCATGCTAGATGCCATGCAGAAAAGGGGGCTGCCTGCGCCGGTTTTCGAGGACAAGAGGACCTCGTTTTTGGTGAAGTTCTATCAGATAAAACCAGGCTCTCTAGCTCTAAGTGATGCCGAGCTGAAGATTCTGGCCTACATAAAGGAACACGGCTCAATAAAGCGGGCTGAAGCCCAGAAGCTGCTGGAGATTAATGATACTAAGGCAGGATATCTACTGCAGAAGATGCAGAAGATCGGCCTTCTGCGAAAAGAGGGTCGCTTCAAAGAGACGCGTTACTTGTTGCCGTGATACCGTTAATCTACCAAAAATTATAAATTACTTATAATTTTTTTGTAAATCCTGGCGGCTTCAGAGCGGCCTACATACAGGAGGGCCAGGTGGAGCTGGCTGACATCCGGGCCCGGCTGCGGGAGTGACGAGAGGCTGCGCGGACAATTTCATTATAGATAAAATCAGAAATTTGAAGTAGGATGGTAGAGGCCAACAAGCATATCTTCTTTAAGCACTTCCTTGGACTTATGAGATTGATCTGTGCCTCTTTCATCGATCTTATGACATTGATGACATCAGCAGAATGTCAGCAGACAGCAGAAGATTGGTTGAATAGAGGTGCTGCCTTCTATAACGAAAGCAAGTACGATGAAGCCATTGAGGCTTACGATGAGGCTATCCGGCTGGATCCCGATTTTGCGGATGCCTGGTACAAAAAAGGCGTTGCTCTCAAGAATCGGGGCAAGTACGATGAAGCCATCAAGGCTTACGATAAAGTCATCAGGCTAAATCCTAAAGATGCCTATGTCTGGCACAACAAAGGCTATGCCCTCTATGCTATGGGGAAGTACGATGAAGCCATTGAGGCTTATGACGAGGCTATCCAGCTAGCTCCTTACTATGCCGCCGTTGCTGCAACCTGGAACAACAAAGGTGTTGCTCTCAAAGCCCTTGGAAGGACAAGCGAAGCAGATGCTGCCTTCGCCAAGGCTAAGGAGATGGGATATACAGGCTGATTCCAGCACCTCCCAGCGTGTCACACAAAAAATCTTATGTGTACTTTGAAGGGGCATAGCACAGAGCTGGCACATAAGATCTTTGCCAAGGTCACCATAAAGAATCCGTAGGCGGTATTTTCGCTCACATTCGTTGGGATGCCTTTTCAGGTCGTTGGGCAGGCTTTTACAGGGTGAATATGCCATTAAAAGGGGCTGCGGAATGTGGTGTTTTTGCCCCAAAAACGCTGCAGATTGCATACCACAAAATTTTCCCTGAATCCACAATTGACTTTTCAGATAGCTGCTCCTCACCGTGCTAGTCATTAAATATAAATACAATGACTGACGTGCGCTAAAGTTAATGCCGCCCCGAAGAGCGCACGATGAGCTAACAAAATCCGATGTCAGGAAGTTGCTGGAGGCATCAGCAGCAGCCAGCGATGAGGACCACCTTTTCCTGCTGCTGCTTGCGCGTACGGGGCGGCGTATTGGAGAATTGCTGGAGTTGACTGTGAGGGATATCGATTTTGATGGGCGATTCATTACAACGTCCATAGAGAAACGCAGGAAAGCCCAGCGGAGGAAGATGTTCGTGGATGATGGGACTCTGGTGCAGCTCCGAACATACATTGCCAAGCACCATCTAGCCAATAGTGACAAGATATTCCCGCGCTGCATGCGGGTGTATCAACGCTTGCCCATGCGATATGCTGCCAAGGCGGGAATTGATAAGTACTTCACATGCCATAGTTTCAGGCACTACTTTATAACATACCTTATCAAGTCTGGGTGGTCATATGATGCAATTGCAAAGCTTACAGGACACATGTCTGTCAGCAGCCTGCACACTTATGATCATGCCCAGATCGAGGTGGTTGAAGATAGGTTCAGAGATGTGATGCGGAACATGTAAGCGTTCCCGGCTTATACGAGGGCCGTTACAGGCATGCTGGCGTGAAAGCTGGCGGGCAGCATGCGGCGATACTCTAGGGGGAAGTCCTTCTTATCCCGCCACTATTGAGCATTTTTAGACCGCCAGTGACAGCCTTACTGGTAATCTCTGGGTGGGTACTATCCATGAGGTCGCCTATAGATGTGGTTTCTGAATATGAGATTACGTGCGGAGGATGAGATTAGAGCACAAGGCTGTAGCATATCCCAAAAGTATATCATCACAAAACATGAATGAATTCCAAGGAGCGGAGAACTTTGAAGATATACATCTTAATCACAATCTTGCTGTTAGCGGGGTTTGCTAAGGCGGCTACTTTGACTGTTTGCCCAAGTGGATGTGATTATACGAATCCTCGATCAGCGGTGGATGCTGCAAGTCCTAGTGATGCCATAGAAATATACAGTGGTGATTATGATAAAGCGGTTATGACTAAATCGCTAACAATTCGCGGAGGTCATTTGGGGCCAGATGGATCTATTATAGAAACGGGAGATGAGCCTCCTACTATTGGAATTTTATATCAATGTCACCATTCTCTTGCAATGGATATTAGGTGGCTGAAGGTTATTGAAAAGAGAGATGATTGCCCACCAGGAGTGGTATCCGCGCAAGGCTCCTCGCCAGAAGTAGCTTTTATTCTTACAAGTAGTGGAGAAAATATCTTGGTTTCTGTAGTGCCATCAGCGGGGTCACCAAGTGATTTAGGTGATTATAATGTAACCCTCGTTGATTGCAATGAAAATCGACTCGGCCCCCATAATACAGATATTAATGGTAAAACATCCTTTGGGATGACTGGCTGCCCTTGTGACATAACTGCCAGCAAAATGGAATCGACGCCAAACGGACAAAGGCTTTGCTATTACGGACAAATGCATGTTGAACACAATCCTGGCTACATTCAGATATCAGTTGATAAAATGTGTGATTATAGTACCCAGAATTGCACCTGTTGCACAGATGACATAACCAGTATTCAGAAGGTTCAGGCAACAACTGATCAAAAATTATTATTCTCAGATGACTTTTCAAGCAATAAAAGCGGATTCTCTACGACGTCCGACCATCCAAAGAACTACACAGTGGGCTATGAGGATGGAAAATACCACATAACTGATCTCCGAGAAAACGATGTAGCAAGTTCCTGGCTCACTAGATCTTTCAGCGACTTTGTGATGGAGGTAGAGGCGACTCAGGAAGGCGGGCCAGACGACAACGACTATGGAGTTATCCTTCGCCGCGTAGATCAAGATAATTACTACCGGTTTAAGATATCTGGCACAGGAGATTATGGTTTTGATAAGTGGGAAGACAGCGGATGGATCGATATAATACCTTGGACACGGTCAAATGCAATCAATACTGGAGAGGCAACCAACGTAATTAAGGTAGAATGCAACGGCGATAAGTTCACGTTCTACGTTAATGACATCAAGCTAGGAGACTGCACCGATAACTCCTTCGCCTCCGGGAAGATAGGCCTTGAAGCTGGAACATATGATACGGCTAACGTCCATGTCAGCTTTGATAACTTTAAAGTTTGGGCTATAGATGATGATCATGAATCAAGTAAGCCGCTTGTGGCAGATCAACCAAGTCCCTCTGTAGCCAAAGAATCGAATGCTCAATTCTTGGACGACCCTGGTCAAGGAGCCAGCGCAACTGTTTGTCGAAGTGGATGCAAATACACCAGCATTCAGGCTGCCATAAATGCTGCGAGTTCAGGCGATGTCATTAAAGTGTCTAGTGGCACCTATACAGAAAATCTAGTTTTGACGAAAAACGTTTCAGTGGAAGGTGTTGTTACTGGAGGCGGTAAGCCGATTATATCAGGTGATATCGACACAAATGGGAATCCGCTATCGTTTTCCTATTGCGTTCTCACGGGGACGATTAAATTCAGAGGGAATGTGGCTATTGTAGGGTGCCATGATGCCGAATTCAACGGGCCGACGATAATCATGTAGTAATTGAGCCATCAGCTATTAGGAAGGAATGGTGAAGGTGTTCAAATTAGTCTAGGCAATTTGGATGCCTAGTTCTATGGCAGAATAAAGTCCAAGGTAGAAGAAATGTAATAGAAATCCTAAAACGAGGCACGCGAGCCTCCCTAGTAGGTAGATGAAAAAGTCAAGGAGATCTGGAAGGGTAAAAGACTTGCATCTGCCAAATGACTCTCATGGAGAGAGAGGAGGAAAAGGTCCGCACCGTCCACCTGGGAATCACCAGGAAGCTCTCCGGGGATGTGGTCATGGAGAATGCCAGGAAGATGAAGGCCGAAGCCCTGGCGATCTTACTGAAGGCTATGCCTGCTAGGACCTAACCTAAAGATGCTGGTTCCGTATCTGCGATTACGTGCGGGGGATAAGATTCTAGCACTTGCCACTTCGAAACATTTATCACTATAAACTATGAATGAGCACTGAGGAGGAAAGCATATTGAGGTTATGCATTATTATTGCAATGCTGCTGTTAGCGTGGTCTGCGCAGGCGACTACTTTGACAGTCTGTAAAAATGGGTGCGAATATTCTAGCATACAGGCAGCTATAAATGCAGCAAATCCGGGAGACACTATTGAAGCGCATAGTGGTTATTACAATGAGCAGGTAATTATGAATAAGGATGTTAAACTTGTAGGTATCGATACTGGAGAGGGCACACCTGGAATAATGGCAGTTCATCGATGTGGACACCCTGATTCATCGATAACCGGTTTTGCACTACTTATAAATGCAGGAGATTGCGATACTTCGCAATCAAACGTTATAATAAGTCCAGGAGCACAGGTTACAGTTGGAGGTCACAAAGTTGAGCCTTCTGACGTATCAAGCGGATTGATCTACTCTGACGATTTTTCCAATGACAAAAGTGGCTGGTCTACAGGCCCAGAAAATGTATTCTCATCTGGTTATAAAAATGGCAAGTACCAAATAATCGCTCAAACGGGTATGTATACATCAGTCTGTATACCTCCTATATTCACTAACTTTGCGATAGAAGTGGAGGCCTCAATAGAGGAGGGCTCCAGTGGAAGCGATTATGGAGTTATTCTGCGCCGAGTAGATGACGATAATTTCTATCGATTTAAAATTTCAGAATTAGGATATTACAGTTGCGATAAAAAGCAGAATGGACAATGGATAGATATTATTCCATTGACCAGTTATTCTGCAATCCAGACTGGAAAGGCTACCAATATAATTAAGGCTGAATGTAAAGGAGATATGTTCACTTTCTATGTGAATAGTGTTAAACTTCGAGGATGCAAAGACAGCTCCTTCGCTTCAGGAAACATTGGTTTGGAGGTAGGGTCATCAGATGGAGTAGTGCAAGCCAGCTTTGATAACCTGAAGATCTGGGCTATATGACCAGAGTAGCGCAGCTCGGAAGTATGTATAACCTACGCTCAATTTTTCCCTTTCTTCACCATAGCTCGCTTCAATAGCTATTTTATAAATACCATCTTGATTTCAATAGTCCTATTCTACGCGCCAGAAAGTGGGCTGGATACAATCGATAGCAGTGGGTTTAAACAACCAGCATCTGCGGACACGCAAGTTTACTTGTTTTGCATTCTTGCGCAACCTGGAACGGCAGTTAGGTCGGAAACGTACCTTGTTCGTTTTTGTGGATTATACAATTCGATACGTGCAACTTGCAAATCAGCCAAAGAATCTTATGTGTCCTTCCCAGAGCCAGAGATCCAAGAAGTACACATAAGACAG
>Ga0315288_10005420_pt1 | contig 16216 bp, 18 predicted proteins | sample YL17G11_20_MG_FD_203454 | JGI IMG/M metagenome (GOLD analysis project Ga0315288, IMG submission 203454) | Sediment microbial communities from Yellowstone Lake, YNP, Wyoming, USA - YL17G11_20 | ecosystem: Environmental > Aquatic > Freshwater > Lake > Sediment | place: USA: Wyoming | collected...
AAAATTTCCTTCTTTTCATCGATGAGCCCAATCAAGCTTTTGCCAACGTTTCCGAAACCAACAACCTGAATTCTCATGCATAACGCGTTCCCCTTACACGTATTTTAGGCCACCTGTTCACAAACGCATCTCCTATACAAAACGTTGAATCAACATGACGGCAAGAGAAACGTCAAAGCCGCCACAAGGACCAACACAACCCCTGCCCAAGGACCTCCTTTCAGACCAGCGTTTACCTCGCATATGGGGACGTTGTCGTTGGTTGTTACCAAACCAGTTACCACACTGCCCTAGGGGGTAGGTTGCGAACCGCAAAAAAAACAAAGACTAACGCGCTTAACGCCCGACCATACAGTCTGAAACCGACGGATCTCATCCAACAGAGCCGCAAAGGTTTTCTTCAATTACACAATTTAGACACGATAAGGGATCATTTTGGACAACGTCGGACAGTTCAAACGCTACCGCGAACGCATGAACAAGCGGATACTCTCAACCAAGAACCTGAACATCAAACGATTCTTCGCCCTAGACACCAGAGCCTACGAAAAAGGAGCACTAGACGTGAAAACAAAAGAAATCCTCGGACTAGTCGCATCAACCGTCCTTCGCTGCAACGACTGCATCACACATCACAGTTAAATAGGAATGATAGGACTACCACGTGTCTTGGTTTTTGCTGCTATTCCTTCTTGGACTTCGAAACTATGGTTAGTAGCTCGAAAGAAAAAGAAGGGAAGATTGCAGAGGATTCTAGCTGAGTGCTAAACCGATGCCAACACTATTATAGTTCTTGGGTTATGACAGAAAGCAAGGAGCTTGAATCTAATGAGCAAAGACTCCAAGAAGAGAGTTTTCAGTTGTCCTGAATGTGGCAATCCCTATGAAGCCTATCCACCTGACGATCTTCATGATACAGTGTCACTTGATGAGCCTTTAAGCGAAAATGCTGAGGATGTCACGAAGATCATCCATGATTGTCTACAATGCAAGACTCCAATAACTCTCTATTGGTATAGACGGAAGCTAGCGTTCTCAGTTGGATGATTTGTCAACCGCATTGCTTCTTGAAAGACTAAACGTGGTAAGAGTCTACGTCTCTCGGAATTGAGGAACCATGAAGACTAATTTTAGAAACGAGTTGAGCGGTAAGACGGTTCTTGTTATTGGGATAGTGTTCATTGTGACAGGCATAAGTCTGTGGGGTCTCACAGCGCTTAACGTACAAATGCGTGAGCGGATATTGTATGACCCAAACTTGAGTTTAGAAGAAAGGGCGCGTGTTGATGGTTCGCTTCGATGGTGGAGAGAACTTGGTGCCCGTTTGTCGTATCCGCTTGCGGCTGTACTATTCATTGGAGGTCTGATAACTATGCTAACCACGCGCCCCAGTTCGCCAGAAGAGATAGAATAAGGGCCTTGTAGAGCTTTCGAGCAAACTGGGCTTGTCCATAACTGAGACAGACCAACGCTTAGCATCAATCCGCGGAAGCAGAGACATCGTCTTCAGCATCTCAGAAGGCATTGTCAATATGCCGGGCTTCGAACGGTCAAGACCAATCAAAGAAGTCGAAAAGATCACACGAGAAGTCACAACTGTCGCGTGCAAGTACTGTGGAGGCTTGATACCAATGGGAAGCACAAGCTGTCCCGAATGCGGAGCAAACCTCAAAATAGCCTAGCGAGAGAGCGCACGCTCACTAAACTTCAAATGTTGATAGAACTTTCTTTCAAAAGCCAAATAACGGGCATCACACGTCGTATTCTCTAGGAGAGACGAAGTTTGAAGCGAGTATTTTCAGGCTTAATCATGATATTGCTTTGCGCGCGCTACTAAGCTATGCGTTCTTGCAGTTGAAATAAGCCCTTTCGTAGAATGTAGTCTATGAAGTCCTGGAAGTCGTCAAAGGCCAGTTTTTCATTGAAGATTTGGCTTTCTCAGGTTCTTGGCTAGGGATTATGTCCTCAGTCTTAGTGTATACTACAAAATGTCGTGCAAGCATCCCTCCGTTATTCTGCAATCGCGTGTATATTTCAGGAAGGAAATCTTTCCCAATTTGCTTCTCTATTGTAGCCAAAAATGCTAGCCAAGTTTGGACTATGACATAAAAAATCAATCCAATAGATTCCTCGGCATTTTCGGCCTTGAACCAAGGCCGCCAAAGAACCTTGCTGCCATATCGTTGCTCTCGCCATCCTTCGGATGATGGGTGAGCGTACTTGCATAGTTCTCCGTAGAGTTTCCTATGACTTTTGTAGAGACGAGAACCTTTCTGAAACAGCTCTTGCTGTGCTGTATCAATCCCCCACTTTTTTCTGAATTTTTCAGTATCCTTAAACCATTCACCAGCAAGGTTCGGCATCTTGTTGAACAATCTCATATATAGCCCGCCTTCATATGCAGCTCTCACAAGAACTTTTACCGATGAATAACCTCCGTGAAGCAGGCAAACAGTCGAGAAGTGAATCAGTTCTCTGTTCCTCGAAAAGAGCAGGAAAATGGCACCTACATATGCTGTCTCGGTTACATCGGGATTAAGATTCTTCGGATCTGTCGCTCTCCGCATTAGATTGATGTTGGCAAGAATCGATTTGATTCCGTCGGGAAAGACTTGTTCTGTCTTCTTTCTTATTTTCTCGTCGAGTAGTGTGGTTATTCTTTTTTCCGTTCCTTCGCTACTCACGGCCAAGTTGAACACTACTCGAATAATGATACTAGGGATGCAAGTGTGCGTAAAAAGTTGCTGATTTCTTACACTTCACGACAGAAAAAAGAAGGTTCAGCGCACGCGTAACGAGATAGAACTTTGTTCTATAGGGACTATTATAGGACTGTTATGTGATTACTGTATCGCGAAAGGAAAGGGAGAAGAGAAGGGAGAAGCAGGAGAGCGTCAAACAAAGAAACGAGGAGAAAGGAGTTTGTCTGAATCACTTTCCTGCTTATCTCCTTCCACATACAGCATTGGATTCTTTATTAAAGTCTTTCGTTTGACAACGTAAGCGCTCTGAATGGTTGAAACAGAAAAAAGAAGGGAAGGTGCGCGGGCGCGCCTAAGTTTCTCGGGCTGCTATTCCTTCTTGCACCCGGAACAGGCCTAGCCGGATAACGTGATCTATAAAGTCCTGGAATGTTTCATAAGTCATGGATGGTTTCATTTCGCGGTAGAGCTGCCGAACTTTAATGTCGGTTCTGAATGTTTCCAAGTTATCACCTCGAGCTCCATCACATACCACGTCATACGCTGCACCCAGCAAGGAATGACTGACGAAGAATTCTTCGAAGCCATGAACATAGCCCTCATCGTCGGCGGCTCAATCACGATTCCACACATACGAAAAGCCACAGAAGCCCTAGACCAATGCAGAACAAAAAAGAAAAAAGCGAAGAAAGACTAGGCCGTCATCCCAAAGTTCATAGCGATCTTTATCATGTCAAACACGTCAACTTCGCCGTTCCCATCCATATCGGCCTCGGGATTCCAATCCTGATCCGACGGCTTAGAACCGAACGCATGCGAGAAAGTAATCGCGTCTTCAATGTCGACAATGCCATCATGGTTCAAATCACCACCAACAAACTTCAAGTTACTGAAACTACCATCCGCCGTCAAAGATGCAGGCAACATCAACCCTCCACTGTCAACAAGAACCACATCATACAGATGAAGCGTCGAATTTTTGACTCCCTCAGCCATCACTTGAAACTTGAAAACAGCCAAAGCTCCATTACCATTAAGCGGCGTCGACAAAGAGACATTAAACCTGGCAAACCCTGTAACATTATCAATCTCAACAACAGGCGTCACTGAAAGCGGAACGAAAGCACCCTGAACAACCGATTGAACATTCAAAGCAGACGCATTAAACCCAAGCTTAAACTCAAGACCACCAACATCCGACGCATTCACTATTTTCACATTAACTGCGAAAACGGCACCTACACCGAGACTGCCGTTCGAAATCGCCGCAGGATCAACATAAACAAACGCCGGCTTAGGAAGCGGCGGAGCACCAACATTACTAAACGTCGAATTCACAACATAATGGTCAATCGAACCAGCTGAAGGATCCCCAAGCTTATGAACCAAGAACTCTATAGACGTTTTCCCAGTCCCAACGACCTTGAGCGTGACGTTAGCAACGGTATGATTGCCGCTGATCGGGGCATAACCACCCGCCGTGGCCGCATCAATATCTTGAAAAGTAAAAGCATAATTCACAGAATTCGCCGCCACAACCTTCTTGATCTGCCATATATTGTCCCAATTGGCCTCAGGCGTGACTTCATGGAATATAATCTCCTGCATCGACACTCCGTTCAGTATGGTAGGATCCCACGACACGTTAAACTCAATACCGACCAACCCTGGGTCTGCAGGAATATTATCGAGCTTCACAGAAACGTTGAACGTCGTGTTAGGCACTAGACCCACATCCTCGATCTTAGCCGGATCAAGATAGAATTTCGCAGGATCAGCCGCCTGACACTTGGGCAGAACAGCAACATACATGTAAGACGCCACGATGACCACTAAAGCTAACACTATAACTCTTTTTGCCATCGTCCTTCTCTCCAGCAACACAACAAGCCCCAATTGCCATTATAAACGTTCTGGAACTGTATTCTATCGAGACTCGACTGTTCCAAACCATGAGGCCACAGGAAACCAAAATGCAACATTTGTCGAAACATAAACGCAATCGGGTCCCAACGTTTTTACAAAATCAACCGCTACGAACCGTGGGAGTCAACTCCTTCAGGATTTTCGCCAACACATGTGCAGGAGCTTTCGACCTTATCCCTCTAGAATTGAAATGAGTCAAATTCGAACCAAAACCCTGTTTCTCCAGCGCTTCAACAACGTTCCCAACAGACGGAACGGGCAATCCCAGCAAGTCGCACATTTCGTCAACAACATAGTAACCAACATCAGACTCGGACTCATTCGTAATCAGCGTCAGCATCTTTTCAATTTTCCCGCCAGACTTCAACTTCCGCTTCTCAACTTCCACCTCGATCAACCTACAAAAATCATGGTCAGAAATCTTTCCAAGCCACAAAGGTCCGGCAACACTAAGCGTCGAACCACATTCGACGCACCTACGGGAATATCTCGAAAGAATAGATCCTCTGACCGTTTCCCTGTGGAAACAGTTGAAGCAGTGAAAAACAAAACCCATCTCCTCAAGACTCAAATCAGCACTCTTCGCCCCGTATTCTATCGTCGCGTACACTCTGACGTAATGCTCTCCTCGATGGCTAAAAACAACTTTCACTCCGATGTCATACTTAGCCGCCACGGCCGCCAAGCAGCCACTCAACAATCTTACTGCCAGTTCATGACAGTATCCGGTCCTAAGAGACTTACCTCCGTATTTCCTGAGGCATGCCTTGGGATGGACCCCACATAAGGAAGCCATGTCCGTAGCAGTGAAGGCAAGTAACCCGTGATTTTTCAAGGCTCGAATCGCAGAATCGAGGAATGGAACTGGAGAACCGAACGGATCAATGTCGACAACGTCGAACCGCATTCGTGGAGCACTATGAATGGCCAGCGCAAGGTTGGCTTCTTGCCTCTCAACCGTAATGCTCTTGGCAAGACGGTTTATCTGAACATTGTGGTTTGCAAGTTTGAACGCGTTCTCATTGATATCTCCGATAACCGTGCCTTCCACGCCAACTACCTCGGCTGCAAAACGTATTCCCCTCAACCCGCAACCTGTCAAGGGCTCGCTCACCGTAATATTGCGACCTGCGAGCCTTTGATGTGCTTGAACAACGAGGACCGCGATGTCACGATTCAACTCCATAACAGGATTGTAGAAGACAGGAGCTTTAGAAGGCGCATAATCACAGGGCTGTCTAACGAAATCTCTCAGCCTAGGAACTAACACCTTGACTTTACCCTCTTGAATGATCTCAACCGGAAATCCTGGCTGATAACCGTTCACGGTCATGTGTTTGCTTTTCCTCGCGCGTGATACGAGAAACCTCAAAATGGATATTAGACTTCTGGTCGCTTGGTCTTGAAGTCCTAAATAGTTATTACAGCGGAACCAAGAATACGCAATGAAGAAAGGACTGACCGAAGTGCTGATTGCCGGGGTGGATGATGCAGGACGAGGGGCGGTGATCGGTCCGCTAGTAATTGCTGGAGTCCTACTTAGACATGAAGACCTGCAAACGCTAAAGGAATTGGGTGTCAAAGACTCGAAACTTCTCACTCCACACAGACGTGAAGTGTTGGCCGAAGAGATTAGAGAAATCGTGCAGAAGATCAGTGTACAGAAGCTGCGGCCGAGCGAAGTGGACACTGTGGTGAGTAGCGGAAGAAGACTACACAAACTAAATTGGCTGGAAGCTCAAACGATGGCCAAAGTAATAGAAGAACTGAGACCTGGTCTGGTTTACGTCGACGCCTCTGATGTTCTGGAAGAACGTTTTAAACAACACATACTAGAATGTCTCCCTTTCAGAGTTGACATCGTATCAGAGCACAAAGCCGACCGAAACTACGTTGCTGTCTCTGCGGCCTCGATCATCGCCAAAGTTGAAAGAGACAGGGAAATCGCTATCCTCGGAGAAGCTCACGGACATTTTGGATCAGGCTATCCATCCGACCAAAGAACTATGAGTTTCTTGGAATATCTGATGAAAACATCCCAACAGTACCCCGATTTTGTTAGGAAATCCTGGAAACCGGCAAAAAGGGTCAGAGACGGAAGAAGATCACGTCAAACGAGGCTTGTTTGAAGCTTAAGACCTGATTTTCCGGGTTTCTGATTCGATTCGTGACACCATTGAAAGGACAGATATCCGTTGCGGTCCTCCGCTGTCGAAGGGATCTGCTCGGACGGACTGGCGAAAAATTGATTTTCCTTTGTTTTTTTATCCAATTTGGTGTTTCTAAGAGGGCAATTACTTATGTGCCACTATCATGGCATGTGCTTTGTCGTATGGTTCCAGTTGTACTAGTTGCTCTATTGTGAAACCGTGTGTCTCCATCACCTTGACCTCCCTTCTATAGATTTCTGATGGCTGTTTCGTTACATCTATGCTTTGAGCCTTGACCGCCAGCATTACCCAACCAGAACTTTTCAAGTAGCGATCTGCATTGTCCAACAATACCTTGGCCTGCTCGGGCTGAGCTATGTCGCAATAGATATCGTCTACTTTTCCCTGTATGAACATTGAGTACTTCTCTGGGAAGCGAGCATCTTCAAGTATCGGCGACGTGTTAGATCGGTATGGGCAGACGTTCTCGACCAAATCCCTGATCGAGCGTGATGCAAACTCCACGCAGTAAACATGGCCCTTTTTTCCAACTATGTCTGAGACGTGACTAACTGTTGTTCCAGACGCGGCGCCTAAATAGAGGACTGAATGGTTCGGTTTGATAGGAACGGTTCTCAAGCCTTTCAGAATTGCGGCCGCGAGTTTGCTTCTGAAGGCATCCCAAACGCGGTACTCGAAGCCCCTATGCTTGATTAGCCTCTCACCGTAAACGTTTCTCCCCGGCGACAGATTTTTGGTAGCCAGTCTCTGGGAACCGTCTTCGAGCACTATTCTGTAGATTCCAGGGAACTCAGGATGGGGTTGGACTTTAACGTTCACGTCGCTGCTTTCTCCATCTTCTATCACTTTGTCTTTCATGCCGTGGTTTTTCACGAACGATTGGAGGTGGCTGTTCGTATTTCTTATGGATTTCATCGATTCTTTTTTCCATTTTGGCCTTGAGTTCATCGCCGATGGACCTTCGTCCGAATGCATCGGCTCTTGCGGCTATCGCCAGTTTTCCTGCTATCGCTCGAGCTATCTTCCCTCGTTGCCACCTTTTCGCATCATGCAGAAGTGTATGTTGGAAGATTAGTCCATGCTTTGGAGGTCTGGTTCCTGTTTTCAGAGATCTGAAGAGTGCTTTTTCGGCGCCCAAGACTTGAATAGTGCTTGCAGGTCTCTTGGCGAGATTCATCAGGCCTCCTGAGACTGCAATCAAACGCGCCCCTAAGAGCGAACCTACCAAACACTGGATGTTCGGAGCGACTTCGCTCATCGTTGAATCTAGGTAGGTCTCAAAGTCTGTTCGAAGTCTGTACAAGTCCAGAATGTCCTTGCAGAGTGCTTGGATTTGCCACAAGTCTGATTCGCTGAGGTCTGCGCCCATCGATTTTTCGGCGACTTTCGATATTGCCTCAGCCTTGGGCTTGGGAACATCTTCTTTTTCAAGGTTTTCAGCTGTAAAATTGTCCTTGTTGCCTAGCTCAACTACGAGGCGGGCGTACGTCTCATGCTTTTCTAAAAGTCGGTCCAGTTCAGGAAAATGTATTCCATACCATTCTCTGACTCGCGCCATAAGCATGTTTATTGTTTTTTCCAGCTCGTCCAGGCTCTGAACAGCTTGGGCTACGATGAGATCCCTTTTTTCTACGGCTCCTCTGACCCTGAGTTTTGTGATCTCCATCGTGACGTTATGCGTCCAGAGAGAAAAGTCGGTTGCGTCTTTGACGAAACCAGTTTTCACGGCAAATGATTCAGACTTGGCTTGAAGAAGCTTCCCTGCTTTTGAAGGTTTCGAGGTTTCAACGTGGATTCCCATTGTCGTTTCTACTTCTTTGGCGAGGTTTGCGTTTTCGAAAAGGAATTCGCTGAAGCCTTTTTGCTTTAGGGTCGTGATTAGCGTGGAGACTTCATCGGTTATCTTTCCTGCTTCGGTCTTGATGAGTATCTCTGCTGCTTCCTGGGGTTTCTTCGGAAATAGGACCTTTTCGACCAGCTCGTTTTCATCGTTGAAAGCTAGGATGCCAAATGAGCTCTCGATTATTGTGGCTTTCATTCGGACGTCTCACCAGTACTATTGCTTGATCCATTGTTAATATAAACCTGCGTGGGGCATTCCCCTCGTAAATCGTTATTGTTGATTACTAGAATAGCTAATATAAACGGTGATCATAAGAAAAGGCAGGTTAGGGTGAAGAGTTCTTGAAAGATGCCGGTCTGAGCGTGGATTTGGCGGGCGTAAGGCTCATCAACCCGACGATGCTAGCTTCTGGAATTCTGGGATATTCTGCTGAGACGCTGGCTGAGGTTGCAGAAGGAGGTTGCGGCGGAGTTGTGACAAAATCTGTGTGCTTGAAGCCCAGAATAGGATATGCGAACCCGACGGTCGTGCAGGCGAGCGTTGGCTTAATCAATGCAATGGGTCTTCCCAACCCTGGGATTGACGAGTTTGCGGAAGAGATCAGGGAGATGAAATCCAAGTTAACTGTTCCTGTTGTGGCCAGTGTTTTTGGGTTTTCAGTTGCGGAATATGTTGTGGTGTCGAAAAAAGCGGTGCGTGCCGGTGTTGATGGGGTGGAACTTAACGTTTCGTGCCCGCACGTGAAAGACACGGGCTCTGAATTGGGTCAGGACCCGCTGCTTCTTTCAAAGGTTGTTCGGGGAGTGAAGGCTGCTGTGGACAAACCTGTATTTGTCAAACTTACGCCGAACGTTACGAGTGTCGTAGAGTTGGCGAGAACGGCTGAGCGTGATGGGGCCGATGCGCTGACGATTATGAACACCGTAAAAGCAATGGCGATAGATGTCGAAACGGGCATGCCGATCTTGGCTAATCGGGTCGGCGGTCTTTCGGGTTCAGCTGTGAAGCCAATTGCTCTGAGGCATGTTTTCGATGTTTACGAGGCGGTTGAAATACCTATATTGGGATGCGGAGGAATAGTCGATTGGCGCGACGCGGTCGAGTTTCTTTTGGCAGGTGCCTCGGCAGTTCAAATCGGGACTGCTGTTGCTGTGAGGGGGATTGGAGTTTTTGGTGAAGTTGTGCGTGGAATACGTGCGTACATGAGAAAGAGAGAGTTGAGGAGTGTCGGGGAGATTGTCGGGTTATCGCACAGGTGCTAATCGGCTTAGGACGACCGGGCTCGTTGATGTGGAGCGTGTGAGTCCTACCGTCAAGACTTTTCGGTTGAAAGATAGTAAGTGTGCGAATGCCAAGCCTGGACAGTTTTTGATGCTATGGATTCCAGGGGTGGATGAGATTCCTTTGAGCATTCTTGATGGCGACGGAAGACAGGGGGTTTCTGTGGTTGTGAAGAATGTGGGTGAAGCGTCAAGCTCGCTTCATAACGCAAAGGTGGGCGACATTGTGGGTGTTCGGGGGCCGTTTGGGAATCATTTTACTGTGAGTGGCCGCAGATTGCTCTGTGTTGCCGGGGGGACGGGTGTTGCTCCGCTTTTGTTTCTCGCGCGCAGATTCGTTCCGCGAGAGGTTTCTGTCACATTCGTTTTGGGAGGGAGGACCCGTGAAGAGTTGTTGTTCTTGGCGGAACTGGAGAGGTTGAAGAGTAAGACGTTGCATTTGGTGACTTCAACAGAAGATGGCAGCTGTGGTGTCTTAGGATTATGCACGAAACCTGTCGAACGGTTGTTGGCTGAGGAGGATTTCGACTTGATTCTCGGCTGCGGGCCGGAATTGATGCTGTTCAGAGTTTTTGAACTTGCGGAAAAACACGGCGTGCCATTTCAGGCGAGTCTTGAACGGCTGATGCGTTGTGCGATAGGTTTGTGTGGAAGCTGTGTATTAGGTAAGTACAGGGTGTGTGCGGACGGTCCGGTGTTCGCTTCTGGTCAGCTGAGGGAAATGGAGGGTGAGTTCGGTTTTGCTAAGCGGGATTTTTCTGGAAGGAAAATCCCCCTTGGCTGAGTGAGTGTCTAGTTTCAGAAAGGAAATTTGTTTGTGGACCGTTTACTGCGAGCACGCGTTGTTGTGATTAGGCTTCAATTCTTCCTCTGCCGACTTCTTTTTCGTTCGTTGATCTTTGGGCTCTGAGTGCTTCGGTTTTCTTTGCTTCTTCGGCGTCTTTTAGTGCTCTTTCTTTTTCTGGGGGGATGAGTTCGTTGAGTTTGTCGATTAGGCGTTTTGATTCTTCTTGGTCCAGGGGGATTGTTAGGTCTCTTCGTCTTGGGATGTCTATTTTTACTCTTCCTTTCTCGTCTAAACCGATGGATCGTATATCTCTGAGGCGTACGTCGAGGGGGACCACTGTTTGGAACAGTAAGCCCACGCTGTCTCGGAAAGCTGGTTTTGCTTCCAGGAGCTTTTCGAGTTCTTGCCTGGCTCCCTCTTTTATGTCGACTTCCAGTTGTGTTGCGCGGAGTTTTACTGTGAAGTGAAGTTTGTCGATGGTCATGACGATGTCTTCGTCGTTCATCTTAGGTCACTCTATGTCCTATGTGAAGGATTTGATTTAAGACTTATGCTGCACGTTTGGTGGGTAGAAATTTATGTTTGAGGCTATTTTGGAAAGTAGTAGCGGGAGCGGTTAGTAACCTACCCCCTAGGTCTGTGTCGTAACGGTTTTGGTAACAATGAATGGTACCGTTCTCCTGTCGAATGTAAACGCGGATCTATTCTTTGGAGGTTGGGAAGTGTCGATATGGGGTTCTTGCAGAGGGGACGGTCTTGGTGTGGTTTCCTTTTTTGCGGCAAGCATTATGTATCATTTGGCTTTTTGGCTGGGGTATTGTTTTGTTCTTTTTGATGAGCGAACCTTAAGTATGACGTATGTCATGTAATGGGTAGGCGCAAACGCTCTAGGAACAGATTCATCGTGAATAGATCATTGTTAGCCCATTATGGTTTCGAGGGGGTTTAAATTGTCGGGTGAAACCAGTTCTGCGGTTCTGAAGCAGTATCGCGAGCGTTTGGAAAACGCGAGGGATTTTTCGGAAGTATGGCAGATAGTCAAGGATACCGTTGAGTATGTTTTTCACAAGCGGCGAGGTAGCATGATGCTTTTTCTGGATGACTTGCCGATTCAGCTGGGCGCGTACCATTCATTGGGCACGAATAACATCGTTCTCAATAGGGTTCTTGTTCAGATTGTTGAGGCTGCGATCGAAAATAGGAAAGTTGTCAACGCCTTGGTTTACAACCTCTTGCTTCATGAGTACATGCACGCGTTGGGCGAGATCTCGGAAGTTGAGGTCAGAGGGTTGGTTGTTCAGGTGTGTAAGAAGTGTTTCGGTGAAGATTATGTGGCCACAGACATCGCAGTCAAGAGCCCTTGGACATTGTTGAAAGGGATACCCTTGGGGAGCGTCTCTGTTCCTAGGCGTGTCATGGAGATAGTTAGGAATTTTGAAAAGTCCGACAGGTACGTGGTCTGAATACACAAACCTGACTTGTGATGTTGAGGTTCTTTTTTGCGCGTGCGAAAGGAGCACGGCCAGTTTATCGTCAGATTAGGGGTTATTTCGTTTTTTCGAAGTGAATTACGTAGACAAGCTGGTTTTCGTCCCATTGGCCATGAATCTTCTTCCATTGTTTCCTGAATTGGTCCAGAGTGTACCCTCCTTCCCTCTTGGCATCTTCTTCGTCGAAATATTTCAGTCTCTTTCTTTCGATCGAAGCGATTCGTAAGTCCGCGACGTGTGGTTCCCAGATTGCAGCTCTAACGGTTGCGCCTGTTTTGACCTTCTGGTCGGGAAGGGTTAGTCTTGAAGTTTGGGTCTTGATGCCTTTCAGCAGTGGCCCTTTGTCGATCGATTCAAACTGCATTTCATAAGGGGTTTCTTCGACTTCTTTGATTACTTGCTCTATGGTCTTCTCGGGTTGGCGGGCTAGTTTCTCGATGACTTGGGCTTTTTCCTTCGATGGCAGTCTCTTCTCGGCAAGTTTCTTGATGACTTCGATGCGTTTTCCCGGTTCTTCAACAGATCGCCCTACTTTGACGGCAGTCAGATAATCGATTTTGCCTTCGGGCACTTGTCCGGACACCATTGATGGGGCAACGTACTGCTGGGCTTCGTTCGGGACAACCTCGTTTGTTCTGAGCCAGAGGGAGACGGCGTCGGCGCTGACTCCTATCTTTTTTGCTATCGAAGTCTGCGACGGATATTTCTCGCCGCAGTTGTCAAGAAGGTATTTGCAGACTCTTCCCTTCTCTATTGCGCTAAGCTCCTGTCTCTGAATGTTCTCGATGAGGTTGAGTTGCACGACCTCATCGTCAGTGTAATCTCTGACGATTACGGAGATCCTTTCCACGCCCGCCTGTTGTGAGGCTCGATATCGTCTCTCACCAAGTACAACTTCATACTCGTCGTCGAGCGGTCTTACGATAATCGGCTGCAAGAGACCGACTTCTCTTATGCTTGCGGCCAGCTCGTTCAGGCGTTCAATGTTCACTTCAAGTCGAGGGTTCAGTTTGGAAGGATGAATTTTCTTGAGCTCTATTTCTCTGACTATTGTGGGCAAAGCCATTGGTCTCTACTCCGTTTTCTCAACTACACAAATTGCTCTGAGTATATAAGAAAGTTGCAGCCGCCACCCTTGGGCTACAGCCCTATCTGCGAAGCCGACTCTTTCAACCCGTTTAACGCGACCTCGAAGAATTTGTCTTTCGGCATGCTCAGTTGTTCGCAAAATAGGATCCTCTCCCTGTTTGCGCCACGTGCGAAATCTTTGTCTTTGAATTTCTTGGAGATCGATTCGACTTTCACGTCGGCAAGCTTTTTCGAGGGCATAACCAAGGCGCAAGCGATGATCAGGCCTGAGACCGCGTCGGCTGCAATTAGGCCTTTTTCCATTCTGGTCTCGGGTACGACGCGAGTATGTTCAAAGTTGTGTGATTTTATGGCTCTGATGTCATCGTCATTCATGATGTTTTTGAGGATGTTTTCCGCCACGAGGCTATGTTTTTCAGGCGTTGTCTCGGTTTTTTCGTAGTCGATATCGTGGAGCAGACCAACCAGGCCCCATCTTTCTGGGTCTTCTCCGAGCTGTTTGGCGAGTTGACGCATTACAGCCTCGACTGCGATCATGTGAAAAATGACGTTTTGCTTGGAGACATTAGCCTTAACGAGGTCAAGGGCTTGTGCACGCGTTACCATATGTTGGACCTTGGTTCAGATAGGAATTGAATGGATTTATTGTTTAAGGTCAATTCGCGGCATATTCGTGATGGAAAACCCATCCGTTAAAGGCTGGAAGATTGGCAAAATATATAATGTGCTCGCTGCCATGTTGCCGTAACTGAACAGGTGTCCATTGGTTTGACTTCGCCGCCGAGGTACAACATAACGTGGAAGACCTTTGCGCTTCCGCTTATAGGGATCGCTGCTTTTGTGATTTACATCTATGTCTTTAACGTTGATATACAGGAGATATTTGGCGAAGTTCAGAAGATCAAGTCTTTCTACTATGTTCTGGCAATAATCGTGTCTTTGCTGGACATTTTCTTGTTCACGCTCGCGTGGCGGTCTCTGCTCAGGTTTCTTTCTGTCAAGTTTCCTGTTTTGAAGCTGTTCGCCTTCGTGTGGATCGGTATCTACGTTGACACGATTATCCCTGCTGAGTCCGTTAGCGGAGAAATCGCGAAGATTTACCTCGTGAATAAGGAACAGAATGGGACTTCTGGACGGGCTACAGCGTCTATCGTTGCCCACAGGTTAGTCAGCATGGGAATAACCATCGCAACTTTGCTGGTCGGCGCGGCACTCCTTCTCGTTCAAAGTCTTCTTTACGGGATAATGCTTTCGTTGATACTCTTTCTGATCACGATGGTCTGCCTTTTCTTTGTAGTTGTGGTTTTCTTTTCCTTCAAGGAAAAATGGACGTTTCGAATGCTTGACGGGCTGATACGGTTCGCAGAAAGGATAAGCAGGGGTCGTTGGAAACTGACCAAGTTGAGGGACGAAGTTCTTCAAACACAAAAAGACTTCCACGTCGCAGTCAAGGAATATATCCATGCTCCGAAGACGCTCTTCACAGCATCTCTTTTCTCTTCCATGTCTTGGGTGTGTGCGTTGCTTGTTTACTACTTCACGTTTCAGGCAATCGGTTACCCTCAAATTCCTTGGAGCGCTATATTGGTTATTTCAGCCGTCTTCGTCGCTGTTAAGTCTATACCGATAGGCGTTCCCTTTGAGGTTGGTCTCCCAGAAATCGCTCTAACGATTCTCTTACAGATGTTCGGCGTGCCCGTTGGAATCGGCGCAACAGCGACGATACTGAGCCGTTTACTGACTTTGTGGCTGAGATTTTTCATAGGTTTTGGAGCACAACAATGGGTGGGGATAAAGGCCATCGTGTCAGGTACCGAACAACGCGACTATCCCACGGTGAGCTGAAAGCCTAAATCGCACAACAGAGTACTGTTTCAAAGATGTGAGTTATGAAAGCAGTGATCGAGGACGCCTCAATCAGAGACTTGGACAGGCTTTACGAGATTGAAACTGAGTGTTTTCGGGAGGAGGCGTTCACAAAAGCTCAGATCGCTCAGCTGTTGAGGGGCTACAGTTCGATAGGCTTGATCGCTCGGGTGGGGGGGCAGATCGTAGGCTTTGTGATCGGAGATATCTATGTTGATGGAAGAGTGTTGCAGGGACACATTTGCACAATAGAGTTGTTGCCGAATTTTCGTCGGCAAGGCATAGGTGAGAAGCTGCTTCGGGAGATTGAGGAGATTTTTAGACAAAAAAAGGTCAAGGCATCTGCTCTCGAAGTCAGGGAAGATAACGTTCCTGCGATAGAATTTTATAGAAAATTGGGGTACGATAAGATTGGCACGTTAAAGAACTATTATGGTAGCGCACACGGTCTGTTTTTGGGGAAAACTTTAACCTAGTCTGAGAAGCTTGATCTTCGTCTTTTCGTCGAAAACTCTTTCTAGATTCAGGTCGGCTGCCTCTATTATCACCAGCTCGGCGGTTGGACCGACTAGGCATCCTTTCATCAAGTGTCCTCCGAAAGCCTCTCCTTTCTCGTTGGAGACTACGATGTGCGCATGGATGATCGTCTCGTCTTTCTCATCGTGGGCTACGTTGCCCATGCAGGATGCTATTTCTACGTGGCCTTTCAATTCCGTGTTAACGTATTCTCCTTGCTTGTAGCATCCGAGAACTGCTTGTTTCAGTGCGCCAATGAGTATCAATGTCCCTGCTCTTACGCCGCTTTCTTCGGCGGCTTTCTTGATTGATTCGGCAAGGTCGTCATTCTCAGAGAACCTTGCGAAACACATTTTTCCTATTTTTCCTTCCAACATGAGGTTCTACGCTCCGGGTTCAGTTAGTTTGTTATGTCCTATTCGTCAGCACAAACTCTAAAAGCCTTTTCTCTATATACCATCGTGAAGCAGTGAAACAATTTGAGTGTCAAGCAAGAGAAGGAGACTCAAAGGCTCGTCAGGGCCATTGTAATCCTCATCAGGAACA
>Ga0315288_10005421_pt1 | contig 16214 bp, 12 predicted proteins | sample YL17G11_20_MG_FD_203454 | JGI IMG/M metagenome (GOLD analysis project Ga0315288, IMG submission 203454) | Sediment microbial communities from Yellowstone Lake, YNP, Wyoming, USA - YL17G11_20 | ecosystem: Environmental > Aquatic > Freshwater > Lake > Sediment | place: USA: Wyoming | collected...
GGCCGCCCGCCTGCATGAAGGAATAGCCTTTCGTCTCCTGCAGGTACAGCATCCCCCAACTGTTCATGGCGTAGCGGGTCATGGTCATGGTGGCGCAGGAGAAGGCCAGCACCCAGATGGCGGGCAGTTTCAGAATGGAGAGCTGCATCTGCCAGGTGCTCTGCGGCTTCGCGGCGCCGTCGGCCGGCGCCGCTCCGTGATCGTTGTTCCAATCGGCGATGGACGGCAGGCCCAGTGTTTGCGGGCGATCCTGCATGAAGGCGTACAACAGGAAGGCGAGCACGACGCACACGACCCCGGGCCCCACGAACCCGCCGCGCCAGCCAAACCAGGTCACCAGCGCGGACAAGCCGACGAAGGTAAGCCCTTCTCCGATGGAGTGGGCGGTGCTCCAGATGCCGTAGTACCGGCCACGCTCCCGATTGCTGGACCACTGCGATAACGACACAACGCCCGAAGCGGCTCCGAATCCCTGGAACCAGCCGTTCAGCGCCCAAAGAACAACCCAGACCCACAGCAGGGTAGACCAGCCCATGGCGATATTGATCAGCGCGGACAGCAGCACGCCGGTGGCCCAGAACTTCCTGATGTTGGCATGGTCCGCCACAAAGCCGTTGACCAGCTTGCCAAAGGCGTAGGCGTAGAAGATCGCGGAGCCGATCAGGCCCAGTTGTTCGGCGGTGAAGATGCCGCCGTCGATCAGGGGTTTCTTGACCACCGACAGGCCCAGGCGGCAGGTGTAAGCCACCCCATAGCCGAGCGTGATCCAGGTCATGACCGCGATGCGGTAGCGTTTATACAGGCGATCGATCTCGCGTCGGTCGGAGAGAAGAGGCTTGTCTTCGCCGGTCGCGAAATACCGCAGCGGGCTCAGCGCCACACGCTTCACCATTACTGCTACCGGCGTCTTGTTGCCGCGCTCAGAGGCCGGTTTTGCGGCATCCATATGGATTCCAGTTCAGCGACAGAGCCGCTGTTGCCGGGCGGTTGCCGCCGCTGTCGTTTCTGCAAACGTGTGCACCATAGGCCGGATCGCCTCCGTTGTCAACAGAATCCCTGAGAATCGGCGAATCGCTCGCGGTCAAGCGGACAGATCGTGTGCTAATTCGACCGGACAATTCGTATGCTACCAACAGTCCAGCAACGCCGTCTTGCACGCGCGGTTGCGCTGGCACTATAATGGGCGCCGATTCAAAGGAGGTCTAATATGAACCTCACCATTCCTGGCCTTGCGATTCTCCTCATGGCCGCACCTGCTTTCGCGGCGCCCGATGATATGGACGATGCCCACCAGGCGCTCAAAGAAGCGGTGCAAGCGAAGAAAGGCGCCGCCGAAGTGAAGAAGCTGGCGGCCCAAGCCCACGCGCTGGCGCACCCGCTGGCCACCAGTCCCGAGAGCGAGGACTTGAAGGAGGCCATTGCCCACGCGCGGGAAGTCGAAACCTACACCGAGTACGCGCTCTATAGCACCGCGCTCCAGAGCCCTGCCGAGGCGGCCGTCGATCTGCTGTCCACTCTCGAGCAGCAGAACCCCAAGAGCAAGTACCTGGACGAAGGCTACGGCCGCTATTTCATCGCGCTGAACCAGACGGGCGCGGCGTCGAAGATTGTGGCGATCGCGGAAAAGGCCCTCACCAACCTTCCCGACAACCCGGACCTGCTGATGGTGCTGGCCGACTCGGCGCTGACTCGGAAGCAGTACGATCGTGCGGTCAGCTACGGCCAGCGCCTGGCGGTCGCCGCCAGTGAGCACAAGCGGAACAGCGCGGTGGGCCGCGGACGTTATATTGCCGGCGTTGCGGCCGCCAGCGGCACCAAGTGGGCGGTTGCCGACAAGGAGTTGCGCGCCGCCCTGCCCTTCATCAAAGACAGCGAAGAGATGACGGGCAACGCGCTCTTTTACCTTGGCCTGGCGAATTACCAGCTCGGCAAGATGACGTTGAAGAAGGCCCAGATGCTGGAAGCCGTGAAGTTCAGCGAGCAGGCGGCCGGCATGAAGTGCTCGACAGCGCAGCAGGCCTTCAAGAACGCGCGCCTCATAAAGCTCGAGGCCGACAAGATGCGCTAGCCCGAATGCGGGCCAGGCCAGGTCTCCGGCGGCCTGAAAGGGCGAGGGCCGAAGCTCGGGGCGGGCGTCAGCCGCGTCCCTATAACGTAGCGCTTCTTGTGTCTCCCGCTTCCACGGGCCGGTTCTCCTGAAAAGATCTGGTGGCCGCCAGGCTAATCCGCAGCGCGGCCACGCCGTCGGCCCCGGTGATGGTGGGTTCCCGCCCGCCGAGCACGTTGTCCACGAAATCCTGGATTTGGGCCAGGTAGGCCCGCTCGAAGCGCTGCATGAAGTGCGGGACGACGTCGTGCGTGATTCCTTCCTCGGTCATGACCAGGATCGGGGTTTCCCGAAAATAGCCGATCTGCAGGGAGCCCTTGGTCCCCCAGATTTCGGCGCGAATGTCGTACCCGAAAACGGCATTGCGGCTCAGGTGCACCACGCCCACGGTCCCGCTCTCAAAGACCATGTTGATGATGGCGTTGTCGATGTCGCCGACCGATTTCAGCTCGGGATAGGCCAGGGCGCCGCCCACCGCGTACACGCTGCGGACATTGCCCATGAACATCCGCGCCACGTCAAAATCGTGGATGCCCATGTCGGCGATCAGGCCGCCGCTGACGCGGGGATCACAGAATTCGATGGGCGGGCGGAAGGGATCGCGGGACGTCGATTTCAGCAGCACGGGAGTGCCGATGACGCCCGCGTCCACTTTCTTCTTCGCCGCCACGTATCCGGCATCAAAACGGCGTTGAAACCCCATTTGCAGAAAGGCCCCGGCGGACTGGACCGCCCGCAGCATCTCCTCGGCCTCGGGAAGCGAGATGGAGATCGGCTTTTCGCAAAAAACGGCCTTGCCGGCGTTTACGGCGTCAATGACGACTTCACGGTGGGTGCTGGTCGAGGTGATGACGGCCACCGCGGCGACATCTTTGTCGCCCAGCAAATCGCCGTGGCTCTTGTACCACTTCGAGACACCGTACTGTTTGGCAAACGATTCGGCCAGGTCCGCCTGCTTGTCCGCCACCGCCACCAACCGGGCATTGGGGACGCGATGCGCCAGGTCCGCCGCATACACGCGGCCCAGGCGTCCCAGACCGATCACGCCAATGTTCAAAGGATGATTCACGCCGATGCACTCCTGTGGTGGATTTCCGTCAACTTGACCGGGCGATTCTCCCTGACCGATGTGGCGGCGGCCAGGCCCATGACCACCGCCGCCAGACCGTCCGTTCCTGTCACCGGAACCGCTTGATTGCTGCGCAGCGCATCCACGAAGGCCCGCATCTCCCCCAAATAGGATTCGGTATAGCGATCCATGAAGAAGTTCAGCGGCAGGGCCGAGTGGACACCGGTGCGGTCCAGGCACACGTGGTTGTCCGGGGTATTGTTCTTGACCGTGACCATGCCTTCCGAGCCAAACACCTCCACCCGCTGGTCATACCCGTAGACGGCCTTGCGGCTGTTGTCGATGGCGCCGATGGCGCCGCTCCGGAAGGCCAAGGTCACTATCGCCGTGTCCCAGTCCCCCGCTTTCTCAAAGACCGGGTCCACCAGCACGTTGGCCCTGGCGTACACCTCGGCCACCTCGCCCATCAGGTAACGGGCCATGTCGAAATCGTGGATGGTCATGTCCAGGAACAGCCCGCCCGAGGCCCGGATGTAGTGCTCCGGGGGAGGCGCCGGATCGCGGCTGGTGATTCTCAACACGTGAGGCACGCCCACCTTCCCGGACTTGACCAGCTCGCGCACTTTCAGGAAATTGGGGTCGAAGCGGCGGTTGAAACCCACCATCAGTTGCACGCCGCACTTCTGGACCGCTTCGTTGATCCTCTCGATCTTCTCGATGGAAAGGTCCACGGGCTTTTCGCAGAAGATGTGTTTGCCGGCCGCGGCGGCGTCCAGAATCAGTTGGTAGTGCGTGTCGGTGGGCGTGCAGATGATCACGGCATCGACGTCGGGAAGCTGCAAGACCTGCCTGTAGTCCGGATATGTTCGCGGGACGCCCAGCGCGGCCGCCACGGCAGCCAGTTGGTCCGGCAGCACGTCGGACAAGGCCGCCACTTCGGCCCCCTCAATCTTGTTCACCAGGTTCTGGGCATGGATCTTGCCGATTCGGCCCACTCCCAGAACACCAAAGCGCAGTTTCCGGGGCGTCATGGTTGGCTCCTTTCTGCATGGCCGCCTGTAGCCGCATGAATGGCCGCGATGCCGTCCTCGACGGCCCGGCGCGCGTCGGGCAGCGGATAAACCTCAAACGACAGATAGCCTTTATAACCGATCTCGTCCAGCGCGCCAAGAACCCCGGCGATGTCCAGGTGGCCGTGTCCGGGCGCCTGACGATTGGTGTCGGCCAGGTGCACGTGCCCCACGCGAGACCCCGCGGCTCTCAAGCTGGCCGCCAGATCGGCCTCTTCGATGTTCATGTGGAAGGTGTCGGCCAGCAGCTTCAGGTTGGGAGCGCCGATCTCCCGCAGGATGCCCGCTGCGTCGGACAGGGTGTTGATGTAGTCGGACTCGTAGCGGTTCAGCGGCTCCAGCAACACGGTGACGCCCAAGGGTTGGGCCGCCCGGCAGAGGACGGCCAACCCCTCCAGCGCCCAGGCCCGGCGGGTGCGCCGCTGCTGGTCGTCGGATGCGCCGAGCCGGCCCGCGAGGAACCCGATGATGACGGCCGAGCCAAGCTCCGCAGCCAGCCGAACATGCCCGGCGACCCGCTCCACAGCCGCCCGCCGGATGCTTTCCTCGAGATCGGACAGCGTCAGCCCGTCCAGCCCGGCCGCCAGACCCGTGCCGAGGGTCGGGACCTCCAGCCGGGAATCTGCCATCAGCCGCTTCAGGCAATCCAGGTCTATATCGTCGGCGTGCCGCAGATGCAGCTCGACACCCTGGCATCCCAGCTCAGACGCCGCGCGGAAGGCGCCGGCCACGTCGCCCCGCCACAGGATGGCAGCGAAGCCAAGCTGGCTCGGGGTGGCAGTTACGGCAATGCGCATAGCGATGTTAGTGTAGTCCCCGTACCGCCGACGGTGAACCGCACCAATTGTGCCGCGAGGTCGCCGCGGCGACCGAGCGGCTGCAGGCCGGAGCTGCGGATCAGGAGCTCAGGATGGGCGGCAGGCTGTACACCGACTTCCAGCCCGCGCTCAACGGTTCCTTCAGGAAGGGCTTCATCATTTCCGGGTCGCGCAGGCTCACCAGCTCGGTGGGCGGCGCGGTCCCGGCAGGGAAGGCCTGCAGGATCTCGTCGCACAGCAGGGTCAGGTAGCGGAGGATGGCGGCCAGCGGCCGCTTGGCTTTCCGCGCCTCGCCCAGCGTGGGTTTGCCGACCACGCCTTCCGGCGTGCCCGCGATCTCAATGGCAATGTGGCCTTCGCACTCGGACCAGCGGCTGGGGCGGTTGAAGGCATCCACCGCCGTGTCCATGTGCCCGGGGGGCAGCAGCGAGACCGGCGTGGTCTCCACCGCGTACTTCATCTCCACCATCTCCGGGAACAGCAGCAGACCTACGGAGGTCTCCGCCTCGTCGGCATGAATGAAGTTGGTTTCCCAGTCGCCGCCGCGGTCCCTGGTGCGCCACATCTCGCGGGTGGCCCGGTGCCAGTCGATGACGCGGAAGACGCCGGGCAGGTGGTAGCGCTTGCAGAACTGCTGGATCGCCGCCTCCAGAACCCAGAGCTGGCCGTGATTGTTCAGGATGATCTGCTTGCGGAACCCGTCGTTCCACAGGCCCAGCATCACGTCGATCAGCAGTTCCTTGGCCACTTCCTCGCGCACGATCACCGTGCCGGGCATCCCCAGGTGATGATAAGGGTGGCAGCCGTACATGAGCGGGGGCAGAGCCAGCGCCACCGGGGCGCCCCGCCGCGCGGTGTAGCGGCGGATGGCTTCGGCGATGTGGCTGACGAACAAGGTGTCCATGGCCGAAATCGTGTGGTCGCCGTGAAGCTCGGTGGAGCCCACCGGAATGAGCACAATGTCGTTCTTTTTCCGCTGGCTCTCCAGTTCATGGCGCACGGTGGTCTGGATGTAGCTGCCGGGCTTGGCCCATTCGCAGCCGCCCTTGGCGGGCACGCCATACTCGGCCAGGATGGCGTCCAGCCGGGCTTCGTCCGCCTCCCAGATTTCTTTCTTCATTTGTCCGACAGCCGAGTTCTCGAAGTACAGGTCCGGCCGGCTGGTCGCCAACCAATCTTGATTTGCGGGTTTCGTTTCAGGCATTGTTTCCTCCATCGATGCGGGCAACGGCGTGCTCAGGCCACGCAGGTGATCTTGCAATTGCGCTTGTCGCTCTGCAGCAACACGATGTTCTCGGGCACATCGGGCAGGGCCACCTTCTTGGTGATCATGGGGGTCATGTCCATGCCGGAGGCCATGCAACTGATGACCCTTGGGAAGGTGCCGTAGCCGGAATGGCCCTGGGCGCCGGCGATCTTCGCTTTCTTCACCTCATAGACCTCGGCATTGAGGGGCGCCTTCTTGTCGGCGCGGGCCACCAGCGCGATCTTGGCGCCGATGTACTTGCCGTACCAGATGGCGTCTTCGATGGAGGGGATGATCTTGTCCATCAGCCCGGTGGCTTCCAGGTACAGGGCGGCGCCGAGGCCCCCGGTGTACTCCAGTATCTTCTCGGCCGGGTTGTCCACCATGGGATTGATCACGATGTCGGCGCCCAGCTTCCGCCCCAGGTTGGCGCGGATCTCCTCGGGCTCGACCAGGATGACCTTGGCCGCGCCGGCGCGCTTCATGATGGCCACGGCCGCAATGCCGATGGGGCCGCCGCCGTAAATCACCGCGTTGTCGCCGGGCCGAATGCCGCCCGCGCATTCGATCACCGCGTTGTAGGCCACCGAGGTGGGCTCCACCAGGCTGCCGGCCACGAACACGTCGTCTCCCTGGTAGGCGCCGCGAAGCTCTTCCAGGCTCCAGAGGTACCGCGAATCCACGGCGACGTATTCGGCGAAAGCGCCGTCCACGCTGAAGCCGATCTCCTGCAGCCGTTCGCACTGGTTGGGATTGCCTTCCGCGCAGGGGCGGCAGTAAGAGCACCAGAACATTTCCTCGGCGCAGACCGGCTCGCCGGCCTGATAGCGCGTGCCGGTGCGCTTGTTGAAGGCCTGTGCGCCAGCCTCGACGACGACTCCGGCGAATTCGTGGCCCAGAGTCACCGGAAAGGCCGTCAGGCCGGGATACCAAGTGTAGCCGTCGGCGTCGGCCTGGGCCATGTGCACATCGCTGCCGCAGATTCCGCAGGCCTTCACCTGGATGAGGCAGTCGGTGGGGCCGATCGCCGGCTTTTCTTTCTTCTCGACCGCCAGCCTGGGCTTCCTCCAGACCCTGCTGCCCAGGTAGGTGAGTTTCCCGTCAATGTCCTTGGGGCCAAGCTTGAAGTCCGGTTTTGGGGTCCACTCGGCGTGAAGAACGACGCAATTCATGGTGTCAAGCCTCCCTTGAAATTGAGCTTAAAATGGCGGATTCTGCAAACGGTAGCATCAGCCACCTGCATTCTGCGGGCACCTGGCATTCCCCGTGTTTGCTGAGTAACCATATCACTGGTTGAGAGTTACGTCAACAGTGATTTTCTCTTGCAGCTCCCAGCCAGCGCTAGAAGTTCATGCAACCGCTTGCATCTAAGTAACTACCTTTTTTTTCAATTGATTCCAAGCTCCACAACCAGCCGCTGACGCCTTTCTCCCGCTCGCCTCGCCCATCGCCCACTCATGTCCGCTGCGCCGACCGGTTCGGCGCGGTTTGCGGTTGGCGTAACAGCCACAGTACCAAACCTGTGGCCACGAGCGGAATCGTGCTGGCGGCAATCAGCACGGGGTCGAACGAGTAATGGTCGGCCGCATAGCCGATCAGCCACGTGGAGATGATGGTCCCGATTCCGGCGCCGGTGCCGCTCATGCCGCTCACCGAGGCCACCGACCGGCTCGGGAACAGGTCGGAGGGCAGCACCAGCGCCATGGTCGAGAACGCCGCGTAGGCGAAGGTGGAAACCGCAAAGAAGGCGGCCAGCGCCCACAGCTTGGAGCTGAAAACCGCGGCCATCAACGAGACCATCCCCAGGCCGCCAAACAGCAGCACGGCTTTGCGCGCCCTGTCGACCGGCCAGCCCCGCCGAATCAACTGGCTCGATGCGCCGCCGCCAAAGAAGTTGCCGAGGTCCGCGGCGACGAAAGGAATCCAGAGAGTGATCAGCCCGCCCTCCAGGGTGATTCCTTTGGCGACCAAATAGATGGGAAACCAGTCGGTGATGAAGAACCACACCGGGTCGCTGAGCGAGCGGGCGATGATCACGCCCCAGGTGTGCCTCAGCCGAAGCAGCGCGCTCCAGCGCGGCTTCGGCTCCTCGCGCGCCGCGGCATCCTCGGCGTGATCGCGATGGATCATGGCGCGTTCCGTCTCGCTGACGCGCGGGTGGGACGCGGGCGGATGGTAGAGCCGCCGCCAGGCGATCAGCCACAGAAAGCCGAGCGTGCCGGTGATGAGGAATGCCGGCCGCCAGCTTCCGAAGTGGTGGTACAGGAACAGCACCAGGAAGGGCGCGACAGCGCCGCCAATGGAAGAGCCACTGTCGAACAGCGCCACCGCCCAGCCGCGCTCCCGCTTGGGAAACCATTCGGCGACCGCCTTGGTGGCGCCCGGCCAGTTCGCCGATTCTCCGGCCCCCAGCAGAAAGCGGAACGCCGCGAAGCTGCGAAGCCCGGTGGCCATCGAGGTGGCCATAGCCACCAGCGAATACCAGGCCACCGAAACCGTTAGTCCGCGCCTGGTTCCCAACAAATCAATCAGGCGCCCCGAAACGGTCTGGCCGACCGCGTAGGCGATGCGGAAAGAAATCACGATCCAGGCGTAGTCCTGGTTGGTCCAGTGGTAATCCTTCTTGAGCAGGGGCGCCAGCACCGAGAGCGTCTGGCGGTCAATGTAGTTGATGACCGTCGAAGCGAACAGCAACCCCCCGATCCACCAGCGCAAGGCCGGGATCGGCCGGCGTGCCACCGCAACGCTTGCCCCGTCATTCATGCACCGTTCATAACGAAATTCGTCCATGATAGTCAATCCAACCGGAGGCGAGGAAAGCGGCAGCGGCGGCCGTTGGACCGGCGGCGCCTTCCATCCGGTTTGGCGGCCAGTTGAGCTGCTTTCCGCTTGACAGGAGTTATCATATGTGATTACGTTTGGGACGTGACGGTGAGCGAGCTTAGGCGGTGGCTCAGGAAACAAGGATGCACGTTCACCGAAGGCGCAAAATATTCGAAAGTGGTCCTGGCGGGCAAGGTCACGCGGATGCCACGGCATCCGTCACAAGAGCTCAAGGTCAAGACCTTGCACACTATTCTGAGAAATCTTGGCCTGAAGATGTGAGGCAACGCATGGTTACCTATCCCGCTCTGTTCGAACCGGATCGCAAAGCCGGCGGCCTCGTGGTCACCTTCCCTGACTTCCGCTACGGGGTGACCCAGGGGGACACCTTGAAAGAAGCGACCGAGATGGCGCAGGACCTTTTGGAAGGCTTGATCGCTGACCTGATGGAGGCAGGCGACGAGCTTCCGAGGGCCAGCAAGCGCCGTGGCCGGCACTACCGGTTGGTGTCGCTGCCGGCTCTCCAGTCCGCCAAGGTCGAACTGTACCGGGCTTTCCGGGCATCCGGCATGCGGAAAGCGGAACTCGCCCGCCGCATCGGCATCCCGAGATCGAACCTCGACCGGCTCTTCGACCCGAACCATCAGTCGCGATTCGATCAACTCGAAGCCGCATTTGCCGCCCTGAATAAGCATATCTGGGTTGAGGTTCGAGACGCCGCCTGAGCAGCGCGGCCACAGGCCCGAACTCCACATGAAGCCTGTAGGGACAGCGGGCCTTTCTACGCTGAGCTCGGAAGCGGCCCACGTTGCCTCCGGATTAACTCGTGGAGCCGCGGTATCTGCTCGCTGGCCACCAGCGTTCGATGGGAGGATTCGAGAAACTCGATGATCCTGCCGGCTGAGTCGGCCTCCGCAAGAAATTCGCGCAGAGCGCGACGCCTGAAGAGCATCACACCCTCCAGGTTTTCAGTGCGGGCGACTTCAAATCCCTCAGCAATGAGAGCCTCAACGGCAGGGTACAGTTGTGCCTGAAACTCGTCGACATTGCTCAATGGCCCCGACAGCCACATACCAACGGCAACGACAGCTTCAGGTTCCTCTGTGCAGACAGGCCGCAGCCACCATCTAACGTATGGTGAGTACGCGACGCCCACGAAGTACCAGAAGTCGCGATCGCCCGGAGGTTTATCCACGGGCGAGCTCCACAATGTTCCGATCAATCCCGGTTCGTTCAAGCGGCCCAGTGGGCCTGGACCCATGCCGTACAGGTCCCTGTGATCCAAGTCTTTTTCGTCGCCCGGATCGCCGATGGGCTCGAGTCTCCGGGGCAGACAGCTCATCAGCGCGTGCACCTTCCGACTGAAGGAAGTCCACAAGGCCGGCGCACGTAGTTCCTCCTGGTCAAAGGGTTCCGTGGGTCCCATGTCTTGCTCTTTCATGAATTCGAGAACTCCTTTCAACAGATACTGATTGGAGACCGATTCTCGCCTCGCCGACCACGCGTTAGCCAGATCCGACCAGAAAAAGCTGCCGAGAAACAGTCTATGATCGCAGCGTTCCGCCTCTGGGCACCGGTCTCTGGAGATCACAGCGACCTTGCTTGCGCCGATTTCCTCGGCGTAATCCAGATACCGCTCTAGCTGCCCCTTGGTGAGCGGCGAGTCTACCTTGTTTTCGATAATGACTCTTAACATCGGACACTCAAGAACCAGGTCCAACCTCAATCCGCTCAGGTCAGACTTTCGACTGCGGGTCGGGTGTTGAGTCCGGACGTCGAAATGCTCCACTCCTGGAACTGCTTGCGAACCTCGCAGCAGTATTCGGAGCGTTTCGTTCAGGATGGCTTTCTCGCGTCTCAGGATCTCCGCAACCAGCTCAGTGAAGAAGTTTTCAATCGAGCTTCTTTCGGGGCGGCCCCGAAACTTAGCAAGCTGGACGAATAGGTTCGACATTCAGAACCTCCCGCACCACGCACCGGCAGGACACCTGAGTGTACCTCCTCGGCCGAGTGCCCACAAATGGGTATCATCCCCGCGCTCCCCTAAGGCAGGTACAGGAAAAGATGCGAGTGGCGCTCGCTCTCTCCGATATAAATGGTGCCGTCCAATCCCGTCGTCATGCTGTCGAACTGATAGCCTCGCCAGGAGTAGTAGGGGCTGCGGTCCACAGCCAATGTCCCCAGGTCCTGGAACCCGCCGTGCTTGGGGTCGTAGGAGAACAAGCGGCAGGGCTCGATGCGCTCGCCGGCCACCATGTACAGCCGGCCGTCTTTCCCCGCGGCCAGGGCGCGCAGCCGCCGCGACACGCGGGGCTTGCCCAGATTCACGAGTTTTCCGCCGGCAGGATCAAATGAAAACAGGAAACCATCGGAGGAGCCGCCGTAAATCAGCCCTTTGGCATCCCTCGTGAAACACTCTACGACGGGGTGGCCTGTGTAGGCCTGCACCGGGTAATATTCACCCGGGATGCGCTGCCCGGTGGAGCGAATGCTGTCCAGCACCGGGTCGTAATAAACAAGGAATCCATCTTCCCCCGAGGTGTACACCTTCCCGGAATTATCGACCGCCAGCGCGCGAGGAAGGCTGCGCCAATCGCGCTCGGGACCATGAAAGACCACCCTGCGGTCCAGCTCGCCGAGGTCGCGGAATTTCTTCTGGCGGATGTCGTACTGGAACAGGCGGCCGTCCGGGTAAGAGACGCCGTAGATCAGGCGCGCGCCGAGGTTGCCGCAAAGGGCGTAAATGCCGTTGTTGGGCACGGCGACGCCCAGGTCTTCGACCGGGCTGGAATCACCCGGCATCAGAACCTGCTTGTCGGCGGCGCCGGGCTCGTAGCGGTACAAGTGTCCGCCCGCATAACTGCCATACGGTTTCTTGACGTCTTCCCACAGCGCATCGCTGACGCTGTCATGGCCGCCGGGGAGCTTTCGGGTCAATTCCACGGCGCGCAGCACGTTGAGCCCGGTGCCGATGTAAAGGAACCCGTCGGAATCCTGCGCCAGCGCATGGTGGATGCCCTGCTGCCCCTTGATCCTGCCCAGGTGCCGCACCTTGTTGATCGCCGGGTCGTAGAGAAACAGGTAGGCTTCTTCACCGCTGGTGCCGCCGTAGATCTTCCCGCCGGCTGTAGCCAGCAGCGCGGTGATGGCACTGGAATTCGCCGGGATCTGGTTGACCTCCGGATAGCCCAAATCGCGCAGGTCCAGGCGGTGGTTCTCGAAATTGGGATTCACCCAGTGCTGGGACCAGGCCAACCAGGCGACCGTCAGCACGGCCACACAAACAGCGATTGCCCTGACGCGTGCTCTGTTCATGTGCATCTTCACTTTCCCGATCTCTCGCGTCGTGAGTCGCGCCCGCCCGGCGGACAGGCCGCTCCCGGCCGGTAAAGCAGGAGCTCCATGGCGAAGGGGTAGACGCCGGCCACTTTCCCGGCTTCTCTCCGGGGGTCTTTCACCTCCACGGCCGCGCCCAAATAGATCGTTCCATCCTGCCCAACCGCCGCACCCCCGCAGCCGTACACATGACGGCCGTCCGCGGTCCGCAGCATGCCCAGGTTCTCCCGCCTGCCGGCCTTGAGGTCGTAGGTGATCAGCTCGGAGTATGGGGATGTTTTCTGACCGGCGCGTTCCAGCGCCAGCCGGGCGGCTTCCAGCCGCGCCTCATAGTCGAAATCCAGGCCGGCCGGCGCGTAGTAGACCTTGCGGTCCTTGCCGATGGTGAAGGCCAGCGTGGAATAAGGAATATCCTTGCGGTCCGAGTTGTAGAAGCGCTCGGCGCACAGCCGGCCCAGATCGGTCACTTTACCTTCCGGGCCGTCCTTGGGATCGTACCGGAACAGGATGGAGCTGCCGCCATCGACGCCGTAAATGGCGCGGTCCGCCGGATCCCACTCCACCACCCGCCAGATCGCCTTGCGGTCCAGCATAGGATTGGATAGTCGGCGCGGAAAGACCCGCGGATCGTAAGGGAGCTGCGCGCCGAGGTCGTAGACGAGTTCGGTCCGGGGATCGTACTTCCACACGCGCGCCTTGGGATAGGCGCCGTAGACGTTGCCGTCATCGTCGATGGCGATGTGCCGCAGGTCGTCCCAGTTGTCGATGCGCCCGAGATCCCGCGTGACCCCGCTCGCGATGTCCAGGCGGTAGAGATGGCCATCCCAGGCGGTGCCGAACAGGTGATTCCGCTTCTTATCGATGGCCAGGCCGTAGATTCCCCAGAGCCGGTTAATCAGCCCCAGGTTCTCCAGCTTGTCGGCTCTCGGGTCATAGCGGATCCAGTGCGGCCCTTCCCAACTATAGGGGTCGATGTTGGTGGGGCCCGAGTCCTCGCACATGGTGCCGAAGTAGATGCGGCCTTCGCTGTCCTCCACGAAGCGCGTGTGGATTTTGCCGGCGGTGCGAATCCCCTTTCCTGTCTGACCCAGGAACTCGGCCATATCGGCGATATGGCGCATCCGGCCGGTGCGGGGGTCGTACTGGTAAAAGTGGCTGGAGCCGGCGTGCGTACACAGGCCGGCGTAGACCCGGCCGTCGGCGGCCGCGTAGAGCGCGCTGAACATCTGCGCCGCTTTGTGGCCGCCCGGAAATTCGCGCGTGTCTACGCAGACGTATTTCTGCGCGGTCTGCGCCCGGCCAGACAGGGGACTTAACAACGCGATCAGAATGCAAACAGCCACCAATCTCATCATCTCTGCCTTGTGAACTCCAGGATTGTAACCGAGTGCGGCGGAAAGACACGGCCCATCGTTCGGCTCACCCCGGACAACGCCTCTTCCTTGATTTGGACCCGCTCCGGGTGCTCAAAGCTATTCTCGGCCATGTAGTGGTCCGCATCGAGCCGGATGACTTTCCCCGCCGCTCCCGGTTCCCATCCCTCGATCTGAATGCCGGCGGCGATGGATTCCGCATCGTGCAGGTTGATCACCGCCAGGTACAGCGTCCGGCCGTCTTCGCTGACGGTGGCCGAGGCGTCCAGGTAGGGAATCCTGCCTACGGCTTGCGGCCGGCCCTCCTCGTATTCCGGCGCGGGAAACGACGGCGCCTCCACCCGGCTTTCCACCAAAAACGGCCCCTGGTGGTTCATATACATCTTGAACGCCAGGTATTGCGGGTTGAAAAAAAGGCCCTCGCGATTCACCCGGATGAGCCCCAGCGCGTTCACGGTCATCGAGAAGTTGGCCAGCGTGACGGCCTGGTGCTGGCGGCGGAAGGCGTGGAACACGCCGGCCGTGTACAGCCCGTCGCGCTCCGCGAATTCCACTTCATGGTCGCCGTAGCCGCGGTTGGGCGCGCGATAGGCCCAGCAGTTCCACTCGTCGAAGGCGATCGGAATCCGCGGGCCGTTCGGAAAAGCCTCCCGAATCTCCTGGGCTGTCAGCCGGACCTGCTCCTCGACGCCGTACGGCGAGGAAACGATGTAGTAGTAAAACTCGCGGGCAAAGGCCGGGTCGTTCAGGTCTTCTTTCTTCATCCGGCTGCGGTATTTCTTGGCATAGGAATGCAGCGAAAGGTAGTCGAAACTGCCCTTGGCGATTTCGAACAGGGCCTGGTTCCAGCGGGGATAGAACCAGGATCGAGCGCCGACCGCCACCAGCTTGACTTGCGGATCGACGGCGCGCATGGCCCGCGCAAACGCCACCACCCGCCGGGCGTGCGTCTCTTCATCGACGTGGCCGCCCTGCCAGTCGCCGAACACCTCGTTGCCGATGCCCCACAGCTTGATCCGGTAGGGTTGCGGATGGCCGTTGGCAGCCCGTTTCGCGCCATAGGGACTGCCGGCAGGGCCGTTGCAGTACTCCAGCCAGCGGGCCGCTTCTTCCGGCGTTCCATCGCCGGCGTTCACCGCCATGTAAGGCTCGGCGCCAATCAGGCGGCACAACTCAAGGAACTCGTCGGTGCCGACGTCATTGGGCTCCCAATAGCGGCCCTCCCCCTCGATCACCCGCGACAGGTTCAGCCGCGAGGGGCGCCGGTCGCGGTCGCCGATGCCGTCTTCCCAACGGTAGTAGGAGACAAAGTTGCCGCCCGGCCAGCGCAGGTTCGGCACGTGAATCTCGCGCAGGGCCTGGATCACATCCGGCCGGTATCCCGACAGGTGGCCTTCCGGCATCAGCGAAACAGTCCCGATCCACAGCGTTCCTGGACCAGAGAATTTCAGCGTGAAGCTGCCGTCGCGGTCTGTTTCCGAAGAGGTGAGCTTGAAGGAGAATCGCTGCCAGCCGTCGCCGGACAGCGTAAGCCGGCGGCTGGCGTAGCCGCCCTTTTCCCCTTCCAGGGCCACGACCAGCGGGGCGGCGATTCCCTCCTGCCTGACATTAATGCGGGCCTCGTAGCTCTTTCCTTTTTCCAGGTACAGCCCCTTCTGGCCCACCCCGGCTTCATGGCCCGGCGCTTCGCGGCTCACGATCTTCTGGACCTGGTCGCCGGAATAGAAGGTGGTGTTGTCGTGCATGAAGTGGGTCCGGGGAGTTCGCCCGATCGAGTACCAGGGGCGGATGACGCCGTACTCGCCGTCTCGCCCCTCGAACTTGCGCGCCTCCAGCATCTCGGCCCACAGGCCCCCATAAAACACGCGGAACACCAGTTCGGCGAAGTGCCCGTAAATGTTGGGATCGATTTTTCCCAGGCGGGTGTTGGGCCGGACGGTGATTCGGCCCTGCAAAGACGCCGTTTCGCTCGTCGCAGCAGCGGGCATGCCGGCGGTACAACAGAGCAACAGAATCGCGAGGACGAAAAGTTTGCGGCCAGACATCAGTCTTCAGACCCTCTCCGGCACAACGTAGGGCGCACGGTAAGAGCGGGTCAACAGTCGGCCGGCCTCCTCGTCCCCCGGAAACGTTTCGGTGGCCGGGTCGAAGTTGACCGTGCGCCGGGTGCGATAGGCGATGTTCGCCAGGTGTGCGAGCGCGGCCGACAGGTGCCCTTCGCCTATGTCCGCCGACAGGTCGCTCACCTTGCGGCTGCGCACGGCGCGGATGAAATTAGCGAAGTGGTCGAGGTTGGCGCCGGGATCCCCGGTGTCCTCCTTCTTCGGTCCCGGCGTCCCTTTCTGTCCCAGGAAGGTGTAGTAACTGGTGTA
>Ga0315288_10005422_pt1 | contig 16214 bp, 15 predicted proteins | sample YL17G11_20_MG_FD_203454 | JGI IMG/M metagenome (GOLD analysis project Ga0315288, IMG submission 203454) | Sediment microbial communities from Yellowstone Lake, YNP, Wyoming, USA - YL17G11_20 | ecosystem: Environmental > Aquatic > Freshwater > Lake > Sediment | place: USA: Wyoming | collected...
AAACAGGACCTCACGGCCAAGCTGCTGGCCTACATCGAGCGCTTCAACCAGGAACGACGCGTCTTCCAGTGGACGAGGACGGCCCACGACCTCCTCAGGTCACGTACTTCACGGACGCGACACTAGGAACTCGGGCTGTCAAGACGCGTCCCTTGTGATAGTCCGTCCCGCTGACTGACCCGTCCCCGGTGAACGGTCACTTCCCGAGCTAGTCTAGCCCTCCCGCCTCCGCTTGCCAAAGGGCCTCTCCCGGCCCTCGGTGAGGTTCGCGGAAACCGACTCGGGCGGGAAAGCGACCTCCCCGGAGGGGGCGTGCGAAAAGGCCGCGAAGGAGGCTCCAAGCCATGCCCCCCGGCCCCACCTACGCCGCTACCGCCAACTGGGACATTCCGATTCTCATTCGGACTTGTGCGCCAGGAAAGGCCACACATCCAGAGGTTTGACGACTAGACGCGTGCCATCATATAGCCACACCTGGAACTCGTCCTGTCTCCCTCTCCTGAACGCGTCACAGATGCACTCAGCGTGCGGGAAGTACGGTCTCATGTCAGAGTAGTCCACATCGTCTCTTTCCGACGTGATGAAGAACGGCAAGATGATCTCCCGAACGTCTGCATTTCTGGTCCTTACAGGCCATTTCAGGCAGAACAGGCGCCTTCCACCTTTGCGAAGGTCAACGCGCAGGAAGATGTCGTACAGCCACTTGGCCCGTTCCTGCCGCAGATGGACGAGCTGACCACTCAAGTTGTCTGCCAACGAGAGAATACGCAATTTGTCCTCAACCAATCCCCTCAGTTTCTTATCGCCTTTCTCTATGTAGGAATCTAGGATTTTGGTGAAGGAACAGTGAACGAGAACCGGACGAACACTAGGCATCGAGCACGTGCGCGCGAGCCGGATCAATCTCTAGTTGATTGAGGCAGTCAACAACCTTTCCGGCTGCTATTGCCAGTGCTGCCTCATCAAGATATCGTCTGAGTTGCGCGGCCATGCCACGAACAAGCACGCGGGGGGGGGCCATCCACAGCGAGACACGCGGGCACTCCTCCAGCATCGTGAGGGCACGGACAGTAGCCCTGTAGCACTCAATGATGCTCTTGTCAGCCTTGTCTCCGTCTGCCGATTTGCGGACCCGTCGAAGGAGAGACCGGAGTGCGCAGGATCGGGCAATGAAGACCACACTTCCTCGCGCGCAGACCAACCATAGGTTAATCCGCGCGTGGAGTTGTCCAAAGGAAGGAGTCACCTGGTTGTCCAGTTCACGTGCGTATCGCTCGACGCTCTCGCAGTTTGGAATGGTCGGACACAGAATGGTTCCCACGCGTGCATCCCTCCTTCTCCTCGCCGGAGTAGTATACCTTTTATCGCCCAATCTGTGAAGCGACATTCATCACCTCGCGCTGGAATGTCCTACCACCAACTAGGCCATTCCGAAAGGATTTGAGGGCCGCCTCCAAGTCCTCGTCGACGAGGTGAGTGTAGATCTGCGTCGTCGCTAGGTTCGCGTGGCCGAGCGCCTTCTGCGTCAGGCGGATGTCCTTCGTCTCCCGATAGAGATCAGTGGCGAAGGAGTGCCGCAGCGTGTGCGGGTGAACGCTCTTGGTGATCCCGGCCCGCGCCGTGTAGCGCGAGACCATCGCCTGCACGTACCGCACCGAGACAGGCTTCCCTTCCAGGGTCGTGAAGATCGCCGTCTTGTCGCCCGCTACGTCTCGCGCCTGTCGTTCGCGCCAGTGACGGAGAAGGGCTAGATCCTCCTCGCCAAGCCAGAGGGTCCGGTCCTTTGCGCCTTTTCCTTGGCGGACCGTGAGCTTCCCGGTGTTGAGGTCGAGATCCCTCCAGGACAGGGCGACCGCCTCGGAGACCCGGAGGCCAATGTCCAGCATCAGCCGGAGGAGGAGACACGTGGTGGGATTTCTGTGTTTACTGCGCGGTAAGCCGGCGGGAGGATTCGAACCTCCGACCCACGGTTTACGAAACCGTAGCTCTACCACTGAGCTACGCCGGCGGTACAATGCGGGATTATAGACCCTGCCTGATAGGCGTTCAACCGGAGGAAGGATGGATGGTCTCGCGATCGCTGCCGCCCTGGCCGAGTTGAGACCGGTGGTCGTCGGCGCGACGATCCGGGCCGTCTACCAGCCGGAGCGCGAGACGTACGTCCTCTACCTCTTCGCTCGGCAGGACCTCCGGCTCCTCGTCTCCCCGCGTCGCGCGGCGATCCATCGGACGCTCCTCGATCTCCCCAACCCGCAGACGCCGTCCCCGTTCGTCATGCTCCTTCGCAAGCACCTGCGCGGCGCTCTCCTCGACGAGGTCCGCCAGCATGGCTGGGAGAGGGTCGTCTCCCTGGACGTCATCCGTCGGCGCGACTCGGGGCCGGAGCGCGTCTCGCTCGTCGCCGAGCTGCTGGGGATCCGGGGGAACCTCCTCCTCGTCCGTGAGGGTCTCGTCCTTGCTGCTTTGCGGAGCGACGAGAGGAACCAGCCCGGCTCGCCCTACACGCCGCCGACAAGCCAGGGGAAGCGCGACCCAGCGAGCCTGACGGAGGACGACCTGCGCCCCCTTCTCGCCGGGCCTGACCCGGACCGGGCCCTGGTGCGAACGGTAGACGGAATGGGCAGAGAGACGGCCCGCGCCGTCCTCACCCGCGCTACCTCTCTCGATGCGGGTCCGGTCGAGGCCCGTGCCCGCCAGGCTCTCGCCTTCGTCCTCGCCCACCTCGACGCCCCGAGGGCGGAGGTCGACCCGCGCGAACGCACGGCCTCCTTCTTCCCACTCACCCCAGCCGGAGAGGTGATGCCAAGCTTCTCCGCGGCCCTCGACCAAGCCCACCTCGATGCCGGAACCGTCTCCGACGAGGAGACGGAGGAGAGAACTGCCGCAGCGCGTCTGGGCCGGGCGGTCGCCAAGCGCGAGAGGACGCGAAAGAGGATGGAGGACTGGCTCGCTCAGGCGGAGAAGGCAGACGTCCTCCAGCACCAGGCCGACCTCCTGCTCACGCACCGGACGGACCTCGAGCGGAAGATGACGAAGGCGATGCTTCCCGATCCGGCGACCGGGGAGACGGTCGAGGTCGCGCTCGACCCGCGCCTGTCCCCGATCGGGAACGCACAGGCGCTCTACGAGCGAGCAAAGCACCTCCGGCGCGGGAGGCCGGTCGTGGAGCGGCGGCTCCGCCGCCTCCGCGAGGAGCTCCGGGTCCTCGACGAGGCGCTCGTCTCGGTGAAGAGAGGGGAGGAACCGGGCGAGGCTGCCCTCACCCTGGCCGCACCCTCTCCGTCCCGAGCGCGAGGACGCCCGCGCCCGGCGGCCGGGCCGCGCACGGTTCGCATCCTCGATCACGTCGTCCAGGTCGGGCGAAGCGCCGCGGAGAACGACCTCCTCCTTCGCCAGGCACGGCCCGACGACCTGTGGTTCCACGTCAAGGGCTTCGCCGGCTCGCACGTCGTCGTCCGTCGCCCAGGGGCGCGTGAGGTACCGCGCGAGGTGATCGAGGGGGCGGCACGCCTCGCGGCTCGTCACTCCAAGGCGCGCGGGGAGAGGCGGGTCGAGGTAAGCTACACCGAGGCGAAGCACGTGCGGAAGCCGAAGGGAGCCCCAGCGGGGTTGGTCGTCCTCGCGCGCGAGGATACACTCACCGTCGACATGTCCGGTCCAGGTGAGCCCGCATGAACTTGAGCGTCGCGGACATCCTCCAGCTCGTCCTGTCCCTCGTCGCGACCTTCGCCGCGGTCATCCTGCACGAGGTCGCGCACGGGTACGTCTCGTGGCGCCTGGGCGACCCGACCCCCAAGCAGCAGGGGCGCCTGACGGCGAACCCCCTCGCCCACATCGACCTGATCGGATCGATCGTCGTGCCCCTCGCCCTGTGGGCGATGAACTCCCGCTTCCTCTTCGGCTGGGCGAAGCCGGTGCCGATCAACCCGGCCTTCTACCGGAACCCGCTCAAGGGCACGCTCTACGTCGCGCTCGCCGGGCCGCTGTCCAACGTCGCGGCCGCCCTCGCCGCGGCCGGAACGGGGCGGCTTGTCCTGCTCGGGATCTCCGGCTCGGTCCTCTTCCGCACGTCGACCGTCACCGCAAACCTCGTCCAGGCCGTCTTCCTCTTCCTCGGGATCTTCGTCATCATCAACCTCGCGCTCGCGGTCTTTAACCTGATCCCGATCCCGCCCCTCGACGGGTCGCGCGTCCTTGCCTACTTCCTTCCGGCCCACTGGCGCCTGCGGATGGCCCAGATCGAGCGGTTTGGGTTCCTCATCATCTTCGCCCTCGTTCTCCTCGGCGGAACGAGCGGGCTCTTCCGGCTGACGAGCGGGATCTGGCGCGCCCTCCTCGGGAACGAGTGGCTCCTCTTCCTCTCTTCCTAGCGAGATCCCACGTTCCCGTTGCTCCCTTTCGAGACGACTCGTATAATCCCGGAACTCAAACGACGTAGAGGAGCGTTCTCGCGTGACAGGGCACGAACCCACCTACCAGGTGAAGGAGCGGTCGGCGACCGACGTCACCGTCCTCGTGACGGTGCCCGCGGAGGCGGTCAAGGAGCGGATCGAGGGGGCGTACCGGGAGTACGCGCGCGAGGCAAGGATCCCCGGGTTCCGACCGGGGCGAGCCCCGCGCTCCCTCCTCGATGCCCACTTCGGGCACGACACCTTCCTCGACGAGGCGAAGAAGGACCTCGAGCGGGAGCACCTCCCGAAGGCCCTGGATCACCTGGCCCTGAAGCCGGTCACCCCTCCCGCGCTCAAGCCAGCGACCCTGGCCGAGTCAACCCCCTTCTCGTTCGAGGCGAGCTTCTCCGTCCTCCCGGAGTTCAAGCTCCCGGCCTACCGCGGGATCGCCCTCTCCGTGAACAAGGCTCCGGCGGTGAGCGACGAGGACGTCGACGCCGCCCTCGCGGAGATCCGCTCCCAGTTCGGAACCCTGGAGCCGAAAGAGGGGGACGTCGTCCAGGAGGGGGACGTCGTCCACGTCAAGGAGAAGGACGAGGCGTGGGACACGCGCGCCGAGGCCTCGAACGCGGTCACGGCGAGGCTCGTCGGGCACAAGGTGGGGGAGACCGTCACGATCGACCTCGACCTCCCCGAGGGGCGGAGTGTCCACACCGAGCTTACGATCCTCGGGCTGAAGCAGGTCCGCCTCCCGGAAGTCGACGATGCCCTGGCGAAGGACGCCGGGCGGGAGAGCCTCGCCGCGTTGAAGGAGGAGCTGCGCCAAGGGCTCGAGGCGTCTCGCGCCCGGGAGCACGAGGCGAAGATCGAGAGGGCCCTTCTTGACCGGCTCGTGGAGCAGACGGAGATGCCCCTGCCGACGGCCCTCGTGGACGAGATCGCCGCGGAGGAGATGGAGCGCCTGAAGAAGAACCTCGCCCACCCGCGCTCCCCCCTCTCGTTCGACGACTACCTCGCGCGGAAGGAGACGAGCGAGGAGGCGGTGCGCGACGACTACCGCCAGGTGGTGACGCGTCGGATTCGACGCGAGCTCCTCCTGCAGAAGGTGGCCGAGGCGGAGGAGATTGCGATTGGCGACCCCGAGCTGGAGGCGCTCGCGACCGAGGAGGCGAAGGGAGACGGAGAGGACCCCTTGCGGTACATCGCCCGGCTGAAGGCCGAGGACCGCTGGGACAGCTACCGCTCCTACCAAGAGAACGCGCGGGTCCTCCGCCTCCTGCGCGAGGCGGCCGCGATCACGGAGGAGAGATGAAGAGACCGACGGCGCAGATCCCGTTCGTCATCGACCAGTCCGGGCACACAGAGCGAACCTACGACATCTACTCGCGCCTCCTCGAAGACCGGATCGTCTTCCTGCGCGATCCGGTCGACGACGACGTCGCGAACCTCGTCATCGCCCAGATCCTCTTCCTCGCAGCGAAGGATCCGTCCAAGGACATCAAGCTGTACATCAACTCGCCCGGAGGGGTGGTCACGGCCGGGTTCGCGATCTACGACACGATGCGCTTCGTGAAGTGCGACGTCGCCACGACCTGTCTCGGCCAGGCGGCGAGCATCGCCGCCGTCCTCCTCGCCGCGGGGACAAAGGGGAAGCGCGCCGCGCTCCCCAACTCGCGCGTCCTCATCCACCAGGTCTTCGGCGGGGCACAGGGGCCGGCGATCGACGTCAAGATTCAGACGGACGAGCTCCTCCGCGTCCGCGACCAGATCAACCGGACCCTCGCCTTCCACACCGGCCAGCCGGTGAAGAAGATCGCGAAGGACACGGAGCGCGACTACTACATGGCGCCGGAGGAAGCGCTCGCCTACGGTCTGATCGACCGGATCATCGCCCCGAGAGACTGATCGCGACGCGGAAGGAGAGGCGGTCGAACCCGTCCTCGTCGACCTTGAACTCGACATCGAGGGAGACGGCTTCTCCGTCCACCGGCGCGGAGAGGGCGACCTCGTAGCCGGCGAGTTCGAGGCTTCCGATCTTCGGCTTGAACGTCGCCTTGGCGTCGAGGTCGATTCCTTCCAGCTCGGCCGAGACGGAAGGGGCGACCTCCGTGATCGTGACCCCCCAGCCACTCGAGAAGGCGTGATCGCAGACGAGCTTGAAGGTGAGGAAGGAGAGCGCCTCACAGGCCGCGGTCAGAGCACCCTTCGTCGGATAGGCGAGCGAGACGGAGGGCTTGAACGTGAGGACCTCCTTGACGGACCACCTCGCGGCCGGGAACTCGACTGTCACCCTCCCCTGGTCGAAGGCCCCCTTCTTGCACGAGAGCTCGACCTCAACCTCCTTCTCTCCGCAGTCCATCCTAGCCGTCGCCCGGAGGAACGCGTCGCGGAAGACGAGATCGAGCGAGCCAGGACAGCCGGCGAGGCGAAGCTTGTCCGCACCAAGGATCACCTCGTCGAGGACGAACTCCCCCTTCTTCTCCTTGATCGTCGCCGCGAGGTCGACGAGAGCGGAGCCGATCGGGAGGTCTTTCGCGGCGAGGTCAACCGTCTGGGCGAGCTTCCTGTCGAAGCCGAGCTCCGCTTCGACGTCGATCCCTTGCTCGAGGGCAACGTCCGCCGCGAAGGTCAGCGAGGAGGGTCCCTTCTCGTCTGCCTTGGCGGAGAGCCCGACGACGAGAGCGTCCCAGGTGCGCTCGACGCCAAGCGAGAGATCGGTCTCGAGCGTCTCCCCTCTCCAGGTCAGCTTCCAGAAGAAGTCCCCGTCCCAGGCTGTCTCCGCCTTGACGAGGACGGACAGGAGGGTGAGGATCGGGAGGAGGCGACGTACCGTGGAGGATAGGTTCATGAGCGCACCTATCCTACAGGTAATGAGAGACGGCGACAAGACCTGGCCGATCCCTGCAAGAGGACCAGGATAGGGAAGAGGATCTCGCGACGCAGAGGGGAGAACGTGAGCCAGCCGACTAGGATTGCCGCACGAGCCGTGATCCTCGAAGAGGGGAGGATCCTCCTCACGGAGAACCGCGACGACCTGGGCACGTTCTACCTTCTCCCGGGAGGAGGGCAGCTACACGGGGAGACGCTCGTTCAGGCGCTTCTCCGCGAGTGCCGGGAGGAGATCGGAGTGGAGGTCGACGTCGGAGACCTCCTGTTCGCTCGCGACTACGTGGGAGTCCACCACGAGTTCGCCGCAACGGAGGCAGAGGCCCACCAGGTCGAGCTCTACTTCCTCTGCCGGCTGGCCTCCGGGAGCGCGCCGACGGCCGGAGACACGCCCGATGTCTGGCAGACCGGTGTCCGTTGGATCGCGGTCGAGGAACTCGCGAGAGTCCGCCTGTACCCGGCCGCCCTTGTTGGACCGCTCCGGTCGCTGGCGCGCGGCGAGGGTGTGGGGCCGACTTACCTCGGCGACGTCAACTAGCAGGACCTAGCCGCAGGTCCCTCCGCCGCAGCATCCGCCAGCGAGCTTCGCGAGGAGCACGAGGGTCATGACGGCAATGACAATCCAGGACAGATCCGCTTCCATCTCCACCTCCCGGCTGCGATCTCCAGACCGAGGCGAAGTCTCCCCGAAAGGGGACCGTGGGGCAACCGGGGACGCACGCGTCCTACGCCCCGACCTGGAAACCGCCCCCGGTCGGGGCGTAGCGGAGGATCGCTTCTGGGAAGGCAAGGATGGAGACATAGACCCAGACGTCCCCCGACCGGCGCTCGACCCCAAGGCGGAGGCAATCGTAAAGGTCGCGGAAGAAGCCGAGGCTCGTGGCGACGATCCCGCGACCGTCCCGGTACCGGCCCCCGAGGGTCACTCCCCACGCCTCGCCCAGGCGAAGGTCCGCCTCGAGGGTCCCCTCCGAGAGTCGGCCCACGTTCAAGTCGACCTCGGCGTCCACCTCAACGGTCCCCACGTCGGCGGCCCGGCGGACGGAGAGGGTCGCCGGGTCGAACTCTCCGAGAGCGGGGCGGTACGGGATGCGCCAGGAGAGATCGGTCTTCTCCTCCCTGAAGCGCCCGCTCCACGCCACCTCCACGAGAGAGGCTGCGAGAAGGTCGTAGCGCGCGGCGATCGTCCAGGAGGGAGGTCCGTCTGCACCCATACTCAGGACGAGGGGATCGAACGAACGGCTCACGAGGTCGTACCCTCCATCGAGGCGCAGGGAGACCCCCGCGTCGCCGGAGAGGCGGAAGGCAAGGTGCGAGGTCGAGGAGAGGGTATCGAAGGAGAAGGGGCTCACGCCGTTCACCCTCTGCCAGGCGTAGGAGAGGGAAAGGCCGGGGCGCCCGAACGAGAGGGAGAAGGAGAGGGCCTCCCGTTCCGTGCTCCCTTCCTCGGTTCCATAGTGCGTCAGGCGGACCCCGGCGCCGGGAGAGAGGGTCAAGCCCCCGAGAAGAACGGGATCGACGTTCAGGGCGAGTCCTCCGTCGAAGCGCAGCGAGTCCCCTTTGAGAACCCCATCCTCCCACTCCCGGAGCCGCCCCAGGCTCAGGCTCGGGGCAAGAGAAAGAGGACCCAGGTCGATCCCGGGGCGGGTGAGGGAGATCTCCGGCACGCGCTCGATCGTGCGGACGAGGTCCTTCTCCTCCCGTCGGGTTCGTTCGGCGGTGGTGCTCACCCGCCAGGCGTCGCGCGTCCCGGAGAGCGAGGCGGTGTAGGCGAGGGCGGTCTTCCCGCCGATATCCCGATAGGAGGCCTTCCCACTCGCGGACCAGCCCTTGGCAAGGGCAAGGGAATGATCAAGGGAGACCTCGTAGACTGAGTCCCCGGCCTTCGCCGGGAAGGCGTAGACGCGGAGGTTCCCCCGCCCGATCTCCCCCGCATAGCGGAGGATCGCTCCCAGGCCCACCTCCGCGAAGCGGCTGAAGTAGTCGAGAAGGACGGCGCCGTAGTTCCTCTCGTCGAGGAAGAAGGGGAGACTCCACTTGAGGAAGAGCCCGCGCAGGTCGCTCTCCCCAATCGCCGGGAAGAGCGGGCTCTCGAGGGCCTCCTTGAGGGGCTGGACGTACGCTGGCAGCCAGGCGATCGTGCGGCCGAACGAGCGCAGGGTGAGGTTGAAGGCGACGATCAAACGATCCGGGTAGAGGAGGAGTCGGCCGGTCCTGATGGAGTACGGCTGCGCTCCGACGAGCCCTCCGCAGCAGTCGCAGGTGGTCACCTCGGCCTCGCTCGCCTCGATGTACGAGACCTCTCCCGCCGCGTCGAAGCGGAGCCTCCCCTCCTCGCCGGCGTAGATGAGGAGGTGTTCCTCCCCGGCGGAGTTCACGAACCGGCTCCGGCCGCGGAAGGAGAGGGCGGTTGCCTCCCGCGCGACGAGCTCCTCCTCCTCGAGGGCGAGGCGCGCGACGAGTCCCCCACCGGAGAGGGAGAAACCGTCCCCTACGGCGAGTTCAACCTCCCCCGAGGCCCGCAGGACCCAACCCGCTTCCCCCTCGTCGTCCAGGGTGACGAGGTCGGCGCGGAGGGTCGTCTCCCCGTAGGCGACCCGCACCTCGCCCTCGGCGCGGACGTGCCGCCGATCCGCGGAGAGGGAGAGCTCTTGGGCATCCATCTCAATCGGCGCCTCCTCGGCGTGCACCCCAAGACCGACGGCCAGCAGCACGACCACAAGAGGGAGGATCCGCCGGAGAGAGGGGAGAGGGCGACGGGTGCGGAACCGCCCGAGTCGCAGGAAGAGCCAGATCCCGACCGCGCCGAAGAGGAGATCCGGGACCCACGCGGCGAGCGAGGGAAGGAGGAGCCCCCTGCGCCCGAGGGTCTGCGTCCACAGAAGGGTCCCCTGGAAGAGGCCGACGAGGAGGAGACTGACGACGATCCCCGCCGCGCGGCTCCGCCAGGCGAAGATCAGGCTCGCGGCCCCGCCGAAGAGGACGAAGACGACCGTGGCGAGCGGGATCGATCCTCGCAGGTGGACCTCGACAACGAGCTCGTCCGCCTCGAGGCCGCTCGAGCGCAGGAGGGCGATCCTCTCGCGTAGCTCGGCGATCCCCATCTCGGAGGGGGTACGCGAACCGAAGAGGAGCTCCTCCCCGGCCCGGCCGACCGGGACGGACAGGGCTTCGAACCTTCCGGCGTAGACGAGAACCCCGGCGCGGTCGTAGGCGTAGACCCGGCCGTCCACGAGGGACCACGCCACGTCCTCCCAGCGCCCTTCCTCGGCGGTCAGGATCGTCACGGCGGCCTGCTCGTTGGGAAGAAGCTTCCCCTCCGTGTCGTAGACGAGCACCCCGCGCAGGGTCCCGTCCTTCTCGTCGTAGCGACGGACGTAGAAGAACTGCCCCTCCGGACCGCGAAGGAACGTGTTCGCCCGGACGTGGGGCGAGCCCTGCCGGAAGAGGATCGACCGGAGCTCTCGCTGGTAGGCGTGCTCGGAGGCCGGGGACGCCCAGTTGTACAGCGCGAAGTCGACTCCCCCCAACGCGAGGGCGGCGACGAGGAGCGGCAGAAGGAGCCGGCGGAGCGAGATCCCGGCCGCCTCGAAGGCGATCACCTCCCGGTCGTGGACGAGCCGCCCCAGGCCAAGGAAGGTGGCGAAGAGAGCGCTCGCCGGGAGAGCGAGCACGAGGAGGCCGGGGAGCTTGAGGACGAGGAGGCGCAGGAGGGCGGGGATCCCCACCCCTCGGTCGACCATCAGGTCGGAGAGGGAGAGGATGAGGTTGAGGACGATGAACAGGAGAAGGGCGAACACGGAGACGAGGAACGGGCCGGCCATCTCCCGGAGGACGTATCGGTCGCACCGCCGCAGAAGCATGTTGACGGGATCATACCGGTGCATCGCGCTCCGAGCCACCGCGCGTGAGGGGGGAGATAATGACCATCCCGTCAGGGTTGGACGGCCATTCCGCCTTTCGGGTATAGTGACGCCGGCATGCGGCAGGAGCGCGTCTACATCGAGACTTGGGGCTGTCAGATGAACCTCCACCAGTCGGAGGGGATCACCGGCGTCCTCGAGCGGGAGGGTTACGCGATCGTCGACTCGCTCGACGACGCGGATGTCGTCCTGTTCAACACGTGCTCCGTCCGGGAGAAGGCGGAGGAGAAGGTGATCGGCCGGATCGGGGCCGTGGCGGTGGCCAAGCGCTCGCGAGCGGTCCTTTTCGGTCTGGGCGGGTGCATGGCCCCCATCCACGGGGAGGGGCTCCTAAAGAGGCTCAAGACGATCGACTTCCTGTTCGGGACGCAGGACCTCCCGCGCCTCCCGGCCCTCCTGCGCGAGGTCGGAGAACGCGGTCGCCGTGCGGACCTCCTCCCGGCACCTCAGGGGATCGCTGAGGTCCCCTGCCGGAGATCGAGCCGCGTGACGGCGATGGTCTCGATCAGCGAGGGCTGTTCCACCTTCTGCGCCTACTGCATCGTACCCTTCGCGCGGGGACCGCTGCGCAGCCGGCGGCCAGAGCGAATCCTCGCCGAGGTGGAGGGGCTCGTGCGGGACGGGACGAAGGAGGTTCTTCTCCTCGGACAGAACGTGGACGCCTACGGACGAGACGAGCCCCCCTTCGGGGACTTCGCGTCCCTCCTCGACCGAGTCGCGCAGACCGGGGTGGCCCGCGTCCGCTTCCTCACATCCCACCCGCGCGACCTCTCCCCGCAAGAGATCGAGGCAATCGCTCGCCACCCGAACGTCTGCAAGCACCTCCACCTCGCCTGCCAGTCGGGGAGCGACCGGGTCCTCGCCGCGATGAACCGCGGCTACACGCGAGCCGAGTTCTTGTCGATCGTCTCGCGCGCCCGCCGCGCGATCCCGGGGCTGCGGATCACGACCGACCTCATCGTCGGCTATCCGGGGGAGACGCAAGGCGACCTTGAGGCGACCCTCGACCTTGTCGAGGAGGTCCGCTTCGGGGCGATCTTCGCTGCCAAGTACTCCCCTCGCCCGGGGACGCAGAGCGTGCGCCTTGCGGACGACGTGCCCGAGGAGGCGAAGGACGCCCGCCTGCAGGAGGTCCTGTGCCGGGCGCGACGGATCGCCCTCGAGGAGAACGAAAGGGTGATCGGAGAGACGCTCGAGGTCCTCGTCGAGGAGAGGACGCGGGACGGGCACGGGCTCGGGCGGACCGACGACCACCGGACCGTCCTCTTCGCCGGGAGCGCGGAGCCGGGGGCGTTCGTGCCGATCCGCATCGAATCCGCCTCGGCCTCCGGCCTCCGCGGGAGAGCCCTCGTCGCCGTGGCCGCAGAGGGGACGCGATGATCGTCACCGTCACTCCCAGCCCGGCCGTTAACCGGGTGTACTGGGTCGACCGCCTGAAGGTCGGCCTGTCTCAGCGGGAGGAGTTCCTCACCCGCGCCGAGAGGAGCGCGACCTCCGCTGGGGGGAAGGGGATCAGCGTCTCCCTCGTCCTCGCTCACCTCGGGATGGAGAACGTGGCGATGGGGTTCGTCGGCGGCCACACCGGGGACCTCCTCCTACACGAGCTGCGCGGCGAGGGGGTGACGACGAACTTCACCTGGACGAAGGAGGAGACGCGGACGAACGTCACGGTCCTCGAGCGCGGGCGGGAGCACATCCCTGTCCAGATCAACGCCCCCGGCCCAGAGGTCTCGGAGAGGGAGGTCGATCGCTTCCTCCGCCGATACCGGAGGATGCTCCTCCGCGCGGTCTGGGTCGTCCTCGGCGGGAGCCTCCCCCAGGGGGTCGGCCCGCAGTTCTACCACACCCTGACGGACGAGGCGCGCCGCGCAGGGGTGAAGGTCGCCCTGATCGCCTCCGGAGAGCCTCTCCTCTCCGCCCTCTCCGCCCGGCCGAACCTGGTGAAGCCGGACACGCGGGAGAACCCGACTCTGGACGGGATCGACCTCGCGTCGCAGGAGGGAATCCTCCGCGCGGGAAGGGCGATCGTGAACCAGGGCGTGGACACGGTAATCGTCTCCCACGAGGTGACCGGGGACATCGTCATCACGCCGGAGGCCGAGTGGATCATCAAGACGCAGGTCTCTGGGACGAGGCTCGTCGAGCTCGTCGGGGCGGACGCGGCCCTGCTCGCGGGCTTCCTCTTCCGGTTCGAGGGCGGGGCGCGCCTCGAGGAGGCGCTGCGCTTCGGGATGGCGGCCGCCGTCCTCTCCGCCGAGGGAGAGGCGCGCTGCTGCCGGAACCGAGGGAGGATCGAGGAGGAGATGGCCCGCATCTCCCTGGAGAGGCTGTAGGAGGGGCGAGGGATGAAGGTCCGCGAGATCATGACCAAGGACCTCCTCTCGGTGGAGAGGGACGTCCGGGTGCGCGACCTCGTCTTCCTCTTCGCGAGCGCCGACGTGTCCGGCCTCCCGGTCGTGGACGACGACGGGCTCCTTGTCGGGTTCATCTCCGAGGAGGACCTCGTCCGGGCCTCCCTGCCCCGCTACGTGGAGATGCTCCCCCGCGCCTCGTTCATTCCCGACGTCGGCCAGGTCGGCAAGCGCCTCGCCGCGATCGCCGACGACCCGATCGAGAAGTACATGCGCCGCGACGTGGTCTACGTTCACGCGGAGGACGAGAGCCTCAAGGCTGCGCACCTGATGATCCGCAAGGGCGTGAGGACCCTTCCTGTCGTCGATGGAGAGGGACGGCTCGTCGGCCACGTGAAACGGATCGACGTCCTCGAGCGCCTCCTCTAGCGCATGATCCCTTGGGACCGTCTCGGGCTCGCGAGCCTCCTCGCCGTCGACGGAAGGGGTGCCCTCCTCCTCGTCGATGGGGAACCGAGGCCGACCTCCCCTCTCCCAAACGCGCCTCTCGTTGAGGTCCGCTACGGTGGCGGAGAGGGCGGGGCAATCGACCTCCTCCTCCTCGCGCAGACGCTCTTCCCCACCCTCCCCGACCACCGGCTCCCCACGGTCGCCGGTCATCTAGGGATCGCCGCCGATGAGAAAGCCCCGCGGGAGGTCATCGCCCTCCTCCTTCCACTCCTGCTCGCCGGGGCCCTCTCCCTCGACCCAGGCCTCGTCTCCCTCCTCGGCGAGCTTCTGCCTCCCCCCACCGGGTCCGTCCTCCACGCCCTCGTCCCCTTCGCCGGCGCGGCGCCCGCTAAAACGGAAGCCCAGGCGGCTATCGAACCGACCCCTGTCACGTCCCTTGCCGCGGCGTGGACCCCGGACGGCCCGATCGCCCGCGGCCTCCCGGCGTTCGAGGCGCGGGTGGGCCAGGTGGAGATGTCGGAGCGGGTGCACGAAGCCCTCGAACAGGGGAAGACGCTCGCTGTCGAGGCTGGGCCGGGGACGGGGAAGACCTTCGCCTACCTCATCCCAGCGATCCTCCTCCTGCGGGACGGGAAGATCGGGCGCCTCGTCGTCTCCACGCGGACAAAGACGCTCCAGGAGCAGCTCTTCCTGAAGGACCTCCCCTTCCTCATCCACACCCTTGCCCCGCGCCTGCGCGTCGCCCTGCTCAAGGGGCGCGAGAACTACCTGTGCCTGCGGCGCTGGCAGGGACTTGTCGGCGAGCTCACGGGGAGGCTCGAGGCCGACCGCCTCGCCGCCCTGGCCCCGGTCGCGCGCTGGCTCTTCCAGACTGAGACCGGGGACATCGATGAGAACCAGGCCTTCCTCTCCGGCCCCGACGCCAGGGACCTCTGGCACCGTCTACGCGACGACCCGCGACACTGCATCGCGCCGGTCTGCCCGTTCGCAGCCACAGAATGCCACTCCCTCGCCGCGCGACGAAGGGCACGGGAGGCAGACCTCGTCGTCGTCAACCACGCCCTTCTCCTCGCCAACGCACGGGCGGGCGGGATGATCCTCGGAGAGTACGGGCACCTCGTGGTCGACGAGGCGCACGCCCTGGAGGGGGCGGCGCGTCAGGCGTTCACCTCGACCCTCTCCGAGCGGACCCTCGATCTGCTCCTCTCCGATGTCGAGCCGACGCGCCACCCGCCCGGCTGGCTCGGTCGAGTCCCCCTCGCCCCGGACGACCGGGCCGTCGTGCGGGCACGGGACCTCGTCACGGCGCTGCGGGGGATGAACGCCCGCCTATTCGCCGACCTTGGCCGCGCCCTTCCCGCAGAGGCGCGCGGGCGGACGCCTGCCCTCGACGTTCTGTCCCCCCACGCGCAGCGCCTGGCAGAGACCCTCACGGCGCTACGGACGGACCTGGAGGGGATCGCCGCCTCCCTCGACGAGGAGGGGGTTCGTCACGAGGCGGACGGGCTCCTCGGCGGCCTGGACGAGGCGGCAGCCCTCGCCTCCTCCCTACTCCTTCCGCCCCCCGAGGGACGCGTCCACTGGTACGAACGCACGAACGGAGAGGCCTCCCTCGCCTCCTCCCCGCTCGAGGTGGCCGAGCTCCTCGGAGAGGCCCTCTACGCACGCCTGGAGGGTCTCGTCCTCACCTCGGCCACTCTCTCCCTGGGAGGGTCGTTCGACTACCTCGCGGAGACCCTCGGCCTCGCTCGAGCGCCGGGCGAGACGACGACCGCCGTCGTCGAAGGAGCCTTTTCCTATGGCGAGAGGATGCGCGCCTATCTCGCTGACTTCCTCCCGCCGGTCGACGGTCCGGTCGAGGCGTACGCCGACGCCCTCGCCCTGCTTCTGGGAGAAGTCGCACGAGCGACGGGTCGAAAGACGCTCGCCCTGTTCACGTCCTATGCGCTCCTCCACGCCGTGCGGGAGCGCCTCTCCGGGGCAGCAGAGGTTCTGACGCAGGGCGTGGATGGGCCGCGCGGGAAGGTGATCGAGCGCTTCCGGCGGAGCGCCGGGGGGACGATCCTCCTGGGGACGGACTCCTTCTGGGAGGGCGTCGACCTTCCGGGGAAGGACCTCGAGATCCTGGTCGTGACGCGCCTTCCGTTCCCTGTTCCGACCGACCCCATCCTCTCCGCCCTGGGCGAGGCACTCGAACGGCGCGGCCGCGACCC
>Ga0315288_10005427_pt1 | contig 16210 bp, 14 predicted proteins | sample YL17G11_20_MG_FD_203454 | JGI IMG/M metagenome (GOLD analysis project Ga0315288, IMG submission 203454) | Sediment microbial communities from Yellowstone Lake, YNP, Wyoming, USA - YL17G11_20 | ecosystem: Environmental > Aquatic > Freshwater > Lake > Sediment | place: USA: Wyoming | collected...
GCCGGAGGGACGATTGGGCTTTCTCGATGCGATCGGCGCGGCGATCTGGCTCGCCGGGTTCGCTTTCGAGGCCGTCGGCGACGCTCAGCTCACCCGTTTTAAAAGCCGCCCGGAGAACAAAGGCAGGATTATCACCACCGGATTATGGCGGTTCACCCGACATCCGAATTACTTCGGCGAGGCGGTCCAGTGGTGGGGGATTTTCCTGATCGCCCTGTCCGTTCCGGGAGGCGCCTTCGCCCTGGCGAGCCCGCTGGCCATCACCCTTCTTCTCCGTTTCGTTTCGGGCGTCCCTATGCTCGAAAGAAAATACCGGGGCCGGCTCGACTTCGAGGACTACGCCCGCCGGACGAACGCCTTCTTTCCCTGGATTCCCAAGACGAAATAAACGACGCATTCTTCCGTTTTATCTGGTTTGTTAAGAGGCCATCGTCGGCATTCGTTGACGGCCTTTACTCCAGATCGGGTTTGAAGGTCCTCCCCTCGACGCCCCTTCTCGGCGCCTCGGACCTTGCCCTCCTCACGCTTCACCAGCTCGAAGATTTCAGGTCGGCTTTGACGGTCTCTGGAGCCTCGGCGTCCGAAGACGGGAGCCTCGAAGAGCGTCTGCGGGGCGGCAAACCCTCATCACGTTCCGGCCGATCACGAATGCCGATAAGACTGCCTACACGAAACGGAGGAGAGCCATTTATCGAAGGATGAACGTTCGCCCTTCGATTTCGAGAAGGCGCATCGGGATGTCGTAGACGCGGGCCAGGAGTTCTTCGGTCAGGATCTCCCCGGGCCGGCCGTGAGCGACAAGGCCGCCCTGCTTCATAAAGACCATGGTGTCCGCGTAACGGACGGCCATGTCGAGGTTATGGAGGGTCATCAGCACGGTCTTGCGCTCTTCCACGGCGAGTTTGCGGGCGATCTCCATCACCTCGGTTTCGTGCCGCGGATCCAGGAAGGTCGTGGGCTCGTCGAGAATGAGGACGCCGGTCCGCTGGGCCAGGGCCCGGGCGATCAGGATCAGGCGCCGCTCGCCGCTGCTGAGCTGGAAGTGAGGACGGGCGGCGAAGGCGGCGCAGCCGACGAAAACCAAGGCCTCCTCGGCGATCCGGACGTCTTCGGCCGACGGCGGGGCGAAGAGGGGAAGATAGGCGGTCCGGCCCATCAAGACGAAATCCAGGACGGTGTAGTTGAACGAGGCGCTGTGCTCTTGGGGGACGAAGGCGAGGAGGCGGGCCCGTTCGGGCTCGTTCAGGGCCGCGAGGTCCCGGCCGTCGAGCCGGACGGCCCCCCGCGGGACCGGGAGGAGCCCGCCCAGGCATTTGAGAAAAGTGGTCTTGCCGGCGCCGTTCGGGCCGACGATCGCGGTCAGCCCGGCGCTCTCGAGGGCGAGATCGGGGATACGGAGCTCGAAGTCCCGATACCGGAAGGCGAGGTCCCGGACGAGGAGGCTCAACGCCAGACCTTCGCCGCCCGCCGGAGGAGGATGATGAAGAGGGGAATGCCGATGATGCTGGTGAAAATGCCCACCGGCACTTCGAAAGAGGCGAGACTGCGGGCGATGTCGTCGGCGATGAGGAGGACGGTCGCGCCGAGCGCGGCCGAAAGAGGAAGGACCCGGCGATTGTCGACGCCGACGATCATCCGGACGAGGTGGGGGACGATGAGCCCGATCCAACCGATGATCCCCGCTACGGCCGTGGCCGCGGCGGTGATGAGGGTTGCCGTGGCCAGGACGATGAGCTTCTCGCGGCGGATCCGGACCCCGAGCGACCGGGCCTCCTCGTCGCTCATGGACAGGACGTTGAACCGCCAGCGCATGAGGACGAGGACGGCGACGCCGGCGCCGATGATCGGGAGAGAGATGGCGAGGTCGGTCCAGCCCGCTTTCCAGAGGTTGCCCATAAGCCAGAAGAAGAGGGCCTGGAGCGAGTAGGGGCTGGCGAAATACTCCACGAGCGAAAGGAGGGCGGAGAAAAACGCCGAGACGATCACGCCGGTGAGAAGGATGGAGACGATGGGCGAATCGGAGCGGCGGGCGATCAAGAGAACCAAGCCCACGGCCAGAACCGCGAAGACGAAGGCCAGGATCTGGGGCGGGACGCGGCTGCCCAGGACGACGAACGAAAGGGCCGCCCCGAAAGCCGCGCCGGAAGAGATGCCCAGAATGTATTCGTTGACGAGCGGATTTTTGAAGAGGGCCTGGAGCGCGGCGCCCGAAACCGAGAGGGCCGCCCCGACGGCCAAAGCCAGGAGGAGGCGGGGCAGGCGGATGGCGAAGACGATGTCATAAACGCTTTCGGGGAGCGAAGCTTTCCAGGATGAGACGAGCGGAGAGAGCAGGGTTTTGAAAAGGAGGGAAGGGGAGATGGGGGTCGTCCCGATGTAGAGCGAAAAGAGGAAGACGAGGAAGGGGAGAATTAAAAGAAAAATCGTCAAACCCTTTTTTCTACCGGGCATGGACCCACTCGTCGCAGCGGATGATGCGGCATAGGGCCGAATAGCCGTTCTCGATGCCGTAGACCATCTTGAAGATCGCGTTTCCCTCGGCGGCGAGGTCCACGTCGGTGAAACGGTCCGGATAGAACAGCTTGGCGAGATACGAGGTCTCGACCATCGCCAGGGCGAAATCCCACCAGTTCCAGAAGCCGAAAGTGTAATGGACGCGCTTCCCTTTCACGGCCCTGAGCGAGGCCAGGCGGCGGTCGGCGAGAGCCGCGGCGACGGTGACCGTCCTCCGGTCCGGAGGGTAATTGCCTTGGAGAAGAATGATGTCCGGGGCCCAACGAAGGACCTGTTCGACCGGAACGACGGCGTTCAGCGTTCCGGCGAAAGAGGGAAGCAAACCCTCTGCTACGTTGACCCCGCCGGCGGCGTCGACGGGTTCGTAGGCGACGGGGGTGTTGGTGAAGACATTCCAGAAGGATAGAAAGACCTTGGGTTTCCCCGAGGGGGGGATATCGGCGAGCCGGGCTTTGAGGGCAGCCATGTGGTTTCGGAAGGCGGCCGCGAGCTCGGCGGCCCGATCGTCGCGTCCGAGGATCCGGCCGACGAGGCGGAGCTCATCGAGGAGATTGTCGAACCGTCCCATGGACGAGAATGCGGCGACGGGAACCCGCGTCTTTGTTTCCAGGGCGGCGATAACGTTGGGATCTTCGGGCGCGCCGAAGATGACGTCGGGGGCGAGACCGGTCAGGACCTCCATATTGACGCTGTAGTTGGCCATGGAGACCAGCGGCAGGCGTTCCTGACCGGGATAAACGATCTTGAAAAGATGGTCGTGAGTCCGGAGAAAAAAATCGATCCCGACGAGCCTGTCGCCGGCGCCCAAGGCGACGATAAGGCGGGTGATTTCCGGCTGGAGGGAAAGGACGCGTTTAGCTTGCCGGGGAAGGGCCACTTCCCGGCCCAGGCTGTCGGTGACGACTATCGCCGTCTGGCCGGGCCGGAGGTTCGCGAAACCGAGAAGGCCCGCGAACGCGGTGATCTTCAACAGGCGGCGGTATATCAATTTCGTTTGGGGCATAGGAAGGCCCCCTATTATAGATGAGAATAATCCCTTTGAGTAGGCGTCTATTCAAACCCAAAATCGTCGATAGAGATGCCCGACGGGTCCTGGTTCGGCTCACCTCCGCCCGTCCTCGCAAGAGCTGCGGGCGGGCGGTGGGCCTCCGAGCCTCCCACCCGTCGGGCGTCATCGGCATTGCCGTTATCAGGCGGAAAGAAGATGAGTGTAAGTTCTATCGGCGAATCAGGATTGAAAAATAATAGTGAAACGCTTGAGGGTTTGAATTTTTTAAGAGAAAGGAGTAATGTGTATGGGAAGGTGTATTGACATGCGCACGAATGTTGTCTTGGATGATCGTCTCGTTTCTGAAGCTCTTCGGCTCTCCAAACTCAGGACCAAAAAGTCGCTGATTCATAAAGCCCTCGAGGAATTCGTGGTTAATCATTCACGGCTCGACCTCCGCGAAATCCGGGGTCAAATCGAATTCTCCGAGGATTACAATTACAAGGCGACGCGCGAACCATGATTCTGGTTGATACGTTCGACGGCGCCAAACCCCGATTTTCAAATCGGGGTAAAAGCGCCGCTCAGTATTAACCCTGAGCATACCCCGGCCTTGCCAGGACCGGGACTGGGAAGCCCGGCCCCGGGCTTCAGCCCGGGGAGTCGAATGGGTTGATTCATCCGTCTTGATCGACTTTTTGAAAGGGAGTCCGGGAAACCACGTTCGACGATTGGAGGGGATCATAGAACGCGGCCTTCCCTTCGGCCTTTGCGGATTCGTCTATATGGAAGTCCTCCAGGGCGTCAAATCCAAGGGAGATTTTGAGACTCTCCGGAGATATCTGGATTCCTATCCTCAGTACGGGGCGAAAAGTCGGGAGACGTATGCGGCCGCGGCTTGGATGTATTTTTTCTTGAAATCGAAGGGGGACGCCGTGCGGAGTGCCGGAGATTGCCTCATCGCCCAAATCGCCCTCGATCATGATCTTTTTCTTCTGCATAACGATCGGGATTTCGAGAAGATCGGACGGCATTTTCCGCTGAAGTTTTGGAGCGGGCTTTGAGAGCCCCTCGGATCAATCCGCGCTTTGACTCCGGAAGCGCCGGCCGGAGGCGCGCCCTTTGGCTCGTCTCGCTGGCGGTCTTCCTCGCTTCTTCGACCTGGTTCTCGGGGACGGCGGCGGCCCCGGCATTGCGGGAGCTCTGGGCCCTCTCCGACGTCCAAGCCGCCTGGCTGACGATCTCGGTCCAGCTGGGATTCATCGCCGGGACTTTTTTATATGCCGTCTTCAACGTCGCCGACATCTTTCGGCCGCGTAGGGTCTTCTTTCTCTCGGCCGTTGCGGGGGCGCTGTTCAACGCCGGGTTTGCGCTGCTCGCCTCCGGCTTCTCGGCTGCTGTCCTATTCCGTTTTCTGACCGGACTGACCCTGGCCGGCGTTTATCCGGTAGGCATGAAGATCGTCGCCCAGTGGTACCGGTCGGGCTTGGGATGGGGATTAAGCGTCATGGTCGGGGCTCTTGCACTCGGGACTTCGCTTCCATATCTCATTCTCGGAATTGGGGGAATTTCGAATTATCGCCTCTGGCTGGGCGGGGCGTCCGCCTTGGCCGTCCTTGGCGGTTTTCTGGCCGGATTCGGCGTCCGCGAAGGGCCCTACCTCAAAGAGGCGGCCCGGTTCGATGCCCGGGCGGCCTTTCGCTTGTTTCGGCACCGTCCCTTTCGCCTCCAGTCGCTGGGATATTTCGGCCATATGTGGGAGCTCTACGCCTTTTGGTCGCTCGGCGGGTTTTACTTCGCCGAAAGCATAGGCGTTCGAGAACCCGTCCGCCCGGAAGGGATCTCTCTTCTGATGTTTTCGGTCGTCGGGGCCGGGGTCGCGGGATGCCTCATCGGCGGGATCATTTCGCGCCGGATAGGGGAGAAGCCCGTCGCCCTCGCCGCCCTTACCCTATCCGCGGCGTTTTGCCTTGCCTCGGGAGAGATTTTCGGATTACCTCTTGCCGCTCTCATTCCGCTCTGGCTTCTCTGGGGCGCGGCCGTTGTCGCCGATTCGCCCCAGTTCTCCTCCTTGGCGGTCCAAACCTGCCCGTCCGAGTACACCGGCACGGCCTTAACGATTCAAAACGGGATCGGATTCGCCGTCACCGTCGTCTCGATCCAGTTCCTGGCCTGGTTGGGCCAAACGGTCGGCTGGCGCTGGGCTTTCACCGTTCTCGCCGCCGGTCCGATCATCGGCGCGGCGGCGCTCCTCCGTTTGAAGAACGAGACGCCCTCCGACCACCCGAGCCGGCCTACTATCGCCGCGGGTATGAGTTCTGGCTGATGACGGAGGCGGTCAAACGGAATCCCGCCATCCTCCTCGACGGCCTGCAATGGGGGGCGCCGGATTGGATCGGCAACGGCCAATTCTTTTCCCAGGATAACGCCGACTACATCGTCCGTTTCATCGAAAAAGCCAAAGAGATCCACGGCCTCGATATTGACTACGCGGGAGTGTGGAACGAACGGCCTTACGCCTATGAAAGGCCCCTCAACAACGGCTGGATCAAATTGCTCAAGTCCGAATTCCGGCTATACGCTCACCACGACCCAGGGCCAGGGCAAAGGGGAGGCCTTGCTTCCCATTCCCAAGCCGGCCGCGTTCCCGTTGCCTTATACGGACGATTTTGAGGGTTACGAACCGGAATCCCTGCCGCGTTACACCCAGGACCAAGCCGGAGTTTTCGAGGTGCAACCGTGGGGCCGGGGGAAGGCGCTCAAGCAAGTCGTTCCGTCCTTGGGGATCGAATGGCCCTTCCATCTGAATTCGGAGCCGGTCACGATCATCGGCGACCCGCAAATGACGGATTACGAAGTCTCCATCGACGCTCTCCTGGTCGCTCCGTATCAATCGGCCTCAGTCTACGGCCGGATCGCCAAGGTCATCCAGCACCAGATCCAGCCGCCGATGTCCTATTGGCTGCGGGTGGAGGCGGACGGGAATTGGACCCTCGGCAAGAATGAGGATTTATTGCTTCTCAACCGGATCGAGATCGATAAGGTCTGGCCTGCTTTGAAATATTCATTCAGCGATCACACCCGGAACGCCCGGATATTCCCCTATGAGGAATGGGTCCGGCTCGACAAATCCATCCTGGACGCCCTGCCGGGCGTGAGGGAATTCCTCGCCAAGGACATGGACCCCAAAACGCTCAACCTCGGCGTCCATTTCGACGGCACCTTCTATTTTTTCCGGGACCATATTTTGGGCAGGGGGAAAGCCGAATTCAAAACGGGCGCGTGGAACACCTTGAAGCTCCGTTGCGAAGGGACGCGGATTTCGGGCTTCATCAACGGGCGGATGGTCGGTGAATTCATGGATGATAAGTATCCGCGCGGTTTGGCCGGCTTCGGCTGCGGCCGGCACCCGGCCTGGTTCGACAATTTATCGATCCGGGGGATCTCAAAATAGCGACGATACCGCGACCTTCGGTGAGACCGCGGGGATTGCGCCTCGCGGGCGGCTGAGATATAGTTTCCGACCGGAAGACGATTTATCCGCTGAAGAGGACGAACATGACCTTCCGAACGGTTTCCTTCAAAGTGTTCTTTTTGATTTTTATGGCCGCCCTCGCTTTGGCCACCTTGCCGATCGCCGGCCTGGACGCCCGGCCGGCCGCTTCTTCTGATTCGGTCTCTCCGCCCCAAATCAAGCCCGACGGAGCCAAGGCTTATGAGCATATCCGTGTTCTGGCCGCGGAGTCCATGCGCGGCCGAAAATCGGGCACGCCCGAATACACGAAGGCTGCCGAATATGTCGCGGCCAAGATGAAGGAGATCGGGCTCCAGCCGGCCGGCGATAAGGGCACATACTTCCAGGAAGTCCCGTTCAAGTCCTTCTCGAATTTCGAGCCGCCGATCCGCCTGGAAATCGCCGGCCTTCAACACAGAGCTTATGTCCCCGGACGCGGACGCGATTTCAGCCCCGTCTTTGGAACCGGATCCGGGATCGCCCAGGGGCCCGCCGCCTTCGTCGGATACGGCGTTGTTTCAGAAAATCCGGCCTGGGACGATTACGCCGGGCTGGACGTCAAAGGCAAAATCCTTGTCCTCCTGCCGGACGCGCCCGAAAGTCTCGGGGATGCGGCCAAGACTTGGACTCTGGAGAAGAAGGTAAAGCCGGCCGTTGAAAGAGGCGCCGCCGGGATCGTCGAGATGGACCTCAACCAACCCGGCCGGCCTCCGGTCCGCCGCCTCGCTTCCGGCCTGCTCAAACCCGAGGCCGTCCCTGCGAATTTTGTACTCGTCCAGGCCGGCCGGAATTTTCTCGATGACCTTTTTTACACGGCCCACTCGAGCTGGAGGGACGCGGTCAGCAAGATTCTGCGCTTGAAAAAACCACAATCGTTCCCCCTCGACGCGGCCCTGGAGATGGAGGCGCATTTCGTCCGGGAAGAGCGCAAAGCCGTCAATGTCCTTGGCCTGATCCCGGGCACGGACCGCAAGCTCAAGAGCGAAGCCGTAATCATGGGCGGCCATCTCGACCACCTCGGCGTCTCTTCCGACGGCTTCGTCTATCCCGGAGCCGACGATAACGCGGCGTCCGCGGCCGTGCTTCTCGAAACGGCCCGTGTTTTGAAGGCCAACGGCGCTAAACCGGCCCGCACGCTCCTCTTCGCCTCTTGGGCGGGGGAGGAAATGGGGATGGTCGGCTCGCGATGGTACCTCGAGCACCCCTTTTTTCCGCTGAATAAAACGGTCTGCTATATGAATATCGACATGGTCGGCACCGGTGACGCGACCCTGATGGTCGGCGGGATGTTCGAATATGCCAAATTCTACGACCTTATCAAGTCCAATCTCGACCCGGAGATCGTCAAGACCCTGAAGCCGCGGGTCAACTACCGCGGCTCCGACCATTCCGCGTTTTGGGACAAGGGTGTAACTGCCATCAGCCTCCGCACGGGCGACGTCCTGACCGAAAAGCTCGACGACAAGCACCCCGAGTATCATCGGCCCGGCGACCGGGCCGAGACGATCGACCCGGAGCTCCTGCGCGCGGCCGCCCAGTATCATGTGGAGGTGATCAAAACCTTGACCTCAACGAAAGAAGACCTTTTTCTTCCCCAATACCGGGCTGAGTTCGTCCATAAGGATGCGCCCGTCGTCGACCTGCACTGTGACACGATCAGCCGTTTCATGGCCGGCGAGGACTTGAGTCAGGACCTGCCCAAGGGCCATATCGACATTCCCAAAATCAAACGTGGGGCGATTGACCTTCAGGTCTTCGCCTGCTTTTCCCCGCCCCCGGCCGACGAAGCGGAGAAGGCTAAGTCGGCTAAAGGCGTCTTCGACCAGATCGAAGCGGTCTACCGGCTCGTCGGCCAAAATCCCGAAGACTTGGAAATCGTCAGGACGCCGGCAGATTTCTCCCGCTTTCAGAACAGCGGCAAGACCGGCGTTCTTATCGGAATCGAAGGCGGTTACGCCATCGAGAACGACCTCGACCTTCTGCGGTCCTTCCACCGGGTCGGGGTCCGGCTCATGACCCTCACCCATTGGACGCACACCGATTGGGCCGATGCCTCGGGCGACCCCCAGCCCGTTTGGAACGGCCTGACCGAGTTCGGCAAGAGCGTCGTCAAGGAGATGAACAAGCTGGGCATGATCATCGACGTCTCCCACGTCGCCGACAAGACCTTCTGGGACGTGATCGGCGTGACGGAAGCGCCGGTCGTCGCCTCGCACTCCTGCTGCCGGGCTTTGTCCGATCATTTCCGCAATATGACGGACGACATGATCCAGGCCCTGGCCAAGAACCAGGGCGTCATCGGGATCAACTTCGCCCCCGGATTCATCAACGCCGAAACCGACAAGAAGGGACTGGCCCTTTGGGATGAAGTGGCCAAGAAAAACGGATTGCCGGCGGATTACCGAGAGGCGGCCCGCTCCGACCCAGAAAAGAAGAATCCGGCCTGGGCCGAATTTACCGTCCGCCGCGCCGCCTTGGACAAGACCCTTCCCGTCGTCGACGTCAAAGCCGTCGTCGACCATATCGACCATGTGGTTAAGCTGACCGGAAACGCCAATCACGTCGGGCTCGGCTCGGACTTCGATGGGATCGATTCGACCCCCGTCGGATTGGAAAACGCGGGAAAGATGCCCGCGATCACGGACGAGCTCGTCCGGCGCGGTTATAAAGAGCCCGACATCCGCAAGATTCTCGGCGGCAATTTTCTCCGCGTCTGGAACGCCGTCCAGAGAGCGGCGGAGAACCCCCCGCGGTCGTGAGGACGGCCATGAACGCAAGCGCGACCGCCGAAGGGACGTTCGAACGGCTCTCGGATCCCCGTGCGCCGTTCATCCTCACCGAGATTCCGGGTCCGAAGTCCCGGGAATATCTCGAATATCAACGGGACGTCGAGGGGTCCGCGGTCTCCTATCCCCGAGGTTTGCCCCTGGCCCTTCGCCGCGGCCGGGGAGCGACGGTCGAAGACGTGGACGGCAACGTCTATATCGACTTCTTCGCCGGGGCCGGGGTTCTCAACGTCGGTCACGGCCATCCCGGGGTCCTCGAGGCGGCCCGCCGTCAGATGGAGGACTTGACCCACACACTCGACCTTCCCAGCCCTCCCCGGAGGGAGTTGGCCGAAATCCTGCGGAGCGTCCTTCCCGCCGAGTTGAGTCGGGTGTTTTTCGGCGGTCCCACCGGATCGGACGCGGTCGAAAGCGCCGTCAAGCTGGCCAAATTCAACAGCCGCCGGATTCCTCTCGTCGCCTTCGAAGGCTCCTATCACGGGATGACGACCGGCGCCCTGGCGGTGACGAGCGGCCGCCCGTTCAGGGACGATTTCCTTCCTTTGCTTCCTGAAGTCCATTTCCTGCCCTACGCCTACTGTTATCGATGCGCGTTCGACAAAACGCCGGACCGATGCGGCCTCTTCTGCGCGGCCTATCTTGATCATAAACTCGAAGATCCCCATTCCGGGATCACCAGGCCGGCCGCGGTCATCGTCGAAGCCGTCCAGGGCGAGGGGGGATCGATCGTCCCTCCCGACGGTTTCATCCCCGCCTTGCGCCGGATCTGCGACCGCCGCGGCGTGCTGCTCATCATCGACGAAATCCAGGCCGGATTCTGCCGCACGGGAAAAATGTTCGCCTTCGAGCATACGGGGACGGTCCCCGACATCATGACCATGAGCAAGGCCTTGGGCGGCATCGGTTTTCCGATCTCCGGGATTGCGTACCGGGAATCCCTCAATACCTTTCCTCCGGGAAAGCATATCGGAACGTTCCGGGGAAACGTCGTGGCCTACGCCGCGGGAGCGGCCGCCCTCCGGTTCATGCTCGCCCACGACTTGGCCGGCCGCGCCGAGAGACTGGGCCGGACAATGCTCGAACAACTCAAAGCCGTGGAACGGGATTCGCCGATCGTGGGCGAAGCCCGGGGCAAAGGCCTGATGTTCGGGATCGAAATGGTCAAGGATAAAGACAGCCGCGCGCCCGCGCCGGAGATCGCCGCCGCGGTCCGGAGCGCCTGCCTGCGGGCCGGGCTTCTCCTCGAGGTCGGGGGCCACTATTTCAACGTCGTCCGGTTCCTGCCGCCTCTCATCCTCACGGATAAGCTGGCGAGGAAAGGGATCGAGATTTTTGCCGACGCCGTGCGGACGGTGGAAAAAACGCTGTGACGGCTCCCGGGCGCGGCGTGGAGGAAGGATGAAGGAGCGCCGGATTCTCATCGGCGGAGGAACGGTCGTCACCCCGGATTCCATCTCGGTCCGGGACATCCTCGTCGCCGGGGAGACGATCGTCGCGGTCGGACGATTGGACGGCGTCGCGGCCGACGAACGAGTCGATGCCTCCGGCCTGCTCGTTCTTCCCGGGGCCGTCGACACCCATGTTCACTTCAACGACGCTTTCATGGGGACCATGGGCGTTCATGATTTCGAACGCGGCACCCGGGCCGCGGCTTTCGGAGGCGTCACCTCCGTCCTCGATTTTTCGAACCAGAAACCCGGCGAACCCCTTCCGGAAACGATCGAACGGAAGAAGGACGAGGCCGCCGGTCAAGCCCTCGTCGATTGGGGCGTTCATCCCGTCATCACCCGGCCTTCGGAAGAGACGCTGGCCGCGATTCCGGACGTAGTCGCCGCCGGCGCTCCGACCGTGAAGTGCTATCTCACCTATCGGAAAGAAGGCTTGATGGTCGGGCCCGAGGACCTCAAGGCCGTCCTCGCCGCCCTCAGAAGGGCCGGAGGAATGCTCATGGTCCATGCCGAGGACAACGCCGCGATCGAGGACAACATCCCCCGGCTGCTCCGGGAGGGATGCGTCCGGCCCATCGATCACGCCCGCAGCCGGCCGCCCGAGGTCGAGGCGGCGGCCGTCCGCGCGTCCATCGCCGCGGCGCGCGAAACCGGAGGCCGGCTCTTCATCGTCCATCTCGCCTCGGATGAGGGGATCGAACTCGTGGCCGGCGCCCAAGCCGAGGGGCTCGCCGTGTCTGCCGAAACGTGTACTCACTATTTGGTCTTCACGGAGGACATGCTCGAACGCGAGGACGGGATCAAATGGATTTGCTCTCCGCCGCTTCGGACCGCCCGGATCCGCGACCGGCTCTGGGATGGAATCCGCCGCGGCATTATCTCCCAAGTGAGCTCCGACGACGCGGCCTATTCCTGGGCGGCGAAGCGACTCGGGGCGAGCCGGTTCGATCTCTGCCCGAACGGCATTCCCGGCGTCGAGGTCCGGCTCCCGCTTCTCTTTTCGGAGGGCGTCGTCCGGGGCCGGATGTCCCTGTCCCGGATGGTCGAAGTCGCCTCGTCGGCTCCGGCAAGATCGTTCGGGCTCGCCCCCCGCAAGGGGAGCCTCGAGCCGGGCGCGGACGCCGACATCGTCCTTCTCGATCCTGAGGGGCGATGGACCATGGGGCGGGATACCCTCCACATGGCCGTCGACTGGTCGGCTTATGAAGGCATCCCGGTGACCGGAAAAATCGTAAAAGTCTGGTCCCGGGGCGAGCTCATCATCGCCGGAAACGTCTGCCTCGGCGAGCGAGGCCGGGGCCGCTACCTCCATCGATCCCTGGAAGGGGCGCCGGGCCGGCGGACTTCATGATCGAAGCGATTCTCACCGTGGCCGTCCGGGTGGACTCTTTTCTTTGGGGACCCTGGACGATGGCTTTTCTGGCCGCCACGGCGTTGTATTTCACCGTCCGGTCGCGGTTCTTCCAAATCCGCCGTTTCGGATTCATTCTGAAACGCACCGCCGGGACTCTCTTCAAGATAAGACCGGCCGCGGCAAAGGCCCGGCTTTCGCCGTTCCAAGCCGCCTCGACCGCCCTGGCCGGGACCATCGGCATGGGGAATATGGCCGGCGTGGCGACGGCTCTCTCCCTGGGAGGTCCGGGAGCGGTTTTTTGGATGTGGGTGCTGGCTTTTTTGGGGATGATGACCAAAACGGCCGAGGTCACCCTGGCCGTTCACTATCGGGACGTCGATCCCGAAGGACGGGCCCGAGGCGGGCCGATGCACTACATCCGAAAAGGATTGGGCCGGCCTCTTCTGGCCAAGGCCTTCAGCCTCGGGATCATCGTCAACGCCCTGTTCGCCGCGACGCTCCTCCAATCGCACACCGTCGGGCGCGCATTTCTGGGGAGTTACGGCCTCAATCCTTACGTTACGACTCTCGTCCTGGCCGCGGTCACGGCCGGGGTGATCGTCGGGGGGATCAAGAGGATCGGCCGCCTCTGCGAGAGATTGGTGCCGGGGATGTCCGCGGTTTACTTCGTCGCCGGCTTGGCCGTGGTGGTCTTGAACTATCGGCGGGTTCCCGCGGTGTTCGCGCTGATCGTTCGCTCGGCCTTTGCCCCGGTCGCTGCGGCCGGCGGGGCGGCGGGAATCGGGGTTCTTTCCGCCGTGCGATATGGAATGGCCCGGGGGATGCTGTCGAACGAGGCCGGATTGGGGACGGCGCCCATGGTCCACGCCGCCGCCGATACGCCCCATCCTTTTCAACAGGGCCTCTGGGGGGCCTTCGAAGTCTTTTTCGACACGATCGTCATTTGTTCGATCACCGCGTTCGTCATTTTATCGACGGGCGTGCTCGACGGCGGACGGACGGGCATCGATCTCGTCCGCGCCGGATTCGCCGCGTCTCTTCCGCCCGCCGCGGCTTCGGCGATCGTGTCCTTCGCCATTTTGACGTTTTGTTTGACGACCCAGATCGGTTTCTTCGTCTATTTCGAGACCGCCGTTGTTCACGCCTTCGGGGCCAAGACTCTCCGCTGGGCGAGATGGCTTTATCTCGTTCCGGGCGTGGCCTTCGCCGGTTTTTCCGACGTCGATCGTTTGTGGAGCTTCGCCAATATCGCCGTCGCCGTCTGCGCCCTGCCCAATCTCTTCGCCCTCCTGTCGCTCAGCGGCGTGTTCTTCGTTCTGATGGGCGATTATGTCGGCGGCCGCCGGGCTTACGCGACGAACCTCACTGATCGGAGCCGCGCCTACGTCCTCACGGCCGAAAGGAAAGCGTCATGAGGATTCTCATCATTAACCCGAACAGCGACCCGGCGATGACCCGGGTCATCGAGGAGGCGGCCCGGGCGTTCGCCGCCGGCCGGTTCGAAGTTGTCTGCCGCCCGACTCCCGGCGCGCCCGCGTTCATCGAGACGTATGAGGACGAAGCCCGGGCCGCTCCGGGCATGGCGGCGATGCTTCGGGACTTCCAGGACGCCTTCGACGCCTTCGTCGTCGCCTGCCATTCGGATCCCAATCTGGACCTGATGAAGGAAATCGGCCGGAAACCGGTCGTCGGAATCGGCGAAGCCTCGATGAAGATCGCGACGATGCTCGGCCACCGGTTTTCGGTCGTGGCCACGGATGCGCACTCGGTCCCGAATAAGGAGGCGCTCGCCGACTCCTATGGACTTGCCGGGCGGCTGGCCTCGGTCCGGGCGCCCGATGAATCCACGAGGGGACATTCGGACGAGGAGCGGTTCTATCAAGCGGCGAAGGCGGCCGTGGACGTCGACGGCGCCGAGGTCATCGTTATGGGCTGCGCGGGTCTGGCCGGCCTGGACAAGCGCTTTCAAGAACGGCTCGGCGTTCCCGTTTTGGACGGCGTCGTCTGCGCGCTGATCATCGCCTCCGGATTGGCCCATTACGGCGTCGCCGTGAGCAAGGCGCGGCGCTATAATCCCAGGGGCAGTTGAGACATGCCGGAGCGAAAAATTACCTCAGGAGTATCCCCCGACCGGATCGCCGAGGATCTCCGACCTCTTGTCGATTTTACGGCGGACCCTCTGTCTCTGGATGACCTCAGAAGATTGATCGAAGAACGCCTCGTCCCTCATCTCGCGGATTACAGCCTGCCGTCCTTTCATTCTTTCTTCAACTCGGTTCCCGAAGCCGGGGCCGAGCTCGGGGCGGCGATCGCCCTGCGTTACAACCAGGGCGTGACGAACTGGCAGGTTTCTCCCGGCGGGGCGGTCCTCGAAGAACTCTGCGGACGGGCCCTCTGCCGGCTGTTCCGGTTTCCCGAATCGGCCGCCGCCACGTTCCTCTATTGCGGTACGTATGCCAACCAGCAGGCCCTCTACATGGCCCTTCATCGCAAAGCCGAGGATGGCGGCTTCGACTTCGCTTCTTCCGGGCTCCGCGGTTTCTCCCATCCGGAGAGGCTGGCCGTGGCCGTATCCGAACAAGCGCACTTCTCGGTCCGCCACGCCGTCAGGATGCTCGGCCTCGGCGAGAACGCCCTGATTCGAATACCCGTAGACGGCGGACAACGAATGGACGTCAAGGCTCTTAAGGAAATTATGGGACGACGGCGGGATGACGTCCTTGCCGTCGTCGCGACCGCGGGCACGACGTCGACGGGGGCCGTAGACCCGGCGGGCCGGATCATCGACGCCGTCGAAGGAACGCGGGCCTGGGTTCATGTCGACGGCGCCTACGGGCTGGCCTACGGGCTCGTTCCCGAATGCGCCGATCTTTTTGAAGGCGTCACCCGGGCGGATTCCGTCACCTGGGATCCCCATAAACAAATGGGCGTGCCGATCCCCAATTCCGTCCTCTTCGCGAAAGACGGCCGCGATTTCCGCCGGATGGCGATCTACGGCGAATATTTCAACCGGGAAGACGATCCCTTTCCGAATCCAGGTTTGAAATCGGCGCCCTCGACCCGGCCGATGTCCGCCCTGGCTTTAGCCGCGTCCCTGCGGCATCAAGGGGTCGGAGGATTGATCGAACGGTTGCGGGCGCCTCTGAGGGCCATCAAGTCCTTTGCCCGAGAGCTTGAAGGCGCGCCCGATGTTGAGCTGTGCCATCGTCCGGATACAGGGATCCTCTGCCTCCGTCTTGTCCCCGAGGGGATTCCTCCGGCCGGGCTGGACGCTCTCCAACTCGGGATCCACGATCGGATCCGGGAGAGCGGCGAACGATCGATCTCCTTGACCCGGATCGGCGGCCGGACGGCTTTGCGTTTCGCCGTCGTTTCGCCGGCCGTCACCGTCGAGTCCCTGATGGAAACGGTCGAAGCCGCGAGGGCCATAGCCCGGGAGATTCCGTCGAAGAGTTCTTGACACCCGACGGACCCTGGCGTACCATCGCCCCGAAATCGAGGACCCATGAAAACATCGGAAGCGATCCGCGTCGCCGTCGTCGATAACTCCATCGATCCCGGAATCTATCGGCCTGTCGAGCATTGGGGCCGGTATCTTTCCGTCCC
>Ga0315288_10005429_pt1 | contig 16209 bp, 8 predicted proteins | sample YL17G11_20_MG_FD_203454 | JGI IMG/M metagenome (GOLD analysis project Ga0315288, IMG submission 203454) | Sediment microbial communities from Yellowstone Lake, YNP, Wyoming, USA - YL17G11_20 | ecosystem: Environmental > Aquatic > Freshwater > Lake > Sediment | place: USA: Wyoming | collected...
TTTTCCCCCGCCAAGCGGGGCTTTTGTCATGGCGCCATCCATCGATTGCCAAGACCAATCAATGCCTTTCAACTCGTCATAGTCTTTCAGAGCCAGTGCCCACAGTTGCTGAAAGACACCGGCTTTGGTCCACTCCTGGAATCGCGAGTGCGCTGTGCTGCTTGAACAAATACCAGTCTCATTCAAGGCGTTCCATTGACAACCGGTCCGGAGCACAAAAAGAACTCCATCTATGGCCTTGCGGTCCGACACCCTCGGCCTGCCACCACCGAAACGGTGTGTGTTCGGATGCTTCGGTATCAGCGGCTCGATTTTTTCCCATAATTCGTCTGAAACCTTATATCTGTTTCTTGTTTTTCGTTGTTTCATCCCTGAATCCTTTCAAAGGCACCATTGCCTTTGAATATATCGGCCATTCAGGGGTTATTCGGATAGGCTCTAAATCATCGATACTGCCGCCAGATTGCCCACGCTTTCACCAAAGTAAGGCAAAACCTCCCAGACATCACCACCCTGCGTTTAGTACAACAAGGTTTTCGAGGCGGCAAAACGCCTCGAAAAGCCATTATTTGTTTTCAATGTCTCCTGCTCATGTTCGTTACATCTCGGGAGTCAAGAAGTGGCATGAACGCGTACCTGCTGATGTAACCTTGCGAGGGCTATGAATGTGTGTGGCCGCAGTTTCAACCGCCCCGAAGTCCTCTCCCAGCGGTATATGCTAACTGAAGCTACTTCGAGACGCTCTGCAAACTCCGATACTGAAAGCTTCAGTTGACTTCGCAGTCTCGCCACTGATTTGCCCGATGGTCGGATTCGCGGAAGTTAGCTGGTTTCTGCATCGCTTCTGATTGCAGCACGTCTTACTGAAGACTTTTTCCGGCTGGCGATTTTGGAAGTCTTGGTTTTCTTCTTAGCTGTAGTGACTCTGTGCTTGCGTGCAGATGAAGGTTTCTTTTGTTTACGTACTGTTCCAACTCTTCGAGTTGCCCGTTCCTCCTTTTCTGGAGATTTTGAGAGTGGCTCCTTGGCATCTTCAACATCCACATCAATATCAACACCAAAAATATCGGTGATCCGGTCATCGGCAATGGTTTTGCCGGCACCGGCAACGAAATCAGGCAGTGAGATATCGCCGGCAATCAATTCATTTGCGTCAACATTGCGAAGCGTGAATAACAATTCGGGCCGGCTGTCAAGCCGGTTGCCGACGCCGTACAAAACAGCGGCAACATGTTTGCACATTTCAGCCCAGTCAGGACAGTCGCAGCGCAGCTCAATTTGTCCCGGTAAAGGCAGTAATCCCTCAGTGCGATCGGTTACTATGGACATAACATAATCAGATAGTCGTCCCTGAAGCAGTTCGAGCATCGAACCAATTTGTCCGCTGCATCGGCTTTTTATCGCCTTCCAGATGGAAGCCTTGAGTGGTTTGATCTTAATTGTGACGTTATAGAATTTCGACCCACTGACAATGGCCTTGATTTGCCCGGTTTCAACAGTCAAGTGACAGACCGAGCCGTTACGCGCATAGGTTCGACCGCGAGGTAGTCGGTTTTCAAAATCAGAAAAAGACTCAAGATGTTCACACCACGCCTTGCCCCAGAAACTGCTGGCAATGGTTCGTCCCTCGATTTCGACGGGTTGAATGTTCTTGCCTTGTTTGCGGAGTTTTTCCATTTTCCGCAGAGCCTTCGCTCGTCGCTGAGCTACTGAAACATAAGGGCTCCAATAGTATGCCATAGTGAATACCCTCTATAATTGAGCGCGGGTGACATCGAGACGCACCAGACGCAGGATTTCATCATCCGGCAGTTCAGTCAGGTTCTCCTCGCTGTTGGAAGCGAGAATTCCATCGGCCATCTTTTGCTTTTCAGAGATCAGCGCATCAATCCGTTCCTCGACTGTGCCGGTAGTCACAAATTTGTGGACCAGAACATTACGTTTCTGGCCAATACGGAACGCCCGGTCCGTGGCCTGATTCTCGACAGCGGGGTTCCACCAGCGATCAAAATGGATTATATGAGACGCCGCCGTGAGATTCAATCCCGTCCCACCGGCTTTGAGAGAAAGAACAAAAAATGGTGGACCGTCATCGCTTTGAAATTGTTCGATCAGTTTCTTACGTTTTCGCACCTGGGTTCCACCGTGCAGTATTAGCCCTGCACGGCCGAACACAGCCGCCAGGTAATCCGCCAGAGGCTCCGTAATCTCACGGAATTGTGTGAAAACGAGCGCCTTTTCCTGACGGGAAGCTATTTCCTCACAAATCTCCCGTACTCTGATGAATTTTCCGCTGTCAACAGGAGCATATCGGCCATCGCCATTCAACTGGCTGGGATGGTTGCATATCTGCTTCAGACGCATCAGAGATTGTAATACCGCTCCGCGACGGGCCATGCCATCCGCTGTTTCCAGTGTAGTTTTCAATGCCTGAACCGTGTTTTCGTAGAGTATTATCTGCGATTTGCTCAGTCTGCAATAGCAGGATATTTCAGTCTTTTCCGGCAGGTCAGCGACAACGTTGCGATCCGTTTTCATACGACGTAGAATGTACGGCCCGACCAGACCTCGCAACGGAGCAAACTGGTCATGTTCTCTTGCCTGAAGAGTCTTGATGAATGTTTTGAAAACGGTTGCGGAACCCAGCAGCCCCGGGTTGAGAAAATCGAACAACGACCATAAATCGCCAGTACGATTTTCGACCGGCGTACCAGTTAGAGCGATACGCGCCTGGGCGGAAAGTCTCTTGGCCGCCTTGGTTTGTCGAGTCGAAGGATTCTTGATCGCCTGGGCCTCATCAAGAATAACCAGCCTCCAACTCACGTTCGTCAACCACGCCTGACGGGTTAACATGGAATATGTAGTCACAGCCAGATCAGTCTCAGCCAGCATTTCATCAGGACATTCTGCTATCCGATCGATCATGTCACGGTCTGTTTCAGCCGGATGCAGAAAGGTCAGTTTTAGAGACGGTGTAAAACGCTGGGCTTCACTGCGCCAGTTACCCAGCAGTGAAGCCGGTATGACCAGCAATGAAGGCTTGTTTGCTTGTTCCGATCCAATATTCTTGCAACACAATAGTAACGCCAGCGTCTGAATCGTTTTGCCCAGTCCCATATCATCAGCCAGACACGCACCCAAACCAAGCTCCACAAGAAAATACAGCCACGCAAGTCCTTCTCGCTGATATGGTCGCAACGTTGCCTTCAAATTCGTACCGGCATCAACCATATCGAGTCTGTCCGGCTCGCGCAGGCCGGCAAGAATCTCTCGCATCGAATCGCCGGCGGAGACATACACCCACTGTGTTTCCTGATCGGCCTGCTCTTCGTGTTTCAAATCGGCAGATGCTCCAGCCAGCATCCGCATCCCTTCAATGAATGAAACTTCACCGTTACGGGCCTGGCGGCGCAACTCTTCCCAGTGATTAATCGCCTCCTGCAGTTTTTCACTATCGACCTCAATCCATTGCCCTTTAAACAAAACCAGGCCATCGCCGCCGGCGAGAAGTTCCTGCACTTCATCCGGCGAAAGCCGCTCCTCACCGAGAGCAACGCCAACGTTGAAATCCAGCACAGCATCAGCGCCGAGTTTGGATTTGCGTTTTTCCCCAATAGTGACCGAAACCGCCGGACGAACACGTTTCTTCCACCAGTTAGGCAGTCGAACAGTCAGGCCTGATGCTTCCAACTCCGGCACATCTTTCAGGAAACGATATGCCATATCCGCCGTCCAGGCCAGTGGTTGATAGATGTCGTTGGATTCTACAAGCTGATTAACCCACTTTATCTGGGTGCTTGCCTGCTGGACCGGTGACAACAGCTTAATCAATGCCGAGCGATCTTTGGCGCCGGCATACTGTTCCAATGCTTTGCGAAGCGGAAGATGCTTCAGTCGTCCTCCCGAGCCAAAACCCATGGAGTATGTTGCCATAAACGCAAAGGGATATGCTTGGTCTGCCTTGTTCTCCGCCAGATGAAAACAGACCCGACCCACTTGACGCCATTTGGGCGCGTGCTTATGCAGAAATACAGCAAGTCCGCCGGAAGAATTGACTGCCGAATGAACCCATTGATCCAGGTCCGCCCATATCTTCTGCAGAACGCTTTCGGTAAGGTATTCCCCGCCAGACATCGGCGGCGCCGTCAACAGGAATGTCGAATATTCCGCCGATGAAGGCGCCTCTATAACAATATCATTTGCCGATTCGGGTATATGACACAGTTTTGTCAAGTACTGCTCCGCCAGTCCCTGCCAGTACCGCAAAGTCAGTGAGGCGCCTGTATCGTATTTCTCCGCTGCAAGATTAAATAAGCCCTCAAAACAGTTATTTTGAAAAACCTTTTGCAGCCCATGTAGAACCGCTACCTCAGGTTGTTCGGAGATAGACTCCCAACGCAATTGCCCTGTTGGAGTAAGCCTGATTTCTCCCATTATGCTCAAAATCCATATCTATTGTTATTCGTCTGATCTACTCAGCGCAAGTAGGTCATAATCAGTCATACCAATATTCGGTCAGCCATCATATTAGGAGATGATGCTTTTCATGTCAATGAACTGCAAAGGAAATAGTTGCTGGGACTTCATCAACACTTGGAACATAGGTGAGAACCAAACCTACCCCTATTTATACTCATTCAGGATGGGTATAATCGACCACAGGCGGATAAATCCGCTTTCGTCAAGACTTCGGCGTGCTTGCCCGCCGCAGGTGTGCGGGCTAAAGCGGGACGATTCTGGTTTTGCATTTGGGGATGGCGTTGAGGAAGTTCTGGCCGTAGCGTTTGTGGATGATGCGGGAATCGAGGACAACTACGATTCCGGTATCGGTCTTGCTGCGGATCAGCCGCCCGAAGCCCTGCTTGAATTTGATGATTGCAGAGGGAAGCTGATAGTCGAAGAACGGGTTGCCGCCTTGCTGCTTTATCTGCTGCAGCCGGCCGGCCAGCAGTGGCTTATCGGGCACGGCGAATGGCAGACGAACGATAATGACGTTGCTGAGGGCCTGGCCCCGGACGTCAACACCCTGCCAAAAGCTGTCGGTGCCGAACAATACGCAGCGGTCCTCGGCTCTGCCGAGGGCCTTGAAGCGTTTCAGGAGGGCGCTTCTATCCAACTCTTTGCCCTGCTGCAACAGCTCAATGCCGTTGTCGGCGCACCAATCGGCCATCCTCTCGGCCATATCTTCGAGCATCTGGTAGCTGGTAAAGAGGGCGAAGGCCCTGCCCTGAGTCTGGAGTATGTATTTCTTCATCGCGTCGCCTGCGGCTTCGATGAAGGCCGGCTCATTCGGACTGGGCAGGCCCTTTTCGATGTAGAGGGTGACATTGCTCTGGTAGTCGTAGGGCGAGCCGAGCTTTAATCCGTCAAACTTCGCCAGGCCGATGCGTCCTGCGAAGAATTCAAAGCCGCCCTGATGCGACTCGGCCGGGCCCGTGCTCAAGGTCGCACTTGTCAATATCACGGACTGGTACGTCTCGAACAGGCACCTGTCGACGTCCGGGCCGACGTTCACCGGCGCGCTTCGCAGACGAATCGCCGCCTTGCTGCCGTTGCCGGCCTCGACCCAATATACGCAGTCCTGCCTTTGCTGCAGAAAGAAGGAATTGAGCTGGCCGACGAGCGCATCGCATCTATCCACGAACCGGAGGAGCTCGAGCTTCTCGTCGTCGTCCTGCCCGGCCTTTGCGAGCTTAGCAAGCTCAGTGCGGAGGTTCTTTAGATGGCCGGAGATCGTATCGTCGAGGAAATTGGCGTGACATCTGCCGTTGGTTTCGCTCCTTGTCCGCTCATACCAGTCGCGCACGCGCTTAAAGAAATTCCGCGACTCTTTCTCTATTTTCGCGACCATATCAATAGCCTTGGCCGGACTTGAGCCGGCGCTTAGATATGACAGAAGGCCCCTGTGTGTCTTGGGGCTGTGGAGCCTGCCGAGCAGGAAATCAATGCTGCGATTGCTGATGTTTATCCCGAAGTGGTCTTCGGCGACGTGCTCGATGTTCTGCGCCTCATCAATAATCACGTATTGATAGTCGGGCAGGACGGATCCGCCCTGCTCTTTGAGCGCAAGGTCGCTAAACATCAGGGCGTGGTTTGCGACGATGATATCGGCGCTATCGGTTCGGCGTCTGGCCCGCTGATAGAAGCATTTTTGGAAATGGGGGCACTTTCGCCCGCGGCAGTTTCCGTGCTCGCTGTTGACTGCGTCCCAGACGGGGCCGCTCGGCACAAAGGCGATGTCACTTAGCGATCCGTCGCCGGTTTCCCCGGCCCAGGCGCGTATTTTCTCAAGCTCGCAAGTGAATTGGTCGGCAAACAGGGTCTGCCTGCGGACTGCAAATTCAAGCCTGCGTTTGCAGAGATAATTGCCTCTGCCCTTGGCGAGAACCGCTGAGAAAGTGCCGCCGAGACATTCGCAGAGGAACGGAATGTCTTTGTTGATTAGCTGCTCCTGGAGGGTGATGGTATAGGTGCTGATCAGTACTTTTCCGCGGCCTGCGCCGACGAGCTTTATGGCGGGACTAAGGTATGCGAAGCTCTTGCCGACCCCCGTGCCCGCTTCGACCGCCAAACGCCCGCCCTGCAGAAGCGTTTTGCTTACGGCGTTGGCCATCTCGACCTGTTCGGGCCTTTGCTCGAAACCCGTCAAGGATTGGCAAAGCAGCCCTCCCGGCGAGAAAATCCCTTTTATATCTACGGTCTCCATATCGAGCAGAGGCGACGCGGGCTTATTGGAGAAGCCGCGTAGGGTGGGCTTCAGCCCACCAGTTCGGTGGGGCAAGCCCGCCATTGTCTGGGCGGGCAAGTGCCACCCTACCTGGTCTTTGGCGGTTCAGGCGCAGCGTCGATGATCGCCTTGAGTTTCTGCACGGCCACCGATTTCGGCATCGCCTTCTGAGCGGTTTCGATTGCCTCCCTGGCCGGCGCAAGTCTGCCCATCTGGTAATAGGTGTAAGCAAGGAGAAACTCCAGCTCAGGGGCAACGCTTCTTTCGAGCCATTCCTTGGCGTCCGCAATTCGGTTCTCGAGCTTGTCCTTGTCGCCCAGCATAGAAGCGAGATCGACCCTGGTCCGCGCGTACTCGTCGGACATCTCGATGGCCCTGGAGAGATACAGAGCGCTGCTGATGTACTCGCCGGCGCCGAACAATGCGAGACTCCTGCCCGCCACCGCCAGGGGCTTCTTGGAGTCAAAAATGGATGCCTTTTCGAAGGCGCTCGCGGCCTGGTAGTACTTGCCCTGGTTCATATAATCCTGCGCCTCGACCATTGCCTGCCTGTAGCGCGCCTCGGTGAAGGCTTCAATAGTCTTGTGCGGGCCCATAATCTGCTTGGCCCTGGAGGACAGATCCTCAGGCGAGAGTTTATTGATCTTCTCCACCTCGGAAGTTGCTCCCACGCCCACCCGGCCAAGCCCGGCGGTCGGGCCTTCAGCCTGGTCAGGTTCGACCGCCACATCCGGCGGGGAGCCGACACGAAGCTGCTCTGCGATGATCTGCTTGGTGTAATCATTACTTCCGTCTGTCACGCTCTGCTTGCCAGTGGTGTCCGTCCCGATCGGAGCGGGTTTTCCCGTCCCGACTTTTGAAGGTTCCGCCGTTGACAACTCGGCAACTCGCCGCTTCATCTCAGCAAGCTGCTTGGTTATTGTCTCAAGCTCCGTCGCGCTCGGAGTTAGGCCCTTGTCCGGCTTAGACGTTATGTCGGGCTGTGTTTGGGCCTTGTTGCGCCCGTATAACAGGGCCTCCAGAGACTCGTTGTCGAGCTTGCCCGATTCCGACAGTTCCTTGCGACCGCTCGGTGCGGCGCCGGGCGATTCCGTCCCGGTTCCGGGGGGCGGGGTCCGTTCAAGCGGTTCGGGGGCTTTCGGCGTTTCCGCGGACTCGGTTCTTTCAGTCAGGTCGCCCGGCTTCCGTCCGGCCGGAAGGTCGCTGCCAGGTTTATATGGGCTTTTCCTGTCACTCGCACCGAGCTCAGGCAACAGCCCGATCACGTCGTCTTTTTGTATTTCTTCTGTCCCGGTGGCGGGTGTCTTGCTCCTCATCCTCGTCAGTTCAAGGCGGAGCTGCTCTATCTGCTTGCGATACTTCTCGGCGGTCATCGGTTCATTCTGGGGGCGCACGCGCGTCTCGCCGGAAGCCAGCCGCCCGATATCATGAGGAGTCAGCGGGGCAGCCTGCGGGCCCACGCCTGAGTCAAGCGTATCTTCGGCGGCCGGGCCTTGTCTATCCAACAATGAGTCCAGCCCAAATACGTCGGGAGCAAGTCCGCTAACTCTTGAATCAATCGGCTTGAACGCGCCGGGCCGACCGGGCGTGGTAGTAGTGACCGTATTCGTCGGCGAATAATACGGCTGCATGCCGTACTTGCTGCTGTATCGGCCGAAATCCTCGGCGCCGGCGGAATCCCGCAGAAACGAATCGAGCGACGTTGAGCCGAGGCCCGACCCGAAACTGGTGCTCGAGTTATAGGGTACGGGGCCGTGGAAGTACATGCCTCGGCGGACATTGCCCGTGACAACGAGGTCGCTGCTGCGGTCCAGCGGATTCGGGCTCTGCACCAGACCGTCGGCCAGACTGCTTGGCGGAACAGTGCTCATGCCCGCCGGATTAGTGACTGACGGGTTTGCGATTCCCGGATTCTCAACCGACCGGCTCACGCCCGACAGCGCCGCGAGGAACATCGTCAATACTGCCAAGATGTGTGCATATTTCTTCATTTTCTATACCTCCCGATAAATCCAATACCGCCCGGGTACTGAATACCTCCCCACCAACAAAAATGTTCAGGTAGAATCACGCCTGGGGGTCTGACAAGACCGAATCCCTATTATACTTCGGCTTTTCAGCCCAACTGAGTTTAGTTGCCAGAGTATCCCATCGGCTTCGAACAGGATTGTTCACGATGAGAAAATCGCCGGTTTTCCTGGCCACTCTTACGACGTCGCCGTCGGATAGTCCGGATGAAACCTGGCCGTCAATCGACACGGTAGTGCCCTTGTTGACCTGCACGCCTAAGACTTCCACCGTGCTGTTAGCATTGATAACGATGGGCCGAAAGCTCAGCGAGTGAGGACAAATAGGCGTAACGACTATCGCCTCCATCTTTGGGGAGACTATCGGACCTCCGGCGGAGAGATTGTAGGCGGTGGAGCCTGTGGGCGTGGCGATGATCAATCCGTCGCTGACGCAGCCGGCCAGCAACTGGCCATCCACCGATATTTTCAGCTCAATCATTCTAAATGGCGGCCCGGCTGTGATGTAAACATCGTTAATAGCCGCGGAATTAAACTTTTCCCGGCCATCGGCGAGGACTTTGCAGCCCAACATCATCCGCTTTTCCACCGGCGCCTTGCCCGATATTATGTCGTCAAAGTGTTGCTCGAGCTCGGCGACACTGAATTCGGCCAGGAATCCGAGCTTGCCGAGGTTAACGCCAATCACCGGCAAATCGGCCTCGCACAAATTCCTTGCTGTCGCAATGATGCTCCCGTCGCCGCCGAATACAATGGCGAAGTCACATTCTTTCAATATCCGCGCTTTGTCCGCAGCTCGTGCGGACGGCTGCGTACCGCGGCCCGGGGCAGACGGCGGCCCGGACCAATAATCGCCGCTGCCACCGAGGTCGTTGATTCGGTAACTTGCAGCGATCTCGGCCTTGCCCTTTACAAAGCCGGCAAATTCCTCGATAGCCTCAGCAACCGGACCCTTCTTAGGATCACCGAATATCACCAATTTTGGCGGCGATTTCATACCCGACGTTCCTCAGAGCATTTCGCGGTTTTCCGCCGGCGCGGGCGAGATTTCGAGCATCTCTTTAGCAGTCTGCACTATTTTATCGGCATTTACGCCGGCCTCCATAAGTTGGGCGCTGCGGGAATCGTGTCCTATAGGTGCTCTTGGAGCGCCGAGCAGGCGTATTGCGTTGTGCGATTCCTGTTTGCTGCGCGCTCGGGCGGTTTGGTTGTTCGTTTCAGCCGCCAATTCGAGCAGCGCCGAGCCGAACCCACAGGCCATAAGGTGGTCCTCGATAGTGATAATGCCCTTGCCTTCGTCCAACAGGGAGATAATGTTCTTGTCCACGGGGGCCGCAAACCGGGCGTTTATGACATCGACGGCGACGTCTTCGTCGGCCAGCAAGTCCGCCGCCTTCAATGCCTCCGTCAGGACGCTGCCGTAGCAGACAATCGCAATACGTGAATCTTTGGCCTTCTTTACAACAACGCTCTTGCCCAGCCTGAACGGTTTTGAGCACGCGGCCCTGACGAACTTGCGAGGCGGAACAACGTCCTTGGGGTATCTTATGACGACCGGCCCATTCTCGCTCAGGGCAAATTCGAGGGCCAGTTTCATCTCGACGTCATTGGCAGGCGCCGTCAGGACCATATTGGGCATCATTCGCAGAAAACCTATGTCCATCAGTCCATGATGCGTCGGCCCGTCGGAGCCGACAACGCCGGCCCTGTCGATGCAGAAAACCACGGGCAGATTCTGCAGCGCGACCTCCTGGAATATCTGGTCGAAGCTCCGCTGCAGAAAGGTCGAGTAGATGCAGACGACGGGACGCAGGCCCGTGCTGCACAGGCCCGCCGCAATATCGACAGCCGCGCTCTCGGCGATGCCCACGTCGTAGAATCTATCGGGGAATTTCTTGCGGAATTCCATCAGTCCGGTGCCGTCGCACATCGCCGAGGTGATTGCAGCGATCCTGTGGTCCTTTTCGGCAAGGGCGGTCAGATGCTGGCCGAAGGCATCGGTGAAAGTCTCACGTGCAGGCGTTGCAGCCGGCTCGACGGCGTCTCCGTTCATTTTGAACGGGCCGGTGGAATGAAATTTACTCGGGCGTGAGTCCGCCGGGCTGAAGCCCCTGCCCTTCCTGGTATAAACGTGCAGGATCGCCGGATGATTCAGGTGCGCCAGGGCCTCGAACAACTTTACGAGCGAGCCGATGTCGTGGCCATCGACGGGACCAAAGTAGGGAATATTGAGACTCTCGAAGAGCTGGCTGGCGGGCAGCACCATTCTAATACTCTTCTTGATCCTCGCGATAGCCTCCTCGACGCTCTTGCCGAAGACGGGCATGTGCTCCAAGATATTGTTGGTGGTCTTGCGCATTCCCTCGTAGGTCTGGCTCAATCGCACCCTGGAGAAATACTTTGCCAACGCGCCCTGAGTAGCGTCGATGGCCATTGAGTTGTCGTTGAGGACTATGAGCAGCTGCCTCTTTACAAGGCCGAGGTTATTCAGCGCTTCGAAGGAAGCTCCGTTGACGATGCTCGCGTCTCCGACCACCGCCACTATTTTGTCGTCCTTCTTCTGCTGATGCTGGCCGAGCGCCATCCCGATTGCGGTGGCAACGGAGGTGCCGGCGTGCCCGACAACGAACCGGTCGTACTCGCTCTCGGCGGGATTGGGGAAGCCGCTTATTCCATCGGCCTGGCGAAGGCGCGCGAACTTGTCTTTTCTGCCGGTGATGATCTTGTGGGTGTAGCACTGATGGCCAACGTCCCAGAGGAGCCTATCCTTCTTGAAGTCGAAGACCTTGTGCAGGGCGAGTGTCAATTCCACCACGCCGAGATTGCTCGCCAGATGTCCGCCGGTCTTGCTGACCGAGGTTAGAATGAAACGGCGGACCTCTTCGGCCAGGGCCTTCAACTGGGGCGCCGACAGCTTCCTGACGTCCGCAGGACTATTGACCTGTTCCAACAAATCACCCATCGTAATCAAGATTCCTCGCAACCTGGAATATACGAACAATTCGAATAAAAGTGCGGGCAAACACCAAAAATCAACAAACGATTTTTTCCTTTGTAGGGTGGGGCTTGCCCCACCGAACTGCTCGGCTGAATTGGTGGGCTGAAGCCCACCCTACGCCTCAGAACCAATTCACTATAGCAGAAGCCTTTGTAGCAGCTTTAAGAAGGAATTGGTATAAAAAAAGGCCAAAAGCATTGTGCTTAAGGCCCATTGGTTTGTAATACATTTTTCTTCTCGACACAATAAGAGAATGTTAAGATTCCGAGGCTACGGAGGCGGGGGCCTCGCGTGAATCTGTAAATCGTACTTTTTGGGAAGACCGCCTTGTCTTGTCGGCCGATTCTCGACGCCATCTACCTGATCACCCGTAACCCAATAGACGGGGATACCAAGAACCAGCCACAACACTCCGATTGGGCATTTACTTGCTTGCATAGCATATCCCCAATTAAGGTTACTTACGTTGTATCGGCGCAAGGCCGGTTTTTCCGTTAGTCCGGCTACGGCATTATTGGCGTGATGTGGCGGCGAAAATCCCCTGGATGCTCCAGGTAAATGCCGGGTCTTTGGGCGTTCAATGTGCCGCCTGTTCCGGCCTGTCGCCGCGCAACCTCTGCCCAGAGTGCATGCACAGGCCTTTTCAATACTGATATAATGGGCGATACAGGATTCGGACCTGTGACCTCACGGGTGTGATCCGTGAAGCATAGGAGAGTCGCAAGATTCGATTCTTCTTCAAGACAAGAGGGATAATATCATATCTCATTATGAATAAAGCCTTTAAATAACGCCACAAGCGTATCTCGTTTTACCTGGCCATATCTCAATGTATCTCATTTTGCAATATTTTCGCCGATTCTGTCTGGAAACTGTCTGAAAACCTGTTATACTCACAGACAGTTATGGCCAGAAGACGAAAACAATCAAAACTGCGCCTTGATGGTGTATATTATAACGTGAAGGTTTATACGCCGAAAGGGATAAGAACACAAGTCAGCTTCGGCCACATTGACGATCACCCTGAGTCCGTAGTGAGAGCTACATTCGCCAAATGGATTGAATTATACACGAACGATCCGCAAACCGTTTTCTCTTACAGAAATCCCTACGAAGCCGTAAGGGAAATCATAAGCCCTTCCAGTACTTTCACAGTGGGAGAACTCGTAAAAACATATAGGGAGCGTGCGGAGAAAGCTCTCAGGCTTACACGGGAGGGATTGGAGAGCCCAGATCTGACCAAGATCCGCAAGGCAGAAAGATTCCTGACCCCGTATTCTAACTGGAAAGTCACAAGCTTTGGTCCCGACCAGCTTAGGAAGGTTCAGAAGGATCTCGTTGATTATGAATACATGTGCGGCAAAACTCCGAAGCGTTATACCCGCAGGGGTATAAACGATACGATAAACTACATAAAAGCCATATGGAAATGGGGATTGGGTCGCCAGATCGTAAGGATCGAAAATGTGCAGAGCCTCAACGAAGTTAAGCCTCTGTCAGTTGGTCAGGATAACGTCTTCGAGAATAACAAACGCAGACGGATCGCCAAGGAAGAATTCTGGAAAGTTGTCAATGTCGTGAGCCCTGTTATTGGGGACATGCTCAAACTGGTGTGGTACACTGCTATGCGTCCGTTTGAAGTGTGTGACATGAGACCACTTGACATACTGATGGATGACCCTGATTGTTGGATCTACATCCCAGGTCGGGACATATCTCCTATAGGCAACCACAAGACAACTCGTTTTGAACGGGTGAGGGTGATCCCGCTTACTGGAGAGCCACAGAACATATTGAAGCCCCGAATCAAGAACCTTGATCTGAAGGAATACATTTTCAAACCCGGTGAAGCCCCTAAAATCGTCGCTAAGAAAGTAAGGGAGAAATATGACCACAACACATTCTGCCGTGCCTGCAAGCGTGGATGTAAACGTGCAGGTGTCGAAGTCTTTGTCCCCTATGACCTTCGCCGAACTATAGCCACAGGGGCTCGGTCGATTCTCGGCAAGGAAGCGGCCAAGGTATTATTGGGGCATACTAAGACTGATACGACAGATATCTACTTACTGGATGAGGTTCAAGAAGCCATGAAGGTAGCTAAACTGCTTGCCTCCAGAATGTGAGGTTCCACCCCAAAAAGGTCCTGCTTATGAATTAGGAGACCTCAAGAAAAGAGAATATCGGTGGAATGCGATGCGTTGGCGGCATGACAAGCTGGCAGCTTGTATTACTGCCCAGAGGTAACGTAACGAACTTGGCGTCTTCCGACCAAGATACTCCCAACCAACCCAATTGACCCAAAACTGACCCACTGGGCCCCAAGACGAGGTGTCAATAGAATACGCCTGTAAGCTGATAGTCTGAAACTTGCTGGAACAGGTGAACTTACAGAACGGGCCCGGTAGGAGTCAAACCGTCGGCCTTCGGTTTAGGAATTCTGAGGTCCCCGCATAAGTGCTGTCTTCACAAGTAGTTACAACGCCGTTTTGGGGTCAAAATGAGGTTTACAAGCAAACAACACGTATGTAGCAGATATCTGACACGTGGCAACCAAGTGACGACTGACCCAATTAATGACCCACTCTTCTTCCTCGAGGATATATCTCCGACAATCCGCACGAGTTCCTGTGCGACACGAGCACTCGCCCGCTTAGATAGAAAGGCACCAGCGTTCCTCTATGGGCGATGGTAGTTTGACATGAAATTGTGTACTCCATCGACATAGCTCCCCCGCCCACACCTCTGTTAGATAAAACTCCTATGTAGACAATCGATCCGAGAGGTGCGAACCAGCTATCACACTCCTCGCATATTCAATACCTGCCTCGAGCGTGAAGAACTCGCCCTCAATCTGCGCGTCATAACAGCGACTGAGTATGCGCCCAAAGTCGGGCCCAGGTTTCAAACCTAAATCAATCAGGTGTCGTCCCATCACGATTGGCTTCGGGGCCGCCTTTTCGACATCTAAGCAACGCGCCTTGTTCAGTAGCCATTCACCCGCCGGGAATCCGTCGAACTGAACTGGAGGTCTGCCCATCTGATCCGCCCGTGCCACGCGAACCAGCCTGTCAATTCGCCCCACTCGGCGAGCCAATCGCCGCACCGCAGCATCTCCTGCCTCCGTGTCGAACAGCTCCTTCGGGCGAAGATGGGTCATCACGAGACTGACAACCGCCTCAACGAGGTCTGTCTGGTGAGTCATGCCGGCCAGGAACGACCGCGTTGGCGACTCACCAGCAGCCTCATGCCCTATAGTACGGATCCTGCCATTTTCATTCTTCGTTGTCAGGGGTTTTCCAAAGTCGTGGCAGAGCACGGCCAGACCGACAACGAGGTCTTCCCATTCGTCCCCAAGCCGTTCCTGCGCAAATGCGTCAAGACAATGCAGCGTATGAGTCCAGACATCACCTTCAGGATGCCACTCCGGCTCTTGGGGACATCCAACAAGTGCCTCCAGTTCCGGAAAGACTCGGATCCAATCACATGCCCGTAAGAACTCCAATCCGATGGACGGGCGCACTCCCAGCAAGAGCAGTTTCTTCCACTCCTCGAAAATCCGCTCTCTGGCAAGGCCCTCAGGGTCAATCCCACGGCACAACGTCACCGTCTCCGGGGCCACAGTGAGTTGAAGTCTAGCTACAAACTGCATGCCTCTCAGTACTCGAAGGGGGTCTTCCACGAATTTCGGAGAGGTATGCCGTAGAATCCGCTTCCGAATGTCGCGCATACCACCAAATGGATCGATCAGTTCACCGCTCGTGGGGTCAAGAGCCATCGAATTGATTGTGAAATCACGCCGCGATGCCGCATCTTCAGGCGTCATGCACGGATTTGAGAGAATATCAAAACCCTTATGTCCTAAGCCCACTTTAGACTCGCGACGCGGAATGGCAATGTCAATCGCGTAATCATGCAGCTTCACGACGCCAAAGGCTTGGCCGACAAGGTCGATCCTAAAATGCTCCGCGAGCGTGCTAACAAGCTCCGCCGGTTCGATTCCGTAGACCTCAACATCGAGGTCTTTTGTTGTCGTGCCAAGGACGGCGTCACGGACACATCCGCCGACAACCAGAGCACGCCCACCCTTGGCGGCTATGAACTTGCACAGAGTAGCAAGCGCTTGACGTAACTCCTGTTTGTCCAGATGTAGCTCTATTTTGTCATTCTGGCGGATCATGTTATACCTGTTCCAACGTCCCATTTTAGCCTGATTTCTCCTGTGGGTACAAGGCCGTCCTATCCCACCCAAAAGGATTATTTCTTTCCTGTAAGGGTGCTTGAGGCTTTTACACTTTACGACTTCCGCCGCTTCTGTATAAGCAATGGGCTCAGAAGTTGCCGATCCACACCGTAACTGTTCCCTGTGCGGTGATCTGACCCCAGATTATGTACCACACGTCATTAGAGAGTTCTCTACGTTCTGTGTCGTGTATTGCTGAGGTCGAGGCGTAGCCGAG
>Ga0315288_10005430_pt1 | contig 16208 bp, 14 predicted proteins | sample YL17G11_20_MG_FD_203454 | JGI IMG/M metagenome (GOLD analysis project Ga0315288, IMG submission 203454) | Sediment microbial communities from Yellowstone Lake, YNP, Wyoming, USA - YL17G11_20 | ecosystem: Environmental > Aquatic > Freshwater > Lake > Sediment | place: USA: Wyoming | collected...
TGACGACCATTGCCCGGTCCGTGGGCGCGGCGCTTTCCCCATCCCTGAGCGGACTGCTCATCTCCATCCCCAGCCTGTTCAGTGTCCCGTTTTACCTGTGCGGGGGGTTAAAGATTGTTTATGATTTGATTCTGTACAGAAACTTCAAGATGCTCAAACCACCGGAAGAAAAACAACCCTCACCCTGACCCTCTCCCGAAGGGAGAGGGAATGATGGCAAACAAGGAGAAAACCATGAAATGGATCACCCGTTCCCACGTACACGTTGACCGCGTCGCATGCCCCTGGCTGATCACGCGCTTCATCGACAGCGATGCCGAGTTCCTTTTCGTGCCCAAAAACCAGATCGAGAAAGTGGCGAAAGAGACCTGCGCCATCCCCTTCGATGCGCCGGGAGTTGAGCTGGGCCACCATGACGGGCGCTGCTCATTCGAGTCCATTATTTTGAAATATGACTTGAAAGACCCCGGCCTGCTGCGCCTGGCGAAGATCGTCCATTCCGCGGATGTTTCGGAAGATATCGACAGCGATCCAATTGCGCGCGGCCTGGAGGCGATCGCCAGCGGCTACAGCCTGCGCTTCCCGGACGATTTGGAAAACTTGGAAGGCCAGTTCGAGGTCTACGATGCGCTCTACGCCTGGTGCCGATTGGATGCAGTGAAAGGAAAATAGAAGACTATCATCGAGTAAGTAAAACTGTGATGAAATGGGTAGATAAAAGTTTCTTCCACAAAATCCCAAAGGACTTTCTTCCATGGCTCCCTGGGTGATTCTCTTGAGGCGAAGAAGTATAATGCGGGGGTAGATTCCACGCTGGAGGAGACCATGAGCGAGCATAAAATTCGTATACTGATCGCCAAACCGGGCCTGGACGGTCATGACCGGGGCGCCAAAGTGGTTGCACGTGCCCTGCGCGACGCCGGCATGGAGGTCATCTACACCGGCCTGCGCCAGACGCCGGAGATGATCGCTGAAGCCGCCTTGCAGGAAGATGTGGACGTTGTGGGTCTTTCCATTCTTTCGGGCGCGCACATGGCACTTATTCCCCGCATCCTTGACCTGCTCAAGGCCAACGGCCAGGAGCAGGTCAAGATCTTCGTTGGCGGGATCATCCCGGATGAAGATGTCCCGCGCCTGAAAAACCTGGGCGTGACGGGAGTCTATGGTCCTGGCGCGCCAACTGAGAAAATAGTCAATGAAATTCACCTCGCCCTCGAACCTGCGGCATAAGCAATGGGCATGTCTCCCGTCGAATCCATCCTGTCCGGTGAACGCAGGGCTTTAGCGCGCCTTCTTACCCAGGTGGAAAATGGTTCCCCCGAAGGCCGCCTTACGCTGGACGAACTCTTTCCCCACACCGGAAAAGCACACCTGATCGGCGTGACCGGCGCCCCCGGGACGGGGAAATCTTCTCTCGTCAACCAGATTGCGCTCCAATACCGCAAATCAGCTGCGGCGAATCCCAAACAAGTTGCGATCGTGGCTGTGGATCCTACCAGCCCGTTTACGGGCGGAGCGGTGCTCGGTGACCGGGTACGCATGCGCGACCTTGCCGGTGACCCGGGCGTTTTCATCCGCTCGATGGCTTCGCGCGGGTCGCTCGGCGGGTTGGCTCAGGCAACCGCTGGCATGGTGCAGGTTTTCGATGCGGCCGGTTTCGAGCTTATCCTGATCGAGACGGTCGGTGCGGGGCAAACGGAAGTGGATATCGCCCGGCTGGCGCACACCACGCTGGTGGTGGAGGCTCCCGGAATGGGCGACGAGATCCAGGCCATCAAAGCCGGCATCCTTGAAATTGCCGATATCCTGGTAATCAACAAGGCCGACCTGCCTGGCGTGGAAAACACCGAGCAGGCCCTGCGGGGTATGCTGGGACTGGCCCACCCGGTGGAGAAAGTATTCCACCACCACGGGCAGGCCATACACCTCCCTGGCCGCGAGCCGGCAGACGCAACGCTGTGGGTACCACCCATCCTGCGTACAATCGCCACGGATGGGACAGGGGTGGGAGAATTGGTGGCAGCCATCGAACAACACGCACAGCACCTGCGCCAGAGTGGGGACTGGGTCCGCCGTGAAAGAGCCAGGCTCGAAGCTGAGCTCGAAGGCTTGCTCACGGAAACCCTCGTAACGCAGTTTCGTACGAGCATTTCCGATGTTCGTTATGAAGAGGCGGTTGACCGGCTGGTACAGCGGTCGATCTCGCCTTGGGAGGCGGTGAAGGTGCTGCTGAATGGGGAGGCATGAAGGTTTCCAGCCAATGCGCGCACCAAAGCAGCGCCATAATATACCCCTACTTTGTGGAATGATGATACATGGCCAATCCCGAATTTAATAATTGTGGCAAAAACTAGCCCCCACCCAGCCCCTCCTCCGAGTTACGGAGGAGGGGAAATGAATCGGGAGTTGTTCTCAAAGCCCCAATACTTGTCGGGCAATGACCAGGCGTTGAATCTCGTTGGTCCCTTCGCCGATGGCACACAGGCGCTGGTCGCGGTACATGCGCTCGACAGCATACTCCCGCATGTAGCCATAGCCGCCATGGATCTGGATGGCCTTGTAGCAAACACGCTCCGAAACTTCGGTGGAAAATAATTTTGCCATAGCGGCTTCTTTGGTAAAGCGGGCACCCTGTCCCTTCAGCCAGGCGCCGCGCTGGACCAGCATGCGGGCGGCTTCGATGTCCGTGGCCATTTCGGCGATCATCCATTGGATGGCCTGGAATTGGGCAATCGGCCGGTCGAACTGCACCCGCTCTTTGGCATAGGCTATTGCCCTGTCAAAGGCGCCCTGGGCCAGACCCACGGCCATGGCAGAGATCGCCAACCGCCCCGCGTCCAGCGTGGTCAGGAATTGCTTAAAGCCTTCATTCTCTTTCCCCAGCAGGTTCGCGAGGGGGACGCGGCAGTTCTCGAAGAAAAGTTCTGAAGTCACCGATCCTTTCAATCCCATCTTTTTCTCATCCCGCCCCGGCTTGAAACCGGGCGTCCCTTTTTCGATGATGAAGGCGGAAATACCCTTCGTCCCTTTTTCTGAGTCGGTTTTGGCAGTGATCACCAGCACATCAGCAAGCGAGCCGTTCGTGATGAAGATTTTCTCGCCGTTGATGACCCATTCGTCCCCGTCGCGAACGGCACGGGTGCGGGTGGCCCCGGCATCGGACCCGGCATTTGGTTCCGTTAACCCAAATGCGCCGATCTTTTTCCCACTCACCAGAGGAGGCAGGTATTTCATCTTTTGTTCCTGCGTGCCGAACAGATAAATCGGCTCGCAGCACAGCGAGGTGTGGGCATCCAGGATGATGGCGATTGAGCCAGACACACGTGCAATCTCTTCCAGCGCAATCAGCAGGCTGAGATAGTCGCCACCAGCGCCTCCATACGCCTCCGCAAACGGAATCCCCAGCAGACCCAGTTCGCCCATCCGCTGGAAGATATCGACGGGAAATTGGTCGGTTACGTCAATATCCTCGGCCCGCGGGGCAATTTCCTTCTCGGCAAAATCCCGCACCATATTCTTGATCAACACATGTTCTTCGGTCAACTGGAAATCCATGTTGCACCTCCGTGATTGTCTATTCTCTAAAAAACTTGGGGTATTGCTTACTTGCCTATCACCAATCCACGTGGGTCAATTTCCCGCAGGATGCGCAACTGCTCGGCGGTTGGTTCCGGGCTAACCGTAATCCCGTCTGGGATGAGAATCTCGAACTCGCTGGCCTCCTGGACCTGCTGCACGGTCACGCCGGGATGGAGAACCAGCAACTGCAAGCGTTTGGTGTCCTCGTCGAAGCCGTACACACCCAATTGCGTGATGACGCGATAGGGACCGTTTCCAGCTGGAAGTCCCGCCCGTTCGCGTGCCCCGGGTCCGGTCAGATAACCGGGAGTGGTGACAAAATCCAGTTTTTTAACGAAGGTGCGCGGGGATTGCTGGCGCAGCAGGTAGATGGTACGCCAACAAAAGGAACCCAGATCGTTGGCCCCACCGCTGCCGGGCAGGCGCGCCTTGGGGTGGCTCCAGTCGCCAATGACGGTTGTGTTGACGTTGCCATAGCAGTCCATCGCCGCGCCTCCCAGGAAACCGTAATCCACATAACCCGCCTGAGAGGCTGACATCACGTCATGCATACTGGAGGCCGCCGAGGCCTTGTAGTAGGTGCGCGAGTCGCCCACGGAGATGGGCAAGGCCGGCACCTGAGGTCCGATGCCGCCCGCCTCAAATATAATCAGCAGGCCCTGAGCGTGAGTGCGCTGGGCCAGCATTGCAGCCACAAGGGGGAGACCCGTCCCCACAAAAACCGAGCAGCCATCCTCCAGTAGGCTGGCTGCCACGCAAGCCAGCAGTTCCGTCAGGTTGTAACGCTGCTCTACGGTCATGACACACCGTCCTTGGAGGAGGTTGAATCCGGCTGTAACTTCATCACCCGTTTGAGATGGGTGAGCTTGCGTATGCCGCCCACTTTTTCCAGGTAGGCCTCAAAATCTGGCACGCCGAACACATATTCCTCGAAGTATTTACTGGTACCCTCCGGTGTTTTGGAGACCTCCAGCCAGTGGGCGATATGCTCCTCGTCGAAGTAGTAGGTGACAGACATTTCAGTGGGATGCGCCCCGAAGGGGACCTCAATGACCGCATCCACCAGGTAGAACGGGATGACGGTGCGCCACGGCTGGCGCTGGATCTCTTCGTGGTCAATGATCTCTTCGGTGGTGATGATCAGCCGCCGGGCAGCACGCGCCAACTCAAAGTCCTCAACCATGATGCCATCAATCTGCGCATTCCCATACTGGTCGCAGCGATGGACGTGGAAGAGCGCCACGTCAGGGTAGCAGGCTGGAACCAGGCAGATCGGCTTGCGGCTCCAGGGGTCTTCAATCACCCTGGCCGAACTGCGCTTGATGGTATCCGTACCCAGCATGGAGCGCACTGGCATGAACGGCACTCCCATGGCTGCTGCCAGGAAGCGCCACTGGAAACCGGCATTGCTGATCTCACCGGTCACCTGCACCTGGCCGCTTTCGACGGCCCGGCGACCGCAGGGAGATAAACCCCGCAATTCATGGCCGAAGGCATAGGCCACTTCCACCCGGCTGACGCAGCCGCCGCCGATGAGAATGTCAATATCATGCACGGCGGTCTTGCCAATCACCGTCAGGTTCCGTTTGCGCTGGCGCACCAGTTCATAGATCAGCGCCATGGGGATGCGGATGTGCCCAAAGCCTCCCATGGCGACAAGACTGCCATCCGGGACGTATTTATGGATGGCTGAAGCCACCGTTGTGCGTTTATCCGTCAATTGCCGGGACTTGTTTTCACGCACCCACTGGCGATTCTCATCCGGATCATGCCAACCGATGAGTTCGCCGCCAAATTCAACCGGATCGTTCATAATAATCTCTCCGCTTCCGACCAACTCCCGGGAAACTTGTGATGACACCTTAGCAGGTTCAGGGTCCGGGAGGCTATTCTGCCAGATTGAAGTAAATATCGGTCGGCTTGAGCTTGGCATTGCGCAGGAACCGCCCCCGGACCTTTTTTCCGATCCAGTCAATGTTGGCCTCGTCCGGGTCAACGCCGATCAGGCGTCCCAGGAAGAGGGTATCACACTCTTCAAATTCCACCTGGATCAGCACGAACGGGCACTCCGGCAGGAAGGCTTCCGATCCAAAATAGCAGACAGTGAAGGCATGGATCCTGCCCTCCGGTTTGATCTCCACCCACTCTGTCTCACGGCCGGAGTACATATCGTGGCCGCGCGGGTTTGCATAGGTGTAGCCGCTGTGCGGTTCACGGCAAACGATGAAGCGTCCATTTGCCAGGGCGGCGAAGAAGGGGGAATCCTGGCCGTAAGAATAGTTATAGTCAATCGAGTAAGGTTGCTTGATCACGATGGGTGACATGTGCTTCAAGACTGAGAGATCATCACCGCTGGGGAAGGGAACGCTGAATACGATTGTTCCTTCAAGATTATCTTCAATTCGCTTGGAAATTAATTTCTTGGCCATGGCGGCTTGCTCCTATTTTTCCTGTTCCAAGATGCTGACTGTCACGTAAGTACCGGTTCCGGCGTGCGAGTGAATGGCGCCGCGCCGCGCTTTCGGGACCTGAAGGGCTGGGTCACCAAAATGCTTCCTGATCGTCCCCTGGAGCTGCCACAACGCAAAGACGGCCTGCATCAACCCGGTGGCGCCGACGGGATGGCCGCAGGCGATCAGTCCGCCGGAGGGATTAACCGGGCAGACCGGCTTTTCCGGCAGTTTTAGCCCGTAATCAATTCCCGGCATGAACGTCTTGCCACTGGCCGCAAAAGGACCGCCTTCCCCGTAACGGCACAATCCCATGTCCTCGTAAGTCTGGACCTCTGACGAGGTATAGGCGTCGTGCAATTCTACAAAGTCAATCTCGTGCAACGGATCGGTGATGCCGGCATTCTTGTAGGCCTCACGCGAAGCCATCCGGCCGGCGCGGAAGGAATGGACGCCCGGATAGCGAAACCCCTTTTCCCATAATTTTTTGTAATACGCGCGTGCATCATCATTCAACTCGTTCGGCAAGGCATTGTATCTATAGAAATCCTCATATGATTGGTGGGGACGGTCTGCCATGCGCATGGCATCGGTGCCCCGGCCAATACCGGTAACGCTCACACGAGGAATACGATGACCGGCAGCTTTTTCCAATTTTGCCAGGCCGTCTTCAGAACATAAGACGACAGCGGCAGCTCCATCACTCATCACACAAATATCGTTGCGGGTGAGAGGCCAGGCCACCATCGGCGACGAACGTACATCTTCAATGGTCAATCGTTGGCGTTTCTGGGCGTATGGGTTGTGGTAGGCGTTGATGTGATTCTTGACGGAAACATGAGCCAATTGTTCCACCGTAGTCCCAAACTCCGCCATGTGGCGGGTGACCATCATGGCATAGTAACCGGAGTAAAAACCACCCACAGGGTAATCGAAAGAAATATCCGAGGCCAGGGCGATAAATTCATTGCCTTTCCAGGTTTCAACATGACTCATCTGTTCAAAGCCAAAGGCCAGGCAGATGTCCATGTAGCCGGAGGCGATGGCTTTCCATCCTTCCTGGAAACAGATACCGCCAGTGGCTCCGCCTCCTTCCACCCTATGCGATGGCTTGGGACACAACCCCAGGTAATCCTGAACCATGATCCCGGCCATTAATTGGCGGGTGAAATGGTCGGAGAAGTACGAGGCCACGCTGCCGTCCACCAATTCGAAGAACTGGGTATGCTCTATCCCCAGATCGGCAAGGGCGTAATCGTAGGCCTCCTTGACCAGGCCCTGGAAAGTTTTATCGGGGCGGGCCTTGGCGAATTTTGACACTCCTCCCGAAACAACATAAACTGGTCGCATAACTGTGCCTCCTTTTCCTCTGACTAATTATCTAACGCTATGCCTGCTAGCACAGCGCTAAAGCATTGTCGCGATTGGCGAGGTGGATCTCGAGCCGGACAAGTTGTATCATCAAGAAGACCTTCACACTTGAGTAATATTCTTTAGAATCTCGCGTGCAATAATTGTTCGCTGTATCTCGTTGGTTCCCTCATAGATTGAGGTAACCCGAACATCCCGGGCATATCGCTCCAGAGGAAATTCCTTCGAATAGCCGTAGCCTCCCGCCATCTGAAGAGCGGCATAACAGGCCCGGTTGGCAGCTTCTGTGGCGTACATCTTGGCCATGGCCGCTTCTTTGGCGAAGGATTGACCCTGTTCCCCCCTGAAAGCGGCTTGCATCAGGAGTAAGCGGGCAGCTTCAAGCTCTGTATAAGAATCCGCGATCATCCACTGGATGGCTTGAAATTTGGTAATCTTCTGGTCAAATTGGACCCGTTCCTGGGCGTATTGGGTGGCGTAATCCATGGCAGCCAACCCTATCCCCAGTGCCAGAGAACCGATGCCAACCCGTCCGCCAGTGAGTTCCCCCACTGCCACCCGGAAGCCGTCGTTGAGATTTCCCAGCAGGGCTTCTTTTGGGATCCGGCACTGCTCGAAAATGACCTCGTTCGTGGCAGAGGCATGTTGTCCCATCTTCTGCTCTGCTCTTCCAACGATCAGCCCGCGCGTGCCTGCCTCCACCAAAAAACAGCTGATTCCTTTTCCTTTTGGCGCGGCTTTATCGGTCACCGCCCAAACTACAAATACTCCTGCATAAGGGGCGCTGGTGATGAATCTCTTCGTGCCATTCAAGACCCATTCATCCCCGTCCAGTACGGCAGAAGTGGTCAGGGCGGCCGGATCGGAACCTGCACCCGGTTCAGTTAGGGCGAAACTTCCAGCAGCGAATTCACCCGAACATATTTTGTGGATATAGGTTTTTTTCTGGGATTCAGAACCGACCGCCTGGATGACATCACAGACCAGATTGTTGACGGACACAGTCACCGCGGTGGAGGCGCATGCTCTGGCAATTTCGGTGATCGCCACGCTGAAAGCCACCAACCCGGCCTGGGAGCCGCCGTATTCATCCTGGATGTTAAGGCCCATAAAACCCAGTTCGGCGAGCTTTTTTAGGTTGCCTAAAAAGGCTGCCTGGTCGCCCGCCTGGTCAAGCCGGGCGGCAACCGGTTCAAGTTCAGCCTGGGCAAAGGTCCGGGCAGTATCCTGAATCAGTTTTTGTTCCTCATTCAATTCCAGGTACATAACACCTCGTCCATCACGCTTAGGCTCAGACCCAAGATTAAATCAATAAGTGGAGAGAGATGAAAGTTGTCATTTTTGTAACCGGGCGGTGAGCGCCGTGACAAATTGCATGACATCAGCGACAACCAGAACGTTCGCCACTTCTCCGATGGGCGCATCCTTATCCTTATTAATGGCCACGATAAAATCTGATTTCTTCATCCCAGCGATATGCTGGATCGCGCCTGAGATACCACACGCCACATATAGTTTTGGGGCTACGGTCTGACCGCTACTGCCGACCTGACGGCTGTGTTCGATCCATCCGGAATCAACCACCGGCCGGGTTGCGCCCAGTTCTCCTGCGAGGGCCCTGGCCAGGGCCGCGATCGTCTCCACGTTTTCCTTTTTCCCAATGCCACGCCCGGCGCTGACAATCACCTCGGCCTTTGCCAGATCCACAGCCTTCTTTTCCGCGGCTTCGTAACCGATAAATTCAACCCGTGGGGTGCTCCCAGTCAGGGCAACGCGTTCCAGTTGCGGGGTCCCGCTGGCCTCGCCCTGATAGCTGAAGGCACCTGCCTGGATGGTCAGGACTGCCTGGGCCGTCCTGGGCGCCAGGAGCCTGCGCATCTTGGCATTGCAGGAGGGCACCTCGAACTTGCCATCCACCACCCCGACAATTTCCGAGACCTGGGCAGCCTTCAACGCTACTGCTATGCGCGGTGCAAGATCCCAGCCGAACGATGAGTGGACAAAGACGATGTAGTCGGGTTCTTCCTTCAGGGCCGTATCCAGCACCAGGTGCTTGTGCAGGTCCGGGTTGTATTCACCATACTTTCCGGCGTCAGCCAGGTAAACCTTGCCACCGAAATTCGGTACTTCGGTTTCAGAGCCAATCAACAGCATGACCTTATCGGCACCGAGCCGGTCGGCAAAGACCAGCAGTTCATAGGTGGATTCGAGCAGTTTCCCTTGCCGGTATTCACAAACGAGCAATGCTTTCATAGTATGGTCTCCCATCCACCTTACCTCAGCACCGTCGTCTTCTCTTTCAGAATTGCCACCAATTTATCGGCGGTCTCATTGATGTCTCCCTCAAGAACGAGGCCGCGCCCCCTTTTCTCGGGCGGATACATTCTTTCAGTGGTCGTGGCGCTCTCTTCACTCAAGAAATCCGTGATCGGGTAAGCCAGTAACTCCTTTTGCCTGGCCTTCATGATATTTGGAAGGGTCGGATAGCGCGGATTATTCAGCCCAAGCTGGCAAGTAACCACAGCCGGGAGTTTGAATCTTACGATGCCTCTTGTTGCTCCTTCCAGCTCGCGCCTGGCTGTTACGACATCGCCATTCAATTCGAAGCCAACCAGCGTGGTAGCACAGGCATAACCAAGCAATTCCGCCACAGTCACCCCAACCTGGGCCGAGCCTCGATCCTGGGATTGCAACCCGGTGAAGACCAAGTCATAGTTCTTATCCCGAGCGAATGTCGCTATGACGGACGCCACCTGCCAGGGGTCTTTCTGGTAAAGGTGTACATCCTTGATGTGAACTCCCCGGTCACCACCCATGGCCAGTCCCTTTTTGATGACTTCGACGACCCGATCGGGACCGATGGACAAAATCGTAACGTCAGCCGCGCCACCCAACTGCTCTTTGACACGTATGGCCTGCTCGACCGCATATTCGTCGTACTCGTTCATCCTGAAAGCGAGGTCCTGTTCCTCGTACCAGACCCCTTCGCTATTCACCTTGAATCTGGATTCCATGTCTGGCACTTGTTTTATGCAGACCAGCATCTTCATATTGCTCCTTCTGAGCATTGATTGCAAGGCACCTGGATGGTCGTACACCCGGTTTTCATTTGGAGGAGATTATATCCAGGTTGGCTCGGCATAGGTCCCGAACACAGCCTTCATCACTCCCACGATCTCGCCCAAAGTGGCGTAAGACCGCACACAGTCCAGTAGATACGGCATGGTGTTCTCCGTTCCCTGGCAGGCCAGACGCAGGTGGTCGAGGGCCTGGCCCACGCGCCCATTGTCGCGTTCCTGGCGGAGCTTTCGCAGGCGCTCCAACTGCCGGGTATACCCGATGGGGTCCAATTCCAGGAGTGGGATAAGGATGGGCTTTTTGTCCACGTAATCATTCACGCCGACAATGGTACGCCTATGGTTATCAATTTCGCACTGGTAGGTATAGGCCGCATCGGCGATCTCTCTTTGGAAGAAGCCTTTGGCAATTGCCGGCAACACGCCGCCCAAATCCTCAATACGCCGGAAATAATCACGTGCCTGGAGCTCGAGGTGATTGGTCAGTGTCTCGACGAAATATGAGCCACCGAGTGGGTCGACTGTGTTCGCCACGCCGGACTCGGCTGCGATGATCTGCTGGGTGCGCAGGGCAATCGTCGCTGCTTTTTCTGAAGGCAGGGCCAGGGCTTCATCCATCGAATTCGTATGCAGGGATTGGGTACCTCCGAGGACAGCCGCCAGCGCCTGAATAGCCACACGCACGGTATTGTTCTCTGGTTGTTGGGCGGTGAGGGTCATCCCGGCAGTCTGTGTGTGGAAGCGCAGCAGCCAGGAGCGCGGGTTCTCTGCCTTGAATGTTGCGCGCATCTCCCTGGCCCAGATGCGGCGGGCAGCGCGGTACTTGGCAACCTCTTCAAAGAAGTCATTGTGGGCGTTAAAGAAGAACGAGAGGCGGGGCGCAAACTCGTCCACATCCATGCCACGGGCGATGCCCCAATGCACGTACTCCATGCCATCGGCAAGAGTGAAAGCGAGTTCCTGCGCGGCAGTGCTGCCCGCCTCGCGGATGTGATAGCCGGAGATGGAGATCGTGTTCCACTGTGGCACATGCTGAGAGCCATATTCCATCGTATCCACCACCAGTCGCATCGAGGGCTCTGGCGGGAAGATATATTCCTTCTGTGCGGTGTATTCCTTGAGGATATCATTCTGAAGCGTACCGCGCAATTGGTCTGGGGACACTCCTTGCTGCTCGCCCACGGCGATGTACATGGCCCACAGGATGGCGGCAGGCGAGTTGATGGTCATCGAGGTAGAAACTTTCCCCAGCGGGATATCGGCCAGCAGGATTTCCATGTCCCTGAGCGAGCTCACAGCCACACCGCATTTACCAAACTCACCCACAGCCTCCAGCGCGTCGGTGTCGTAGCCCATCAGCGTGGGGAGGTCAAACGCAATCGAGAGTCCACCACTCCCCTGCTCGAGCAAATACTTGTAACGGGCGTTGGACTCTTCTGCCGAGCCGAAACCGGCGAACTGGCGCATGGTCCACAACCGGCCGCGCTGGCCGGTGGCATGGATGGCACGTGTATAAGGATATTCGCCAGGCAAGCCAAGTTCGTCCAGATAGTCAAAATCCGTTAAATCGAGCGGGGTGTAGAGACGATTCACTTCGTCGGAGGAGGCGGTAATGAATTTTGCCTGCCGTTCGGGAGCGCGCTGAAGGATGTCTGCCAGGGTTGATTTTTCCCATTGAGACAGCGCCTCATGGAGGTCGGCCAAGCGTTTCTTAACAGTCATTCATTCTCCTATCTGGAAAGCTAGCGCGAGCCAATAGCCAGGTCTTTCCGGGCGTCAACGGCTGCGAAGGTTTTATGCTCGTCGTCAGACTGTACTTTGGAAACAGCAAAATCCGGGTCGTGAACGTAGAAGATCCAGGCATTTTCTTTCGCCAGAGAAGTCAGGAGAGCCTTCTTCTCATCGATGAGCAATTCGGGGAAGCGATCATAGCCCATGCTGATGGGCAGATGAACCCAGAATCTTCCGGGAATGAGGTCCGATGCGTAGACCAGGCGATCCTTGCCGAAACGAAGGTCAGCGCATAAAAGGCCCGGGGTATGGCCATCGCTGTGGAAGAAATGAAGTTCGAGTTCGTCGAAGTACAGAACATCGCCTTTCTTGATCAGCATGAGACGCTGACTTTTTTCCAGTTGTTGGTGGAGCAGGGGAATGAAAGAGGCTTTGTCGCGCGGGTGGGGATGGATTGCGCGTTCCCACGCCTCTTCACCTACATAATATTTTGCGTTGGGAAAAAGCAGTTCCGGTTCCTTTCCAGCCTGCCAGGCGCTGAGCAGCCCACCGGCGTGGTCGAAGTGGAGATGCGAAATGAAGATCCGGGTGACATCCGCCGGGGAAATCCCTTTTTGAGCCAATGACTTTAAGAGCATATGCCCCGGTTCATCCACACCATAACGGTCCCGATACCTGGGTTCCATGTAACCCCCGATGCCGGCTTCAAAAAGGATAGTTTCCTTTTGTGTGATGGCCAACAATGCTCGTGTGGCCAGGCGCAGGCGGTTCTGTCCATCCGCTGGCAGCCAGCGTTCCCATACCGCCTTGGCCGCGTTCCCAAACATGGCTCCGCCATCCAATTTGTAAGCGTTACTGAGCACACTATAAAGCTGCATCGTTATTGGGATATCCTTTCAACAATAATCTCTGACAGGTCGCGGACCAGGAGTTTCCCTTCGAGGCCTCCTGTCTTGATGCCGTCCTCGAACATGGTGAGGCAGAAGGGGCAGTTGGAAACCAGGAGCGGAGCACCGGTAGCCTGGGCCATCTTCACCCGTTCCACATTGATGCGCCGCCCCAGTTTTTCCTCGGCCAGAACCCGGCCACCGCCACCTCCGCAGCAAAAACTATCGTGTCCCATTCTGTTCATTTCATTGATCCTACCGCCAGCCGTGCGCAGGACACTGCGCGGCTCCCGCACTATATCCTTGTACCTTCCCAGGTAGCAGGAGTCGTGATAGGTGAAATCGAACGATTGCGGTTTGAGATGAAGAGCACCCTGACCGATAACCCGTTCGAGGAAGGTGGCATAGTGTTCGACTTCCACATCCAATCCCAAATCCTGATAATCCCGCCCCAAGGTATTGAAGCAATGCGGGCAGGTGGTAACGATATGGGTGACACCGTACGCTTTGATTTTCTTGATGTTCTCGGCCGCCACGAGTTGGTAGAGGTATTCGTTCCCCAATTTTCGCACAGGTTCACCACAGCATTTTTCCTCTTTGCCAAGGATCCCCACCTTTATCCTGGCAGCGTTGCAGATCTTGATAAAGTTCCGGGCCACTTCCTGGTTTCTCTTATCGAAGGAGGCGTAGCAACCGGTAAAATAGAGAATATCCACCGCACCGCCGTCAGCCATCCGCTGCACATCCAGACCATTTGCCCAGTCGCCCCGGCTGGCAAAGGCCAGGCCGAAGGGATTGCCGTTGACTTCAGTGTTGTTGACAGCCGTCATCACTTCCCCTCCAGGGAATTCTCCCTGCATCAGAACCAGATACCTTCTCATTTCCAATATCTTGTTGACTTGCTCGATATCAGCCGGACAGATTTCCTGGCAGGCAAAGCAAGTGGTACAAGCCCAGAGAGCATCCATCGTTACGGTCTCGATCAGATTAGCCTGGGGGTGGTCAAAGGCAACTTCCCCGATCTGCTGCACCACTTTCATCGGCGACAGGGGTTTGTCGGTGGTCCAGGCCGGACACCGGTCCTGACAGCGTTTACAACTGGTGCATGCGTCCGCGTCGTAGATATCCTTCCAGGTCAGATCGGCGAGAGTTGAGACACCGAAGTGGTCGACATCGACGGCTTCCAAGTTGACCGTCTCGAGGCTGCCTTTCTCCCTCAAGTCAGCAAATAGATAGTTGATGGGGGTGAGGAGGAGGTGGCGCAGCTTGGTGAAAGGAATGGCCACGATGAGGCTCATTGCCAGGAAGAAGTGCACCCACCATACGATTTTGTGAATCTCCCGCAGGGTGCTTTCACTCAATCCAGAGAAAAGTCGGGCGACCAGAAGGCCGACGGGAGAAAAGAGAGCCAGAGTTGGATTGTCATTGAGTTCGGTGACGGCCATCCGTGCACCTTCGATTGTATAGGCGGTCAGCAGAATCGCAATCAGAAGACCAGCAATGAGGTAATCGTCCCGGGTGGTGACCAGTCCCTTGGGTTTGTAAAAATAGCGCCGCACGATGAAGCCGCACAGCATAACGATCACCACTGCGCCGGCGATGTCGAGTGTGAGCGAAAATACCAGGTAAAAGGACCCTTTGAGAAAGTCAAAGTTAAACAATGGCTGGGTAAAATCAACTTGGATTAAAACAAGCACGGTTCCGATAAAGAGCAAGAGTATTCCCCAGAACATGAGCGCGTGGGCAATCCCAGGCAGTTTGACGAGCATCACCCTGAGCTGGCCGAGCCCCCTTTTCACGAGCCGGACAATGCGCGCGGGAAGATGATCCAGACGCTGAAAAGGCTTTCCCTGCCGGTACACCCGGATCCTCCTGATAAAGCCATAGATCACAATAGCTACGGTGAGGGCGGCGAACAGATACATGGGCAACACAACACCATACCCGACGTTCCAGTATATTTCTCTTGTGAAATTCATCGTTCACCTCAAATCCAATTGGTGTATTTCAATGTCTGATTCTTTCTGGCGGACCGGGTTCCATCCAGGAATCGAAAGAATCAAGTTAGCAGCATCCTTGAGATGATCAGCCGCTGCACTTCGCTGGTGCCTTCGTAGATCTCGGTGATCTTTGCATCGCGATACATCCGCTCCACCTCATACTCAGTAATATAACCATAACCACCATGGATCTGGATGGCTTCCTTGGTGACATATGCGGCGGTTTCCGAAGCGTGCAGTTTACACATTGCCGACTCAGCGGCATAAGGCTTCTTATTCTCCTTAAGCCATGCGGATCGGTATACAATGAGCCTGCTGGTCTCGATACGAGTGTACATATCCGCCAATTTGAATTGGATGGCCTGTAACTCACTGATGGGGTGACCAAACTGCTTCCGTTCCTTGGAATAGGCCAGCGCCCGCTCGAAAGCACCTTCAGCTATTCCCAGCGCCTGGGCCGCAATACCGATGCGGCCTCCGTTCAGGGTCTCCATGGCGATCTTGAACCCCTGCCCTTCACTCCCGAGCAGGTTTTCTATGGGCACCTGCAGGTTGTTGAAAGCGAAGGCGGTCGTGTAACTTCCCCGGATTCCCAGTTTAGTTTCATTCCTTAAAAGTTCAACGCCTTCTGATTCCAGATCAACGATGAAGGCGGAGATACCCTTGTGTTTCAGACTCCTGTCCATAGAGGCGAAGAGTATCCCGGTTCCCCGATAGCCACCATTCGTGACGAATATCTTGTTGCCATTAATGACGTAATGGTCACCAACTTTCTGATAGGTGGTAGCCAATCCTGCCACGTCGCTGCCTGCATCTGGTTCTGTGAGCAGGAAACTGCCGATTTTCTCGCCAGCAGTCAGAGGGGGAAGGTATTTCTTTTTCTGTTCTTCGGTGCCAAATTGAAGGATAGGATCACATGCCAGGGAGGTGTGCGCTGAAATCAGGACGCCACTCGAGGCGCAGGCTTTGGACACCTCCTCCACCACAATGACATAAGAAAGGATGTCCAGCCCTGCACCGGCGTACGCCTCCGGCAGGCAGCTGCCCAGCAAGCCCATCTCTCGCATCTTCAGCACCAGTTGCTCCGGGATATGGTGCATGTCATCAATCTGT
>Ga0315288_10005431_pt1 | contig 16208 bp, 11 predicted proteins | sample YL17G11_20_MG_FD_203454 | JGI IMG/M metagenome (GOLD analysis project Ga0315288, IMG submission 203454) | Sediment microbial communities from Yellowstone Lake, YNP, Wyoming, USA - YL17G11_20 | ecosystem: Environmental > Aquatic > Freshwater > Lake > Sediment | place: USA: Wyoming | collected...
GAGGCCCTGATGGATTCGCGCCCGCACGGGGAGTTCACCGGCGGCAAGGCGCGCATCAGCCGGAAAGAGGGCGGCAGGTTCTCGGTCTATGACGGCTACGCCTCTGGCAAGAACTTGAAGCTGGTTCCCGACCGGGAAATCGTGCAGACCTGGCGCGCTGATGACTGGCCAGCAGGGCACTTCTCGCGAATTTCGTTCAAGTTGACGCGCACCAGAACCGGAACAAAACTGGTTTTCGCCCAGACCGGCGTGCCGGCCAAGCAGTATGCCGATATCAAGCAGGGCTGGATTGACTTCTACTGGAAACCGATGAAGGAATTGCTGGAATTATGAGAGGGCCCCTCTGCTTCGTCGCACTCTTCTTGCCGGGCTGGTTTCCCTCGGCTTGACTGCGGTCACCTCGGCCCACCAGCCACATCTCACTACCGGCCGAACGACCCAGGTCACGAATCCCGACGTTTCGCAGGCATTCTACGCCGAATTGAAGGGCCAACCCGACGAATACCGGTTCACGCTCGCCGAGCCGCTACTGCTCTTTTTCAACATCCTGGTACCTAAGATTCCCGGAGTGCATCAGGATTACTCAGCCGAGCTGTCCCGGAAGACCTCTTCCGGGGACAGCCTGGTTGGCGGCTTGGACGGAACGAACGCGAAGTGGACAGACTTTCACGAGCCGTTCGCCAATAACGACTATTTCCAGGGGCCGGAGTTTCGCGAACCTACGCCGCCCGGCGACTACGTGATAAGAGTCTCGTGCCCGGGAAACCAGGGCAAATACGTCCTGACGATGGGCGAACGCGAAAGCTTTCCGCCGTCCACGATTGTCCGTCTGGTCGGCGTGATGTCGGGACTCAAGAGGTACGTGGGCAAATCGGTCCTGACTTCCTATTTCAACTACACCGGAATTCTTCTCGGCGCGACCATTGTGGTCGTCTCCGGAATCGCGGTCCTGGTGGTAGCGCTGGCCCGGCGCTAGCCTACGAAACGCGCCGCTGCTTTTCGGGCAGCTTCAGCGGACCCAGCGCGCGAATCTGCTCGACGAACTGCGTGACGACCTTGGTGAACTTGTCGCCCTCGGATGCCGAGACCCACTCAAGGCGCAAGCGGTCTTCCTCAATTCCCATGTCGCGCATGAGCTTCTTCACCATCGGAATGCGCTTCATGGTCTTGTAGTTGCCTTCCTGATAGTGGCAGTCGCCCGGATGGCAGCCGCCGATGAATACGCCGTCCGCGCCGCTGCGGAACGCGTGGAGGACGTGCTGGGGGTCAATCCGGCCTGAGCAGAAGAACATGATTGGAATCATGTTCGGCGGATAAGTCTTCCGCGACGTCCCGGCCAGGTCCGCGCCGGCTGAAGTACACCACTTGCAGACAAAGCCGGTGATACGTGGCTCGAACTTAGTTTCCGGCACAAGCACCTCCCACGAGCCGACCGTGTTCGGTCGGGAGTCCAAAGCTCGAAATCCAAAGTCCAAACAAAGTCCGAAATCCAAATGACCAACCCGATGCCGACCGTCGGCCCGAGTCAGGGCTTTGAACTTGATTCTTTGCTTTGAACTCTGCACTTTGGACTTTGAACTTGCTCAGAACGGCTTCCGCCAGCGAACTGCGAACTGCTGCCGTGGTCTTCATGCTTCCAATCCCGCTTTCACCATCTCCGCAATCTGCTCATCGCCGAGATTTCGTTGCGGGCAGGCACCGACCGGGCAGGCCGATGAGCACGCGCCGCAGCACTCACACAGGACTTCGTTGACTTTGATGACCGTCTTCGGTTCGCCCTTGACGTCCTTCTCGACCAGCTCCCGGGCGTGATAGGGACAGACCTCGACGCACACGCCGCAGCCGGAACACAGGTCTTCATCCACGGCCGCGATTGGCGGTTCGTGGTACAGTTTCTCCTGTGAGAACAGGCCGATGACCTTGCTGGCCGCCCCGGAAGCCTGGGCAACGGCTTCAGGGATGTCCTTAGGTCCCTGGCCCGCGCCCGCCAGGTAGTAGCCGGCGGTCAACGTCTCAACCGGTCGCAGCTTGGGATGGGCCTCGTTGAAGAACCCGTGCTCATCGCGCTGGGCCTTCAAGACCCCGGCCAGTCCGGCCGATTCGCTCGTCGGGACCATCGCATTGGCCAGCACCACGAGGTCCGCCTCGACCGTCACCTTCTGGCCGCTGAGGGTATCCGCGCCCCAGACCACGACTTTGTCGCCCTGGCGGTAGATCTTGGAGACCTTGCCGCGCAAGTAAAGCACGCCCTCATCGGTTGCGCGCTGATAGAACTCCTCGAAGCCCTTGCCGCCGGTCCGCACGTCAATGTAGAAGACAATCGCCTCGCCGTCGTGCACTCGATGCTTGTAGAGCAGGGCGTGCTTCGCAGTGTACATACAGCAGACCTTCGAGCAATAGGGCTTGCCGTTCTCCCGGTCCCGGGAACCCGCGCACTGCACGAAGACCACGCGCTTCGGCACTTTGCCGTCCGAGGGCCGCCGCACTTCACCGGAGGTCGGACCGGAAGCGGATAGAATTCGCTCGAACTGCAGGCCATCGATGATATCGGGTGTCGTGCCCACGCCGAACGCGCTGTAGTCTTTCAGATTCAGCAGGTCATAGCCGGTGGCGAGCAGCAGCGCGCCGACATCGAACTCGGCCGGCTCGTCCTTGAGCTCATGGTCAATGGCCAGCAGGTCACAGACCTTCGAACACTCCCCGCATTCGCAGCAGGCGCTGCAGTTCAGGCAGCGCAGGGCCTCAGCCCGGGCCTCCGCTTCCGAGAAGCCGGTCTCGACTTCCGGAAAACGAGCGACTGCCCCGGGTCGCGGAAGATCCGGGACCGTCCCGATCTTCCGATCCGCCGCCGTCAGCCTGGGCATTTGGGTCCGTTCCTGCTTCGGGAACTCGGCGTACTCCTCGGCCGTGAACCTGGCGACTTCGGGCTGGACCTTGTCGGCCGGCTTGAGCGCCTCGCCTGCCAGGTATCGCTCGATCCGGTCGGCGGCCAATTTCCCGGCCGCAACCGCTTCGATGATTGTCGCCGGGCCGGATACCATGTCTCCGCCGGCAAACACGCCGTCGCGTGATGTCATGAGGCTGTCCGGGTCAACGGTCAGCGTGCCCCATTTCGTCTTGTCCAACTCCTGGACCGCCGAAGTATCGGGCGCCTGACTTACCGCCGGTATCACGAAGTCGGTTTCGATTACGAATTCGGTGCCGGGCATCGGCATCGGCTTCCGGCGACCCGTTGCATCCGGTGCACCCAGCTCGACCTTCTGACACTCGATTCCGACCACCTTGCCGTCCATGCCCAGAATTCTCACGGGGGCGGCCTGATAGACGATTCTCACGCCTTCGTGTTCGGCTTCCACAATCTCCCATTCATTGGCCGGCATCTCGCGGCGTGATCGGCGATAGACAATCAATGCTTCCTTCGCGCCAACGCGCAGCGCGGTCCGCGCCGCATCGACCGCCGCATTGCCGCCGCCGACGACCGCCACGCGCTTGCCCGCCATGCCCGGCAGACCGAATTTCCCTTTCGCAAGGTTCACGTCGCGCAGGAACTGCAGCACCGGGTAGACCCCATCGAGGTCCTCACCGGCGACATTGAGTTCCAGGCCCTTCTGCGCGCCAATGCCCAGGAAGACCACCTTGAAGCCCTGGCCGAACAGGTCATCAAGCCTGAAGTCACGGCCGAGCATCTGATTCGTCTTGACCTCCAGACCGTGCGCCAGAATGTAGTCGATGTCGGATTTGATGGCCGGCCGCGGCAGGCGGAATTCGGGAATTCCCGTGATGAGCGTGCCGCCCAGTTCCGGCAGCGCCTCGAAAACCGTCACCGGGTGCCCCTGCCGGGACAAGAAATACGCGCACGCGAGTCCCGCCGGACCACCACCGACAACCGCAATCCGGTCGAACTTGACCTTCTCAATCGGCGCGGGCAACTCAGGGCCCTGCACCAGCTCATAGTCGGCGACGAATCGCTTCAGCGAGCAAATTGCGACCGGCCGGTCGACTTCCTTCCGGTTGCAGTCGGCTTCGCAGGGATGATTGCAGACCCGACCGCAGACTGAGGCAAAAGGATTGGCCTGGCGTTCCAGCGCCAGCGCTTCCTTGTACTTGCCTGCCGCAATCAGCGCGACGTAGCCGTGCGCATTGACGCCCGCCGGGCAGGCGACGCGACAGGGCGAAATCCCGCGCTTGTCGATCGTGAAGACGTTCGGCACCGATTGCGGCGATGGACGATAGATCGCCTTGCGCCGGGACAGACCCGCATCGAACTCGCTGGGCACCTGGACCGGACAGACTATCGAACACTCGCCGCAGCCGTTGCACTTCGTCGCCTTCACGTAACGCGTCTTCTGGTTCACGGTGACTTTGAAGTTGCCGACGTAACCGGCAATCTCCTGCAGTTCGCTGTAGGCCAGCAGCCGGATGTTCGGATGCTGTTTCACTTCCACCATCTTGGGCGTAAGGATGCACTGCGAGCAGTCAAGGGTCGGGAACGTCTCGGAGAGCTGGGCCATGCGGCCGCCGATGGACGGGTCTTTCTCGACCAGGACAACCTCGTGACCGGCATTGGCGATGTCGAGCGCGGCCTGAATCCCGGCCACCCCGGCGCCAATCACCATTGCCCGGCGCGTAATCGGCACGGCAATCGGTTCCAATGGCTGGTCGTGCAGCACGCGGGCGACCTGGGTCCGGATAATCCGGACCGCCTTTGCGGTCGCCGCATCCTTGTCAATCGTAACCCAGGAGCACTGTTCCCGGATGTTGGCAATCTCGCACACGTAGGGATTAAGGCCGACTGACTTGACCGCTTTGCGGAACGTCGGCTCGTGCAGGGTCGGCGAGCAACAGGCCACAATCACGCCATCGAGTTTCTCTTTCTCGACGGTCTCCTTGATCAGGTTCTGACCCGGGTCCGAACAGCAGTACTGATGGTCCTTCACAATGGCGACGTTGGGCAGCTCCCGAATCGTCTTCAGCACTTCCGGAATCTTGACCGTGCCCGCGATGTTGATTCCGCAATGACAGACGAAAACGCCAATCCGCTTATTCATCCCCAGCCTCTATCCCTAACCACAGATTTCGCAGATTGTGCAGACTCAGGGGAAACCTGTGTTCATCCGTGTTCATCCGTGGTTTCATTGGATGAGTCCTTTCGATTTCAGCAGCGGCTTCGGGTCAACGTAGTGGCCATCGAGGTTCAGGACGTCGCCTTCGATGCCGAGCCCGAGCGCCAGCAACTGCGTGAAGTAGAACACGGGCAGCTTCTTGAACCCGGCCACCCGCTCGCTGAGGATCTTCTGCTGATTGTCCACGTTGTACTGGCACAAGGGACAAGTCGTCACCACCGCCTCGGCCCCGGCCGCGTTCAAGGAGTTGATGATTGTCGCCGCGCACTTCAGGCTCGCTTCCTGGTCGTTCACGAGCAGATACCCGCCGCAGCACTCGGTCTTGAACGGAAAATAGACCGGCTGCGCGCCCAGCGCCGCCATCAGGTCGTCCATCATCATCGGGTTGTCCACTGCATCGAACTGCATCTCAGCTTCGGGCCGCACCATCAGGCAGCCATAGTAGGAGCCAAGCTTCAGGCCCTTTAGGTTCTTCTTCACCTTTGCCCTGACCGCCGCGAACCCGATGTCGTTCTTCATCACCTCGAGCAGATGCAGGACCTTCAGGTTCGGGTCGAATTTCTCCTCTTCGATGAAGTTCAGGAACCGGTCACGGGTCTTCTCGTTGCCCGGCTTCGTGACCCAGGCCTGGCTCCGCTTCAGCACGTTGTAGCACGCCGCGCAGAGCGTCACCAGTGAATCACCCTGACTGCTCGCCCGCGCCAAATTGCGAATCGGGCCGACCTGGGCCGCCAGGTCGTCCGAAACCGTCGAGAAGATGGCGCCGCAGCAGTTCCACGTCGTCATCTCCTTCAGCTTCACGTCCAGGATCTCCGCTGACAGCCGAGCACACTGGTCAAGGTTCTTCGCCTTGGTGAACAGCGCGCAGCCGGGATAATAGGTGAGTTCCTTCAAAGCTGGCCAATCTCCCTTGACTGGTTCCCGGTCCCCCACCCTGGCGTTCCTGGCGTCCTGGCGGTCAGTTTCGCCCCTCACAATACGAATTTCCGGAATGCGGCGACGAATGCCTGCTGCGGGGCATCGGCAATCAGCTCTTTGTTGACCTTGTCCGGCTCGACCCGCATCACCTTGGTTCGCAGAACGACGGCCCGCAGGGCGTCGGAAATCTTCCCGTAGTCCACGCCACGCGGGCAGCGTGCGCCGCAGACCATACACGCCGCGCACAGCCAGATGCCGTCCGAAGCCAGCAGTTCATCAGTCATTCCAAGTTGGAGCATCCGGATCGCCTTGCTCGGCACTGGATTCATCCGTTCGCCGATCGGACAGCCTGAAGTGCACTCGCCGCACTGGTAGCAGTCGGCGAGCTTCTGGCCGCTCAGCTCTTCAATCTGACCGACCGCATCCTGTACTTCTCGGGAGAGGCGATTGTTCACCATCAAGCTGCCATGATAGGCGAAGAGTAATCGAAAGTCAAGCGCGGACCGCCTGCGCTGGGAGATCCCTGCGGCGACGGCCTGGCGACGAAGGCCCGGCGACACTCTGACGTGTCGCCCGAGTGTCGCCCGACGCTGAAACGCGGTTCTACCGCGAAACCACTACTTTCTCTTCAGAAACCGCTCAACCAGACTGAGCCATTCTTCGTCTGAAACCCTCTTGTGCAGCTCCGGGATGAGTTCTCCGCCGTCCGCGACCGTGACGCCCGCTTCGCTCTGCAGAGTATGGCTGAGTTTGTCCCAGTCGTCTTCGAGCCACTTGCGGGCGTCAGAACCCCGCATCAGCTTGCCGAGCTCGGTCGAGTCCGTCGGCTGGAGTCTGAGCAGCCAGCCGCGGCCATAGGGGTCCTGTCCTGCTGACTCGGGCGAATCGAGCACGCTTTGATTGACTTCAACAACCTTGCCGCGCAACGGCAGGCGCAGCGTGATTCGACGATTGCCGGTCCGAACCTCGACATCGGTCAGCGGCCGGCCGGCTTCGGGCAACCTCACCGCTGACAACGGACCCAGCACCCGATGGGCAAAGTCGTCGAACCCAATCCTCACTAGGCCGTCCTTCTCCACTTTCAGCCAGGAATGTGCGGGATGGTAGTAGACGTCGTCGCGGAAGCAAAAGCCCTTGACCTTCTCGACCTTCCTGGCCTCGACCCGGGCCCGCTTCTTCTGCAGGAACGGATTGGCCTCGATCATGTCCTGAACGAGCTGGTCGGTCGCGCAATGCCAGCACTCATAGTTGTTCGAGCAGAGTTTGAACGACAGGTCGTTGGTGAGCATGTACCGGCACTTTCTCTTCTCGGCCGGCATGGTGCGCAGCTTGGCGATCGCCTCGACGACCATCGGCGAGCCGCCATAGGCTTCGCCCTGGTCCATCAGCGACTGATCGAATTCACAGGACTTGCAGTCGTAGTCACTGGTGCAGAGCCGATAGGCAATCACACCCGCCTTCATCCAGATACACTCCTGTTTCTTCTCAACTGGCAGTTGTGCCATTTCAACCTCCCGTCCTGGTTTTCTAGCGAACTCCATGTATGCCGGGCACTCCGAGTAGTCCGCCACGCACGGGCTCTTGCCTTGCGGACCCTCACTCGGGATCATCTTCTTCACCGGGCAAGCCTTGCAGTAGCTCACCACAATCTCTTCAAGCAATGGACACTTCATGCCCCGAACATTAGCAATCATCATGCCAGAAATGACCATCACGGTAAACGCAGGCAAGGCAACAGATTGCAAATCGTTGCCAGAATGAAACTAGTCAGAGAGTGTTGCGTAATGCAACAGTGAAATGCCCAAACTACCACAATAGGTTGATATTGAAGTTCTTATGACTTGTGTCTCATAATGCAACACACGTTGCATTATGAATCAGTCTTGATTCCATATTCACTGATCTTGCGGTACAGAGTAACCCGGTTGATGCCTAGGACTTCAGCCGCCCGGGTGACATTCCCATTGTTTTCGCGCAGAATGAAGGCGATGTGCTGCTTTTCCATCTCGTCAAGGGACCGTCCGACGCCAGGCAGGCATTCGTTTCGCTTCAACCTGAGCGAATCCGGCAGGTTTTCGGGCGCAATCGAATCCCCGGGACAGACCGCAAAGGCGTGCTCGATGGCGTTTTCCAGTTCCCGGACATTGCCGGGCCAGCCATGGTTCAGGAGGATATCAAGAGCCGGCTCTGATATCCGCCGAATCTCTTTCCGTGATTCAATCCGGAACTTCTCGATAAAACGGTCAGCCAGCAACGGAATGTCTTCCCTCCGGTCGCGGAGCGGGGGTAACTGGACGTTTATCACGTTGAGTCGGTAGAACAGGTCTTCGCGGAACTTGCCCTCCTCCACGAGCTTCCTCAGGTCCCGATTGGTCGCCACGATAACGCGGACATCCACCCGGATCATTTCGGTGCCGCCCAGGCGCCGGAATTCGCGCTCCTGCAAAACCCTCAGCAGGTCAACCTGGCTCTTCGCATCAACATCGCCGATCTCGTCCAGGAACAGAGTTCCGCTGTCGGCCAGTTCGATTTTGCCCAGCTTAGTCGCACCGGCCCCGGTGAAAGCGCCCTTCTCATGGCCGAACAATTCGGCTTCAAGCAGGGTCGTCGGCAATGCCGCACAGGCCAGCGCGATGAACGGGCCTTCCCGTCTCGGACTGAGGTCATGGATCGCGTGGGCAACCAGTTCCTTGCCCGTACCCGACTCGCCTTGAATCAGCACGGTTGACTTGGTTGGCGCCACGGTCTTGACCAATTCGAAGACAGCTTCCATCCTGGGGCTCTTGCCGACCATGTCCTGGAATTCATAGCGGCGGGTCAGTTCCTTGCGTAGCAGGACATTCTCCTTGACCAAGTTCTGATGCTCGATGATCTTGCGGATGATCATCCCGAGTTCTTCCGGGCTGAACGGCTTGACTACATAGTCGTAGGCGCCTTCTTTCATGGCCGCGACGGCCGTGTCAACGGTGGCGTAGGCCGTAATGATAATCGCCGGGATGTCCAATTTCAGCCGCCGAATCTCGCGGATGACCTCCAAGCCATCCATCTTGGGCATCTTCAGGTCAACCAGCATCACGTTCCATTCGCCCTGCTGCGCGACCTCAAGCGCCTGGAAGCCGTCTTCAACCGCGAGCACTTCATAGCCGTCTTCCCGGAGCCAGTCGGTCAGGGAATCGCGCATGACCTCTTCGTCGTCGACAACTAGTATTCGATTTCTCTTGTCCATCCTTGTCTTTCCTCTCTCATCCCGAGTTTCGACCGACTACCCGGATTCTGACACCTCTCACCTCGGCTCTCTTGCCCGGGAAGAGAAGGGACCTGATGCGATGTCGCAAGGCCATTCCAGTCTCCCTGCTTTCATCCCCGGATTCCGCAGATTGCGCAGATTCGGGTTCCGTGATGGACCTTCAATGGCCTCATCCTTGTGGCCGGCGTGACTTGTTGGTTCATTTCGAGCTGCTTGGCAGCCTGCTCACGAGGAGCGCCTCACATTCCGGGCAGAAGCCCGTGCGTTTTTGGTCGATACTCAGGACATCCGGGGAGAAATGCTCGACGCACTGCACGTCCCGGCAATGTACCAGTCCGAACGTGTGACCGAGTTCGTGGATCGCCTCTTTCAGGGACCGAGTCGCCAGAACCGCCTCGTCGGCCGGCAACCGGTAGAACTCCCGGCGCAGTCGAGTCAGCGATATCAGCGCGCTGACGCCGGCCAACTGCGCTTCGCCAAAGACAAATGTGAGCACCGGTGTACACAGATCAACTTCCGTAATCCCCAGTATCCGCAATCCATCATCCGGCAGCCGACCGGCCAGTTCCTTCAAGATGCGAGCCGAGAAGTACTGGCAGCGCTTTTCCTGAAAGGCGTAGCTGGGATCGGGAATCGCGCCCAGCGCCCGGACCGGCAAACGGAACACGCGGTTCAGACCTTCGCTGAGTTGGTCCAAAATAGAGTCTAGGATTTCACCCAGGGGCAGGAGATAGATCGAATCTCTCAACTTCGCTTTGGTCCACAGCTTCCCGGCTTGTCTATCCGCAGCTTACGCATTCTCCTACACGCTGACCGGCAACCGGATTAGAACCGTGGTGCCTTTGCCCAGCTCGCTTTTCACGTCTATCTCGCCCTGATGCCGTTCGATGATACCGTAGACAACGGAGAGCCCCAGGCCGGTGCCTTTTGATTTCGTTGTGTAGAACGGGTCGAATATCTTCTTCAGGTTCTCCGGCGCAATACCCACTCCGGTGTCGGTGAACTCAATCTCCACGAAGCCCTCGCCCCGGCTCGGGATTTCACCCCCCGGTCGGGGCGTGCGACCCTGAACCGGAGATGAGCGTCCGGTCGTAATCGTCAACTTCCCGCCCTTCTCCATTGCCTCCGCGCCGTTGAGAATGACATTCATGAACGTCTGCTGGACCTGGGCAAAATCGGCCGTGATATTGGGCACGTCAGCCAGCCGCTTTTCGACCTCGACATTCTGGAGTCTCAACTTGTGGTCCAGCAGCGCCAGCGATTCGTTGATGACCGAGTTGACGCTGACCGACTTCAGGTTAGGTTCTGACTGGCGGGCGAAATCCAGCAGTTCCTTCACGATCGTGCCGCAGCGGCCGGTTTCGCGTTCCATCGTGTCAAGATAGCGCGCGAACTCCTGGGTTGCGCAGTCCGGTCCCATCTTCTTCTTCATCAGCCGGATGTAAGTCAGAATCCCGGCCAGGGGGTTGTTGATCTCATGCGCCACGCCTGCCGCGAGTTGACCCAGCGTGGCCAATCGCTCCGAGCGCATCAACTGCTGGTGCGTGAGTTCTTTCAGTCTTTCGTCTCGTTCCTTCAGCGCCGAGGCCATCCGGTTGAAACTCGCGCCCAACTCCCCCAGTTCGTCTTTGGCCCGGACCGAGGCGCGATAGTCCAGGTTACCGCCGGCAATCTGTCTCGAGGCATAGACAATCTGGCTGACCGGCCGCAAAACGCCTCGGGCCAGAAAGTGGGCGATGGCAAGAGCAATTGCGCTCCCGATCATGACGATCAGCAGGAAATTCGTAATCGCGTTCCACTTCATGTCGCTGAACTTCTTTTCCAGTATCCCGACGTAGAGGATGCCGATGATCTCGCCGGCAACGTCCCGGATTGGCTCGTAGGCGGTGATGTACCAATCGGTCACGACAAACGCCCGGTCAATGTAGGGTTCGCCTCTCACCAGGACCTTGTCGAAGACGCGACCTGAGACGCGTGTGCCGATCGCCCGCTCGCCGCTGAGCTGCTTCACGTTGGTGGAAATGCGCAGGTCGCGCAGGAAGACGGTGGCCGTGCCGATTTCCCGGCCACGATAGGTTTCATTTCGGAACACCACGTCTTTGATCTTGTCCACGATGCTGTAGTTCTTGTTCAGCAGCCGGCCGCCATAAATCACGCCAATGAACTTCCCGTTCGGGTCGAAAACGGGGGCAGCCGACATCAGCAGCATTCCCCGGGTCCCGTCTTCCAGGGCCACGGGTTTCGCCATCGGGGTGGGCAGGGTGTCAATGGCCGCCTGCTGGGCCAGGTCTTCTCCGCCCTTGGCCAGCTCCGCCCGGGAAAGGACTACGGTTGATGCCACGACGCTCTTCGTCTCCAGCACCGAATGCACCAGTTGATTGTCCGGGATGTCGCCGTAGCGATTGGGATTCCGGGTCCGGAGGATCACGCGGCCTTCCTCATTGGTGACGTTTAGAATGTCCAGCCCCTCGCGGACTCGAATCTGACTCAGTTCCGACTCCAGCCGAGGGAAGTTCTTGTTGTACAGCGCCTCCCGGATGAAGGACCCCATTGCATTCAGCCGTATCACGTCCCGGATGTCCGACAGATTCTCCTGGTAGATCTCCTCCGCCGCGTTCAGGTCGCTCTGCACCTTGTTCTGGGCCTGTTTCACGACCCCGTCGGCGATCAGGCGGATGCCCACCCAGGTGGCGGCCGCGCCGACGATCGCCACGATGACTAAGAAGCTCAGCGACAGTTTCGCCAGCAGACCAATCTTCACGAGCTAATTAGACCCCAAAACCTGAGTGCTGTCAACGAGCACCCGATTCGAGGACATAGCCTGCGCCCTCGAGGCTGCCGGCATAGTCCGAGCCGTTCCGTTCTCGCCCGGCAAGGTCAAGAACCGGCAGGAATGGCTTTCCGCCACTTTGCATTCTGCATTCTGCATTCCGCACTTTGGATTCTGCATCTGGCATTCCCCTCCGTCTGTTCTGCCTTCTCGCTTCTGACTTCTGACTTCCTCCTCGCTCCCTTGCTCCCTCCCTGCCTTCCGCCCTTTTACTGAGACTTTACATCCGTCCCTCTCCTGCTTACACTTAGCCCGTGAAAGCACGGACCTTCACTTGGCTCCTGTTCGCGGTCCTGGCTCTTGGTTTTGCGCTCCGGGCCGCCAACCTCGCCGCAACATCCAGCTCGCCCTTCTTCACCCGGCCGGTAATTGACGGCCAGGCCTACGACGAATGGGCAATGGCCATCAAGAACGGCAACGCTCCCCACGAGCCATTCTACCAGGACCCGCTCTATCCCTATTTCCTCGCTGCCATCTACGGTGTCTTCGGCCACAGCTACCTTGCGGTCTACGTCATCCAGCTCCTGTTCGGCATCGCCCTGCTCTGGCTCATTTCCGACGCAACCCGGCTCGTCTTTGACCGCCGGGCCGGCCTCGTCGCCGCCCTGCTCGCCGCACTGAACAAGCCGCTGATATTCTATGAAGGCCAGATTGAGAAGACCGCGCTTGCCGTCTTTCTGGTCGGGCTGTTCGTCTGGACTTTCGCCCGCGCGCTGAATTCGCGCCGGCTCGCGTGGCAATTCCTGTGCGGCCTTTCGCTGGGCCTCGCCGCGCTCACCCGCGCCAACCTGCTCATCTTCGCCCCGCTTCTCCCCCTGCTGTTCCTGTTCCTCAAATCCCAGTCCGGCGGCCCGCGACTGGTGTTCCGCTGGAATCCAAAACAGCTCGCGCCTGCCCTGGCCGCTCTGGCCGGAATCGCGCTGGTCATTGCGCCGGTAGTGATTCGCAACACTATCCTTGCCCGCGAACTGACGCTGACTACGACCCAGAGCGGGCAGAACTTCTACATCGGCAACAGCGAGTACAACCGTACCGGGCAGTACGTCGCCCCGCCCTGGGTTCGGCCCAACCCGGAGTTCGAACAGACCGACTTTCGGGACTATGCCGACAAGGCCGCCGGAAGCAAACTGACGTTCGCGCAGGTCTCATCGTTCTATACTAGTGCCACGTGGCAGGCAATCGCGCGCAATCCGGGTCGCGCCCTGAACCTGTTTCTGCGCAAGCTCGCGCTCTATTTCAACGACTACGAAGTCCCGGACAACCAGGACATGTATTTCTTCAGCCGTTACTCCTGGGTCCTGCGCGTCCCGCTGTTCGGGTTCGGCATCATCTTTGCCCTGGGCTTCGCCGGAATCCTGCTCCTGCGCCAGCGACCCGTGCCGCGCTTGTCACTGATTGTGTTCTTCTTCGGCTACGGCCTGTCGGTAATTGCCTTCTACGTCTTCTCGCGCTACCGCCTGCCGTCCCTGCCCGCGCTGCTGCCCTTTGCCGGCGCGATGACGGTCTGGCTCTGGGACAGCCGGAGCTCTAAGCTCAAGCCGCAAGCACAAACTGCAAACGCGCATTCTGCGGCTCGCCACGTCTGGCGTTTTGTCGGCGGGGTCGTGCTTGTGAGTGCCGCGTTCGCTTTCACGCACTATCCTCTACACCGCGGCTCCGGCAAATGGGAAGCCGCCCAGTGCCTCGTGAATCTTGGTTCGAGCTACTATCACGAAAGAGACACTGCCCGGGCGATTGCGACCTTCAACGAAGCCCTGCGCGAGAATCCCGACCACGGCGAGGCGCTGCGCAATCTCGGGATAATCGAACTGGGCCGAAACCGCCTTGACGCGGCGTCGGAACTCCTTGCTCACGCGATTCGCGCCGAGCCGTCCAATCCGGTTTCGCATCACTTCATGGGCAAGATATGGGAGCGAGAGGGCGAACTGGATTCAGCTTATGTCCAGTACCGACAGGCCGTGAGTCTCTCGCCGGGGCGGGTCGAGTATCGTTTCTCGCTGGCGCCGATAGTCCAGAAGCTGGGCGACCTGGCCGGCGCGCTCGCGCAGTACGACACGATGGTTCAACTCGCGCCGGACAATTCTGCGGTCCGGCACAACCGTTCGGTAGCCCTCTACATGCTTGGCCGAATTCCTGAAGCGTGGCAGGAACTGGAAACGGGCAAGCGTCTCGGTGGAACCGTCAGCCCGCAATACGAACAGGTCCTGCGCGCGGCCTTGAATCAGTCGCGCCAGCCGTAGCTAGCGCAGTATCGCGAAAAGTAGTCCGCGAGTCAAGCGTGAGTGAAACCCGGCGTCCCAAGATAGGATTTCAACACAAAGGTAAGATACAAGCGGAAACGCAACTCCAAAATCCGAATCCGGTCCGCGGTTCTGACTTCTAGCTTCTGACCTCTGACTTCTGACTTCTCATTCTGTGCTCTCTGTGCTTCAATCTCGGATTCCGTGCGAGCCTACTGAGTTCACGGCAAGAGCACAACCTTCCGCGTCAGCCTCTTTCCTCCGGTCTCCAGATTGCAGAAATAGACGCCGGACCGCAATGCCATGCCGTGCTCGCCTCGCCCATCCCAGCAAACGGAGTGTCGGCCGGGCTGCGCAACGCCGTCAACCAGCACCCGCACCGTCCGGCCCGCAGCGTCGGAGACTGACAGGCGGACACAGCCTGACTTAGGCAATTCGTAGCAGAGGGTCGTCGCACCTGCAAATGGATTTGGAAGAGCTACGCAAGACAGGACTCTCGGATCGCAGGTTCTGTCCTCAGCGATCGAAAACCACCATGGAACGAATCTCTGCACTATGATGGGGTTGTTCGTGATTGGGCCCTGCGCATAAGGTGCAATCCCAAATCCGGCACACTCATCCAGCTCATATCGAATCCAGACGGTGTCGCCCCACATCCGTGGCGCGACAGCCGGGAATCGCATGCTTCCTGTGCTCGGTTCAGTCAGGGTGACCGCGCCGCCCCAAGTCCCACCGTTGTCGAGCGACCGTGCTGCACGGATTTCCGCTCGCAGGAGGGACGTAGTTGGCTCGGGATTCAGCGAGTCGAACTCCTCCCAGATGCAGACAAGTTCACCGGGGTCACCCTCGCACAGCGTCGGCCGACCGGCATAGAGCGCGTTGTAGCCGACGCCGGCGGCCAGGGTCTCTGCCGAGGCGCGGTGTATCCTGCTCCAAATGCCCGTCGGCTGGAACCAGTGCCAGATTCCGACCGGCACGGCGTAACCGATTCCGCCAATCATCGGCATGATGACCGCCACGATGTGCAGGTCGTCGGCATGGTCCAAGAACGGGCAGAAGCCTGCTACGTAGAACGATGCAGTCGTCTCGCTCCCGGGCGTGAAAGCCGGTGGGTAGGGGACCTGCACCGCCGTGTCCCAAGTCATACCATCGTTCGTTGACTGGCGATACCAGCCCTGGGCCGGACCAGACAGGCTGTCGTGAACCCAGGTGACCAGGACCTTCTGGCTGGTCTTCGATGCCCTGCAGATGTAGCCTGCGAACCCCGGTTCTGGCGATGGCGGCACCAACGGTACCGGCGTTGACCAAGTGCACCACGGGTCAATGCGGGAGTAGCACAATTGGAACAACGAATCGTCGGTCAGGGCGACATGAACTCTCTCGGAAGAGGTCAGGCTCATTGAAGGCCCTAAGCCCGTGACCGCCGGCGCGCCCGGGCACTCGCCGAAGAGGCCCGCGCCTGGTGCCACATCGCGCCCCACACATGGTCCGTCAGCCTGATGACAAGAGATATACGCCACTCCAGTCACCGGGTCAACATCGAGGTTGCCAAATCCGCTACGGGCCGTGAATGCATTGACCCCGCTGTTCATGAAGTTCGCCGGGTCAATGAAGTTCCACGCGCCACCGGCGAAGTCGAAGAAGTTGTATCGCATGTTGCGGTCCGCGTGACCGCTCATCTCGGCGCTGTACATCCAGGTCACGTGAACGCCGTAGGTCGGGTCAACATAGATGGCTCCTCGCTGTTTAGTATGGGCGGGGCAGGTTGAATTCCAGCTTGCCGGCAATCAGGTAGATCATCATGATCAGGTTCCTGGTGGTTCGATAACCCCGTGCCCTCGCCTTCGCCG
>Ga0315288_10005433_pt1 | contig 16206 bp, 15 predicted proteins | sample YL17G11_20_MG_FD_203454 | JGI IMG/M metagenome (GOLD analysis project Ga0315288, IMG submission 203454) | Sediment microbial communities from Yellowstone Lake, YNP, Wyoming, USA - YL17G11_20 | ecosystem: Environmental > Aquatic > Freshwater > Lake > Sediment | place: USA: Wyoming | collected...
AAGCAGCGCGAAGCCTGTGCGATCAACGAGTTGTGGGTCAGCACCAAGTGCGGCGAGAGTGACACCACCAGCGGTTGCGGTGCCAACCCGGCCGTCGGCAATGCCTTCGACAAGCTGCATCCGCTGGGCAGCACCCTGTGCTTCGGCGAAACCACCGAACTCACCGGCGGCGAGCAGATCGTGGCCGCGCGCTGCGCCAACGACAAGGTGCGCGAGCAGTTCATGTTCATGTTCAACCGCTACCAGGACGTGATCAACCGCCACAAGACGACTGACCTCGCCGACAGCCAGCCGACCAAGGGCAACATCGCCGGCGGCCTGACCACGATCGAGGAAAAGGCGCTGGGCAACATCCAGAAGATCGGCAAGAAGTGCACCGTCGATGGCGTCATCGACAAGGCCGAGATCCCCACGCATCCGGGCCTGTGGTTCATGGATTCGTCTTCGGCCGCCGCCGAGATGGTGACGCTGTGCGCCGCATCGGGCTACGCAGTGCACCTCTTCCCCACCGGCCAGGGCAACGTGATCGGCAACCCGATCCTGCCGGTCATCAAGCTGTGCGCCAACCCGCGCACGGTGCGCACGATGGGCGAGCACATGGACGTCGACGTCACCGGCCTGCTGCAGCGTGAGATCACGCTCGACAAGGCTGGCGACAATTTGCTCGAGTGCATGCTGCGCACGGCCAACGGGCGCCTGACGGCGGCCGAGGCGCTGGGACACCGCGAGTTCGCGATGACGCGCTTGTACGAGTCGGCTTGATGTCCAGTCGCTCGCGGCGCGCAGCGCTCATCGCGCTGGGCGCGCTCTGCGCGGCTGCTCCGGCGCTTGCGCAGAGCGACTACCCGAACCGGCCCATCACCTACGTGGTGCCGTACCCGCCCGGCGGCGCGGCCGATGTGTTTGCGCGCCAGTTGGCAGGCGAGCTGGCCAAGCGGCTCGGCCAGCCGGTGGTGGTGGAAAACCGCGCCGGCGCCAACGGCAACGTGGGTTCAGCCTCGGTGGTCAAGGCGCCGGCCGATGGCTACACGCTGCTGCTCGGCACGGCCAGCACGGTGGCGATCAATCCGCATCTGTACGGCAAGAACATGCCCTACGACCCGCTGAAGGACTTGCAGGCGGTATCGGGCACGCATTCGATGGCCAACGTGCTGGTGGTCAACACCGCCACGCCCTACAAGAACGTGCAGGACGTGGTGGCCGCCGCCAAGGCCAAGCCCGGCGCGCTGGCCTATGCCTCGGCCGGCAACGGCAACACCATGCACCTGGCGGGCGAGCAGTTCCGCATGCAGGCCGGCATCGAGCTGCTGCACGTGCCCTACAAGGGCGGCCCGCCGGCGATGAACGATGTGCTGGCCGGCCAGGTGCCGATGATGTTCAACAACCTGCCCGCGATTCTGCCGATGGTGCGCGGCGGCAAGCTGCGCGCACTGGCGGTGGCCACGCCGCAGCGCTCACGCTTGCTGCCCGACGTGCCGACGATGGAAGAGGCCGGCCTGAAGGGCTATGTCTCGACGGTCTGGAACGGCGTGTTCGTGCGCGCCGGCACGCCACGGCCGATCGTCGACAGGCTCAACCGCGAGATCGTCGCCGTGCTGCAAAGCCCCGAGATGCGCCAGTCGCTCGAAGAGCAGGGCTACGACGTGATTCCTTCCAGCCCCGAGCAGTTCATGGCCCTCGCGCGCGCCGAAACGCCGCGCTGGGGTGCCGTGGTCAAGCAGTCCGGCGCCACCATCGATTGACCCTTCTGTGAGCCCATTGCCATGCGAATCGTGATTTCCGAATTCATCGACGAACGTGCCTTGCCGCCGCTGCGCGCCAAGCACGATGTGCTCTACGACCCCAAGCTGGTCGATGACGCGCCGCGCCTGAAGGCCGAGGCAGCCAGCGCCGACGCCTTCATCGTGCGCAACCGCACGCAGGTGCGCGGCGATCTGCTGGCGGCGCTGAAGGTCTGCAAGGTCGTCGGGCGCCTGGGCGTGGGCCTGGACAACATCGACGTGCCGGGCTGCGAAGCGCGGGGCATGCAGGTGATCCCGGCCACGGGCGCGAATGCCTTGTCGGTGGCCGAGTACGTGATCGGCACGGCGATGCTGCTGTTGCGCGGCGCCTACCAGAGCACCGCAGCGGTGGCAGACGGCAAGTGGCCGCGCAATGCGCTGTCCAACGGCCGCGAGACGGCCGGCAAGACCCTGGGCCTGATCGGCTTCGGCTCGATCGGCCAGCTCACGGCCAAACTGGCGCGCGGCCTGGGCATGGAGATCATCGCCTACGACGCGATGATGGCCGGCGACCACCCGGCCTATGCCGCCCACGGTGTGCGCGCGGCGGGCCTGGATGCACTGATCGCCGGCGCCGATGTCATCAGCCTGCATGTGCCCCTGGTCGATTCGACGAAGAACCTGTTCAACGCCACCCGCATCGCCGCCATGAAGCGTGGTGCCGTGCTGATCAACACCGCACGCGGCGGCATCGTCGATGAAGTGGCGTTGGCAGCGGCCCTGAAGAGCGGGCAGATCGGCGGCGCGGCGATCGATGTCTTTGCCGCCGAGCCCGTACCGGCCAGCGCGCATTTCGCCGACTGTCCGAACCTGCTGCTCACGCCGCACATCGCCGGTGTCACGGCCGAGGCCAACGAGCGCGTGTCCTTCCTGATCGCCGACAAGGTGCTGGAGGCCTTGCGGTGAGCCGCGTTGCGGTGGCGGAGTTGCGCACGCTCGTGCAGCGTGTGCTCGAACGCGCCGGCGCCAACGCCGCGATGGCCGAGGCCACCGCGCGCGCGCTGGTGCTCGCTGAAGCGCAAGGCATCGGCTCGCATGGCCTGTCGCGCGTGCCGCAGTACGCCACGCACTTGAAGAACGGCCGCGTCAACGGCGCCGCGCAGCCCAAGGTCGCGCGTGAGCGCGGCGGCGCAGTGCAAGTCGATGGCGGCGAGGGCCTGGCCTTTCCGGCCTGCGAGTTCGCCGTGCGCGAAGCGATCACGCGCGCGCGCACGCATGGCGTGGCCTTTGCCGGCGTGATGAACAGCCACCATGCCGGCGTGATCGTCGATCACCTGCGCGCGGTGGCCGACGCGGGCCTGGTCGGCATCGCGCTGGCCAACTCGCCCGCGGCGATGCCGGCGGCGGGCGGCAAGCACCCGATCTTCGGCACCAACCCGGTGGCCGCCGTGTTCCCACGCCGCGCCGGTGAAGCGCTGATGATCGACCTGAGCCTGAGTGAAGTGGCGCGCGGCAAGGTCATGGTCGCGGCCAAGAAGGGCGAGCCGATCCCGCTCGGCTGGGCGCTCGACGCGGCCGGCCAGCCCACGACGGACGCCAAGGCCGCGCTCGAAGGCTCGATGCTGCCGATCGGCGCGGTGACGTCCACCAAGGGTGCGATGCTGGCGCTGGTTGTCGAGTTGCTGGTCACGGCCGTGATCGGCGCGCAGTTCGGCTTCGAGGCCTCGAGCTTCTTCGTTGATGAAGGCAACCGGCCGCGCATCGGCCAGGCCTTCATCGTCATCGACCCGGGCGCCCTGGCCGGCTCGGCGCAGTACCTCGACCGCATCGAGGTGCTGGTGGCCGAGATGCTGAAGGACGAGGGCGTGCGCCTGCCTGGTGCGCGCCGCGAGGCGCTGCGCCGCAAGGCCGAAGCCGACGGCATCGAGGTGGCCGACGCGGTGCTGGCTTCGTTGAGGGCGGTGGCATGAGCATCAAACGACGCGACTGGCTGGCCCTGCTGGCCGCGATGCCGGGCTGGTCGATGGCACAGGCCGACTACCCGCGGCCGGGCAGCACGATCCGCTACGTCGTGCCGTTCCCGCCAGGCGGGTTGACCGATGTGATGGCACGCCTTGTCGGCCAGCAGTTGGGCACGCGCTGGGGCGTCACGATCGTCATCGACAACAAGCCCGGTGGCGGTGGCCAGATCGGCGCGGCCGACGTCGCCAAGGCCCCCGGCGATGGCGGCACGCTGCTCGCGATCACGCTGACGCATGCGGCCAACGTGACCCTGTTCAAGGGCAAGTCGAGCTTCAACTTCCAGAAAGACCTCAAGCCGGTGGCGCTGCTGGCGGGCAGCCCGATGCTGATCGTCGTGCCGGCGGCCAGCCCGATCAAGGACTTGAAGGACCTGATCGCCAAGGCCAAGACGAGCAAGCTCAACGGCGGATCGAGCGGCAACGGTACGCCGCCGCACCTGACGCTCGAACTCTTCAACTCGCTCAGCGGCGGCAACATTCAGCATGTGCCGTACAAAGGCGGCGCACCCTCGATGAGCGACCTGATCGGCGGCCAGATCGACATCGTGTTCTCCAACCTGCCGGAAAGCATCGCGCATGTGAAGGGGGGCAAGCTGCGCGCGCTGGCGCTGGCCAGTGCGCAGCGCCACCCGCTGCTGCCCGATGTGCCGACCACCGCCGAAGCCGGCATGGGCCAGCTCACGGTCGAGAATTGGACAGCCGTCATGGTGCCGGCTTCAACGCCGGATGCGATCGTGAACAAGCTCAGCGCCGAGCTCATGAAGATCATGGCCGCTGCCGAGATCGAGGAGCGCGCGCGCTCGCAGGGTTTCCGCGTCGACGCGCGGCCGGCCGCGGCCTTCGCGCCCTTCCTGGCCACCGAGGTCGAACGCTGGGGCCAGGTCATCACGCAGGCCAAGATCACGCCGGACTGACGGCGGGTGCCAGCCTCGCGCGATGATGCGAGCCCGCACCGAACCCAAGCCACGGCCGCTGCGCGTGGCCTGCGTCGGCCACGCCGCGCTGGACCACGTCTTCGAAGTCGAGCAGATCCCGGGGGGATCGTCCAAGACCCTGGCGCGTCGCTACCAGGCCCTGGCCGGCGGCATGGCGCTGCACGCATCGATCGCCGCGGCGCGCTTGGGCGCCAGCGTGCGCCTGATCGGGCGCGTGGGGGAAGATGCCGCCGCCGACTTCCTGCGCCGGCGCATCGCCGCAGAAGGCGTGGAACCACGCGGCCTGGCCTGCGTGCGCGGCGGCTCGACATCGCTCGCCTCGGTGATCGTCGACGCGCAGGGCGAGCGCCAGATCGTGGTCCATCGCGGCAGCGCGCTCACGCGCGCGCACCCGCTCGACACGCGCGAACTCGAAGGCGCCGATGTGGTGCTGGCCGATCCGCGCTGGCCCGACGGCGCCGCCGCCGCGCTCGACTGGGCGCGCCGGCGCGGCGTGCTCTCGGTGCTGGACGCCGAACTCGCGCCGCTGCCCGACCTGGACCGCCTGGTGCCGCTGGCGCAATGCGTGGCCTTCTCGCAAGCGGGCCTGGATCTGTGGGCGCGCGGGCGCGACACCGACGCCGCGCTGGCCGCCGTGCTGAAGCTCGGGCCGCAGATGGCGCTCGTGACGCAGGGCGCCGCGGGCGCGCGCTTCCTTGAACGCGGCGCAGGGCCGCAACAGGTGGCGGCGCCGCGCGTCGATGCGATTGACACCACCGGCGCCGGTGACGTCTTCCATGCCGCGCTCGCGCTGGCGCTGGCCGAACGGCGCGCTGCGCGCGATGCCGTGGCCTGGGCTTGCGCCGCGGCGGCCTACAAGTGCGCGCATGGCATGGGCAGCGCGGGGGCGCCAACGCGCCGGCAGCTCGGGCGCTGGCTCGCCCGACGCCGCGCCACATAGCGCGTTGCGCTACGCAGCCGTTACGGCGCGCGCAGCACGCGTCCTGGGCTGGCTTCGGTGCGTTGGCCGTCGCTCAGCACCGCCTGTCCGTTGACGAAAACATGCACGAAGCCGCTGGGGTGGTGAGCGGGCCGCGCGAACGTGGCCCGATCCTCGACGCTCGAGGCGTCGAACACCACCACGTCGCCCCAGGCGCCCGCGCGTAGCAGGCCACGACCGGCCAAGCCCAGGCGTGCCGCAGGCCGGCCGCTGATGCGATGCACAGCCTCGGCCAGCGTCAGCACGCCGCGCGAGCGCGCGTAGTCGCCGAGCAGCCGCGCCGTCCAGCCGTAGCCGCCGAGCGAGCCGATCGTGCCTTCGAGCGCACCGCGGTCGCAGACCGTCAGTGCGTCCGACATCACGCTGCAACGCGCATCGCGCAGGCACAGGCAGATGTCGGCATCGTCGAAGTTGCGCGAGGTCCACATCAATTGCGCCAGGCCTTCGCCCTCGTCGCGCAGCAGGTCGAGCATGGCGTCGAAGGGGTCGGATTGGCGCAGCCGGCCGATGGTGGCGAAGTCGACGCCCACGAGTTCGGGATGCGCCAGCGAACGCAGCAGCACGATGCGCTCCCAGCGCCGCTCGCTCACCAGGCGCCAGATCGGCCGCGGGTTGTGCTTCATGCGTTCGCGCTGCACCGGATCGGCCAGGCGCGCCAGCGTCGCTGGCGTGCCACCTTCGCGCGCCCAGGCGGGCAGGGCCGAGACAACGACGGTGTGGCTCCACTCGTGCGGAATGACGTCGAAGGCCGCATCGACGCCGTCGCGCGCTGCGGCGTCGAGCATCTCGAGCGCGCGCGCCATCGCGCCCGGCGGGGCGCCGAACTTGGGCTGGATGTGCGAGATCTGTAGCCGCGCGCCGCTGCGCTGCGCGGTGCGGAGGGCTTCGGCGAAACCCTGCTCGCAGTCCACGTCGCGATTGCGCACATGGGTGGCGTAGAGCCGGCCGCGCCGCGCGGCCAGCGCGGCCAGGGCCTCGATCTCCTGCTCCCCCGCCTCGTTGCCGGGCCAGTACTCGAGCCCGCTCGACAGACCGATGGCGCCCGCGTCGAAGGCTTGCTCGGCCAGCACCTGCATCTCGGCCGGGCCGTCGGCGCCCGCCGCATTGCGCAGCGCGCCGTGGCCGACGAAGGCCGCCACGTTGACGGCCGGATGCGCTGCTTCGAGGCGATCGAGGTACTCGCCGAAGCTGCGCCAGTCCAGCGCCACGCCGGCCTCGAAGTAGCCGATCATCTGGCTCGTATCGGGCCGCGGGCCCATCGGCGCGGCACTGAAGCCGCATTGGCCGATGACCTCGGTCGTCACGCCCTGGCAGACCTGGCTGTCGGCGCGGCCGTCCACCAGCAGTGTGAAGTCGCTGTGGGTATGGATGTCGATGAAGCCGGGCGCCACGGCGAGGCCGCTGGCGTCGAGGGTGAGGGCGGCCGCGGCCTGGCGCAGATCGCCGACGGCCATCACTCGGTCGCCGTACAGGCCGACGTCGGCGGCAAAGGGCGGCGCGCCGCTGCCGTCGAAGACCTCGCCGCCGCGGATCAGGATGTCGAACATGGGACCGAGACTAACGCGATTCGCCGGCCAGCTGCACCAGTTCGCGCCCGGCCGGGCGAGATGAAGCCTTCCATCACCGCATGCACCACAGCATGTCGCGCAACTGCCGTTGCAGGGTGTGCGCGCCGCCCTCGAAGCGGCGGAACAGGCGCGGCCACATCAGATCGCTGGTGCGTGGGCGGCGGGTCATGCGGCTGGCTTTCTTAGGGTGAACCCGGTTGAATCTGGACTGATGTATTCATCATATCTGGCCTGATCCAATCTTGGCCGACGTGGCTATTGTTCAGCCCCTGCATGAGCGCAACACTGCGAGACAACGCCCGCCTCTGGACTGGCACCGCCACGGTGGTCGGCTTGGTAGGGCTGTGGCTGATCGGCTCCGCGAGCGGATTCATCAGCGCGCAGAATTTCCCCAGCCCGGAGCAGTTCTTCGCCGCGGCCAAGCAGTTGGTGGTGGGCGAGGGTTTTGCCGACGGCCGCATCCACGAACACATGCTGCAGAGCGTCAAGCTCATCCTGCTCGGCTTCTTCGCTGCCACCGCGATCGGCGTGCCGCTCGGGCTGTGGATGGGCTGGAGCCGTACGGCCGAAGCCCTGGTCAACCCGATCTTCCTGCTTGTGCGGCCGATCCCTGCGCTGGCCTGGATTCCGCTGGCCATCGTCTGGCTCGGCCTGGGCGACGCGGCCAAGGTCATGATCCTCTGGTTCGCGGCCTTCGTGCCCTCGGTCATCAACAGCTTTACCGGCGTGCGCAGCATCGAGCGGCCGATCATCGAGGCCAGCGCCATGCTCGGTGTGCGCGGCTGGACCCTGGTCAAGGACGTGATCGTGCCCGGCGCGCTGCCGTCGATCTTCACCGGGCTGCGCTTGTCTTTGCAGGGCTGCCTGACCGCGCTGGTCGCCGCCGAACTGCTAGGCGCGCTGCTTGGCATGGGCAAGGTGCTGTACCAGGCCGGCCTGGACATCTACCCGGCGATGATCCTGGCCGGCATGGTGGCGGTGGCGATCGTCGGCTTTGGCCTGACGGCGATTCTGGATTTCGTCGAGCGGCGCTCGATGCCCTGGCGCACCACGCATTGAGGCCGCGGTCATGGGCGACAAACTTCAGAACAGGCGCCTGATGTGGCTCTCGGCCACCGGCTTGCTGATCTTCTTCGGCTTGTGGACCTTCGCCGCCTGGGTCGAGCTGGCGCCGCGCAAATTCCTGCCGCTGCCCTGGGACGTGGTCGAGCGCGGCTTCGCACTGATGAGCCGGCCCTTCTCGGGCCAGACCCTGCAAGGCCATCTGGCCGCCAGCATCGACCGCTACCTGCGCGGGTTTCTGCTGGCCGCAGCCGTCGGCGTGCCGCTGGGTCTGTTGATGGGCTGGTACCGCTGGCTCGACAACATGATCACGCCGCTGTTCGATTCCTTGCGCTTCATCGCCCCGATCGCCTGGGTGCCATTCGCCGCACTGTGGTTCGGCACCGGCATCGGCGGGCCGACGATGATCATCTTCGCCGGCGCCTTCCCGCCCTGCCTGATCAACGCCTACCGCGGCGCGCGCTTCGTCGAGAAGAAGTACATCGAGGCGGCCCAGGTGTATGGCGCTTCGGGCCCGCGCATCATCTATGAAGTGCTGCTGCCGGCCTCGCTGCCGTCGATCATCGCCGGCCTGCGCATCGGCGCTGGCGCCGGCTGGCAAAGCCTGATCGGCGCCGAACTTATCGCCGCCAACAGCGGGATCGGCCTGATGATGGTGCGCGGCCAGGGCGCGCTGGACACCTCGATCGTCATGGTCGGCATGATCGCCGTGGGCCTGTTCGGCCTGCTCGTCGACGTGGCGCTGCGCGGCGTCGAGGCCTGGGTCAATCACAAGCGAGGGCACTAGAAGAATGGCCAACATCGTGCTCGACAACGTCAGCCGCACCTTCGGCCGCGACGGCAAGGAATTCCTCGCGCTGGACAAGGTCAGCTATGTGTGCAACGACGGCGAGTTCGTCGCCGTGGTCGGGCCCTCGGGCTGCGGCAAGACCACCTGCATGCGCATGGCCGCGGGGCTGGAGTTCCCGAGTTCGGGCTCGGTCAAGGTCGGCGGCAAGGAGGTCAAGGAACCCGGCCCCGACCGCGCCGTGGTGTTCCAGGCCTTTGCGCTGTTCCCTTGGAAGACGGTGCAGGAAAACATCCAGTTCGGCCTGCGCTCGCTCGGTGTCGGGCGCGAAGAAGCGGCCGAGCGCATTGCCAAGAACCTGAAGCTGATGAACCTGGAAGGTTACGAAACGGCCTACCCGCACCAGCTCTCCGGCGGCATGCAGCAGCGCGTGGCCATCGCCCGCGCCTATGTGCTCAACCCCGACGTGCTGCTGATGGACGAGCCCTTCGGTGCGCTCGATGCGCAGACCCGCACCGTGATGCAGGAAGAGTTGCTGCGCGTGGGTCGTGCCAACCCGCGCACGGTGATGTTCATCACCCATGCCGTGGAAGAGGCCGTCTATCTGGCCGACCGCGTGGTGGTGATGACGCGCCGGCCCGGCACCATCAAGGAAATCATCGACGTCAAGCCCGTGCGCGATGCCGAAGACTGGCAGAAATACGAGCGCATCGAAGACGTGATGGACCTCGAATCCTTCGTTCATCTTCGCACCAGGATCTGGCGCCTGCTGCGCGAGCAGCATGGGCCAGGCGACCACTGACAACCGTTTTCGCGGCGCGGCCGTTCTCTCAACCCCTTTCACACCCGGAGACTCATCCCATGAAGACATCGATCCGAAACACGTTGGCCGCCGCGCTGGTTGCCGTAGCCGCCGTGCCCACGATGGCGCAGGACTTGAAGGAGGTGCGCATCAGCTCGCAGCCGGCGCTGCTGGGCTCGGTGCCCTTCCTGGTGGCCGAAGAAAAAGGCTGGTGGAAAGATGTGGGCCTGAAGGTCACGGTCACCAACTTCCCGGCCGGCGCGCCGCAGATCGCGGCCAGCAAAAGCTGGGACGTGGGCTACACCGGCAGCGTGCCGGCGGTGCTGGGCGCCGTGCGCTTCGGCCTGCACACGATAGCCTTCAGCGACGATCAATCGGCCACCAACGCCATCTATGTGCGTGGACCCAACGCCGATGCGATCATCAAGACGCCGGCCTCTCTCAAGGGCGGCACGGTGTTCCTGACCGGCAACTCGACGGTCGATCTGGCCGCGCGGTCGTGCCTCGCCAAGTTCGGCCTGGGCAAGGGCGATGTCACGGTGCGCTCGATGGGCCAGGCGGAAATCATCGCCGCCATGAGCTCTGGCAGCGCCGACGTAGGCGGCCTGTGGGCGCCCAACACCTACACGGTCGAAGAGAAGGCCGGCGCCAAGTACCTGTGCTCGGGCAAGGACACCGGCACCATGGTGCCGGGCAACATGGTCGTGCGCGCCGAGTGGGCCAAGGAGAACCCGCAACTGGTGGCCAGGTTCCTGGCCGTCTACTTGCGCGCGCAGCGCTTCCTGGCCGCCAACCGCAAGGAAGCGGTGGCGATCATGAAGAAGCACTACGACACCGGCGGCGTCGTCATCTCCGAGGCGGCGATGAACAAGGAATTCGACCTGCGCCCGACCTTCGACCTGGCCGGCCAGATGGCGCTGTTCAACCGCGGCGCGCAGCCCTCCAAGGCCGACACGACGATGAACACCATCGCCGCGTTCATGAAGGAAGTCGGTTCGCTGCGCGCCGACGAGGCTTTGCCTGACCCGAAGACCTATGTCACCGACGAGTACCTGAAGCTGATCGACAAGGATCCGGCGCTCAAGGCTTTCGCCAACCGCACGAACTGACCCACCCCCGAAGCGGCTCGCGCCGCTTCCCCCTCGGGGGCACCGCCTGCGGCCCGGCGAAGGCGGTTCCGCAGCGGTCGCTCGGTTGCGGCGCCCCCGTTGATCGAAGGAACGGCCGATGGCCATCGAAACCCTGAAGAATGCCAACCCACCGGTGCTGGTCATCGACACGGCGACCGCCGAGAAGCCCCTCTCGCCCGGCACCTGGGAAGACATCTGCATAGGCGGAATGAGAGCGATTGGCCAAGTCGGCTTCGTGCCATGGACCCCGTCACAGGAGCTACTGAGATGACCACGACCTACCTGAAGAAGGCGAGCAAGTCGCCTGAGACCGAAACCGCCACCGCGCAGAAGGTGGTGACTGAAATGCTGGCCGAGATCGGCACCAACGGGGAGGCCGCAGTGCGCCGCTACGCCAAGCAGCTCGACGCCTGGGACGGCGAGATCGTGCTGTCGCGCGCCGAAATCGACCGCCGTGCCACCGAGGTGCCGGCCGCGGTCAAGCGCGACATCGACTTCGCGATCCGCCAGGTGCATGACTTCGCCGTCGCCCAGCGCCGCTCGATGCAGGAGTTCTCGGTCGAGTTGCACCGCGGCGTCAGTGCCGGTCAGCGCGTGCTGCCGGTCAACGTCGCCGGCTGCTATGCACCAGCCGGTCGTTACGCGCACATTGCCTCGGCCTACATGGGCGTGGCCACCGCGAAGGCCGCGGGGGTCAGGACGATTGTCGCCTGCTCGGGGCCCTTTCGCGGCGGGCCGATGCACCCCTACCTGCTCTACGCCTTCGACAAGGCCGGCGCCGACGTGATCATGACGCTGGGGGGGGTGCAGGCGATCGCGACGATGGCCTATGGCCTGTTCAGCGGCCAGGCGGCCGACGTGATCGTCGGCCCGGGCAACAAGTTCGTTGCCGAGGCCAAGCGCACGCTGTTCGGAAAGGTCGGCATCGATGTCTTCGCCGGGCCGTCGGAGGTGGCCGTGATTGCCGACGACAGCGCCGATGCAGCCATCGTGGCCAGCGACCTGGTGGGCCAGGCCGAGCATGGGCACGAATCGCCGGCCTGGTTGTTCACCACCTCGCGCGCGCTGGCCGAAGACGTGATGGCCCGCATGCCGGCGCTGATCGACGCGCTGCCACCGACGGCGCGGGACGCAGCGGGCGCAGCCTGGCGCGACTACGGTGAAGTGGTCGTTTGCGACAGTCGCGAAGAGATCGCCGAAGTCTCCGACCGCTACGCTCCCGAGCACCTCGAGGTGCATGCGCGGGACCTCGACTGGTGGCTCGCCAGGCTCACCTGCTACGGCTCGCTCTTCCTTGGCGAAGAGACCACGGTGGCCTACGGCGACAAGGCCAGCGGCCCGAACCATGTGCTGCCGACCAAGGGCGCGGCGCGCTATTCGGGCGGCCTGTCGGTGCACAAGTTCATGAAGACCCTGACCTGGCAGCGCATGACGCGCGAGGCAGCACGCGACATCGGCGAGGTGACTGCGCGCATCTCGCGGCTCGAGGGCATGGAGGGGCATGCACGCACGGCGGACGACCGTTTGGCGAAGTACTTCCCCGACCAGACCTTCGAACGCGGCGAACCCGTGACCGTGTGATGCAGACGGGTGTTGCGGCGCTGTTCGACCTGCGCGGCAAACGCGCGTTGGTGACTGGCGGCAACTCGGGCATCGGAGCGGCAATGGCGCGTGCGCTAGGCCTGGCGGGCGCACGCGTGGTGCTCGTCGCGCGGCGCGAGGCCGAGCTGCAGGCGGCGGCGCAGCAGTTGCGCGCCGAGGGCATCGAGGCCGACACGCTGAGCGCGGATCTCGCCGACGTGGCAGCGCTGCGCGCTGCGGCGCAGTCTGCCGGCACCATCGACATCCTCGTCAACGCGGCCGGCATCAACCTGCGCCAGCCCTTCGTCGAAGTCACGCCCGAAGCCTGGCAGACACAACTCGCGCTGCACCTGGGTGCGCCGTTTTTCCTGACGCAGGCACTGGCGCCCGGCATGGCCGCGCGGGGCTGGGGCCGCATCGTCAACATCGCCTCGCTGCAAAGTTGGCGCGCATTCCCGAACAGCGCGCCCTACGGCGCCGGCAAGGGCGGCATCGTGCAACTCACGCGCGCGATCGCGCAGGAATGGGGCCCCAAGGGCATCACCTGTAATGCGATCGGACCGGGATTCTTCCCGACCGCGCTCACGGCGCCGGTGTTCGCCGATCCGGCGCTGGCCGACAAGCATGCCGCGCAGACCTGCATTGGCCGCAACGGCGAACTCGCCGACCTGCACGGCGTCACGGTCTTCCTGGCCAGCAACGCCAGCAACTACATCACCGGCCAGACCCTGATGGTCGACGGCGGCTACACCGCAAAGTGAGACTCCGATGAAAGCGCTCGTCTACACCCAGCCCAACGAAGTGCAGCTGCAGGACCGGCCGCGGCCCGAGGTGGTGGCCGGCGAGGTGGTGCTGCAGATCGAGGCGGTAGGCATCTGCGGCTCGGACATGCATGCCTGGCATGGGCACGACCCGCGGCGCAAGCCGGGCCTGGTGCTCGGCCACGAGTTCGTCGGCGCGATCGTCGAATCCGCGGCGCCCGGCTTCGAGCGCGGCACGCGCTTCACCGGCAACCCGCTGATCACCTGCGGCGTCTGCGAATACTGCGTGCAGGGCCGCAACAACCTGTGCGCCAACCGCACGATGGTGGGCATGTCGCGGCCCGGCGCGTTCGCCGAATTCATGAGCATCCCCGCGGCGTCGCTGATCGCGATGCCGCAAGACCTGGACGCGCGTGCCGCTGCCTTGACCGAGCCGGCGGCCACCGCCTGGCATGCGCTGAACCTGACCATGCGCGCGCTGGTGCGGCCGCTGCACGAGTGCCGGGTACTGGTGATCGGCGGTGGTGCGATCGGCATGCTCATGGCGCTGTTGCTGCGCCACCTCGGCAGCGCAGACCGGCTGACGCTGGCCGAACTCAACCCGCTGCGCCGCGAAGCGGTGGCGCGGCATGCCGGCTGCACCACGGTCGACCCGCGCGCGACGCCGCTGGCCGAGTCGTCGTTCGATGTCGTGATCGATGCCGTCGGCGCCAAGGCCACGCGCACGCAGTCGCTCGCGGCCATCAAGCCCGGCGGCGTGGTCATGCATGTGGGCTTGCAGGACTGGGCCAGCGAGATCGACATGCGCAAGCTCACGCTGGCCGAGATCACGCTGCTGGGCACCTACACCTACACGACGGCCGACTTGCGGGCGACGGTCGATGCGCTGGCGCGCGGCGCCTTCGGCGACCTGTCGTGGGTCGAGGAGCGGCCGCTGGTCGACGGCCAGCAGGCCTTCGTCGATCTCGACCAGGGCCGCTGCGCGTCGGCCAAAGTGCTGCTGCGGCCCTGAGCGCGCGGTGCCGTGATCTCCGCCGCGATGCCCGTTCGAAAGCGCCAGGGTCTTCGATTCAAACCCACCGCCGCCGCCCACTGTCCCTGTCAATGAGTGGGCTTCCTGGGCAACCCGTCAAGCCTGTTGTATGCGAAAAATGAAAAATAGGCCCCAATAAATCTATTGGAAGGATGTCGCCAGTGGAAATTAGTATGCCGAGTCAACCACCAGGAGACTTGTTTGGACCTCGCCCGCTTCCCCCGCATCCGACTCGGTCATTTGCCGACCCCACTAGAGCCCATGGATAACCTGACGCGACTGCTGGGTGGGCCACGTTTGTGGATCAAGCGCGATGACTGTACCGGCCTCTCGAGTGGCGGCAACAAAACGCGCAAACTGGAATTCTTGATGGCCGAAGCAATTGCGCAAAAGGCTGACGTCGTGATCACGCAGGGGGCAACACAGTCGAATCACGCCCGCCAAACTGTTGCCGCTGCTGCCAAACTGGGCATGCAGTGTCACATCTTGCTTGAAGATCGAACGGGCAACACGCAGTTCAACTACAAAGAAAATGGCAACGTGCTGCTTGATCGGTTGCATGGGGCCACGGTAGAGCGCCGCGCCGGCGGTAGTGACATGCAAGCCGAGATGGAGTCCGTGGCCAAGCAACTGGAGCGCGCTGGCCATCGGCCCTACGTGATTCCCGGCGGCGGCTCGAATCCGGTCGGCGCACTGGGTTACGTCAATGCGGCGCTTGAGTTGGTGAACCAGTCGGTGGAGTTGGGCCTGCGCATAGACCACTTGGTACACGCCACCGGGAGCGCAGGCACCCAAGCCGGTTTGGTGGTCGGTCTTCGAGCCATGCACAGTGCGATTCAACTGCTTGGAATTGGCGTGCGTGCGCCGAGAGAAAAGCAAGAAAGCATGATCTACGATTTGGCCTGCCGCACCTGGGCATATATGGGACTGGCGGGTGAGCTACCTCGCGCATCGGTACAAGCCAACTGCGATTACGTGGGCGGCGGCTACGGCGTTCCGACGCCGGGCATGGTCGAAGCAGTCACGTTGTTGGCCCAGACCGAGGGCATCTTGCTTGACCCGGTCTATTCGGGCAAGGGAATGGCCGGCTTGATCGATCTGGTTCGCAAGGGCCACTTTGCAAGAGACCAGAACGTCGTCTTTCTTCACACGGGCGGATCCGTTGCGCTGTTCGGCTATCCCGACGTTTTTGGCCTGCCGACGTCTTGAATTCAAGTCCTTTCAGAAACGACGGCCACGCTGTGCGGCTCGAGACTTCATCGGGCCGGAGTAAAAAGGAGAAATCAACCTGGCACTAACTTTGCGACAACATTTCTTTGAACTCACGTGCGAACGTGCAGATGAGCTCTATTCAATCAGCCCAAACACCTGCTTTTTTTACTCACTGGAAACACCATGAAGCACCTGCTCAAAACCCTTGTCATCGGCTCAGCCTTGGCACTCACCATGGCTTCTCAAGCCATGGCGCAAACCAAGGTCATCATTGGCCACTTTGGCGACCCGGCACCCTACAAAGCGATCGTTGCCGACGGAACGCTTGAAAAAGCCACTGGCTGGACCATTGAGTGGCGCCAATTCGCCTCAGGCGCAGAGGTCAACGCGGCCATGGCCTCTGGTGGCATTGTCATTTCCGAGATTGGCTCTTCGCCCCTTTCAGCAGGACTCAGCTCTGGCCTGGACTATCAGATGGTTTCCGTGGGCAAGGTCATTGACAGTTCAGAGGCGTTGGTCACCCGAAATGGCGCGGGCATTGACAAGCCCGCCGATCTGAAAGGCAAGCGCATTGCTGTGCCGATCGGTTCCACAGCGCACTTCTCACTGATGGG
>Ga0315288_10005435_pt1 | contig 16203 bp, 10 predicted proteins | sample YL17G11_20_MG_FD_203454 | JGI IMG/M metagenome (GOLD analysis project Ga0315288, IMG submission 203454) | Sediment microbial communities from Yellowstone Lake, YNP, Wyoming, USA - YL17G11_20 | ecosystem: Environmental > Aquatic > Freshwater > Lake > Sediment | place: USA: Wyoming | collected...
TCTGTCCCGAACGAGTCCGCGTTTCGCGCCGACCTGCGAGGGCGCTTTGCCGCGTCGCGGTTCGAGACAGACCCTCTCCGCGATGCGGGCGAGCCCGGAGCCCCTCTAGTCGGCCTGCGCGCCTTCGCGGAAGCCGCGCGCGAGAGTCGGGCTCTCCTGCACCAGATCGCCGGGCCGGGACACGGGCTAGAGATGGCGGCGCTGGAGACCGCACTCGTCGACGAGGTGCTGCGAGAGCTTTACGAGAGAGCGGTTGGTGCAGAGGAAGAGGGCGCCGCTGAGCCGGACCCGGGGGAGCTCGCGGTCGCCGCCGCCGGGGGCTATGGCCGATCCGAGCTGATGCCGTTCTCCGATGTGGACGTGGTCATCATCGCGCCGGACGAGGATCACCCCGTCTGCGACCGCATCATCCGGCGGCTCTACCACGGTGTGTTCGACGTCCTCTCTGCGCGACTGGGCGTGGAGGTCGGCTACTCGTGCCGGTCGGCGGCGCATCCGGGCGAGCTCGACACGAACACACTCACGGCGCTGTCGGAGACGCGCCTCATCGCCGGTAGCCGTGACGCCTACGAGCACTTCCTCGACGCCGTCTCCGCCCACGTGGACCCAGCCAGGTTGCTCATCCGGTTCGCGGCCGAACGGGAGGCCCAGCGGCTCGACTTCTCCCCGGCGGTTCACCGCGTGGAGCCCAACCTCAAGCACGACCCCGGCGGCCTTCGGGATCTGCTATCGGCATTCTGGCACGCCCGCGCGGCGTTCGGTCTCCGGGCGCCATCGGCACTGTCCGAGCTGCGCGATCGCGCCATACTGTCCTACTCCGAAGCGCACGACGTACAGGGGGCTCTGGAGCAGATCCTGGCTGAGCGTCGCGCCGCGCACGTCGTGTCAGGCAGACGCACGGATACGCTCTATATCTCACTCCAGGAGCCTGTAGCCAGATGGCTCGGGTATCGTGACCTCGATAGCCTGTCGGCCGTGGACCAGCTCATGCACGACCACTACGCCGCGGCGGAGTGCGTGCACCGGTACGCCCGTGCTCTCTGTGCCCGGGCGCATGACGCCGTGGTGCCCGTGGGGGCCGACTTCGCCGTTCGGCAGGGACGCTTGTGCCCCTCGCCGACGGTATCGCTCCTCGAGACACCGGGCAGGGCCGTGGAGGCCGTGGCTCTGGCCGATGCCTACGGCATTCCGCTGTGCCCGACGCTCGAGGACGAGTGCCGCGAGGCGGCCCAAGAGATCGGCGAAGCCCATGCCGGTACGCCGGAGGCCGACGCGTTGCTCCGAATCCTCAGTGCGCGGGGACGGCCGGGGCCGGCCATCCGGCGGCTCTCCGAACTGGGCATACTGTCGTGTCTGGTTCCGGAGCTGGGAGTGTGCGCGCGCCGTGTGCCCACTGACCCGATGCACGAGTACGCCATCCTGGAGCACACCATCCAGGTCATCGAGCACCTGGATGAGCTGCGGGAAGCGGACCAGCCTATCCTCTCGACCCTGTCCCGCACTTACGCGGCCATCTCCGACTCGGCCCGTCGAGCGCTGATGCTCGCGGCGCTCCTACACGACGCAGGGAAGGTCATGGATGGCGAGCGCCACTCCCAGATCGGGGCGGAGATCGCTCGGCGCGTGGGCGCTCGGCTCGGGCTGCCCGACGCGGAGGTGGACGGCGCTGCCCAACTCATCGAGCGCCATCTGCTTATGGCCCGCACGAGCCGGTTGCGCGACCTGCAGGATCCCGCCACCATCCGGGAGTTCTGCGAGGCCGTCCCAGATGCGGAGATGCTCGACCTGCTCTACCTGCTGACCTACGCCGACACGAAGGCTGTGGGGCTGGGGGTCTTCGGCGACGTCGAAGCGCGCCTGCTCGAGGACCTCTATGCCAAGGCACTCGCAACCCTGTCCCAGGGGATGGATGCCCCGGACCTGGAGGAGGCCAAGGCGATCATCACGGAGCGCGCCGTGCGCGAGCTACGGTTCCGGGACATCTCCGAGGAGCGCGTCCGCGAGCACTGTGAGCTGATGCCGGCGGAGTACGTCGTCGGGATGCCGCTCGGCCTGCTGGGGGCGCACATCGTGATGATTCGCGACCTCCAACGCGACCGCGGGCCACTGCTCGAGTTCTACAATGACCCGGATGTCGGCTTCACCGAGCTGACCATCTGCGCTTACGACGACCCCAAGCCGGGGCTGTTCGCCAAGATCTGCGGCACGCTGCTCGCCAACGGGATAGACATCCACTCAGCCAACATCCGCACGCGCGCCGGAGAGGACCCCATCGCTCTGGATGCTCTCCTCATCTCCTGCGATGGACGCCGCATCGAGGGCGACCTGGCGGACCGCACGGAAAGGGACGTTCGCTCCGTGCTACTGGGTGAGGCGGAAGTGCACCAGCTCCTCGGACGTCGGCGTCGCCATCCTCACCCGGTGAAAGACCTCGTCATCAGCGCCTCGAACGCGGTGGCGGAGCATCGGACTGTCATCCACGCCAGCGCGGCGGACTCACTGGGCCTGCTCTACCGCATCACGCGGGCCATGGCGGCCAGCGGCCTCAACCTCCACGCGGCCCAGATCACGACATGGGGCGCGAGAGCCGAGGACAGCTTCTACGTGACCCATTTCGACGGCGGCCGACCCGTTCCGGCGGAGCGCCTCGCGGACCTCGAACGCGAGATCGCCGACGGAGTCCTCAGGGAGGAGGCAGAGTAGTGGAGGACAGTGAGCTGCTGGACCAACTGGAGCAGCTCGCCGAGAAGCTCGGCGTGCGCGTGCGCTATGAGGAGTACTGGGGGCAGCCGGGATCGTGCATGCTGCGCGATGAGCGGATGGTGATCATCCCGCGCTCCATGAAGCCCCATGAGCGCGGTGCGGCCCTGGCGGAGGAGCTGGCGCGCCTGGACTACGAGAGCGTCTTCATGCCCCCCGCCGTTCGTGAGGTGTTGGACACTGTTCGGGCGTTAGCCGATGGTGATGCGGTACCGGGGCTCGGGACGCCGGGGCGGGAACCAAGCGCGCGTCATGACCCATCCGGCTACGAACCCGAAGATGTGGGCCCACCACGCGATGTTGGAGCTACTGGGGACGAGGACGCCGTTGAGGATCTGCAGCAGGAACCAGTAGCCGACGAAGAAGGCGGCGGGCAGCTCGATGAAAGTGACGAAGATGAAGAGGAACACTAGCGTCCGGATCCGGGCCGTGGGGAACAGGGCGGCATAGGAGGCAAGAACGCCCGCAATGGCGCCGCTGGCGCCCACAAGCGGCATGTCGGACGACGGCTGGAGGAGGGCGAACCCGATGCCTGAAATCCAACCGCACACGAGGTAGAACATCAGGAAGCGCAAGCGCCCCATACGTTCCTCGACATTGTCCCCGAACACCCACAGGAACAGCATGTTCGACCCGAGGTGCAGCAGCCCGCCGTGGAGGAACATGAAGCTGATGAGCGGCAGCACGGAAAGCTCAGGCCCCAGCTCCCTCCATGCCTCGGGCGAGAACAGACGGCTGGGAACGAGCCCGAAATCCACGGTGAGCCGGCGCGCCTGGTCGCCGCTGAGGGCCATGAGCGCGAAGACGGCCACATTGGCTGCGATGAGCAATTGGGTGACGATGGGCCGCGTGCGCGACCGCATGGCATCCCCGATAGGCAGCATGGTGTCCCTCGTGTTGTGTGTGGAGCCTGGGGGCGTGCGTCCGGGCGGTTCCGTATGATACCATAGCGCTTCGGCTCCTCGCGGGCGTGTGGCGCGGGGCCTGGGGAACGGAGACGCCGGCAATGGCCAGGGACGTGCTGAGCACGGTCGAGCGCGCCGTGGGCGCGATCCGCCAGGGGAAGATGGTGATCGTCGTCGACGACGAGAACCGCGAGAACGAAGGGGACCTGGTCATCGCGGCTGGGAAGATCACGGCGGAGGACATCAACTTCATGGTGCTCGTCGGCCGGGGGCAGATCACGACTCCCGTCTGCGGCGAGCGGCTGGACGAGCTGAACCTTCCGCTGCAAGCACACGCCAGCCTGGACTGGATCCGCCCGGCGATGACCGTGACCGTCGATCTCGCCCATGGTGTCTCCACCGGCGCCTCTGCCTACGACCGCGCAGCGACCATGCGGGCGCTGTGCGACCCCGGCCTCGGTGCCGAGGATTTCGTGCGCCCCGGCCATGTACTCCCGCTCCGTGCCCGCGCAGGCGGCGTGCTGCGTCGCACGGGGCACACGGAGGCCTCCATCGACCTCGCGCGCCTCGCGGGCCTCTACCCAGCCGCTGCGATCTGTGAGGTGCTCAAAGAGGACGGCTCGATGGCCCGAGTGCCCGAGCTCGAGGCGATCTCTGGGGCCCACGACATCCCCATCGTGTCGGTCGAGGACCTTGTGGCCCACCGTCGCCGCACGGAGCGGCTAGTGCACCGCGACACGCAAGCGCACTTGCCTACCATCTTCGGCGACTTCGAGCTGTACAGCTACGAGACCGAGGTGGATTCCCAGCCCTATATCGCCCTGGTGAAGGGCAACGTCTCCACTGACTCCCCCGTGCTCGTCCGGATGCACTCCGGCTGCCTGACGGGCGACGTGTTCGGCTCGAAGCGGTGCGATTGCGGGGCCCAGCTCCAGATGGCCATGGAGCGGATCGAGTCGGAGGGCAGCGGCGTGATCGTCTACATTCCCTCCCACGAGGGCCGGGGCATCGGCCTGGGTGCGAAGATCTGCGCGTACCATCTCCAGGACCAGGGCGCCGACACGGTCGAGGCTAACGAGCTGCTGGGCTTCCCCGCGGATCTCCGGGAGTACGGCCTGGGCGCGCAAGTGCTCCTCGACCTCGGTATCAAGCGGATCCGTCTGCTGACCAACAACCCGAAGAAGCTCGTCGCCCTCGACGGGTACGGGCTCGAGGTGACCGAGCAGGTGCCGATCCAGGCGCCGGCGACGGAGGAGAACACGCGCTACCTGAGGACGAAGCGCGATAGGCTCGGGCACGCCCTCGATCTGGAGGACTGATGAGCTGGTTTCACGGCCTTGAGGCCGAGGCCCAGGGCTTCTTCCCACATGCGTGCGCCCATGGGTGGGACCACGTGATGCGCGTGCGCGGACTTGCCATGCACATAGCGCGCGCCGAGAGCGCCGACCTGGAGGTTGTGGATGCGGCCGCCCTCCTCCACGACATTGGCCGCGGAGGCCCGCACGACGCCAGCGAGGGCCATGCGGCGGCCTCCGCCCAGCTGGCGGAGATAACCCTCGATCGGCGGGACTGCCCGCCTGGCGAGCGGGCCGCGATCATCGCCGCCATTCGGGACCACTCCTACGCCGAGGGCTGCACGCCGGCGTCACTCGAAGGGCGTATCCTCCAGGATGCCGACCGCCTCGATGCTTGCGGGGCCGTGGGGATCGCGCGCGCCTTCATGCGCGCCGGCGAGCAGGGGCGCGCCATGGACACGGCCGTCGCCCACTTCCACGACAAGCTCCTCCGTCTCGGGGAGGGGATGCACACTCCGACGGCTCGCCGCATCGCGGAGGAGCGCCACGAGGTGCTCGTCCGCTTCCTCGAAGACCTGACGCGCGAGGCCCGTGAGTCCAGCACGACCTCCCTCTGATCGGGGCGGGAAACCGGGGACCGACCAGTCACTTGCGGGCCCGGAACGGCGTGGATCCGCCACCATGCACGGGCCTTCCAGTATCATGGTGGCAACGCAGATCCGAGATCACGGGCGATCGGCCAAGCCGCTCGCTATGGAGGCAGTCCAGATGAGCAACTCCCCGCGCGACTCGATCCTCACGGGCCCGTTCTCCCCCACCTGGGAGTCGCTCCGCGAATATGAGTGCCCTCAGTGGTTCGGCGATGCGAAGTTCGGGATCTGGGCCCACTGGGGACCGCAGTGTGTCCCGATGTGTGGCGACTGGTACGCTCGCCGCCTCTACCAGCCCACTGACTCCGCCTATCACCACCACTGGCGGACCTACGGGCACCCCTCGGAGTTCGGCTACAAGGACATCGTGAAGCTCTGGAGGGCCGAGCGGTTCGACCCCGAAGGGCTCATGGACCTGTACGTCGCCGCCGGCGCCAAGTACTTTGTGGGCCAGGCAGTGCACCACGACAACTTCGACAACTGGGACTCGAGACACAACCCGTGGAACTCCGTGAGGGTTGGCCCGAAGGCCAACATCACAGCCCTGTGGCAGGAATCCGCCCGCAAGCGCGGACTGCCCTTCGGTCTGTCCGAGCACCTGGGGGCGTGCTTCTCCTGGATGCGCTTCAGCAAGGGCCGCGACGCCGACGGCCCCTACGCCGGTGTGCCCTACGACGGGAACGACCCGGAATTCGAGGACCTGTACCTCCCGAACCAGGGCGAACCGGACCAGTGGTACACGAGCAACCCCTTTTGGCACGAGCGTTGGTTCCTGCGGATCAAGGACGTGATCGACCAGCATGAGCCGGATCTGCTCTACTCCGACGGTGGCGTTCCATTCGGGGAGTGGGGGCTCAGCATCGTGGCGCACCTGTACAACATGAGCGCGAAGCTGCACGGGTCGGTCCAGGCCGTCTACACGCAGAAGGACACCAACCCGGAGGTCCACGGGGTCGGCGTGTTGGACATCGAGCGGGGCCAGCTCTCCGGCATCGCCGAGCGACCGTGGCAGACGGACACCTGTGTCGGCGGCTGGTACTACGACAGCCGGCTCATCTACAAGAGCGCCAGTCACGTCATCGAGATGCTTGTCGACATCATCAGCAAGAATGGCAACCTGCTCCTCAACCTCCCGCAGCGGCCCGATGGCACGCTGGACGAGCAGTGCCTGTGGATCCTGAAGGTGCTTGCCGAGTGGCACGAAGTCAGCGGCGAAGCCGTCCATGGCACGCGGCCGTGGGTCGTCTCCGGCGAGGGGCCGACCTCCCCCGACTCCGGCGCGTTCCGGGAGGACAAGGTGGAGTGGACAAGCCAGGACTTCCGCTTCACCCATGGGGATGGGGTCGTCTACGCCTTCCAGATGAAACACCCGGAGGACGGCCAGGCCGCCATCCGGAGCCTTGGAGCGGAGCGCGGGGCGAATGTGAGGGATGTTCGTTTGCTCGGCTACGGGGGCGGCGTCACGTTCGACCAGCTTCCGGGCGCTCTGACCGTTCGGATGCCCGACCAGCGCGTGGTGCCATGCGTGCCGTGCTTGGCCGTGACGCTGACGTCGTAGACGGATGCGGACGCCAGCGGGAGGGGAGGGGAACATCGGGCGATGCGATCCCGTTGGCCGGTCGTGGTCCTGGTGCTATCGCTGCTCCTGTTCGTGCCCGGAGTGCTGGCGAGATCGAGCGCTCTGTTCCTCTTCGACGACGCCTTCGTGTTCTCTCGCTATGCCGACCATTGGCTGAGTGAAGGACGGTTCTGTTGGAACCCCGGCGATCGGCCCACATACGGAGCGACATCGCCGGCCTACCTCCTTCTTGTGACAGGAATGACCGCGCTGCTGCCCGACCGCCCCGGTCTCGTGCTCTGGACTGCCGGCGCCTGCGGCGGCGTGGCCTTCCTCTGTGTCCTCTATGCACTCCTGAGACGCCAGTCGGACGCCCATCCCGCCCTCGTGGCCCTGGTCATGGCCCCGCTAGGCTTGAGCCCGGGGCTTGTGGGCGTCGCAACGAGCGGGATGGATACAACTCTGGCGATGACGTGCGTAACCGGCTACCTGCTCGCGCTCCATGCGTGCCACCGTTCCTGTCGTGCGAGGAGCGCCATTGCCGTGGGCGCGGCGGGGGGGCTGATGTACCTGGTGCGCCCGGAGCTGCTCCTTCCGACCTTGCTCATGCCCATGGGCCTACTGCTGTTCGGCGGCACGACCGTCGACCGCCGCGGCCTGTGGGTCCTACTCGCGGCCGCCGCAGGTGGCCTGGCGATCGCCATGGGGCTGACGACGCACTTCCTCGGCTCGCCACTGCCGCTGTCCTTCTACGGGAAGACCCTTCCGCTATACGGCGAGGCGTTCAACGCGTGGTATGAGTCACTCGAGAACTACTGGTTCGCCTACATCCCGCGTGCCTACACCTGGCTCTTCGCCATCTTCGCGACATCACTCGGGCTCCGCTTGTACCGAAGGAGCTGGAGCGTCCGCCCGTTCGACCGCGCGCTGTGGCTGGTGATCGTCGTCTTCGCCGCGTACGTGAAGTTCGGCGTAACTCAGGTGATGGGGTACCACGGCCGGTTCCTTCACCCCCTTCTGCCCGCGCTGGCATTCCTGGCACTTCGGGAGGCACTGTTCATCGGCACCTCCCTGTCCGAGCTGCGCCCGCGTGGCGCCACCTGGCGGGACGTCCGGGTCCTGCTGGCGATCGGAGCAGCGGCGTTCCTCGCGGCGCCCATGGCGGGCCAGGTCCGGCAGCTCGTCACGAGTCGGGACCTGGGGATCGTCTGCAGCTTCCGTGTCGACACCGCCTACGACCGAAGGATCTGGTTCGCACTCGATCAAGTGAGCCGACTCCCGGATGAGCTCGTGATGGCCGCGACCGAGGTGGGGTGGCCCGGCGTCATGAACCCGGAGAAGGCGCTGGTGAACATGGCCGGGCTGACCGAGCCTGTGTTCGCGCGACGCCCGTTCTCCGTGGACACACTGATCGACACCTACGCGCCCGACTGGATCTACATGCCGGACCCGGACTATGTCGACATGACACGGAACATGCTGGGGAGCGACCGGTTCGTGGAGCTGTACCGCGTGGAAGACGGCCGCCGCCTCGGGACGCGGCTCGGAGTGGCCGTGAGGCGCAACAGCCGGTACTACTCGGAGATGGTGGACCTGCTCGAACATGCGCGCCGCGGCGCGAGCTGGGCCGGGGTGACTTCAGTCCCGCGGCCCCCCGGTCGCGGATCCTGAGGGGCCGAACGGGGGGCCCAGGACCATGGGGTCCGGCCCTCTTCGCTCTATGGAAGGTCGACTCGGCACGATGGTAGGTGAACGAGGAGCCACCTCGGCATTGCGCGTGGGCAGGGCTGCCCTGCTCTGCTTCGCTGCACTGGCGACGTTCCCTTGCGACCGGCCTGGGCTCGCCGACGAGGCCCCCTCACATGCTTTCCGCGAGGCCCTGTGCGCGGCCGTCCCCGGACCCGGCGTCTCCGTCGAGGAGCTGATCGACTTCGCCCAGACGCATCCCGAGCTTCGCCAGCGCGTCGATGTCGTCCTCGACTGGATGGCGCAGGATGGCGTGCTCGACGCAGGCACAATCACGCCTGAGACGATCCGGGCTGTGGCCGGCACGCCGCTCGCGAACCCAGACGCGGAGAGCCCAGCCCTGTTCGCTCCGTACCTCGATGCCTGCGAAGCCCGGCGGGGCGCCCGGCTCGAGCCTTACCTTGGGGCCCTCTCCCGCATTGTGTTCACGAAGCACCTCGACATGGGCGGGTCGCACTACGCCTACACCGAGGCCCAGTCCGACGCGCAGGCGGAACGTCGCTTCGAGCCCGGTGGAGCGCTATGCCTTCTTGCTCTGGACGGGCTGCACGGGGAGGCAACGGCCTTGCTGGACGCGGGGCAAGGGGTGATCCGCGACCCCGACGTGTCGTGGGATGGGCAGCACGTCCTGTTCTCGTGGAAGCAGTCCCTCGACGGCGACGACTTCCATCTCTATGAGATGGACCTTGAGACGGGACAGGTGCACCCGATCACGGCCGGGCTCGGGTTCGCCGACTACGAGGGGGCGTACTTGCCCGACGGGGACATCGTGCTCAGCTCCACTCGCTGCGTGCAGACCGTCGACTGCTGGTGGACCGAGGTGAGCAACCTCTACACGTGCAACGCCGACGGGCGCTTCCTCCGACGCCTCGGCTACGATCAGGTCCACACCAACTTCCCAACAGTGACACCGGACGGCCGCGTCGTCTACACGCGGTGGGACTACAACGACAGAGGGCAGATCTTCCCTCAAGGGCTGTTCGAGATGAACCCGGACGGTACGGGCCAGACGGCGCTCTACGGGAACAACTCCTGGTTCCCGACCGCGATCCTCCATGCTCGGCAGATCCCAGGCACCCGCATGTACGTGGCGATCTTCACCGGCCACCACTCGTTGCAGCAGGGCTGGCTCGGCATCGTGGACCCGTCCCGCGGCCGGGAGGAGAACACCGGCGCCCAGCTCATCGCCCCCGTCCGCGCCACCGAAGCCGTGCGGGTCGACGCCTACGGCCAGGAGGGCGATGCATTCCAGTATCCGTACCCGCTCGATGGGCACGCATTCCTGGTCGCTATGCGCCCTGAGGGGCGTGAGCACTTCGGCATCTACGTTGTCTTCGACGACGGTCGGCGGGAGTTGCTCGCCAGCGACCCGTCGATCTCGTGCAACCAGCCGCTGCCCCTAATGGCCCGACCTGTGCCGCCCTGTCGTCCCGACTTGCCCGACTACACCGGGGACGCGGCCACCGTCTACCTTCAGGACGTCCATGCTGGCCCCGGTCTTTCGGGCATTGAGGGGGGAGCGATACGCAGCCTGCGCGTGGTAGCACTCGACTTCCGGGCCGCCGGTGTGGGGGAGAACGAGAACCACGGCCCCGCCGGGGGCGCGCTGGCAAGCACGCCCATCTCCATCGAGGGTGCTTGGGATGTGAAACGGGTTCTCGGGGAAGCTCCCGTCTACGAGGATGGCTCGGCGTGCTTCACGGTGCCGGCACGCACGCCCGTGTACTTCCAGGCGCTTGACGCACAAGGGTGCGCGGTGCAGACGATGCGCTCGTGGGTGACGCTCCAGCCCGGCGAGTCGGTCTCGTGCGTCGGCTGCCACGAGGACAAGAACACGTCCCCTCCGGTAACGAGGGTCGCCGACGCCATGCAGCGCGGCCCGCAGGCGCTGACGCCGTGGCGATCGCTATCCGGCGAGGCAGGCCTCACGTTTGACTTCACCCGTGAGGTGCAGCCGATCCTCGATCGTCACTGCACGCGGTGCCACAACCAGCGTCTGGAGCCGTCCGCGCTTGGTGACGGAGCGGTCTACGCGCGCATGGTCCTCGACGGACGAGCGGGTGTGTGGCGCTATACGGAGGAGACGCCCGTTGGGGCTTGGACCGCCCCAGGTTACGACGATTCCCGTTGGCGCGAGGCGAGGGGCGACTTCGGGTTGGACGGTACGCCGGGTGCGCAGATCGCGACACGCTGGGAGACAGAGGGGATCTGGCTCCGACGGACGCTCGACCTGTCGGAGGGTGGCCTGCCGGCAAGGCCCAGGGCACTGGCCATCCACGACGAGGACCTGGACGTCTACGTCAACGGCGCGCTCGCCATCCGCGAGGAGGGGTTCATCGCCGAGCCGGAGCTGCTTCCGCTCCGCGGCGGGGCCACACTGTTCCGCGTCGGGCGCAACTGCATCGCTGTGCACTGCCGCCAGACGTTGGGGGGACAATGCGTGGGCGTGTCTCTCGTGGACCTGGGGTCGGCGGAGGCAAGCCTCCGACCGGACGGAACGGCCCCGGCCTTCAGCCTCCTCGGCGACACGACTTTCGATCCGAAGAGCCTGCGCCACTGGAGCGACAGCTACCTTGCCCTCGCCAACCGGCAGTTCACCAACTGGGTCAACATACAGTCGGCGCCGCCGATGCTCGCGCCGTATGCCGCCGGAGCCGCAGTGAGTCCCATCATCGCCATGCTCGAGCAGGGGCACTATGACGTGGCGCTCTCCGATGACGAGGGGCGGCGCATCGCCACATGGATCGACCTGCTGGTGCCGTTCTGCGGCGACTATCGCGAAGGGCTGACAGGGGACAGCCTGGCGAAGTACGAGCACTACCTGGAGAAGAGGCACGGCTGGGAGCAGGAGGAGGCACGGAACATACAGCAGTTGCTCGCCTGGCGATCGGCCAAGCCGTTCGCCTCGCGAGTTGAGCCGTAGTTGCCGGCCCTGTGGCGCGCGCTACGGCTTGACAGTGTCCGCGGTCGGCATGAGGCGGCAAGGAATGGCCTTCAGCGTGAACCAGGGCTGCATCGGGGGCTTGCCGAGAGCCTGGGCCTTCGTGATGTCGGCCCGGTCCTTGTAGAGGTTGCCCTTCATGCTATCCCACGTCGGCCCGGATGCGAGCAGGAGGTCGCGGGTGCCATCCGTGAACCCCGTGCCGCCGTTGATCCCCCACACCTCGCACAGAGCCGCGCAGAACGGCGCCAGGTCATTCCGAAGGCGGATTGTGACGAGGTTGGCTCCGTCGATAAGGTCGCCCGTGATATCGAACACCTCGCCGCAGTTCCAGCTCACCGGGGACCAGTCCCACCCGAGCTGATGGCCGTTGATGTAGAGCATGTAGCGGTCATCGCCTGTGACAAAGAGCATCACGCGCTCGTACTTGCCCTTCGCGCACTCGAACGAGGCCCACATTGCTCCCTCGTCGCCGGGGCCTGGGGTCGGAACGGGCTGGATCCACTGCCCGGCGAAGGGGTAGTCAGGCGGGATCAGGGTGGGGAGATAGGACTCCGGCGGGAACCGAAACGCCTGGACGGGCCGCGGGGCGGCGCCCAGGGGGCGTGCGTCGGTCGGCTGGAAGATACCGGCACTTGCCCACGCGGAGTCGTCGAACCCCGGGAGAGTCCAGCCCAGCTCCGGCGGGGCGGGACAGAGCGACGCCCGAAACGTCGGCCCTGAGGACAACAGCGCCTCCCCATCGAAAGCGCCGGCTCTCACGTCGAGGGCGAGGTGCATCTGGTCCAGCGCGGAGTAGGCCTCTACCGCCACGACGTTCGGGCCGGGCTTGAGGAGGTCCCCGATCCGGTACACCCGTGCCTTACCGTCGGTGAATGTCTCGATGCCGCCGGCCAGCGTGCCATTCACGTACACATTGAACTGGTCGTCCACCTCGATGACGAGGAGGACCTGGACCGGCACCTCGGCCAGCTCGAACCGCCCGCGAAACGCCGTTGCCGTGATGGGAACGTGCTGCGTCTCACGGAGAGTGATCCGCTGCCCCGCGAACGTGTACTGCCCTTCCTGCGGTACGACCACCTGTGTGAACAGACCCAGCCCGAGTACTGCGATAGCGATTCGCGACACCATAGTCCCCCGCTCTCCGGGCAGTGAAGCCACCAGGCGAACGGCTTGGCCGTTCGCCACCGAGTCAGACACGGCCTGACGACGAATGTCGCGCGTCTTCGGTCTGACGGATCGAACGAGAGCGTACCGCGACCCGTTATGCCGAGGAATGGAACGTGCCGACAGGGAGGGCGGGAATGCCGAGCGGCAACCAGGTCGATGATTCGACGCCCATGGCGAACGGCTTGGCCGATCGCCTGGCGAACGGCTTGGCCGATCGGGGGGTGCCGTGCCTGAGCAAACTGACTGTCGAGTGCATGGGGTCAGTCCAGGTCGTGGCCGTCGAGGGGAAGCACATCACCGTGGGACGCGAGCCATTCGACGTCGAGGGGCAGCCGGCTCAACACATCGACGCTTCGGCCGATGACACCGTGTCGCGGCGTCATGCGGTTATCACGGTCACCCCGGACTGGGCGTGCGTCACCGACCTGGCAAGCACCAATGGCACGCGGGTGAACGGGGTCCCGATCCGCCCTCGGATGGAGATGGCACTCGCGGACGGCGACGAGATCCTCGTCGGCGGGCACACGCACATCACCTGTCGCGCCGCAGCGCCGGCCGCCGAACGAGCGACCCCGGGCCCTCCGGCATCGCCGGATCCGTAGTCTCGGCCCGCCGGACCAGGCCGCTGCGGTCTCGTCCCGAGCTCAAGGCGCACGGCTTGGCCGATCGCCTGGCGAACGGCGTGGCCGATTGCCAAGGGAGGTAGTACGTTTGGCTGCGACGCTGTACCGGCCGACGGGGGCCCGTGGCACGGGCGTTCGTCAGTCGCGGCACTCCGAGGATGCGGTGGACCCGCGCAACCGGCTGAACGAGCTGACAAACCGGGAATGGCTGCTCGCCACGAAGAGCGTGTGGCAGAGCATCGCCCCGCCGCGCGACCCACTGAAGGCACAGCATCCGGCCACGTTCTCCGAGGCCGATGTTGGTCGCATGATCGTCTTCTTCACCAAGTCCGGCGGTCGCGTGCTCGACCCCTTCCTCGGCTCAGGCTCCACGCTTGTCGCGTGCGCGCACAGTGGGCGCAGCGGGCTGGGCATTGAGCTGGTCGACGCGTGGGCCGAGGTCGCTCGGAAGCGGGTGCGCCGCGCTGTGGACGAGACCTGCCAGACGTGCCGTAGCGCGGTGAGGCCGGACTTACGCGTCATCCACGGCGACGCACGCGAGGTTGTGGCATCGCTGGACCCGGCCTCATTCGACTTCGTCTGTACCAGCCCGCCCTACTGGAACATCCTCCGGAAGGAGAACGGCGAGAAGCAGCGCGCGGAGCGGTCGAGCAAGGGGCTGGCGACGCACTACTCTGAAGACCCGGCGGACCTCGGGAACCTGCCGAGCTATGAGCAGTTCCTGTCCAGCCTGGGCGACGTGTTCGGCGCCTGCCTCACGGTCCTGAAACCAGGCGCGTACATGTGCATCGTCGTATCGGACTTCCGGCACGGTCCGGTCTTCTACGACTACCATGCCGACGTCACGCGCGTAGTGCGCGACGCGGGCTACATCCTCGAGGGGATCACGATCCTCGCCCAGGACAACAAGAACCTCTACGCGTACGGCCGCCCGTACCGGTATGTTCCAAACGTGCACCATCAGTACATGCTGCTGTTCTCGCGGCCACGGGGGTAGGGCACCATGCGGATCGGGCGCGGCCCGCTCTCCGCGCCGATCGGCGCGGTGCTGTTCGACCTCGACTGCACACTCTATCCGCCCGAGTGCGGGCTGTTGGCCGAGATCGACCGCAACATCACGCAGTTCATCGAGCACCACCTCTCGCTGCCGCATGACGAGGCCGATGCGCTCCGCCGCGCGTACTTCGACGAGTTCGGGACCACTATCCGCGGGCTGCACGGATACCATGGATCCAGCGTGGTGGACTACTACGCTGCCGTCTACGACCTCGATCCGTTCCAGTATGTGAGCGCTGACCCGCGGCTTGCCGATCTACTCGGTCGCCTTCAAGCCACGCGCGCCATCTTCACGAACGGGACAGCGCCGTACGCGCAGCGTGTCCTCGAGGCCCTCGGCGTGGCGGACCTGTTCGTGGGGATCTTCGACATCGTCTTCGCCGGCTACGACGGAAAGCCGAACGAGAGCTTCTACCGCGCCGTAGCCGAGGAGTTGCGGCTGCCGTTGGACCAGTGCCTTGTCGTGGACGACCTACGGCGCAATGTCGCCGCAGGTTGCCGGCTGGGCATGCCGGGCATCTGGGTGGATTGGTACCAGACCGCCCCATGCCCCTGCAACGATGTGGACCTCGTGCTGCGCTCAGTCTACGAGCTCCCCGAGGCCGTGCCGTGGCTGTTCTCATAGGAGCGGCTTCAGTCGCGATGGCAGGGGCGTCGGCGCGCGGTCTCGCGACTGAAGTCGCTCCTACGGGGTAACGCGCTCGCGCGAAACCCAGAACACGGAGCGGACGGGTGGGAGCACCAGCCGGGCACGCGTCGCAGCGCCATCGTGGTCGGTCGCCAACGGGCCGATGCGCCCCGTGTGCGGATCCCAGGCATCGAGCGTCAGCCTCCCACGGACGCTGACCGTCGTCGCGACCTCGGTGTCCGACGAGTTCGCGAAGAAGAAGACGTGGCGTCCGTCCACCACCTTGTGGAGGTACGAGAGGTTGCCACCGGGCAACGGGGCGGGGTGGTCGAGCCGCACGTCGGGCACAGGAAGCGCGTCGTCGAGTACGGCCTGCAGCGCGCTGACCGTTGGGGACGGGACGAGGTAGGCCCGCCCGCCGCGCCCGTTGGTCGCACACGCGAACGCGCGCGACGCGTCCCCCGCGGAGTCACCTTCAGTCGGCGCGATGCCGCTAGCGGTACCGGCCGCAGCACCGAACACCGCGGCCATCGCCTCTCGCACCTCGGCGTCGCGCCCGGGCTCCGCGGACGCGTCGGGCAGCCGCGTCGTCGCTATGACCGCCCCGCCCCGGTCGTAGAACTCACGGATGGTGGCGGCGCTGGTCGCGTTGATGACGCTCATGTTCGGCAGGATGAGGATGCGGTAAGTCTCCGGGTTACGGTCATTCGACAGGTGGAGGCTGCCGGGCCGGACGTGGCACCTCCTGTCGAGGACCTCCGGATGCAGGTAGGTGAAGTCCCGGCGCACCTGCAGGCTGAGCATCTCGCCCACGTCCATGTAGCTCGGGCCCGGCAGCATGAGCCACCCATCCCGTTCGTTGCCCGCACCG
>Ga0315288_10005436_pt1 | contig 16198 bp, 18 predicted proteins | sample YL17G11_20_MG_FD_203454 | JGI IMG/M metagenome (GOLD analysis project Ga0315288, IMG submission 203454) | Sediment microbial communities from Yellowstone Lake, YNP, Wyoming, USA - YL17G11_20 | ecosystem: Environmental > Aquatic > Freshwater > Lake > Sediment | place: USA: Wyoming | collected...
GACGCCGCCTTCTCCGAGGAACCTCATCGCTGACGCGTGGGCTGAGGCGGTGTCGTTGTAGCTCGAGACGAAGAGTCATCAGCGTTGGCGGTTCGTCCAGCTCGGCACGTGGCGGCCTGCCTCGAGGACGTATTTTAGCTTCTTCTTGGGGATCGGCTTAGGCTTGCACTTCCTTATGCTTCTTACCCTGAGGATGCCCCCGTGAGGGTCACCTAGCTCACTCTGAGGAGCTCCTGCAGGATGCTGAGCTGGGTCGGGTTCGCCCTCACGATGTCGCTTGTGGAGAGGACGCCGACGACCTTGTCCCCCTCGACCACGGCGAGCTTCTTGATGTGCCTCTGGGCCATGAGTTTCGCGGCCTCCTCGAGGGGGGCCGAGGCGTCGATGGTTATGAGTGGGCTGCTCATGATGTCCTTGGCGCGTACGACGCCAGCGTCGAGGCGAGGCTCGACGATGCGGACGAGGACGTTCTTGCTGGTGATGATTCCGACGGGCCGGTTGTTGCTGGTCACTATGACGCTGCCCACGTCGAACTTGTTCATCTTGACGACCGCGTCGTGGACGGAGTCGTCTGTCCGGACGGTCTTAACGTTCTTCGCCATTATGTCTCTTACCAGGATTATTCCGCTCATAGAATCAACTCACAAGGATCAGGTTGAAGTTCGGCGTCGGGGGATTTGAATTTTTATTTCATACTCCCGGCTTAAGGGCGCAATGGTCGCCGCCAAGAGGCTCTACGCCGAGAAGATCCGCGTCAGGGATGCGATGTCTCAGTCTGCGGTTATCGTTAGGCAGAACAAACCACGGAAGAGCGTGTCGCAGATGATGCTACCAAGGAGTACAAAGAAGCTGCCCGTCCCCGAGGGAAGAACAGCGGGGACGGTCGTAGGCCTCCTGTCGAAGCCTGAGCTGGTCGAGAGGGTGAAGGAGGAGTGGAGGCGCCAGATGGAGGGAAGGGTCTACAGGTCGCCGCTGCCTCCAGACCTGAAGCCGCCCCTCGACCAGCTCAAGAAGGGTGGTCACTAACCCCTTTTCTCCATAAAGCCTAGAACGTATTCTCCGTCTATAAACTTTTTAGACAACAAAGACTCGACGTTCCATGCGTGGGCGCTAGTCGATCTCCCAAAGTATAATTGTGCATTTTTTATCCTCGAAAATTGGGAAATCCATTATCTTTGTCGATTGCACTTTCGGAAAAGTCCCCGCCGTCTGGCTAAACCATTTCTCCCAACTCTCTCTGGAATAAGGATAGGCGAACATTAAGAGCCACTTCTGACCCTGCTGACATTCGACCAACCTATGATAATCAGCAGTTATTCCCCTCAAGTTCGAGTTAGGGCTGTGCAGTAGGGCTTTCAATTCTATGAAGTGCAATCCATCAGAAAGGTCGAGTCGAAAATCAACGTATTTTTTAGGAAGATACTCTTTCTCACGTTCAAATTTGATACCCATTTTGTCGAGAAGCCACGTCATCTCAACATCGAACCACCATTCACCTAGGAAGTTGTACTTTACAAAATTAGAAATGTAATCTGATTTATCACGGAAATGTTCACACACCTTGTCGAAAATCTCTGTCATATTGCTCATTCAGTTCTCACATCCTCCATCATCAGGGAAAAATTACAATTTTCGTGATGGTGTCATCGTATGATGGTGTTTGGTACCCATTACGCTCCCAATATTTCTGACCTATGGCTACGAGCATTACCCGATCTGACTGAGGTTCGACATACACAAAACCCCGATCTGTCGTGTTGAAGGCGTTTATCATGTGGGCACTAGAACTTGATGAAGGATAGTTAAAATAGAGTTCAACGGAGAAACACCTATACCCCAACTTGTATGCGTTCTTGCTCAGAGTCGCCGCGAAGTCAGCACATATGAAGGTAGGATCATAGTATACGAGGCGATTGGTCACATCATTCGATAAAAATGTAGTCATTTCTTGGTATGTTAGGTCTATCCATTTAGTTCCGGTGGTCATTCCTTTTGAGTACCCTATCGAGTATCCATTAGTATACCCTGTGGAGTTTCCTTTAGTGTATCCCTGTGAATATCCTTGCTCAGTTCCGACCTTCAGACCTGAGGTGTATCCTATGGTGTTTCCTGCAGAGTACCCATTTTTGTATCCAGTGCTCGTACCGAGTAAGTAGCCAACACCATAGCCTGTTGCGTTGCCCTCCTTGTATCCAACATCATGACCTCTGAGATAGCCTGACTCGTCTCCTTCAGTGTATCCTCTGGTGTATCCTGACTCATCTCCTTTAACGTATCCGACTTGGTATCCTTGGTTGTTTCCAAGGTAATAGCCCGTCATGGAACCAACGATGATGAGACAAACCAAGACGACTTGGATCAACTTCCCTTTTTCCACAACTTTACCGTTCATCCATTTTTCACCTTCTTCAAATTCGCCTCCTCGGGGTTCTAATTCTCGTCACTTTTAGTAGTGGTTTAGCCTCAGGAAAAGGTTTATGGATTTGCACCCAAGGATACAGCACGTGATTCGGCAAGGGATATGACCACGGTTCGGGCACAGCAGGGTGGGGCTGACCAATCTTCCAATAGGGTTTGACCCGCACTTCGGGCAGTGGTTTCTTGGCGGTTTTTTGACCTTTTGGCTTCACCTTCGATGGAATAGATGGAGCTTCTTTATCATAGAAAAGCTCCTCATAGCATTTCGCGTGGTAATGCATAGTATGGTTGCTGTTGGAATGCACCGCGTCCCCCACCACGAAGGGAAGGTTACACCTCTCGCAGTTCTCGGGCATCCCCCATTTTTTGAGCATTCCTAGAAAAATCTTCATCCTATGATCGTTCTTCAGGGAACAGTTCCTGATGGCTCTCGGCTGGGCCTCCATTCTGCTATCCGTGATGGCTCAGTAAAACCGCGGGCCATCTCACGATCGGCACATTGGTGAGTAAATTCGGTAGAAAGAACGTCACCGTCGCATCTATTCTATCCATGGCTCTTTTTACCCTGTTTTACTTCCTCTCCGAGGTTCTGTGGCTCTCGGTGGTGTTGGTATGCGTCAGTTGTGTCTTGGCTGGTTACATGCACTCTTCTGTTGACAGCCTCAACTTGGAGCAGATACCCGAGTTTCGCAGCTCTATGATGTCTCTCAGCTACGCGGCTTACACGCTGGGTGGGGTCATCGGCGCTGGTTTAGGTGGGTTTACGTTGATAGTGGTCGGTTATCGTGGGCTCGGAGTCGTTCTAGGTTTTCTCGGGATAGTTTCTGGAGTTGTTTTTTATGCATTGTGGATTTAGTCGATAATTTTAGATAAATGAACTCCCATTATAGGAACCGATGAACTGGAAAGCGACCGACGAGAGGCTTATAAGGCGAGGAGAACTCATCCTAGACCCCTCCCTCCTGAAGAACCACGAAAAAGAACTAGAAACCATGAACAAGGGCAGACGAGGCCGCCCCTACCTCCTAGCCAACACCTACGTCGAGCTCCTTTCAATCGTCAGATACCTCTACGGCATGCCCTACAGACAGCTCGAAGGCTTCACCAGAGCCCTCCACAGGTTAGTCCCAGCCCTACCCCCAGGCGACTACTCCGGCCTCCGGAAAAGGATCCTAAAGCTGAACGTCGACCCCTACCGGAGCCTCAAGGACACCACCGAGCCCGTCACCATCGCCGTCGACTCCACCGGCATAAGCGTACACAAGGCCGGCGGCTGGATCGAACGGAAGCACGGCAAGAAAAAGCGGTACGTGAAGCTCCACTTCGCCGTCAACGTCGAGTCGAAGGAGGTCGTGGCGATGGAGGTCTCCACCGACGATACTCACGACGTGAAGGCGCTGCCCAGCCTGGTGGAGGAGGCGGAGAGGAACGTCCGGGTGGCTAGGCTGATTGGGGACGGCGCCTACGACTCGTCGGCGGTGTACGAGCTTCTTGAGGGCTTGGGGGTGGAGGCGGCGGTTAAGCCGAAGAGGAACGGGAGGCCTGACAGGGGGCATAGGGGTAGGCGTCGGGCTGTGGAGCTGGTTAGGTGCCTCGGTTATGATGGGTGGGCTGAGCTTGTGGGGTATGGCCGACGGTGGGCGGTGGAGACGGCTTACTCGTCGTTTAAGCGGTTGTTCGGTGAGCACAGCCTCGCTAGGAGCCTTGAGAACATCGTGAGAGAGCTTGCTGGGAAGGTTTCGTTGTACAATATGTTGGTGAACATGTGAGGGGTTGTCTATGGGTGAGGGTGGGTGAATAGACGACTCTAACGGCTGTAGATTAAATCCACAGAGCAGTTTTTTATACATTTGCCAGAGAGCCAGAGATAAAAGAACTCAATGCTCGATGAGACTTTACATAACCATTCTGTCTCCATAATCTTATCCTCGGTTCAGTCTGATACATGTTCAGGTGTAGGTGAATGGTTGATTTTGTAATCTATTCTCTATTGGCGTTGCCATAACTTTCCTTCAAAAAGATGAAGAGTATGATCAAGGTGAAGACGCCTAGCCCGAGGCTTATGATAGTAGGTACGAAGAAACTTCCAGTTATGTCAACTAGACTGCCATAGATTGGGGTTGCGAGGCTTGAAAGAATCATGGTTAAGCCATTCATCGTCCCAAACCCTATGCTGGCTTTCCGAGGCGGGACTACCTCACTGACCATGCTAGGAAAGAGTACCCAGATGCTGCCGCACATGCTCATGACCCCCCAGATACCCGCATAAGTAGCGATGGGGTACCCTGCCGGGATTACTATGAGGCCGGCGAGTAGAAGAGTGTAGACCCCTAGGAAGAAGATGATTGGCAGTCTACGTTTTCTAATCCTGTCACTTAATATTCCCATTGCGAGGCACCCGATGAAACCTGCGATGGTCCCTAGACTTGTGACCATTCCTGATTCAATGTAAGTGAGTTTCTTTGTTTCGATTAGGAACTGGTTTGCCCATGAGAATAATGTAAAGTTGAGGCCAAACATGATGTAGCCGAAGATTAGGGGGTACAACCGTTTGTCCATAAGTGTCTCTTTAATGGAGCTTAGGATGTTTTGTCGTGTTTTTAGAGTTTGAATTGTTGTCTCGGGGAAGTCCTTCAGGACTAGGAGATTCATCACCCAGTTTATCACGAGAACACCCAGCATAACAAAGTACAGAGTCCTCCAGCTTCCCCACATTACTGTGGCTAGGGGAAACCCCATGTAGCTCGCAAAAGCTCCGATCCCGGTGCTCGCGCTGAGAACACCAACCGCCGTTGCCTTCCTCTCGGGCGGAAACCAGCGGCCGATTATTGTAATGGCGTTGATATAGAAAACGCTGGTGCCTATTCCCATAATGAATTGGGCGGCGAAGAGTAGTTCATATCGGTAACTGAGCCAGAACAGTACACCTCCTATAATGGTGAGAGCGGTAAACCAGACGATGGATTTCCGGGGACCGAGAACATCTGTGAGCACCCCGGCGGGAAACTGCATGATTCCATATATTAGGAAGTAGCCCGTGATGAGAAAACCCATGGCTCCACGGCTGATTCCCAGCTCCTGGATAAGCACAGGAGTTAGAGCCGAGGCGGCGCTCCGGAGGAAGTTCTCGACGAAGTATGTGATGCAAATCGTGGCAAGTATGGTTATGGCCAGATGTCTCTGCTTCTCCAATCAGGTCACTTTTGTGTTTAAGATTAGCCTCTTACTGTTTCCAGACGCCGTTAACGATGTTCTGAGGCTTTTCGCCACTCAACGCCCGGAAGATGTTGGCGGTGAACCCTTTCACGCATCTATCGGTGGACTCCGGAGACATCGAGGAAGTATGCGGGGTAACAAGTAAATTCTTTACACCCTCGAAGGTGCTCCTGAGTTTAGGAATATCCCCGTCACCGTAGCGAGGGACGTCGAATGCAGCTCCAGCGAGCCTGCCCTCCCTCAAAGCCTCGGCTACAGCAGCTTCATCAACAATGGGACCCCTGGTCGTGTTGACGAGGAAGGCTCCCCTCTTCATCTTGGCGATCTGCTCCTTCCCGATCAAACCATTCGTCTCGCCTGTGAGTGGAACATGAACAGTCAAAAAATCAGACTCTTTAAGGAGCCGGTCAAAGGATGCGTACTCTACCCCGAGCTCCCTCTCCTGAGCTTCACTCAACCTGTTACGCTTATTGTAGAGAATCCTGACGCCGAACGGTCTAACTCTCTTCGCAACCTCCAGCCCGATGCTGCCCAAACCCAGGATGCCGACGGTCTTTCCGGGCATCTCACCAACCTTCTTATCAATCTCCATCTGCACCCAATTGCCCTTAGCGAGCTCGGAGTGACTATAGGCAGCATACTTCATCAACACGAGCATGCTCATGACAGAATGTTCAGCAACCGGTATCGAGGGCCAGCCGGGGTTGTTCGCCACCGGTATTCCGAGCTCTGTCGCGGCTTTAAGGTCAATCGAATCAAAGCCTGCGGATGCAAACTGAACTAGCTTCACATCCTTCGCCGCCTCCAGAATGTCGCGGGAGAGGAAGGTGCCAGGGGCCGTCAGAATTGCATCTGCCCCATTCAACGCTTCACATATCTCTTCAAGGGGGCATGTCTCGGGCAATACTTCCACAGCAAGGTTAGGAAAAGACTTATTCCTGAACCACTCCCGATGAACCTCAACGGGCCATGATGGGATGAATGAAACAACCTTATTCATACGCTAACACACCTATTAATTAGCGCGTCTGGATGTAGAGTGTTTTTTTTAACGCTCAAAGTGGTCTGAGATATTCTCGCGCGCGCACTTAAGCATTGCCCAGCAGGGACTAGACTGCTGCCACACCACAGACCCAAGAAGACCGCCGAGGAACCCCATCGGCATATTGTAAGCCTTCATAATCATGCGGGTGAAGAGCATTCGCAGCCTAGGAGAGCTCACGAGGATCCTCGACGTCGACCGGCGCATCAGAAGATTCAGCCTCATACGGGACTGCGAGAAAGGCTACACGAGATCCGTACTCAGCCGCTTCACCGTAGAGTCAGGACCGAGAGGCTCCGCGCGCGTCGGTCTCGGCAACAAGAAAACCCCATCCTAAAAACCGGTTTCAAGTAGATACGAAATCTTATCAGCGCTGTTTCTGAAATTAGATTCCATGGGGAACTATTCTATAGTTATACAGGATTCTATACTCCTCGACTCTCTGAAGGGGAAAAAGTCCACGCTCATCGTCGGCTGCGCCGGCTGCGCCAACGTAAGCACCGCGTACGAGAAGAACCTGCCTGTCTTCAAGGTCGAAGTTGAGGAAAAGACCGGGAACAGAACCATGACGCCGTACGCGATAAGGAGTGAAGCTGAACGCCTGAAGAGGCTGTTAGAAGCCAACAAGATCAAGGCCGAAGTAGTGGTAAATGGAGGGTGGTGTGGCGTGTGGACCGAGGATAAAGAACTCTCCAGGCTCATGGGGCTTCCTCCTGACTTCAAGGACCGCTCCATCGACTCCGTCCTCGTGCTTACCTGCGTTGAGGGCGTGAAGGGCGTGAATAGGAGAATCGGAGACGATGTCAAGGTTATTCCAGGGATGCTCACCGTGGGAGAGCACCAATCTGTTCTAGCCTTCGATGAGAAGAACGAGCTCGTATTGTTAGACAGAGGTAAATCAACCTTTATCAAAGATAATAAAAAAGCCTGATTATTGTCGTAGTTGCCTACTAAGCATCTCCTAAACGCGTATCTCCGCATAATCTTATCCTCAGCTCCACCTTACTCTTACTCGTGAACTTGTATGGTTGACTTGGTTGAGATTCAGACTGCCTACTACATGGTGGCAGCTACAGGAGTACTCATCGCCGCGGCGTACTACATCATAAACACAAGAGCCACACTCCAAACAAGACAAGCCCAGCTCTTCATGCAGGTATACAACAAGTGGCAGGACAAGGAGTTCAACGAATCAAAACAACTCGTGTTACACGAATACCAGTGCAAAGGCTACGAGGACTACGAGAACATAATGAAGGATAAAGAGAAGGTATCCAACCTCAGGGTCATCGGAACATTCCTCGAGGGACTCGGGGTTCTAGTAAAGCGTAGGTTGGTGGACGTGAGGCTTGTTGATGATATGGTGAGTGGGGACGTGATTGATTTTTGGGAGAAGTATGGTGAGGCAGTTAAGGAGTTTAGGAAGCGTAGGGGTTACCCGCAGGCTTTGGAGTGGGCTGAGTATCTGTATGGGGAGATAAGGTCCGTTGCTGTCAGTCAGCACCCTGAACTCAAGGCTAAGGGTACTTCTCCATAATCTTATCCTCAGCTCCAACCGATTCTCTGTGCCAAGCCTTCCAAAATAACACAGGTGTGGAAGTCGATTCACTTTTTTAATAGAGTCACAAGGAAATTGAAAGAAGGAGCTTAAAGCCCCATTTGCCTATTCTGAGGCTGCGTTGGATTCGCTGATCTGCATCGAAGCCGTGGGGTAGAGGGCGACCTTCGCCTTCGAGCCGTGCACGTCCTCCAATAGTTTCAGCGCCTCCGCCCACGTCTTAACCCACCTCGACCCTTCGCCGTAGTACGGCTCGTCCGCCTTCAGGAGATGGGGCGAGACACAGATGATCCGATCCATCTTCCAGGGCTTCTTGACGTAGATGTCAGGCTTCCAGCCCCTGCCGCCATAGTCTGTGCCGAAGCGGCCGTTGTAGAAGTGGAATCGGCAGCCCTCCGAGGTGTAGATTAGGTAGACCATGTCGCCTCCCTCCCTGACGGACTCGAGGACTATGTGGTAGGACTTGTAGCCCTCGTTCGCCATCGGGTACGTGTTCCCGATGCTGATGTCGGCCTCAGGGATCACCTTGGTGGCGTAGTGGACCCGTGCCCTCTTTACGCCCTCTCTGTGTGCCTCGATCATGTCGCCGGCGACGAGGTCGCAGACGTCGGAGTCGGCGTTGAGGAGGGAGTGGACGACGAAGTCGAGGCCGGCCATCCGCGCCGCCTCCTCAGAGTCGAGGCGCCTCTCGTTCCCCGCGACCTTCCCAGGGTCGGTGCCCTTCTTTATGCTATGGTTCGGGCTTATCGTGTCGACGGCGGCGACGCCCGGGAGGATCATCTTGCTCCCACCCCCGAAGCCGTAGCCGAAGTGGGGCATTATGCTGCTGACGACGACCTTCAGATCGCAGCCCATCACCTCTTTATTGATCAAAACGGGCGTGCCCCTGCTGGTCTTGCCGAGGTCGACGAAGCCCTCGTAGGGGTTGTGGTTGAAGACGAGGAACCGCTCGCAGACCTCCTCGCCGAGCTTCTTCTGGAAGTCGAAGAGCATCCTTCCGGTGTGGGCGCCCGAAGCCATCATGAAGACGATGCGGTCGTCGGTCAGGCCGCTGCGGTGTAGCTCATCTAGGACGGCTGGCAGCATCTGTGTGATCTTCGTCGGCCGCGTCATGTCGTCGAATATGATGACGCACTTCCGCTTCCCCTTGGCAAGTTCACCCAGCGTTGGCGTACCGATAGGGTGTTGGAGTTTCTCCTTGATCTCCCTAGGGCCTAGGGCGCGGGCGTTGTGCCCCTTCATCCTCTGCTCGTGGACCTCCCAGGAGTCGGGGAAGGTCAACGTCTCGGGCCGCCAGCCGTACCACTCCCAGGCAGGCACCTTCAGGGACTTCATGGCTATAAGGTATGACTACCCAAGTTATTAAGATACATAAGCACCTTGAAAGACTGCAGCCGCCTTGTCCGAGTGAAACCGATACATTTTCATATCGGTTTTGGTATGATTTAGGTGAAACCGATACTATTTTGTATCGGTTTGGTGATAATCAATGCGTCTGATATCGAGGAAGACCTACGAAAGGCTCCTGGAGAAGAAGAGACGGCTGGACCAGTACAGGCCGCTCCCCCCGGCCTTGATCCAGCAGCTCAGGGCGCGGTTGCTGGTCGAGTACACCTATTCGAGCAACGCCCTTGAGGGGAGCACACTCAGCCTGGGCGAGACGAGGATGGTGCTGGAGGAGGGGGTGGCGATAGGGGGTAAGCCTCTCAGGGACCACCTCGAGGCCCGGAACCATCCAGGCGCAATAGCATTCATCGAGGGACTGGCTAGGCCCAGCACAGAGGTCACCGAGGAGCACGTACTCAAGCTACACAGGCTCATCCTCGACGGAGTCGACCCTTCGGCGGGAAAATACAGGGAATGGGGGGTTCACATCGCGGGCGCCACATTCAACCCGCCGCCGAGCAGGGAGGTCCCGACTAGAGTGAGGGGGCTCCTCGCATGGCTCAGAGACAACCCGGAGGAACTCGCGCCCGTAGAGCTCGCTGCCACCTTCATGCACAAGTTCACCCAGATACACCCCTTCGCAGACGGCAATGGCCGGACGGCCCGTCTATTGATGAACCTCGTCCTACTCAGGGCCGGCTACCCGTTCCTGACCAACATCGCCTACGTGGATAGGGCGAGGTACCTCAAGGGCCTCTCGGAGGCAGACGAGGGAGACCCGAAGCCCCTGGCCAACCTCGTCGCACTGAGCGTCGAGCAAGCTCTCGACTGTTACCTCCGCGCCATCGAGGAGCCTGAGGTCCTGACCCTCGCCGAGGCGAGCAGGCGGACGGGGATTAGCCAAGAATATTTGGGGCTCCTCGCCAGGACCGGCAGACTAGGCGCCTTCAGGCGCGGCGGCAGGTGGGCGGTCACCGCAGACGACCTGGAAAAGTACGTGGAGTCGGTGAAAAGAGCGGGAACAGGGGGTAAAAAAACAGGCACCTGACCCCTTCACGCCCCACCTGACAACGATCCGTAAACAAAATCCATAAAGAAGGCGGCTGAGTGTCTTCATCTATGCCCCACGAGACGCTGCAGGACGGCTTGGTGATCCTCGACTTCGGCGGCCAGTACTGCCACCTCATCGCGAGGAGAGTGAGGGAGATGAGCGTCTACTCGGAGATTCTTCCCAGCGACGCTTCCGTCGACGAGGTCAGGGCCCTGGGCGGCGTCATGAACGTGAAGGGGATAATCCTGAGCGGGAGCCCGAGCAGCGTCAACGCCGAGAGCCCGCTAAGGCTAGACGAGCACATTCTCGACCTGGGCGTCCCCGTCCTCGGCCTCTGCTACGGCCACCAGCTCCTCGCAGACCTAAACGGCGGCGAGGTCAGGAGGGGAGAGGTCAGGGAGTACGGTCCCAGGGAGGCGACCATTGATGCGCCTGAGGGCGTCCTCGAGGGGATGAGGCAGAGGGAGCGGGTCTGGATGAGCCACGGCGACACCGTCTACAGCCTCCCGACCTGCTTTAAGGTCCTCGCCCACACCGACTCTGCGCCCGTCGCCGCCTTCCGCCACAGGGAGAAGCCCCTCTACGGCCTCCAGTGGCACCCGGAGGTAGTCCACACCGAGCACGGAGGCGAGATGCTCCGCAACTTCGTCTTCAAGATCTGCGGATGCAAACCTAACTGGAGGCCGACCGACGCGGTGGAGCAGGCGGTCGAGGGGATCAGGCGGCAGGTCGGCGACGGGAAGGCGGTGATAGCCCTCAGCGGCGGCGTGGACTCCAGCGTCGCCGGCGTCCTCGCCGGGAGGGCGCTGGGCGACAGGACCGCCGCGGTCCATGTCGACCACGGGTTCATGAGGATGGACGAGTCCCGGCAGGTCGAGGAGGCGCTGAGGGGGCTCGGCGTTAACGTCGTCGTCGTCGAGGCGGGGGAGCGCTTCCTGAAGAAGCTGAAGGGGGTCAGGGACCCCGAGGAGAAGAGGAGGATCATAGGCGAGGAGTTCATCCGCGTCTTCGAGGAGGAGGCACGGAGGTTCGGAGCCGGATACCTCGTCCAGGGGACCATCTACCCCGACCGCATCGAATCCGGGATAACCCGCCACGCCGACACGATAAAGACCCACCACAACGTCGGAGGCCTCCCCCTCCACATGGAGTTCAAGGGCGTCGTGGAGCCGCTGAAGGATCTCTACAAGGACGAGGTCCGCGCCCTCGGCGCCCGCCTCGGCCTCCCCGAGGAGCTCGTCAAGAGGCAGCCGTTCCCAGGACCAGGTCTCGCTGTTCGCATAATGGGCGAGGTGACCCAGGAGAAGCTCGACGCACTCAGGAGGGCGGACGCCATCGTCTGCGAGGAAGTGGAGCGCTCAGAACTCGCCGGGAAGCCCTGGCAGTACTTCGCCGTCCTCACGGATACCTTGAGCACAGGCGTCAAGGGCGACGAGCGCGCCTACGGCTGGACGGTAGCCGTCCGCATCGTCGAGAGCGTGGACGCCATGACGGCGAACTTCACCCGGGTTCCTTGGGATGTCCTAGAACGGATCAGCGGCAGAATAACAAACGCCATCCCCGGCGTGACCCGCGTCGTCTACGATATCTCTAACAAGCCGCCCGCGACCATAGAGTGGGAGTGATATGGCGGGATACAGCTACCCTGAGGGCGGGCCGCCAGCTGACCTCCTCGTGGAGGGGAGGGGAAAGACCATGGGGGAGGCGTTCGCCAACGTCGCCCTAGCCATGTACAACGCCATCACCCCGCTGGTGGGCATCCACGAGCGGGAGACCTTCAACGTCGAGGCGGAGGGCACCGACCTCGAGAGCCTCCTGTTCAACTTCCTCGCGGAGCTCCTCTACAGGGTTGATGTTGATGGGCTGATAGCGAAGAGGATCAAAATCGAGATCATCCCCACCGACTTCAAGCTCAGTGCCAGATGTGTCGGCGAAAGGTTCAGCGCGACGACGCATGAGGCGGGGGCCTCGGTGAAGGCCGTCACCTACCACATGATGAGGATAGAGGAAGAGAATGGGGTGTGGACCGTCAGGACGGTCTTCGACACCTAGAGGAGCTTAGCCGCATCGAAGCTCAGCCGAGTATCACCCTCAGGTCCTCGTCGGGCGTCGTGATCGGCATTATGTTGAAGTTCTTGACGAGGTAATCGAGCACGTTCGGCGTGATGAACGCGGGCAGACTCGGCCCTATTCGTATGTTCTTTATGCCGAGGCTCAGCAGCGTCAGCAGGATGGCGACTGCCTTCTGCTCGTACCAGCTCAGGATGAGGCTCAGGGGCAGCTCGTTTACGCCTACGTTAAACGCCTTCGACAGGGCGAGGGCTATCTGGATCGCGGAGTAGGCGTCGTTGCACTGCCCCACGTCCATTAGCCTTGGTATTCCCTCTATGTCTCCGAGCTGCTTGGTGAAGAACTTGAACTTGCCGCAGGCGAGGGTGAGCACCACGCAGTCCTTCGGCACCTTCTCCACGAACTCTGCGTAGTAGCTACGGGACGCCTTGGAGCCGTCGCAGCCGCCGACCAGGAAGAAGTGCCTTATCTGCCCCCTCTTGACGAGGTCGACGACCTTGCCGGCGACGCCCATGACGGCGGCGTGGCCGAAGCCGACGGTGACGTAGCCGGCGTCGAGGTCTTCCCCGAAGCCGGGCATATCCAGCGCCTTCTCTATCACCGGCGTGAAGTCCTTCTCCCCGCCGATGTGAGCGACGCCCGGCCACCCGACCATGCCGGTGGTGAAGACGTTCTCCTTATACGACTCCTGAGGCTGCTGAATGCAGTTAGTCGTCATGAGTATCGCCCCGGGGAACTCTGCGAACTCCTTCTTCTGGTTCTGCCAGGCGGTGCCGTAGTGACCGTGGAAGTGCTTGAACCTCTTCAGCTTGGGGTAACTGTGGGTGGGCAGCATCTCGCCGTGGGTGTAGACGTAGACGCCCTTCCCCTCGCTCTGTTTGAGAACCTCCTCGAGGTCGTGGAGGTCGTGGCCCGAGACCAGGATGGCCTTCCCCTTCCTGTGTCCCAGCGGGACCTTCGTGGGGACGGGGTCGCCGTTGGCGCCCGTGTTCGCCTGGTCGAGGAGCTCCATAGCCCTCAGGTTGACCCGCCCCGCCCTCATGACGAGGCCAACCATCTCCTCGAGCTCCGCGTCACTGTTCAGGGTAGCCACCAGAGCCTCTTGGATGAACCTGTAGACCTCGTCATCTTCCTTCCCGAGGATGGCGGCGTGGTCGGCGTAGGCGGATATCCCCTTCAGACCATAGGTAAGGGTCCACTTCAGGCTGCGGATGTCGGGATCCTCGTCGGGGTCGGATAGGATGCCGACTTCGGCCCCCTGTTTGACCATGTCCGCCATGGTCCCCGCATACTTGAAGCTAGCTGGACCCTCTTGGAGGTCGACATGGCCTCCGATCCCCACGACCCTCTTCCTCAGCGCCTCCCTCAGCTCCACAGCCTCCCTGACGAGATCCGCTATCCTCTCTGCGTCGAAGTTGACGTTGGTCAGGGTGGCGAACATCGCCTCGCACGTGAACCTGTTCACGCTCAGATCGTTGACCCCGACCCTCCTACCCTCGACGGCGTAGAGGGACAAGCCCTTCAATGCGAAGACGAGCAAATCCTGTAGGGCGGCGACCTCCGGCGACTTGCCGCATACCCCGAACCTGTCGCAGCCCTTTCCTCCCGCTGTCTGTTCACACTGGTAGCAGAACATCTTCAAACACATCCTCTTTCACGACACGCTGTCAACGGCCGCGTCACCTCGAGTGCTCGCACCGCCCCTTGGCGGGGCAGAAGTTCTCGGCGTGGTGCTCGACGGCCCTGAAGATCGTCTCGACAGTCTTCCTGTTCAGGCTGTAGACCTTTTCCCGCCCCCTCCTCTCGATGAACACCAGGCCGCACCTTTCGAGGGGCTTAAGGTTATGGGAGACCATGCTCTGCTCCTGCTCAAGCTCCTCGGAGATCGCCGTGACGTTCTTCGGCCCCTCCCTCAGGCTCTCAAGGATGGCGAGCCTCGTGGGGTTCGCGAGTGTCGAGAAGAGCCCGCAGCAGGTCTCGCTCAGGTCATGCTTCAGCCCAGATCACCTCATATGAGATTTTCTTCATATGAAGAAGTATTCATAAGAATTTAAGGCTTACCCCGGCGGCCACCAAAAAGTAATTACACTATTCATATAAGCCTTGAAATAGAGTGAACGTTTAAATATTACCGAGCCCCCGAATGCGGTATTCGTGATACACGAATGACATTGACAATAGATACAGCGGGCGAAGGGCTCGCTATGGTACTGAAGGACTACCAGGAAGAGGCTTTAAGATTCATCTGGGAGAACAAGGGCGAGGGTGCTAGCTCCCGTGAAGTCTGGAACTACGTAAACAAGGCGCTGAAGAGCAAGACCATAAGCAGGGCTTCCATCATAAACTTCCTCAATGCCATGGTCGACGAGGGGGTCCTCGGCTACACCGAGATAACCGGCAAGGGTGGCCACAGGAGGATCTACTCGACGAAGCTCAACGAGGCCGAGTTCAAAAAATACGTCGCAGAGACCATTCTAAAGAACCTTCTGAGGGACTTCCCATCTGAGACGAAGGAAGTGCTCAGGAACTTCAGGTAAGCCTCTACCCTCCCCCTTTCTATTTCCTTTTTTTACAATCGAAGAGCCCAGGCAGGGTTATCCGTCGAAGCAGTGAACGCCGATGCCTAATTTACATAACGATGAAATACACGAAGGAGTACATTGAGGAGCAGCTTTTGCCCATAGGCCCCGGAGCCTTTCATCGACATTCAGCGACCAGAGTATGTCACGACGGTGAGGGAGCGACGTGCGCCTCCCCTGAGGACTTGGCACCCAATTCCACGCCTGTTCTACGCCCTTGAACGCCTGTTCTAAACTATGGATATAACTACCCGTGGTGCACTCTCTTTTTCGACAAACAATGGATAGGACACAGCAAGCAGCTTCGGTTCTAGCGATATGTGCGTCGATCCTACTCGCCGGCGCGCTCATAGCTTACACCCCCGGACTGAGCCTAGGGGCCGAGTTCAGGTTCCCAGTCGGCATACCGCCTTCCTTGGGGGCATCCACGTTCGCAGGTGACGGGAGTTCGTCTGATTTAAAGACCCTCTCCCTCTCAGGAACGGGAAAGGCGACGGCGAAGGCCAACCAGGCTACGGTCGCCATCGGCGTCTACACCGAGGACAAGTTGGCGGGCAGGGCCATCGACGAGAATGCGGGGTTCATGACAGACGTCATCGCCGCGATCAAGGCACTCGGCTTCACCGACGAGGATATCCAGACGGTCTCCTACAGCGTCTACCCCCTGTACGACTGGGAGGCTAAGCAGGTGGTATCCTACCAGGTCACCAACATGGTCCAGGTCAAGGTGCTGGACCTCGACAAGCTGGGGCCGGTCATCGACGCCGCGGCCGCAGCCGGAGCCAACAAGGTCGAGAGCATCACCTTCGGCCTCTCGGACGAGCTGGCGAATCAGCTGAAACTCGACGCCTACAAGGCGGCCATCGCAGACGCGGAGA
>Ga0315288_10005437_pt1 | contig 16198 bp, 11 predicted proteins | sample YL17G11_20_MG_FD_203454 | JGI IMG/M metagenome (GOLD analysis project Ga0315288, IMG submission 203454) | Sediment microbial communities from Yellowstone Lake, YNP, Wyoming, USA - YL17G11_20 | ecosystem: Environmental > Aquatic > Freshwater > Lake > Sediment | place: USA: Wyoming | collected...
ACGGCCTGGGCTCCTTCGAATTCACCGGCGCAATGGCGAAGAGCGTGTTCGACAACCTCGCCCAGAAATCGCCGAAGAACCATTTCACCGTCGGCATCAACGACGATGTCACCCACACCAGCCTTCCCTGGGACCCCTCCTTCTCCTCCGAGCCGGCCGGCGTGCACCGCGCCCTGTTCTACGGGTTGGGCGCTGATGGAACGGTGGGCGCGAACAAGAACTCGATCAAGATCATCGGAAAGGCCACGGACAACTACGCCCAGGGCTACTTCGTCTTCGACTCGAAGAAGTCAGGCTCCATCACGATCTCGCACCTGCGTTTCGGGAAGAAACCGATCAAGAGCACCTACCTCGTCTCCAAGGCGAGCTTCGTGGCCTGCCACAAGTTCAGTTTCCTGGCGCGGTACGACATGCTCTCGCAGGCCGACGAGGGGGCCGTGTTCCTGCTCAACTCCCCCTTCGGCAAGGCCGAGGTCTGGGAGAAGATCCCGGTCGAGGTCCAGAAGCAGATCATCGACAAGAAGCTGAAGTTCTACATCATCGACGCGACCAAGATCGCCGACGAGGTCGGCCTGCGCGGACGCATCAACGTGACCATGCAAACCGCCTTCTTCCTGATTTCGGGAGTCCTTCCCGAAGCCAAGGCCCTCGAGCTGATCAAGGCGGCGATCGAGGACACCTACGGGAACAAGGGCAAGGACATCGTCGAGATGAACATGAAGGCCGTCGAGACGGCCCGCAGCCGCATCGAGAAGGTCGACTATCCGGCCAAGACGGTCGGAAACCTCCACATGATTGCGCCCGTGCCCGCGGATGCGCCCGAGTTCGTGAAGACTGTCATCGCGGAGATCATCGCGGGGCGCGGCGACAAGCTGCCGGTGTCGAAGCTGCCCGATGACGGCACCTGGCCTTCGGCCACCACGAAGTACGAGAAGCGGACCATCGCCGAAGAGATCCCGGTGTGGGACGCCGAGACCTGCATCCAGTGCGGCGAGTGCTCGATGGTCTGCCCCCACGCGGTCATCCGCATGAAGATCTACGACCCTGCTGCCCTCGCGGGGGCGCCCCCGACGTTCAAGTCCACCGACGCCAAGGGCAAGGAGTTCGAGGGGAAGAAGTTCACGCTCCAGGTCTCCTCGATGGACTGCACGGGCTGCGGTGTGTGCGTGAGCACCTGTCCCGCTTACAAGAAGGTGAACGGCGAGAAGACCGACCGCAAGGCCATCAACATGGCGAACCCCCTCGCGATCAGCGCCGATGAGGCGAAGAGTTTCGAGTTTTTCCTGTCTCTGCCCGACGTCGACCCGAAGCTGGTCAAGAGGAACACGATTAAGGGCTCGCAGCTCCTGGTGCCGATGTTCGAGTTCTCGGGCGCGTGCGCGGGCTGCGGGGAGACCCCGTACCTGAAGCTGATGAGCCAGCTCTACGGCGATCGGGCCGTGATCGGCAACGCCACTGGCTGCTCCTCTATCTACGGAGGGAACCTCCCGACCACGCCGTACGCCACCAGGCGCGACGGCAGGGGGCCCGTGTGGTCGAACTCGCTGTTCGAGGATGCCGCCGAGTTCGGCTACGGCATGCGCCTGACGGCGGACAAGCTGGCCGAGTACGCCAACGAGCTCCTCGACGGGCTGATCGCCTCCGGGAAGTCGGCGGCGGGAAAGGACCTGCTCGCCGCACTGCGAAATGCCGACCAGTCCACGCAGGAGGGCATCGAGGCTCAGAGGGGGAGGGTCGGAGAGCTGAAGAAGGCCCTGGCGAAGGCCACCTCCTCCGAAGAGAAGAGGCTGCTCGCTACCGCCGACCACCTGATCAAGAAGTCGGTGTGGATAGTCGGCGGGGACGGCTGGGCATACGACATCGGCTACGGCGGGCTTGATCACGTCATCGCATCGGGCAGGAACGTGAACATCCTCGTCCTGGACACGGAGGTGTACTCCAACACGGGCGGGCAGATGTCCAAGTCGACCCCTGTCGGCGCGATCGCCAAGTTTGCCGCCAGCGGCAAGCCGCTGGGCAAGAAGGACCTCGGCATGATGGCCATGGCCTACGGCAACGTGTACGTGGCCCGCGTCGCCTTCGGCGCGAACAAGCTTCAGACCATCAGGGCGTTCAACGAGGCAGACGAGTACGACGGCCCCTCGATCATCATCGCCTATAGCCACTGCATCAACCACGGCTACGACCTGCGCAAGGGCATCAGCCAGCAGAAGCTCGCCATCGACTCGGGTGCGTGGACGCTGTTCCGCTACAACCCGAAGCTCAAGGCGGAGGGGAAAAACCCGCTCATCCTGGACTCGAAGGAGCCGACGGCGGACATCGGGGAGTACATGTACAACGAGATTCGCTTCAAGGCCCTGCGCCAGATCAACGCGGAGAGGGCCGCGGCGCTGCTGGACATCGCGAGGAAGGACGCCAAGGAGCGCTACGCCTTCTACAAGTACCTGGCCGACAGGCCGTAGGGCTCCCGCAGCGTCCGGCATGGCCGGCGCACACTCTTCACCGCCGCCTGGTCGCGCGACCCGCGGCGTTTTTTTTCACCCCGTCTCGGATGGGGCTCGGACTCAGCAATCGACGTGACAAAGGAGGGGCGGCGCAAGGGGACTGTAGCAGTTCTCCCTCAAGCGTGGTACTATATGTTCAGGACATTCCGACGGGGGAGACGTGATATGAAAAAAACTCTTGCCGCCCTCCTCTTCTGTTTCCTTGTAGTTGCGTGGTCAGCAGGCGCGGCCGATCCGTCCATCGGGAAGGTCGTCTCTTTCTCCGGCAGACTGCTCATCGACTCCTTCGGCAAGGGGACTTTCATCGCGGCCATCCGCGGAGACCTGCTGTACAAGGCGACGGTGCTGAAAACCGAGGCCGACGGCAGGGCGACGATCGAGCTGCAGGGCAGGAGCCAGGAGATACCGCCCGCGGCGACAGTGAAGATCGCCGACCTGCTCGCCGCGAGCGCGAAGAAGGGCGGGCTGGGATGGTTCGCCGCTCTTGGCAATCTCGTGAAGTCCTTCTCGGAAGCCTCGCAGAAGAAAGAGGACCAGCTCACCCTCGGCAGCAGGGCCGCGGACGTGTCGCAGGGGCAGGGCAGCGACGAGATCGACTGGGAGGTCGAGGAGACCGACGCCTCCAAGCTCCTCCCCGATGCTCAGAAGGAAATCGGCCTCAGGAATTATTCCGCGGCGCTCGCCGAGCTCGCGAAAGCGGACGTTCCGAGCGACCCCGCCGTTGCCTGGGACCTGTCGTTCTGGAAGGGATTCTGCTACTACCAGCTCGAGGACTACGCCGACGCGGTCAGGTGCTACTCCGACGCGTACAACCGGATGAAGGCCTCGGGGACTTCACTCGGCAGCACCCAGAACCGCCGCATGCTGCTCTTCCAGCTCGGCGCATCGCAGTTCCTCCTCGGACAGGAAAAGGCGTCGATCCCGCTGTTCGACGCGTATCTCGCGGAGAGGAGCGGCGACGCGTACGAGCCCTACGCGTGCCTGTTCCTCGCGCGGGCTCTCGCGGTCACGGGCGACACCAGGCGGGCGAGAACCGTTGCCGAAGAGGCCTCGCGGAAATACAAGGGAACAGCGCTCGAAGGCGAGTTCGCCGCCCTGATGAAATGAGAGTGCCTCGGCTGGGCAGGCAGGCCATCCTCTTCGCCCTGGGCATCCTCATCGGCGCCGTGGTTTTCAAGGGCGAGAACTTCCTCGAGCGGCTTTTCATCGACCTGCGGTTTTTCACCGTCTCCTCCCTGCACGTCCAGGACACGCAGTCCGACCGGGTCGCGATCGTCACGATGGACAACCGTTCAGAGGACGTCCTGAAGGTCAGGTTCGGCAGCAAATGGAGGCAGTTCCATCCCGGGCTCATCGAGAAGCTGAACGAGGCGGGGGCGGCGCTCATCGTCTTCGACTCGAAGTTCCTCGACGAGGAGAAGCAGTGGGATCCCGGCTTCGCGAACGCGCTGCGCAGGGCGGGCAATGTCATCGCAGGCGAGGACGAGCCCTTCTCGACGACCACCGCGTTGCGGGATGCCTTCCTCGCGATCGGCGACCTGCGCTGGAAGGCCCTCGGCAAGGTCCCCCGTTTCGTCGGCCAGGCCGCCGATCCGGCTGCGCTGCGGTCCCTTTCCGTTGTCGCGGTCGAGGAATACGCGCGGAAAACGGGACAACTGGGGCCCGACTCGCGATCCCGCAGGGCTCCCGGATTCTGGATCGATTTCCGCCGGGAACCGGACTACTTTTTCTCCTTCTCCTACGCCGATGTCTATCTGGCCGCCGAGGGGAGGATGCAGAACCCCGAGAGGACCGCGATGTCCGTGTTCAAGGACAAGATCGTCCTCATTGGCCTGGACGACAGAACGAGCCAGGCGGACCGGTTCGTCTTCCCCAACACCATGCTGCGGCAGTACCCCGGCGTCTACGGCCAGGCGTACGCCGTCGAGACGGTTCTCGGCGACGATGCCGTCTCCCGTCCCTCCCCGTGGGTGGACGGCGCTCTCACCGCCGCTTTCCTCCTGCTCCTGCTCCTGGCTCTCGAGATCAGGGCGCGAAAGACGCGGACGATCATCCTTGCGGTGTTGCCGGTCGCAGCCTTCATCGCGGAGACGCTCCTGCTCTCCACGGCGAACCTCTGGCTCGGGTACGCCCCGGTGATCACGGCGTTCGCGGCGGCGCTCCTCGTGCACTGGATCGGCGTGCGCGTCACCCTCGCCTCCAGCCTCAGCCGGGCCATGGGATTCGACCCCCATCTGATGGAGGCCTTCCGCAGGGAGAGCGCGCGCCTGGGCGGTCCCGTGCGCAAGGACGTGACAATCCTCATCGCCGACGTGCGGGGCTACACCGCCTACGTGTCCGGCACCGATTCCGCGGTCGTCTCCCGGGTCATGGCCGAGTACATGGCGGCGATGGAGAGGTGCATCACCGGCGAGGGCGGGTACATCAACAAGTACGTGGGAGACGAGATCATCGCGGTGTTCGGCTTTCCGCTCGCATCGGAGGCGAGCGCGGAGCGGGCGGCGCGCGCCGGCATCTCGATGCTGAGGGAGCTGGCGGCTCTCGCGGCGGCCTGGAAGGAGCAGGGGATTCCCTGCATCGACCGGATCGGGATCGGCATCGATACGGGGCGGGTCGTCTTCGCAGAGATCGGCGGCCGGACCAAGAGCCAGTTCGACATCATCGGCGACTGCATCAACGGCGCCTCGCGCATCGAGCACCTCACCAAGGAGATGAAGAGGAGCCTGCTGATCTCCGAGGAAGCCTGCAGGGGGATCGAGAAGGATGACAGCCTCTCGGGGTCCTTCGGCTTCCTGAAGACCGTGGCGATCCGCGGCCAGGGCGCGCGCAGGATCTACGGGCTCATCGCTTGAGGGTTTCCCCGAGGCACGCGCATGCCCGGGTGAACCGGGCGAACATCTCGTCGTAGATCGCCGCGGCGCTGTGATCGGGGGTGAAGGTCCTCTGGAACCGCACGAGGCTCTCGGCCGCGGCCGAGAGGCTCTCGAAGTCCTCCAGGCCGAAGAACCCCACGCAGGCATTCCCGATCAGCTCGGCATCCTCCTGCTCGGGGAGGAGCACCTTCTTCCCCGTGATGTCCGCCCGCACCTGGCACCAGAGGGGCAGGCGCGTCTGGCTGCCCGTGACCCGCAGATCCGCCACGTGGCAGCCGCCCGCCTCCATCGCCGCGACCACGGAGCGCACGGCGAACCCCGTGGACTCCACCACGGCCCTCATCATCTCGCGCCGGCCGTGCTCGAGGGTCAGGCCCACGAAGGCCCCGCGCATGTCCGGGTCCCAGATGGGGAAGCGGTCGGGGCTCAGGAAGGGGAGAAACAGCAGGCGGTCAGACCCCGCGGGGACGCCCTGGATCTCGCGGAACAGCGCGTCGATGTCGGGCTTGTGGCCGCCCAGGTTCCGCGCCGCCCAGTCCAGGGCCGAGCCGGACGTGGAGAACATGGCCGAGATGTTGTACAGGCTCCGCACCACGTGGGGAAAGCACAGCAGCTTCGGGTCCCGCACGGGCGCCGACCAGCAGAGGTTCACGCCCTCGGAGGTGCCCGCCCTGTCGCATGTCCTGCCGGGCTGCATGCTCGCCGTGCCGACGATGGACATGATGAAGTCCGGCCCCCCCGCGATGACGGGGAGCCCCGCGGGGAGCCCGAGGATGTCCGCCGCCTTGTCGGAAACGCTCCCGATCAGGTCTCCCGGCTCGACGAACGACGGGAACCTGTCGGGGTCGAGGCGCACGCGGGGGATCGCCCCCTCGTTCCAGAAGAACTCGCGGAACAGAGCCGTGGGCAGGATGCGCACGGCATTGCCCGTAAGGAAGAAATCGATGAACTCCGCGCAGGGAAGGAAGTACCGCGTCTTCTCGTACAGCTCGGGCTCGTGGCGCATGATCCAGAACGCCTTCGGCAGGTAGAAAGAAGGGTCGACGGGGGAGTCGGTGAACTCGGCGATCAGCTCCGCCTCCTCCCATCCCCGCCTGTCCATCCAGCTCATCGCGAGGGCAAGCGGCTCGCCGTCCGCGTTCACGGGCACGAGCGTCGGCCCGTTCGCGCTCACCACGACCCCCCGCAGCTTGCCTTTCTCCCGAAGACCAAGCTGAGCGGTGACGAGCGCCATCCCTGACAGCCAGGAGTCCGCGTCCCACTCGTAGCGCTCCCGATCAGCGCTCGCGGCCATGCGCACGGGGACCTGGGCCCGGGCGAGGATCTTGCCGTTCTCCGTCACGACCGCGCCCTTGAGGAAGCTGGTCCCGATGTCGTAGGCGAGGATCATCGGGGGCAACTATAGCACGCAAGCCCCTGCCCGTGTTGACTTTTTTCCCCGTTTCCTGTCCGGATGCACGGATGCCCCCCGTTGTTCCCCCCTTCCTCTCGACGGGCGATCCCGGCTCCTTTGCCATGCGCACGATCGTGGAGCGAAAACCGCGGATCGTCGCGCAGGTGCTCGAGTCGAACCGGGTTTCCGATGAGGTGCGGAGGCGGCTCGAGGCGTTCCTCGCAGACATGCGGGAAGGCGTCGTCGCGAACCCCTTCGATGGCAGGGACGATCTGCGCCCTTCCTTCGAGCCTGAGGAGCTTCGCGCATGGGAGGGCGAACTTGCCGCATATGCCGGCCAGCGATGGCTGGACATCCCCTGGTACCTCGCCCAGGCCTACTTCTACCTCGGGCTGCTCATAGCGTGGGGATACTACGATCCGCTCCCGCGTGCATCCGTCGCGGAGAACCGCGGCCTGCCGGCCGATCCCTTCGAGGTGCTGAAGGAGGATGAGCTCGGCGGCCCGCAGGGCGGGCTGGCGGTGGCACGGCAGATCGTGCGGGCTCTGGATGGACCGGACGGGGGCGAGGAGGCGCTCGGTTTCCTGCTCCATTCGTCGCTGTGGGGCAACAGGGTCGACCTCGGCTGCTTCGAGCTCGACGAGAGCCGCAGGCGGGAGGTTTTCTCGCGCGACCGGGAGAGCCTTGTCGTCGACCACACGGACAGGGTCCTCGCGGCGCTCGCCTCGGCACGCAGCATCGGCGTGATCCTTGACAACGCCGGCTCCGAATTGGCGTGCGACCTGCTCCTCGTCGATCGGCTTCTGTCCACGCCCCCTGCGCCGGACCGCCGGGCGCGCCGCACGGCGACCCTGCACGTCAAGCGAGCGCTTTTTTTCGTCTCGGACGCCATGGGAAAGGATGTGCGGCGCACGATCGCCGCCTTCTGCTCGGATGCCGAGGTTCTGCTCGCGCGGGCCGGCGGGCGGCTCGAGCAGGCGATGGCTGACGGACGCCTCCTCCTGAGCGAACACTGGTTCTGGAACAGCCCGCTGCACTTCACGCGGATGCCCCCGCTGCTGCGCGCAGCGCTGGCGGGAGCCGACATTGTCGTGGTAAAGGGCGATGCGAACTACCGCCGCCTTCTCGAGGACAGGAGGTGGGAGCCGTGGCGTGACATGGAGGAGATCGCGGGGTACTTCCCCGCCTCCTTCGCGTGTCTTCGGACGATGAAGAGCGAAATCGTCGTCGACGTGCCCCGCGAGAAGGCCGAGTTCCTGTCGGCCGCCGACCCGGAATGGCTCATCAACGGCAGGCGGGGGCTTGTGCGGTACTGCCGAGGCCGGGCACACGCGGCAGAGGGACGCGAAGGATGACGGAGTCGGGGGCGGCCGGGAAGATCAGGCAGGGCGCGATCGAGGGGCTGAAGAAGGGCCTGAAGGGCTTTCTCTGGATGCTGCGCATCCTCGTGCCCGTGTCCTTCGCCACATCGCTGCTGGGGTGGAGCGGGCTGCTGGAGACGGTGAGCACGTTGCTCGCCCCCGTGATGAGCGTCCTCCATCTGCCGGGCATGGCGGCCCTGCCCCTGGTGATCGGGGGGGCGACCGGGATGTATGGAGGGATCGCCGCCATGGCGAGCCTGCCGCTCACCGCGCCCCAGGCGACCCTCGTCGCCGTCTTCCTCCTGATGGCGCACAACCTGATTCTCGAAGGGATCATCCAGGGGAAGTCGGGGATCAACGGCATCCTCGTCACGCTGTTCCGCCTCGCGATGGCGGCGCTCACGACATTCGTGTGCGGGTTCCTCCTCGGAGCCAACTCAGGCGCCGCGGCTGCCGCCGGCGTCCAGGCTGGCGCCGCCGCTCGGGCGAGCGTGCCCTTCCTCTCCTTCCTCGAGAGCTGGGGCTTGGGCACGCTGCGTCTGGCGGGCAAGATCCTCCTCATCATCATGACGCTGCTCGTCCTGCTGGAAATCCTCAAGTCGCTGGGATGGATCCGGCACGTCGTGAAGGCGCTCCGACCCGCCCTGCGGGTCCTCGGTCTCGGGGAGGAGGCGGGCTACATGTGGACTGCAGCCGCGATCTTCGGGCTTGCCTACTGCGCTCCCATCATCGTGGAGGAGGCGAAGGCGGGGCAGCTTGCGCCCCGGGAGCTGACAAAGCTGCACCTGTCCATCTCGATCAACCACTCCATCGTGGAGGACCCCCTGCTTTTCATGGCAGCGGGGGTCGGCGCGTTCTGGGTCTTTGTGCCGCGCCTGGTCGTCGCTATCCTCGCGGTGTGGCTGCTCTCCCTCTGGAAAGGAAACCGCTCGACAGGGCCGCAAGGCAAGCTGCCAGCTTGAAAGCCTCGCCGGGCAGGAAGGGGAGGAGACCGAGGGCGATCACACTAGAATAGCCCACCGACACCCCGAGCCACATCATGCCGGGGATATAGATGCAGGCGCTGCCTGCCACGAGCGCGGCAAGTGCGTGAAGGGGTTTGCGCGTCCATCCCGCTTCGGCGAGCGCGCCGACCACGAGTGACGCTGCGAGAAAGCCCGCGAGGTATCCGCCAGTCGGGCCGATTAGATGACCGATGCCCGCCCTGCCGCCAGAGAAAACGGGCAGCCCCGCCGCACCCTCGGCGAGGTACGCGAGAATGGCGAGGGGCCCCCGCCGTGAACCCAGCGCCGCGGCGCAGAGCAGGACCACGAGGGTCTGCAGGGTCACGGGAACCGGCGTGAAGGGCAGGGGAATGGCGATCTGCGCGGAGACCGCCAGGAGCAGCGAGACGCCGAAGACCGCCGCAGCTTCGCGAGGAAGGGAAGGGGTCCGGCTGCCCGGCCGCTGGATGCCTGTCAGGGATGTCTGCATGCGGGGGACAGTAGCGGAAATCACCGCCCCCCGCAAGCCCTCGGCGCGTGCGCAGCACGCGCCGGGCTTGACATTTCTGCTGCCGCGCGGGATTCTTGCCTGAAGAACTGGGAGACAATGATCACCACTCCACTCGCGCGCTCGGGCCGCGCACGCGGCTATTTCGCGCAGAGACCTATTCCGCACACTGATCTGCCCGCAATCATGCGGAAGCACATTTTCACGGGCGCCCTGGCGACGATGTGGGGCAACCTCATCGCGGGCATCGTCTATGTCTTTTTCGGCAACGCCATCGGCATGAGCCAGCTCCAGTGGGGCATCCTCGGCGGGATCGGAGCGTGGGTGGTGGCCGTCCAGCCCCTGGGGGCGCTGCTGGGCGAACGGACCGGCTCGCGCAAGCTGGTCTGGTTCTGGTTCGCCCTCGCCGACCGGCTCCTGCGATTCATCGGCATCATTGCCGCGTACCTGCTGTGGCGCGCAGGGCATCCCCTGGCGTATCTCGTCCTCATGGCGGCGGTCTGCGCTGGGTCGCTTGTCGGCAACGTGGCGAACGCCCCCTGGTATGGCTGGCTCGCGACGATCATCCCCCAGGACATCCAGGGCACCTTCTGGGGCAGGCGCGAAAGCTGGATTTCCCTCGCCGTGATCGCCGTGGTTCTTCCGTCAGGACTGCTGATGGACCTCATCCCCGCGGAGGGGAAGCTGGAGATGGCGGTCATCATTCTGACCGCTGCCGGCGTGATCGGCGTGGCCGACATCCTCATCCATGGAACCATACCCGAGCCGCCCCCCCTGAGCGGATTGCGGCGCAGCGGCTTCTCGAACATCCTCGCCCCCCTGCGCGACCGCCGGTTTCGCCCCTGGCTCCTGTTCACCGCGGCCTGGAACTTCAGCCTCTTCCTCGGGGGCTCCCTGGGGACCCTCTATTTCATGGAGAACCTCGGGTTCAAGAACAATCTCCTGGGAGGGATGATCGCGATCAACGTCGTCACCCTCCTGGGCACGCTCCTGGCCTCCCGAAAGGTCGGCCGGATGGTGGACAGGCACGGCATCCAGCGGATGCTGATGCTGGGCCACCTGTTCTGGTCGTTTCTTCCCGCGATATGGCTCTTCGCGACGCCGCGGACGGCCGTGTTCTGGATCAGCGTGTCGAGCGTCGTCGGCGGCATCTTCCCTGCTGCCGCAAACAACGCGGCGACGAAACTCGTCACGCGCTTTCCTCCCCCGCAGGAGAGCGGGATGTACATGGGAGTCTCCTCGATGATCGGCAACATCTGCGGGGGATTCGGGGCGCTGGCCGCGGGGGGCTTCCTCCACGCGATGGGCGGCTGGAGCTTTCCCCTTGGTCGGCTCAGCTTGAGCGCATTTCCCCTCCTGTTCATTGCATCGACAATCATGAGGCTCGCGACGACGGTGGCGCTGATCCCCCGCATCAGGGAGAAAGGCGCCGTGCCTCTCGACAGGCGCCAGCTCCTTCTGCCCCTGTTCTTCGGCCTGCCCAGCGTTGGCCGCCGATTGCGCATCGGCGGCAACGAGGACAGGAGCGATCAGAAGGCCGCGGAGGATGCGCCGGGAGAGGAGTAGGGCCCGCTACTCCTCCCCCTTGAGGAACGGCTTGCCATCCGCGGACGGCGCGCGCGATCTGCCCGCGAGCCCTGCCAGGACCACGAGCGCCAGGACGTAGGGGAACATCTGCACGAACTGGCTGGGTATCGGGATCTTGGACTCGAAGACGATGCGGAAGGTGTCCGCGTACCCGAACAGCAGCGATGCGAGAACTGCGCCCAGCGGGTCCCACCGGCCGAAGATGACCGCGGCGAGCGCGATAAAGCCGCGTCCTGCCACCATGCCGGTGATCCACTTGTCCGCGAACAGCGTGGCGGATGCCAGTCCGCACAGCGCGCCGCTCAGCACCACTCCCACGTATTTCAGCAGGTTGACGTTTACCCCGAGGGTATCGGCGGCCTCGGGGTTCTCCCCGACGCTTCGCAGCCGCAGGCCGAAGACGGTTCGGTAGAGTGCGAACATGCACAGGGCGACGACGGGAACGAGCCAGAAGGCCACGGAGTTGATGCCGAGGAGCTTCGGAAACAGGTATGGGTTGATCTTGGACTGGGTCTCCGCGCCGAACATGCTCTGGCAGAGGAACCGGGACAGGCCGATGCCGAACACGTTGATCGCCACGCCCGACACGACGTGATCGACCTTGAAGGTCACCGTGACCACGGCATGGACCATGCCCATGAGCATTCCCGTGACGACCGCGGCGATGAGCCCCATCCAGATGCTCTGGAAGGCGATCGCCCCCCACACAAGAGTCAGGGAGGTGACTCCCATGATGCCCTCCAGGGCGATGTTGACGACCCCCGCGCGCTCGGAGAAAACGCCTCCGAGGGCCGCGAAGGCGATGGGGGCGGAGATCTCCAGGCCCTTCAGGAGGAAGTAGCCCACGAACGAGAGGTTCATCGCAGAGCCTCCTTCTTGCGGAGGTTCCGGACGAACCGGATCATCACCTCGTTGATCACCACGATGAACAGGATCATCAGTCCCTGGATCGCGTAGGTCACGGAGTTGGGCACCTTCGTGGAGAGCTGCAGCCCGTAGCCGCCCTGCTTGAGGAATGCGAACAGCACCGATGCGAACACCACGCCGATGGGGGAGTTCTTGCCGATCAGCGAGATGGCGATCCCGTCGAAACCCAGGCCGGAGGCGATGCTGTAGGTGTAGAAGCCGCGGATGGCGAAGATTTCCTGGAGGCCGATCAGGCCTGCGATCGCTCCCGAGAGCAGAAAGGCGCCGACCTGCACGCGCTTCACGCGGATACCCGCGTACCGGGACACGTCGATCGATGCCCCCACGGCCCGGATCTCGAAGCCGCGGCGCGTGCGGAAGAGCAGGAACCACACAACGACGCCCATGACGAGCGCCACGACGAGGCTGTAGTCCAGGTACACGTAGTTGGGCACGTTCCAGCCGATGGACCTGAAGAACCCGTTGAGCTTGCCGAAGACGGCGCTGGCCAGGATCTTCTTCGTCTGCGGCTCCAGGCTCACGCCCTTCTTCATGCCCGAGAGCGGGCCGTTCACGAGGTAGTTCACAAGCGCGATGCCGATGTTGTTGAACATTATCGTGGAGATGACCTCGTGGATGCCCCGCGTGGCCTTCAGGACAGCCGGGACGAGGGCCCACAGCGCGCCGCCTGCCATTGAGGCGAGCACGACGACCGGGATGTGGATCGCGGGCGGAAGAGGCAGGTAGATGCCGGCCATCGCGCCGACAAGACCGCCGACGAAGTACTGGCCCTCGTTGCCGATGTTGAACACGCCTGCCCGAAAGGCGACGGCGATGGAAAGGCCCGACAGGAAGTACGGGATCGAGATCGAGACGACAGCGGCGAGCTTCGCGCTGGTGCTGAGGGTGAACTTGAAGATGGCAGCGAACGCCTTGAGCGGGCTCTCCTGCATCACGATCACGATGACGACGAGCACCACAACGGAGGCGAGGAACCCGATGAACGGCGCTGCCTGCTCGAGAACAGCGAACCTGCCAAACCTGCCCTTAGACCGCGACATCGGATGCCTCCCCTGTCATGGCGAGCCCGACCGCCTCCCGCACGGCTGTGTCGTGCGTGAACTCCTTGATGATTTTTCCCTTGTACATCACCCCGATCCTGTCGGAGAGCGCAATGAGCTCGTCCAGGTCGGCGGAGATCAGGAGCACGGCCTTGCCCTCGGAGCGCGCCTGCATGAGCTGGCGGTGGATGAACTCAGTCGCGCCGATGTCCACCCCGCGCGTGGGCTGGGAGGCGAGCAGGAGCTTCGGTCCCCCGCTGAGCTCCCGCGCGACGACCGCCTTCTGCTGATTGCCGCCCGAGAGTGCATGGGCGGGGGTCTCCTCCGAAGGCGTGCGGATGTCGAAGCGCTTGATGATCTCCCGCGCCGATTCCCTGATCGCCCGGAAATTGATAGTTGCCAGCCTGGTGGAGAAGGGAGGCTTGTGATGCCTGCCCAAAGCAAGATTCTGCGCGAGAGAAAAGGCGAGCAGCAGCCCGTACTTCTGCCTGTCCTCGGGAATGTGGGCGATCCCCCCGTCCCGCCGCCTGCGCACGGGCCACCGCGTGATGTTCCCGCCCTCGAGGAGGATCTCGCCGGACTCCACCTCCGCTCCTTCGGCAATGGCCCGCACGAGCTCGGACTGGCCGTTTCCCTCCACGCCGGCGATCCCGTAGATCTCACCCGCGTGCACGTCGAAGGATACCCCCCCGACGGCGGAGGGGTTTCGCGCGGTGCGCACCCGAAGGTCGCGCACCGCGAGCACCGCGCTGCCTCTCTGGACGACGGGCCGGTCGACCTCCAGCAGGACGGGCTTCCCGACCATGAGCTCAGCGATGCGCTGCTTTGTCGCACCCGCCCTGTCCATGGTCTGGACGACCCGGCCCTGGCGGATCACCGTGATCCTGTCCGCGATCGAGAGCACCTCGTCGAGCTTGTGGCTGATGAAGATGATGCCCTTGCCCTGCCGGGTGATCTCGCGAAGGGTCCTGAAAAGCTCGTCGACCTCCTGGGGGGTCAGAACAGCGGTGGGTTCGTCGAAGATGAGGATCGTGGCGCCGCGGAAGAGGATCTTGAGGATCTCGACCCTCTGCTGCACGCCGACGGACAGCTCCTCGACCCGGGAGTCAATGTCCACGACGAGCCTGTTCTCCCGCATCAGATCTGCGATCCGCTTTCGCTGGGCAGCCAGCGCGAGGACCCCTGCCGTGTGGGATTCCTCCCCCAGGATGATGTTCTCGAGGACCGTAAAGGGCTGGAGGAGCATGAAGTGCTGGTGCACCATGCCGATGCCGCGCCGGATGGCGTCGCGTGGACCGCGGATCGAGATGCGCTCGCCGCGCACCCAGATGGAGCCCGCATCCGGCCTGTTCAGGCCGTAGAGGATCTTCATCAGCGTGGTCTTGCCCGCGCCGTTTTCGCCCACGAGTGCGTGCACTTCCCCCGGCCGAAGGTCGATCGAGACCCTGTCGTTCGCCGTCACCCCGGGGAAGTGCTTGGTGATATCCCGCATCTCGAGAAGGAAGTCCGACATCCGTTCCTCCGCCCCTGCAGGGATGTAAAAAAAAGCGGGAGCGTGTGCGGCTCCCGCTTGTCGTGTTCTGTCGCCCTACGGAAGCGTCTTCACCCACTCCGCCATGTCGGTGTTCTCGTCGGGAACAGCGATCTGGCCGGTGACGATGGATTCCTTCAGGGCATCGACCCTGGCCTGCACGTCTGCCAGATTGGCCTTGTTGGAGTTGTTCACCGCGTACCCGACCCCGTAGATCTTAAGGTCGAAGCTGCGGTACCCACCGGCGAGGCTGCCGTCAGCGGCGATGAAGTCCTTGGTGCTCAGGAACACGGAGTTGTCGACCCTCTTGAGCATCGAGGTGAGGATCCATGCGGCGCGCGCCTTGGTCGCCGCCTCTTTCGCGGACGCGTAGGCGAGGCCCTGATCGGAGTCGACGCCGATGGACCATTTCTTCACTTCCTGCGCAGCCTTGAACAGGCCGTCGCCCGAGCCGCCGGCAGCGTGGAAGATGATCGCGGCGCCCTGCTTGTAGAGGCTGGAGGCGATGTTGTAGCCGCGGACCGGGTCGACGAACGCCAGCTCGTCCTTGCCGACGTACTGGCTCAGGATCATGCCCGGCTTGCGGTAGGCCTTGTTGACGTACATGGCCCCTGCCTGGAAACCGTTGTCGAACCTGTGGATGAGAGGGATGTCCATGCCGCCGAGGAACCCGATCTTCTGACCTTTGGCCTTGAAAGCGGCGATCGCGCCGACGAGGAACGAGCCCTCGTTCTCCTTGAAGCTGAGACAGGTGATGTTGCTCGACTCGGTCAGGTCAGGAACGTACCCGTCGATGAGACAGAAGTGGATATCGGGGAACTCCGACGCCACCTTGGACAGGGAGTCGGTGAACATGAACCCGACGCCGTAGATGAGGTTGTAGCCGTCCTCGGCAAGGGCCCGCATCAGGATCTCCCTGTCCTGGCCGCCGGCCTTGGGCTCCATGTACTTGATCTGGACCTCAGAGCCGAAGTTCACCTTGCTCGGGTCGCCCTCGATGTAGCCCTTATACGCCTTGGCGATTGCTACGAGCCCGGCGTACGCGGAGTCGTTGAACGAGTTGTCTCCCCGGCCCGCCAGATCGAAGACGAGGCCGATCTTGTACATTGGTTCAGCCCCGAGAGTGAAGACACTGATGAGAAGCACAGCCGCGAGAATGATCAATCTTTTCATGGACTATCCCCCCTTCTGGTATATCTCCCCGTACTCTAAGTCCGCCGATCCGGGAAGTCAAGCGTTGTTTTGGGACTTTGTGTCGCTCTGCAGCCGGACGAGAAACTCATTTTCCGTCACTATCGCCGTCCCGCGCCGCCTCGCCTTCTCCACCTTGCTTCCAGGAGTTTCGCCGACGAGAAGGTGCGTGGTTTTCGAGGTGACGCTGGCGCTCACCTTCCCCCCGCGCTTCGTCACTTCCTCCATCGCTTTCTCCCTTGGCGTGAAGCTTTCGAAGGTGCCCGTGACGCACCAGGTTTCCCCCGCAATAGTCTGGGC
>Ga0315288_10005439_pt1 | contig 16197 bp, 8 predicted proteins | sample YL17G11_20_MG_FD_203454 | JGI IMG/M metagenome (GOLD analysis project Ga0315288, IMG submission 203454) | Sediment microbial communities from Yellowstone Lake, YNP, Wyoming, USA - YL17G11_20 | ecosystem: Environmental > Aquatic > Freshwater > Lake > Sediment | place: USA: Wyoming | collected...
CCCGCTGCTGGCGGTGATCCCGATGGAGGACGGCAAAGCCGTCTATGTTGTCAGCTCCTCGCAGGCTCAGCGCCGGCAGGTCGAGCTGGGCATCATCAGGGGCGATCGCGTCCAGGTTACTCGCGGCCTGGAGCCCGGCGCGCAGCTAATCGTCGCGGGCCATCGCTTTGTTGCGCCGGGACAGAAGGTGAACGTTGTTTCGCAGGAGAATTAGCGGGTATGCTTATCACCGACATTGCCATTCAGAATCGGACAACCGTAGCGGTATTGGGCTTAGTCATCATCATACTGGGCGGCTACAGCTATATGTCGCTGCCGCGCGAGGCGTTTCCTGACATTCCCATCCCCCACATCTTGGTAACTACGGCATACGAAGGCGTGTCGCCGGAGGATATGGAGACATCGGTTACGATGAAGATCGAGAAGGAGCTGAACGGCATTCGGGGCGTGAAGGAGATCACCTCGAGCAGTGCAGAGGGTCTGTCCATGATCGACGTGGAGTTCCAGCCTGAGGTTCCGTCGGATGTGGCGCTGCAGCGCGTGCGCGACCGGGTGGACAGAGCCAAGGGGGAGCTGCCCAAGGATGCGGAGGAATCGGTGATCAAGGAGATCAACTTCGCCGAGTTTCCCATCATGCTCATCAGCATTTCCGGCGACGTGTCGGCTGTTCAGCTCAAGGTGATCGCCGATGACTTGCAGGATATTCTTGAGGCTGTTCCGGGCGTGCTCAAAGTTGACGTGCTCGGCGCTCTGGAGCGCGAGATCCGGCTGGAGATAAACCAAGATCGCGCGGGCGCGTTTAACCTGTTGGTCCCGGAGCTGCTGGCTTTGATCCCATCGGAAAACGTGAATATATCGGCCGGCGGCCTGGAGACCAAGGGGACCAAGTTCAACGTTCGCATTCCGGCAGAGTTCGTCACGCCGGAGGAAGTTGACCATTTGTTACTCACGGTGCGCGACGGCAAACCCATTTATCTTGCCGATGTTATTAACGTGCGAGACGCTTTCAAGGACCGTACCACCTACTCGCGCCTCGACGGCGTCCCCAATGTCACCCTGAGCGTCCAGAAGCGCGTGGGCGCCAACGTTGTGCACGTCTCGGACTATGTCAGGGCCGTTATTGACCAGGCCGGCAAACAGACGATGGGCGCCGTCGAGTTCAGCATCACTTTCGATATGTCCGACTACGTCCGCAGCATGGTGGCCGACCTTGAAAACAATGTTCTGGCCGCCTTAGTTTTAGTAACAGGCGTGCTGCTCGTATTTATGGGCTGGCGGTCAAGCACTATCGTGGCCCTGATTATACCGATGAGCATGCTCATCGCTTTCTTTGTGATTCAGATGCTTGGGTACACGCTCAATATGATAGTGCTGTTCAGCCTTGTGCTGGTTCTTGGTATGCTGGTAGATAATGCCATTGTCATCGTGGAGAACATCTATCGCCACCTTCAGCTCGGATACGGACCCCTGCAAGCCGCTATGATGGGCGCCAGAGAGGTGGCCTGGCCGGTCACCACCTCAACGCTCACCACTGTGGGCGCATTCCTGCCGCTGATGTTCTGGCCCGGCATGATGGGCAACTTTATGAAGTATATGCCGATCACGCTGACTATAGGCCTAATGGCCTCGCTGTTTGTGGCGCTCGTGTTCAGTCCAACAATCTGTTCGTTCTGGGCGGGTCGTTCGCCGAGCCCCCGGCAAACGGAGCATTGGTTCATCCGCGGCTACCGCCGATTCCAACAAGCCGGTCTGTCCAATCCGGCTATGGCGTTGTTTCTATCAGTGTGCCTCTTAGTTGGCCTGACAATTTTGTACGCCAAGATCGGCAAGGGCACGGAGTTCTTCCCGCAGGGCGATCCGGAGCGCGCGGTGATAAACGTCCGGGCGCCACAGGGCACGAATATCAGTGAGACCGACCGGATTGTGCGCCTCATTGAAGGACGCATTTCGCCTTACAAGCCGTGGGTCAAGCATATCGTTACAAACGTTGGTTCGTCCGGCGGCGGGATGGACATAATGGCCAGCGCGGGGGGGCCGCACTTAGCCAATATCTCTTTGATCTTCTACGACTTTGCTGATCGGCAGCGCCCCTCGACGGAGATCGTCGCCGAGGTGCGGCAGGTGGTCGCCGATATTGCCGGGGCCGAGATCAATGTGGAAGTGGAGAAGCGAGGTCCACCAACCGGCGCGCCGATCACCGTGCAAATAATCGGCAAGGACTTCGGTGTGCTGGAGCAGTTGAGCGACGAGGCCCGCCGCGCTATTGCCGATGTGCCGAACATTGTCAACCTGCGCAGCGACCTGGAGGCGACTCGTCCTGAGCTGGCGTTTACCGTTGATCGCCGCGTCGCTATGCTCCTTGGCGTCAACACCGCTACCGTGGGCAACTTCCTGAAAATGGCGGTCTTCGGGACCAAGGTTGGCACTTATCGGCAGTACAACGACGAGTACGATATCACCGTGCGGCTGCCGCTGGCTGATCGCGTCGATATCGATGGTATATACGACCTTAAAATTCCGAATGCGTCGGGCCAGGCCGTGCCGCTCAGATCAGTCGGCAGTTTTGAGTACCGCGGCGGATTCGGTACGATCAGCCGTGTCAACCAGAGTCGCGTAGTCACGCTCACCGCAGATGCGGAGGGCCGCCTAAGCTCTGAAGTGCTCAGAGATGTACAGGGCCGCCTGGCCGCACTCACATTGCCAATGGCCTATGAAATTCGTTATGCCGGAGAAAAGGAAACCGAGGACGAGGCGCGGGCCTTCTTAGGCAAGGCGTTTGTCGTGGCCCTGCTTTTGATTACCCTTATACTGGTTATCGAGTTTAACTCGCTCATGGTGCCGTTTATCATTATGACAACGGTGATCCTCTCGTTAATCGGCGCATTGGTCGGGCTGTTGGTCTGGGGGTTGCCCTTCGGAATCATCATGAGCGGTATTGGCGTCATCAGTTTGGCCGGGGTGGTGGTGAACAATGCAATCGTGTTGCTCGCCTACACGCAACAGTTGCAGCAGCGAGGTATGGACCTTGTTTCTGCCGCGGCGCAGGCCGGTGTCACGCGGTTGCGGCCCGTGCTTCTGACGGCGGGCACGACAATCATCGGGCTGATACCGACCGCCATAGGCGTCTCTTACGATTTTCATACGCTCTCCTGGTCCACGAGGAGCGAGTCCAGCCAGTGGTGGGGCAACATGGCGGTGGTTGTCATCTTCGGTCTTGGCTTTGCCACGATCCTGACGCTGGTGGTTGTGCCGTCGCTGTACGTGCTGCTGAGCCGGCTTTCACTGCGGCTGGGATTTGGCGGAGTATCCAGCACAGATACAGTTGCTCCCGGTGCGGCTGTGCAGCAGATGCGATGACGATTCGATATGTAAGTCAAACTGACCGGTTCGCCTCGTCATACCTGCGAAGGCAGGTATCCAGTAGTTTGGCGGGTGATTGGATTCCCGCTTTCGCGGGAATGACACACTGTGCTATATTGCTGCCGCATAGGCAGTTATCGTAGCGTTTCCTTGAAAACGGGTCAGTTTGAGATATGTAAGTCTTTTTCGGGGCGAGATTTAGGGAGTTTCGGCGTGCGGGGGAGAATTTTCCTGTTTTTGAAAAAAGTTGTGGCAAAAACGCGCATTTTATTGGATAATGGCACGCGTGTAAGCCGTACAGTTAAGGGCGGGAGTATGAATTGGGATTTGTGGCATTTCTTGCGAAGTTCCGAATCGAATGCGGGGCAGGTGTGTGTCTGCGCGGAGAGGGTCTGCCCAGCCGGGGGAATTGCAGGTGACAGGCGGGTTATGCCCGATAGGGAAGGCCGGTGAAGTTATGGAGACTACTACCAAATACCAACCGAAAGTTGAGATTGCGTCCGATGCCGAGAGCCTTGCGCATAAGAGCGTTGAGGTTTTCGTGAGGGATGCGCAAAAAGCGATTAGCTCCAAGAACGTCTTCAACGTGGCGGTGTCGGGGGGGCATACGCCCAGACGATTCTTTGAGCTGCTTGCGGAGGCTCCGCGCGCGCGGTCTCTTGCGTGGGAGAAGATACAGTTGTTCTGGGTGGACGAGCGATATGTTCCCCCGGATTCGCAGTGGAGCAACTACAAGCTGGCGGCTGAGACTTTTCTCGGGAGGGTCGGGATTCCGGAGTTTAATATTCATCGTATTCCGACCGAGTATGGTGATTTCGGAGTAGCGGCCCGCTCGTACGAGGAGACGATTCGCCGGGTGCTGGGCGCGAAGAAGGGCGAGATTCCCGAATTCGATCTGATTATGCTTGGGATGGGCGCTGACGGGCATATTGGGTCGCTGTTTCCGGATAGCTACGCCTGCTTCGATACGACGGACCTCGCGTGCGTTGTTTATGTTCTTGACGAGAAGCTGAACCGCATAACGCTGACGCATCCGGTGCTGTGTGCGGCGTCACACATTGCGGTATTAGTGTGCGGCGAGGGGAAGGCGAGGATTCTAAAAGAGGTCTTCACGAGCGAGCCGGATGAGGTCCGGTATCCCGTCCATGCGCTCTGGCCGATCCTCGACAAAGTGACATGGCTGATCGACCGCGACGCCGCAAAGGCTATGTAACCGTAATGGGCCGGGGCTGGGGCGACGGGCGAGGGTAATTCAATGGCGCGGAAAGGCGAGATTATGTGTTTGGGCGTGGCAAAAGCAGAGAATTTTCGGATAAAGTTATGAAAATGTAAAATCCCGTAGTTACCACGATGCTTTTCGCTATGGAAGTCTTGGTTTTGAGCGAAAAATGAGGTTTTCATAATCCAGTATGATGCGTTTTTTCGGGGGTAATATCGTTATTTTCTGCAGAAAACTCTTGACAGGGGGCCGATAACATTTTAGGATTTCTCTGTTCGTTTGTAGCTGTTTATGGTAGAATAGAACGGTATGGAGGTCGGCGTTTGAGAGCGGAGTAGTGAAATGGAGAATGAGAGCCATGGAGGGCCGAATAGGAGGAACGAAAGGGTGAATGAAATACGGAGGAGGCGTTTCTGCCCTGCAATTCATTCACGGATGGCTTGTTTAACTACACGTGGTGTAGGGGCAGAGGGTCTGCGCCCACATCACCAATCAGCACTTTTTGCCTCCGCCGCACTTCACAATGGCGGCACCTGGCATCATAACATATCCTTATCACTCATTTCTGAAAGGGCGAAAAAATGAAACGTGCAATAATAGCATTACTTGTGATTCTGGGGGTGGCTTGTTCTGCTGGGCCGGCGCAGGGGGCAATTATCACCATAGCAATTGAAGGCGTTGTGGATTACGCTTACGACCCACACGGCTTTCTGGGGGCGGATATTGAAGTTGGCGATTTGATAACCGGGACCTATACTTACCATACGGATACAGCGGATTCGAGCCCGATAGAGGGCTATGCGGCTTATTGGTACTATGATGCGCCAGGGTCTATTTCCCTGAGTGTCAAAGGAGTTGAATTCAAAACGGACCCTACCAATGTGGACTACCGCATTGCAATTTCTGATGGCTATCAATCACGAGATATATACTCTGTGAGGAGCCGTAACAACCTGCCTCTTGCCTCCGGTATTGTGGTTGACGAGGTTTATTGGGTCCTCGAGGATTCGGGGCAGACGGCGATCTCAAGCGATGCTTTGCCCACGAAGGCTCCCATTTTGGATGATTGGATGTTCAATCGAGTAATGATAAATGGGCCTGATCGTGGCCTGTCTTTCGGTATTACAGGGCATGTGACTTCTGCGGTTGTTCTTCCGGAGCCTGCGACCGTATTGCTCTTGGTGGCTGGGGCAGTTTTGTTGAGAAAGCGTAAATGAGAGATTACCTGGGGGTGACAAGGAGGTTGCTTATGTTGGTGGCAAGGAAGACCGTTACAGCGTTTGTGTCACTGTTTGTTTCCTATGGCGTTGCATTTGGCGGACTGAAAGAGGATGCCAAGGCGATACATGTATCAGGCGGAGAGGATCATACTCTAATCGTCACTGCAAACAACTGGGTATGGGTCTGCGGGGCTAACGGTGACTATCCATACAATAGTTACTACGGTGTTCTCGGCACCGGCAGTAATTCTTTTAGCCTGGATGTGAACTCTCCAATAAGGGTCCATGACGGCGATATGGGTACGCAGTCGGACCGGCTTGAGGGCATCAACGATATCGATGCGGGGTGGAGGCACTCACTTGCTTTAGACGTCAACGGATTTGTCTGGTCGTGGGGATGGAACAGCGAAGGCCAGCTTGGAGACGGCACGCCCTACGCGCGCACAACACCTGTCAAGGTCCGCGGGCCCAACGACGCAGGGTACCTCCAATACATTGACAGCATATCTGCGGGTCGTAGTGGGCGCCACTCTTTAGCTGTGGATGCGAATGGTTATGCGTACGCCTGGGGGTATAACAAATTCGGGCAGTGCGGGAACGGCGAATCGGGTGCCGGCGAGAGAGAGTTGACGCCTGTATATGTGCATCAGGGGGCGCAGGCGGGAGACCCGAACGACGCGAATAATCCCCTCGAGCATATTGTGGATATCTGCGCGGGATCGGACCAGTCTATCGCGGTGGAGAAGGACGATCCGAGCGACCCGAATTTCAGCGGGTGCGTCTATACGTGGGGAACGAACAGGTGGGGGGACGACCCCTGGGACGTGGGAATAGTCTCGTTAGGATGTGGGCTTTTAGGAACGGCCTCGGACGTGAACTTCAGCGATACGCCGGTGAAGGTGTTTGCAGGGGCGCAGCACCCGAACGACCCGAATCAACCGGATTTGAATCACATCGTGGCAGTGGCGGCGGGCTGGGACCACTGCATGGCTTTGGAGAACGACGATCCCTGGGATCCGAACCTGAATGGGCGGGTATATACCTGGGGAAACAACGGCCCGGGCTGGGGCGGCGGCGCCCCTGTGGGGTGGGAGAGGTCTGTCGGGGCGAAAAAAATCTTCAAAATTCCCAAGTTTTGGCTTGACATGGAGTTGATTTTACGCTTTTGTGCTTGAAATTGCCGCGGTAGTCTGTATAATAGATGGGAGAATACGAATGAGACCTGATAGCCACGGACGGTCATTACTGAGGAGTGCAAGGTGATGATTATAGGGAGGTTAAGTTGTCCGCGTTTGCTTTTCAGCGAACCGCGTCTGTCCGCACTTCTCAAATCGCCATCGCTTTCGAATAGCAGTACCTGGCATCATAACATATCTTTATCACTCATTTCTGAAAGGGCGGGAAAATGAAACGTGCAATAATACGATTACTTGTGATCTTGGGCGTATCTTGTTGGCCGGGGCCGGCACAGGGGGTAATTATCACCATACCGATTGAGGGCGTTGTAGATTACGTGGAGGACCTCTCGGGCGCTCTACATGGAGCAATTGAGGTCGGGGACGCAATATCGGGAACCTACACATACGACTCATCAACGCCCGACATGGATTGGCTTTGGGGGTCAGAATCAGAAAAAGTTGGGCGGTACCACTACTTCGCCGCGCCTTACGGAATCTACCTGAGTGTGGGGGAACTTATTTTTCAGAGTGACCCGGGTAGAGTTAATTTTCTAGTCAGCGTAGTTAATGATTTTCAGTTCGGAGATGATTTCTACAGTATTGGGAGTAGCAGTAATAGCCCGCTGTCCAACAATACTCCGGTGGAGTCTATTTCCTGGAGTTTGAGAGACCGTGATGGGACCGCTCTCTCGAGCGATGGCTTACCTACGATGCCCCCTGTTTTGGCGGAATGGGATGAGAATCTTCTGCGCATCTACAGTTCGAGACTATACGGGATAGACGGCACAGTCACTTTGGTGCAACTAGTGCCCGAACCCAGCGCAATCATGCTTTTTGGTGTGGGGGGGCTAATGGTTATTAGGAAGACCACCAAGTAGAAGTAGGATAGGAACTGTCTTGTTCAAGGAGGACAAAAAATGCTAACAGAGACACGCTTGGTACTCATCACATTGACAACGCTCTGGTTGGGCATAACTCCTGCTGCTGCCGATCTTTCGAACGACGCGATGGCAATAGATGTCTCGGGCGGAGAGGACCATAGTATGGTCCTCACGGCCAACAAGTGGGTGTGGGGGTGTGGTGACAACTACTGGTATCAGCTCGGGATCGGGACTGATTCGGACCAGTGGACGCTCGTTCGCGTAGTTGATGGAAACAGCCAAGTGGGTTTGGAGGGTATCAACGACATCGACGCGGGGTGGAAACATTCGCTGGCACTGGACGTGAACGAGGGGGTATGGTCTTGGGGAGATAATTACTATGGCCAGTTGGGTGTTGGTTTGGGCGGATCGGGGGCATATTCAAGTACACCCATTAAGGTTCTTCGTGGCGAGCAGGAGCAGGACCCTTGCCAGGCGAGCGATTACCTCAAGCACATAATCGCCATTTCTGCTGGCAGGAGCGGGCAGCATTCTCTGGCTGTTGATACGGATCGGTATGCGTATGGTTGGGGGTATAACGAGTACGGCCAGTCCGGCAACGACGAGAGCAACAATAGCAAGCTCACGCCGGTGCGAGTGCATCGAGGCGAGCAGCCGCAGGACCCGAATGATCCGAATGAGTGGCTCAAGCACATTGTCGATATCTGCGCTGGATCGAATAATTCGATCGCGCTGGAGGCGGACCTTTCGCCGGATCCGAACTCGGTCTTTGAGGGGTGCGTCTATACGTGGGGGTGCAATATGTGGGGGGAGGAACCGTTGGACACGATGATAACGGACGGGCGAGGATTATTGGGGAACGGGTCGAATGTGGATTTCAACGATACGCCGGTGAAGGTCCTTCGCGGTGAGCAGGACTACAACGACCCGGGGCAGATATATCTCGAGCACATCGTGGCGATCACCGCCGGTTGGGACCATTTGATGGCGCTGGAGAAATATGATGTTTATGATCCTTATCTGCCGAATTTTGATCCGAACCACAAGGGCAGGGTCTATACCTGGGGCAACAACGGGGCAGGCTGGGATTCCGGCGGGGGGCGGCTGGGAAACGGGGCGGCAACGGATGGCAACAGTACGCCCGTGCTGGTTCTCCGCGGCGAGCAGCCGACGGAAGACCCCAATGATCCGTATCCGTATCTTTCGCGTATTACCGCGGTATCGGGGGGGGAGGGACATTCGATGGCGCTGGACGCGGATGGTTACGTCTATACCTGGGGAGACAATCGGCACGGGCAATTAGGAAACGGCTGCGACGATCCGTGTACGACGCCTGTTCGAGTTGTCGGGGAGGATGGGCAGGGGTATCTGGAGAACATCGTGGCCATCTCGGCAGCGTACTGGCACAGCCTTGCTATCGACGCCAACGGGACTATATGGACGTGGGGCAAAGGCAGCGCCGGTGGCCTGGGGCTGGGCAACAAGACCATAGACTGCAACACGCCACATCCAATACCGGTAGTATATAACGTCACGCAGGAGACCTTTGCTTTCGCGATACAGAGAGCTATAGACGATGCGAACAATGCCGGCGATACTCTGGAGGCTTCGCCAGGCACATATTACGAGAACGTGAATTTCAGAGATAAGAGCGTTACGTTGAGGAGCACCGAGCCGGGCGACTCGAACGTGGCGACCGATACAATTGTCGATGGTGCGTACAATTCCGGGAGTGACTATCATTTTTACCAGGCTGTCGATTTTAACGACGGGTCCGGTTCCACGTTGGCGGGCCTGACGGTGATGAATGGGCCTGGAGGCGGCGTGCTCTGCGAGGGCGTGAACTCTGTAACTGTTATGAGCTGCTTGATTCGAAATAACGGTTGTGACGGGATATGGCTCAACGCCTCCTCGGTCGATATTCTAAATTGCGAGATCCGCGGCAACGCATCCGACGAGACTTCTGACTACCACGGAGTATATTGCATATCGGACAGCGATGTGAACATTGTCAACTGCACTATTGCCGACAACGATGGGAATGGAATCGCCTGTAATCAGTCCAGCGCTGCAATCACAGGCTCCGCAGTTCAGAACAACGCGGACTTTGGGGTCGAGGCGATCGGTGACTGTGATATAACAATCGAGCGCAGTCTCATCGAGGGCAACGGGAAAACTGGCGTCTATGCGTACGACGCCCGTGATTTTGTTTTGACCGGGAGCGTTGTTCGCAAGAACGGCTGGGACGGCGTCGGGCTGGAATACAACAATTCCAACACTCTGACGAACAACTGGATACATAATAACGGGACAGCACATCATTCAGAGGGCTGGGGCAGCGGAATATGGTTTGAGAACCAGCCATGCGTCGCGATAGTCCGCAACAATACGATTTATGACAACTGGACCTACGGAATACAAGCAAGCGAATATGGGGCCGACCCGAACATTATCAATTGCATAATCTGGGGCAACGACAGTAACGACTTGTATAGAAAAAACGGGGATTTTGAGACGGTTAATTACTGCTGCCTGCAAAATGCTCGGGCTGGTGGCTTGGGGAATAAAACAGGCGACCCCGGATTTATGAACATCGCTACAGATGCGAATGATTTACACCTTGACGAGAGTTCGCAGTGCAAGGACGCCGGTGACCCCAACGGCAGCTACGGCGGGGAGAGTGATATCGATGGTGAGGACCGGGTTGTTAATGGGCGGGTTGATATGGGGGCGGACGAATATTATTGGAGCAGTGCTGACTTCGACGACGACGGTATAGTCAACTTCATAGATTATGCTGTTTTTGCGGCTGCATGGCACACCGAACCCAATGACGCCAACTACAACGAGCTTTGTGACTTACAGGACAACAACAATATCGATTTCAACGATCTTGCATTGTTCTGCGATGACTGGCTTTGGCACCCGGGATGGCTGCCGGGTTCTATGCCTTTGATGGCCGGGCGGGGTGGCGCGGGAATGCTTGAAGGATTGGGTCTTGACGCCGGGCTTTTCGCGGTTGCCACTGCTGAGCGAGAGCCTGCTGTCGCCGAGCCGCTCGATATTGAAGCCATTATGAAGTGGCTCGCGGAGATATGGCTCGACCCGGACGTGCGAAAGAGTATAGACGAGGAGAAGTTCCTGAAGGTTTATGAATCGCTGAAGCAGCCGTGACAAAAACCCCATTGGGCCACGGGCAGGCAGCCGGCCCCTCAACGCCGAAATAGCACACATCGGACAACAAGAGAGAATGGAGCCGCGAGTAGAAGGCCGGCACCTGATTGGCCTGGTTAGCCCTGCTGCAGAGCGTCGGTGAAGGTTTTGATGTTGTTGGCCCACTTTCGGGCCTCGAGCATCTCGACTTTGTCCTGCTTTACGAGCATAGCAAGGTGCTTTTCGAGGGCAATCATTTTTTCATCGGGCCTGTCGCGTGTTTTGGTTTGTAGCTGCGTGTACATCTGCTCGATTTTTCCGGTGCGTATGAGGTTGGCGCAGGCGTAGTTGTTGTTGAGTATTTCCATTGCCACGAGCCGGCCCCTGCCATCTTTTCGGGGGATGAGCTTCTGGCTGACGACGTATGCAAGTCCGAGAGAAAGCTGGTTGCGCACCTCGGCCTGCCGTCCGGCAGGGAAATAGTCGAGGATTCGCGTTATGCTTCCGGTGGCGTCCCTGGTGTGGAGCGTCGAGAAGACCAAGTGCCCTGTTTCGGCGGCCATAAGTGTCATCGCTATCGTTTCGGGGTCTCGCATTTCGCCGACAAAAATCACGTCAGGGTCCTCCCGGAGCATCTCTCGCAGGCCCTGCAAAAACGACTTGACGTCTTTTCCGATCTCGCGCTGCGAGATGATCGAGTGCCTCTGCGGAAGGAGATATTCTATGGGGTCCTCGATGGTTATAATTCTGCAGGCGTTTTTCTCGCAGATATGGCTGATTAGCGAGGCAATGGTTGTGGATTTGCCGGCGCCGGTGATGCCTGTCAGAAGGACTAAGCCGTGCTTGCGATTAACGATGTCCTGCCAGATATTGTTCGGGAAACCGATTTCCTCGACCTTAGGGATATCCAGCGACAGGGCGCGGATTGCCGCGGCGAGCCCATCGTTGTCCTTGAAGATGTTTATACGAAACTGAAGTGAGGCGAGCCGATACGAACAGTCGATACTGTGCTGAACATCGAGTTTTCTCGAGTTCTCCTCGCTGATGAAGGGGTAGATAAGGCGCTTCGCCACCTCTGCGGTTACGGCGGGGCCTTTGAGCTTTACGAGGTTTCCGTCGATGCGATACGTCGGCGGGGCGCCGACCTTGAGGTGCAGGTCCGAGACGCGCATCGCGCCGTGCTCCTGGAAATAGGCAAGCAGATCAAGAATGCTGAACTCGCCGAGATCAGCGGCGGTATAGACCTTTGCTGACGCAGGGTATTCTGCACTCATATTCGTCCTTACTTAAAAACTGAAAACCGGCGCAAAAATGCGATTATGGTTGTTGCAGACGTCTTTCTTTATATCGGCAAAAAAGTATATCGGCAGAAGCTGTAAAAGCCAAGTGCGTAATTTCCTCGCTGTAACCACAATTCCAGACAGGCCTGCACCCAGGGCGGTTCGTTTCCTGAAATATCTCCGCGCCTTCCAAGCTAATTTGAAGGGCGGGCGGGGGCGAACACGGGTGGAATTGCGTCCTCCTATTTTTTCTTACCCGAAGGCTTCTGCAAAATTGCAGGTTAGGCCTACTTAGAAAAGAAAAAATCGTTTGTTGATTTTTTCTTTTCAATGGCAACCTATTGTCTCGTAATCGCTTAGGTAATTATTGAAGAAAATCATAAAAGAGATTTTCTTCAACAATATAGGTCTAACCTGCAATTTTGCAGAACTCATTTCTTACCCGGATTCAGCCAGTCTTTTAGGTTCTTGGCGAGGATTTCCACGTCCTGCTTTTCCATAATGTGCCGGACTATTGCCGGTTGGACCTTGAGCTTGAGCATTGCCTTGTGCGCCCTTTGCCAGAGCCGGTCTCGGCGGGCAGGCGTCTCGGCCAAGTAGAGCTCTGTTACCAGCTCGCCCAGTTTCTGGAGCAATATGGTGTCGAGGTTATTGTAATAGCCTGATATTACGCCCTTTTGGTGCTCTGAATACTCATCCTTAGCCATATCGGAGGTCCTGTAACTCTGTGCGGAGACCCTTTTCGCCTCGTTGGAGGGCCTCCAGCGAGGCGACAATACCAGAAAATCGAAGGATCTCTAAGGCCGTTTTACAGAAAAACCCCGGATAAATCAAGTTATCGCCATATTATTGGCGCGCGGAGCGGTTTTTGCTGGCCTTGACGCGATGACCGGCTATAATCTGCGGTTGCTCAACCAGATGCATCGGCTCCAATGCCGACTAAAGTGAGCTAAAGTGACTAAAGTGACTAAAGTGAGCTAAAGTGAGCCAAAGTGAACTAAAGTGAGCTAAAGTTCAAGAAATAATTCATAACTTTAGTCACTCTTAACTTTAGGCACTTTCAACTATGCAGAATAAGATGTTGTATATTCTGGGCCTTCTAATCGCAGTGTGCGGGCCGCCCTCACAGGGCATAGAGTCTCAGACGGTCGGGGTATTTGTGGGCCAGGACTTACACCTGCGGGGGCCGGAGCTTATAAGCCATCGGCTCAACAGCGGTGAGCATACTCTCGTATTCGGCAATGGATTCTCGATGTCTATTGGGGCCAATCAGTTTTCCAGCGGCAGCGCGGTGGTATGGCTGGGCGGCCTGCCGCCCGAGCTTGTCGAAAAGGATCGTCCCGGTTACCAGGCAATAGCGTACCTTCAGGGCAGTATCTCAGTGAAAAAGGGGGCAGTGGCTAAGACCACCGATTTGAACCAGGTGGCGCTTGAGAGCGGCGGTGCAATGGTAGTCTGGTTCAGCGTCAGCGGCGAAGTCCTTGTCACCGCGGACAAAAGAGATGTCGCCGATCCTCAGGAGCTGCCGCTTTACAAAAAGGCGATCGACGGCCTGCAGGCAGCGGGGATCGGGGAAAAAATCGTCAGGGCGGCGAAACCGGCACAGGTGGAGCCGGCGCCCGTGAAGCCGGAGCCGAACAAGCCCCCGGGAAAAGTCGCCGCGGAAACAAAAGAGCCGCAGTTCAGGTACCCGATCCCGATAAATCTGTCCCCCGCGGGCGAAGCCAAGCCGAAGCTCGAGTCGGCCAAGATGCCCGATGGAACGGACATTGCAACGGTGATAGGCAGGTTCTATCTGTGGCAGAAGCAGGATGAAAAAGGCGGCCTGCTCGAGCTGCAGGCGGACTACGCGGTGATATTTTATTCTATGGAAGGCCTGGGTTCTAACAAGGCCCAGCCCGAGGAGGTCTTGGCCGCCGGCGCCGTCAGGGGCATCTACTTATCGGGCGACGTTTTGATGACGAAGGAACAGCGGACGATTCGCGCCGACGAGCTTTACTATGACTTTGAGCGGAAAAAGGCGATTGTGGAAAACGCCGAGATGAGGAATTTCAGCGAGTCCGCGGGGATCCCGATCTATGTCCGGGCCAAGGAGATGCGACAGGTGGCGGAGAACAAATTCGAGGCCGAGGACGCTACTGTTACGACGGATGAATTTCATAAGCAGCAGATTTCGCTCGACGTATCGAGCATCAGCATCACCGACACGACCGCTGCCGATGCGCAGAAGGGCGGGACCACAAAGAGCAGCTACGACGCCGAGATGCGCGACGTGCGCTTCAACGTATATGGAATGACGCTTTTGCGTCTTGCCCGCCTGCGGAGCAATCTGGAAAGGCCCGATACTCCGCTCAAGAGCGCGCGCGTCGGCCATAGCAGCAGGCTGGGCTACGCGGCTGAAACACGATGGTATCTTGCCAGGCTGCTTGGCCTCCAGGAGCCTGAGGGCACGGAAAGCACACTTGCCGTGGATTACTACAGCAAGCGAGGCGTCGGCACGGGGGTGGATATCGAGTACGCCAGGGAGGACTATTTCGGCAGGGTCCTGGGTTATATAATCAACGACAGGGGCGAGGACAGGCTCGGCAGACACGCGACCCGCAGGAATCTTGAGTCGCCCCAGGAGCTGCGTGGCCGGTTCCTCTGGCAGCACAGGCAGTTTTTGCCTTATAACTGGCAGCTCACCGGCGAGTTCAGCTATTCATCCGATTTGAACTTCTTAGAGAGCTATTATCGCAACGAGTACGACGTGGGCAAGGAGCAGGAGACGCTGCTCCATCTCAAGCGAATAGAGGATAACTGGGGTCTTTCGTTTCTCGCTAAGGTGCGGATAAACGATTTTGTCAATAAGCTCGAAGAGCTTCCGACGGGCGAATTCCACTGGACGGGCCAGTCGTTCTTCAACGATCTGCTGACTTTCTACAGCGATACCCAGGTCAGCCGATTCCGGCAGCGCTATGCCTCTTCGAATAAGAGGCCGGGGCCGCAGCAGTTCTTTTCGTTTGCAACAACGCGCAACGAGGTTGATATGCCGTTCTCGGTGGGCAAACTCAGAGTAGTCCCGTTTGTCGCCGGCACCGTGGCGTATGAGGACAGGATGGGCTTTTATAGAGAGCTCGACGGCGGCACGGGCGCGCGGGAGGACGACGTTTGGTACGGTGAGACGGGCGCTCGAGTATCATCCCAGCCATATTGGAAGGTTTTTCCGGACGCCAGATCACGGCTCTGGGACATCGACCAGTTGCGGCACGTCGTGAGGCCGTATTTGACGGCCGTCAGCTATACTCAAAATGAATCTGTTATTGAACAACGTGATACGCTGAACGTAGGCTTATCTCAACGGCTGCAAACCAAGCGCGGCACGGGCAGCATGCGGCGGACGGTTGACTGGATGCGGCTGGATACGGACGTTACGTGGGTCAATGACTCCGACGACGCCTCGGCCGGGGCGGACAGGTTCCTCTGGAACAAGCCGTTTATCCCGATGGTGAACACGTCCACCGCCGCGGTCCCCCAGTGGGACAGACGCACCATGAGCACGTACGGGGTGAGGCGCAACTACATCGGAGCCGACTATATCTGGCGGCTGAGCGATACCACCGCGGTATTGTCGGATATGAATTTCGACATGCAAAGCGGTGTGGTGCAGCAGTTTGATATCGGCTTTTCGCACATGCGATGGCCCGATTTGAGCTATTACGTCGGCAGCAGATACCTGAGGCGTATTACGATAATGGACCCGAGTCCCCCCTATACGAAGCTGCAGGAAGGCTCGAATGCGTTTGTCTTTGCAATTACTTACGTGCTGGACCCGCGATATACGGTCGTCTTCTCGCAGCAGATTGATTTTGACTACGGCGCAACAATAGGCAGCGAGATTACTCTGCTGAGGCAGTATCACAGGAT
>Ga0315288_10005440_pt1 | contig 16196 bp, 15 predicted proteins | sample YL17G11_20_MG_FD_203454 | JGI IMG/M metagenome (GOLD analysis project Ga0315288, IMG submission 203454) | Sediment microbial communities from Yellowstone Lake, YNP, Wyoming, USA - YL17G11_20 | ecosystem: Environmental > Aquatic > Freshwater > Lake > Sediment | place: USA: Wyoming | collected...
TCCCCTTCCAGCTACAATGCAACCGGGTGCCTGACCCCAGAGTTGCGTTGACCTGTGACTACCTGAGCAAAGGGGCTAATCGTTATCCCTTATCACTATCTCACACCTTGATCTTCATGTAATTGACCAGGATCATGTCCCGGATAGAAGCGGGCAGCACCCTGTTCAGGAACAGGAAGAAGCTGTCCATGAACGTGATCTGGCTGAAGAGCTTCGGCCTGTCGGACTTAACGATTTTGACTATCTTCTCGGCCGCCTGCGGAGGTGTTGGAGCGGTCTTGATGAGCTCGTTGTCCCGGTCGATGAACCTCTTCGCCCTGTCCCTGTAAGGCGAGCCCTCTGGGGGAAGCTTGTGTATCTTGGCGGCGAAACTTGTCGATACCTGTGCGGGCTCGATTATCGCCACACGGATTCCGAACGGCTTCACCTCGAGCCGGAGTGCGTCGACCATTCCATCGATCGCGAACTTGGTGGACGAGTAGATCGACTCGAACGGGAACGGTATCCGCCCGACAAGCGACGACATGGCGATCAGCTTCCCGCCGCCCTGTTCCCGCATGGAAGGGATAAACGCCTGGAAGATCGCCGCCGCGCCTATCACGTTGATCTCGAGGCATTTGAGCGCAGCCTCGAGGTCGACCTCCTCGAAGGGGCTGAAGAAACCGATCCCGACGTTCGAGAGTACCGTATCCACCTTCCCGTACTTCGCGAGGACCCTGTCGCGGAACTCGAGTATCCCGGGACGGTTGGTGATATCGAGCGTGGTGAGCAGGTGATCCCCTCCAATCTCACCGAGCTCCTTCTCTAACCCTTTCATGCAATCTCCGTCGACGTCGAAACCGGCGATGCTGTAGCCGTCGCGCGCCAGCATCTTCGCGACCTCGAGGCCCATCCCGTCCCCGCAACCCGTAATCACCACTACCTGCGACATGACTTGCCTCCCCGTATTTCCCCGATAGGATCAAATCCTTGTGCCCGACTCGATGTATACGCGCCCCTCGCTCTCGTACCACTCCTTGATCTGCTTCATGGACTCCCGGAAATCAGGATATGTGAAGCTGAAGCCGGTAGCCTTCAGCTTCGAGTTGTCGACCACGTAGTCGTCGTAAAGGTAACGCACCGCGTCGTACTCCAGGTCCGGTATCTGCCCCTTTCGCGCCGCTGTCTTTCCCTGGACGCGGGCAACCGCCTTCACTAGCCAGAGCGGAAGGTGCAGGTTCGCCTGCTTGACGCCGAAAGTCTCGGCGGCGGTCCTGAGCGACTCCTCCACGGGCGGATGGCTGTCCTCGGCGATGTTGTAGACCTCGCCTTCGATCCCTCCGATGTGCGACAGGTATTCAACGGCAGCCGCGACGTCCTCCGCCCGGACGTTCGAGAGCAACTGGTTGCCTTTGCCAGGGATACCGGCGATCGACGTCGGCCTCGAGAAGACTTTGCCGGCCCCGTCGTTGCACCTGGGGCCGTAAACGGTGCAGGGCCTGGTCATTACCGCTGGAAGCCCCTCCTCGATCCGCTTTAAGAGCGCGTTCTCCCCGTCCCGCTTGCTCCTTCCGTAGTCGTCCTGGGGTTCCCTCGGGCCGTCCTCGGTGTACGGCTTCCCCCTGTAAGCGCCGTAAACGGCCGTTGATCCGACGTGCACGTACCTCTTGACCCCGGCCTCCAGCGCGAGTTTCGAGAACCGTTCCACGCCCAGGACGTTTGTCGGGTAGAGCTTTTCATATGGGGTTGAGAAGTTGCAGATGGCGCCGAAGTGGAAGACCCGATCAACGTCACCCTCGAACAGCGCGGGCAAAGTCTCGGGTTCCGTAAGGTCGGCACCGATGAATTCGACTCCCAGGTTGTCGAAGAAAGGTGTCTCCTTGCGTGGCCGGGCCGTGGCTCTGACCCAAATGCCTTTGCCCACAAGGTACTCGACCATGTGGCTGCCCATGAAACCCGCCGCGCCCGTGACCAGTGTTATCCCGTCGAATTCCATAGCCGGCAGCCTCCCATGAGTAAGATCGTTCTCAATTACGGTTCAAGTATATAACGACCAGATAATTAGGGGGGTAAGGTCCTGGTGTGTTGTGTTCAAAAAGTGGGGTCAGATCCCAAAATTTGAATCTTTAGACGAGGAGATTCGTAATCGATCAGGTGATTCAAATTTTGGGATCTGACCCCGGGTGTGAAAGTGGCGTGAATTCACGATTCAAGACCTGACCCCATAATGTCAGTCGTTCATCGTGTACTGGCCCTTTAACGCGTAGACGTACCCGTCAAGGACCCGCTGGAACCTGGCCTCATCGACCACCGGCTTCCTGACCATCCGCATGGCCAGCTCCATCTGTTCGTCCGTGCTGCTCGTCTTCGAGTAGAGCTGGAGCGCGAACTTGGAGAAATCCCTTACCATGAAGTCGAACACCTGGTCTGTGATGTCGTCGTCCAAGTCGTAGATGGCAGCGCTCTCGATTATCAGCTGGCCGTAAGCGACGAGCGTGAAGAGCTCGCCCAGTATCAACAGGAAACCTATGTCCTCGATCTGCGCGTCGCCGGGCGGGGTCTTGAGCAGGAATTCCTTGAGTCCCTCTACCTGCCCCTTGAACACGTTGATGTTCGGCAGATCCTTGCTGTTATACGCAAGGTTGTAGTCGTGGAAACGTATACTTGAAAGACCCTTGGTCGGCCCCTGGTTGAACAGGAAGTCGTCGTTCTTCGCGTCATCCCTCCTGGGGATCTCCGGGAACTCGTCCGGATTGAAGAAGTAGTTGGGCATGAACTTGATGATGAGCGCCATATTCACGTGGACGGTCCCCTCGAGCTTGGGCAACGCCCTTATGTCCCTGGCCGCCATCTCGAAGTAGGTGTCCTTCTCGAACCCCTTCGCCGCGATGACGTCCCAGAGCAGGTCGATGACCTCCTCACCCTGGGTTGTGACTTTCATCTTCACCATCGGGTTATAAAGGAGATAGCGGCGGTCCTCCGAGGAGGCAGAGCGCATGTAGTCCGCGGCGCGGAGCGCGAAGAGCTTCATCGCCACCAGGCGCGTGTAGGCGTCGGTGAAAAGCTGCTTGATGTGGGGGAACTCTGTCACGTAATGCTTGTAGAGGTAACGGTTGGCGGCATGTTCGATCGCCTCGTAGAAAGCATGGGTGCATATGCCTATCGAAGCCCAGCCGAGGTTGAACTTCCCGACGTTGATAGTGTTAAGGGCGGCGTCCCAGGCGTCCCGCCCCTTCGACAGTATCTCTTCCTCGGATATTGGATAGTCGTTGAGGGCGTACTCCGCTACGAAGTTCTGAGAGTTCACGACGTTCTTGACCACCTCGAAATTTCCGTGCTTCGAGCCGACCACGAAGAACACGTAGTCGCCGGTATCGGACATCTTCCCGAAGGTTGACACCAGGGCTGCCTCGTTAGCGTTCCCGATATAATACTTCCGGCCGTTTGCGCTGTAGGCGCCGTTCACCGATGTCAGCGACATCTCGGTGGAATAGAGGTCAGCCCCGTGCTCTTTCTCCGACAGGCCGAACGCGAAGATCCCGCCCTCCTTCAACAGCTGTGCTGTTTTCCGCTTCACCCCTTCGTTCGGGCTCATCCATATCGGCCCGAGGCCGAGTATCGAAACCTGCCAGGTGTACCAGTAGGCCAGCCCGTAGAACGCCAGTATCTCGTTGAACTCGCAGTTCCGCCACGTGTCCCACCGGCCGTCCCCGTCCGTGTAAGCCGAGGGCGTCAGCAGGGTCGCGAATATCCCCTCTTTCTTCTCGAACTCCAAAAAATCCGAATACCACACCCGCTCGTGGTCGTCTGCCTTGAGCTTCCCCCTTCCCTTGTTCTCGAAGAACTCGATGGTCTTTTCCATGATCTCCTTCGAGCGCTCGTCCGGGTACTCACGTTCGTGTTTCCTGGGGTTAAACAGAATCATTCCACGATCCTTTCACGCGTTGGCGAACAGCCCCGCGGGGCCGCTTATGCATTAGGATTCTAAGCCGTCCCGCCGGGCTACGTCAAAGCGGCCGTCGAGGCTCCCGTCGAGTCCAATTCCCCTTCTCCCTGCCTCCCTGCGTTCTACGGCGCCCGGCTGTCTCCCCTTAGACGCTATAATGACTTGATGGTTCAATTCGCTTTGATCGCGCGTCAGGAACGGGCCGACACGTCAGAGGAGGGCAACATGAAGAAGGTAAGGCTCGGGGCAGGCACTTATCTAATCCCGATGCCGGTGGTGCTGGTAGGGGCGCTCGTGGATGGCAGGCCCAACTTCCTGACCATCGCCTACTGCGGCGTGGTGAGCTACAAGCCTCCCATGATCGAGGTAGGGCTGCGAAAGGGCCGGTACACCAGCGCCGGCATCAGGGAGAACGGGACCTTCAGCGTCAACATCCCTTCCGAGGAGCTGATAGAGGCGACCGATTACTGCGGTATAGTCTCGGGCTCCAAAATCGACAAGTCGAAACTGTTCGAGGTCTTCTACGGCGAGCTCGAGACCGCGCCCATGATTAGCGAGTGTCCTCTCAACCTCGAATGCAGGCTCGTACAGGTGCTTGACCTCGGAGGCACGCACGAGGTCTTCATAGGTGAGATCGTGGAAACACACGCAGGAGTTGAATACGTGGACGGAGGCCGCCCGGATACGGAATCCATAAAGCCGTTCGTTTTTTCCGCTTCTGACGACAGCTACTGGGGGCTGGGCGAGAAGCTGGCCGAAGCGTTCAATGTGGGAAAAGGATTCACGAACGGTTAGGCGCACCCGCGGCCTGAGACCGGCTCCCTTGTGCCCGGGGTCAGGCTGGAGAAACCATCGCTCTAACCCGTGCGCTCCCCGACAGCTCTCACAATATCCAGGTAGTACCGCCAGTTGTCGAGCGGGACATCGGGCGGGACCGCGTGGTCGATAGCCGGGATGTACCCCCCGCGCTCGAGCATGGAGGGCACCACGCGCATGACCTCTGCCTTTATGTCATCGCGGCCCTTCGCAAGCGCCCGCTTGTCTATGCCACCCCAGATGGCGAACTCCCCGGGCCACTGTTCTCTCACCTTCAGGACGTCCATACCGGCCTGGACCTCGAAAGGCCACAGCATGTTGACACCCGCGTCGACGAACTTCGGTATCAGCAGGGACATCTCACCGTCAGTGTCCACCCCGACCACCGGTATCTCCAGCTCGTTGGTAAAGAACCCCACCAGCTCCCTGTAATAAGGAGCCATGAACTCCTCGAAGGCGCGGGGTCCTATCATGGGGCCGTTCTTGTAGCACATGTCCTCCCAGAGGGTTATCATTTCCGGGCGCCTCCTGGAATGTATCCGGGATATGACGCTCTTCCACATGTCCACCCAGTGCCGCGAGATCTCGTGAAGCAGGTCCGGAGCCGTGCGGTACGAGATCATGAGCCGCTTGAATCCGAGCAGGTGCCGGTGGGTCCCGAAGAGGCCGGAGATGTATATGATCAACGGCCACGGCTGAGAGTCCGCGACCTCTACCATAGGCCACCACTGCTCGAGGCGGCCTGGAGTGTCGGGATCGAGGCGCCCTCTGACCTCCACCCAGCTTTCTCGGTCCTTTACCGGGGCGTCCAGGAAAGCCGGTATGGTGCTGGAACCGTCGGTGAACACTCTGATCAGGGAGCCTGAAATATCGCGCTTGGTCGTATAGACGTCGTCCTGCTCGATGACCTCCTCTTCGAACAGCGGGTCGAATCCCGGGTGCTCGTGTGCCCCGAGCTGGACCGGCAACTGGGGATCAAGGCCGCTGTAAAGGTAAGCGCTCACGATCTCGTTGATCTCTGGCGGCAGGCCTTCACCGTGCCACCTGACGAGTGTCTCGTCCCAGAACCCGATCGTTTCCATGTGCACGGGCCGGTCGAGCGGCTCGAACAGGACCGTCGCAAGCAACCGTTCCCTGGGCGTCATGGACACAGCAGCCACCGCCTTCCCGATAACAAATGGATGCGCCAATAGGCGAACAATGCGATTATACTGTTAGCGGATATAGATCGAAAGGAAACCCAGGCCAGAAGCCGGGTGTATCCTGAGGAGGAAGGGACCATGTCGCAAGAAAAGGAACCTGCAGTGGAAGGCGGCCTCAAGGCACAGGCTTTAAGCCTTGCACAGCTGGTGGATTACCAGGGCGCCTCGGTGGTAAGTCGCGAGATCATGAAGGGAAAAGCAGGAACGGTCACGGTGTTCGCGTTCGACCAGGGCGAAAGCCTGAGCGAACATACGGCTCCGTTTGATGCCCTGGTCCAGGTCATTGACGGGGAGGCGGAGATCACCATCTCTGGAAATCCGCTCGTCGTGACCGAGGGTGAATCGGTGATAATGCCGGCGGACCAGCCTCATGCTCTCAATGCGCTGAAAAGGTTCAAGATGCTCCTGACGATGATAAGAGCGTGACATTGAGAGTATGAACTCCGTCAGATGTAAGAGGGCGGTGTAGTCAGTTGTCTGAAAAACACGACAGGGTAATGGCCGCGCTCGAGCTGCGCCAGCCTGACCGCGTACCGACCTTCGACCTGATGAACGAGAAGTCCGTGAACAATGAGATCCTTGGAAAGAAGACGCCGCCGACGGGGGCGCTTCTCTCTGGCCGCTACACCTCGAAGGTAATGGACCAGGTCTTCAAGCTCCCGATCAGCTCTTACATAGCGGACAGGGAGGTGGAGCCTGTCACCTACCTCGGTGCGGAGGCGGCGGTGAAAATGGGATACGATTCCGCCTGGATCAGCTACTTCCCGGTTATGCGCATGCGCGATTCAAGGACGATCGTTGACCTGTTCGGGCGTTTGTGTGACATGTGTATAGACGAGAAGGGCAACACCACAAATCCCATCTACAGGGAAGGCCTCATAACAAGCCCGGCGGCCTGGAAAGCCTGGGACAAGAAAGACATCTTTCGCCTCCCGGAAAAGATAAACCGCGTATTTTCCTGCGTTCAAAGAGAATTCGGGGACAGGCTCTATATCTTTGGGTTCTGCAACTACGGCCTCTTCGAGACAACCTGGCAGCCCATGGGATTCAAACGCTTCGTCGTCGCCGTCAGGAAGTACAGGGATTTCATCCGCCGCATGATCGGATTCTACACCGACCTCTTCTGCCTGATGCTGGAGGCCATGGCAGACGCCGGCCTGCCGGGGGCTATTTTCACTGACGATCTGGCCTACCGTTCGGGCCCGATGCTGAACCCTCGCATTTTGGATGAGCTATTCGCCGATTCGTACCGGTGCATAACTGAAACCGCGCACGCACTGGGCATGAAGATCGTCATGCACTCCTGCGGGAACATCACCAACCTCCTCACATGGTTCGCCGACTGCGGCTTCGACGCGGTGCATCCGCTGGAGCCCACCGCCGGTGTGGAGCTGGCCGAGGCGAAGGAGCTGGTCGGGCAGAGGATGTGCATTATTGGCAACATCGATGTCAGCCACATACTGGTGGACGCCACAAAAGACGAGTTGTTCGAGGCGGTGCGCAAGGCTATCAAAGACGCGGGGCAGGGAGGCGGGTACATACTCGCCCCGGACCACAGCCACCCGCGGATATCTGTTGAAAGGCTGCGCTGGATGCTGGAAGCCGCCCAGGAATACGGGCACTACCCGCTTTCGGTGTAGCGCACAGCCTGCCTCAGGGACCCGACACCTTGAAGGTGCCGCTTAGTTTCAAGTCCCCCTGTTTTGACGACGCTCCGACAAAGGCGACGTACTCGATCTCCTCTATCTCCCACGCTGCCCGCTCGGTGTCGTAGAAGGCGAGGTCCTGGGCTTCCACGGTGAACGTCCCCGTCTTTGTCTCCCCGGGGGCCAGGGACAGCCGCGTGAAGCCCTTGAGCTCTCTCACCGGCCGGTCGACCCTTGACCCCCCGTAACCGATGTACAGCTGCGCGATCTCATCGCCCGCCATGTCGCCAACATTGGTGACGTCCACGTGGACCTCGATGCTGCCGCTCTTTCCCGTCTGTGCGTTGCTCAGGCGCAGGTTACCGTATTCGTACCGGGTATAGCTCATACCGAATCCGAACGGGAAAGCAGGCTCGAGCCCTTCTTTATCGAACAGGCGGTAGCCGTGATAGTAGCCGTAATCTATCGCGCGGGCCTTCCTGTCGAAGTGAGGGAGCTGGTCCGTCGATTTCGGGAACGTTACCGGCAGTTTTCCGCCGGGGTTGACTTCCCCGAACAGGATGTCCGCTATGGCGTTTCCGCCCTCCATGCCCGGGTACCAGGCCATGACGATAGCGGCAACCGTGTCCTTCCATGCTTCCATGGTGACCGCCGACCCGGCCTCGATGATGACGATGCACCTTTCAGACTCTTCCGAAGCGGCCAGAATAAGGCGCTCCTGCTCCGCCGGAAGGTCGAGGTCCTCGCGGTCGCCGCCGCCCTGGAACTTCGACATGTACTCTCCCTCGTCCCTGGACGTAAGCCCCACCACCACGATCGCCGCGTCCGCGGCCCCCGCGACGCGCCTGGCTTCATCGATCTTTTTCCCATTGGAGTACACCACCTGTACCGAATCGCCCGCCCTGTCCCTGATACCGGCGAGAGGCGTAACGACGTAAGGCGGATAGACGCGGCTGCTGCCCATGTCCCCGATGTTCGCCCTGTCGGCCAGCGCGCCGATGACCGCGATCCTCTTTATCTCTTTCCGGTCGAGCGGCAGTGCCGAAGAGTCGTTCTTCAGGAGCACCATCCCTTTGCGCGCGACTTCCATGGCAAGGTCCGCGTGCTCGCGGCAGGCCACCTTCTCCCTTTCGTACCCTCCCGGGTCCCCGACACCGGCGAACCTAGCCTTCTGCCTCAGGATCCTGACCACGGCCTCGTCGATGCTGCTGACGGGGACCTTGCCGCTGCGGACTGCCCTCTTGAGCCGCCAGCCGAAGCGCCATCTCTTCGGCATCTCCATGTCGAGCCCCCCGTTGACACCGTCTTTTCCGCTCCTTACGCCGAACACGAAATCCGACATCACGAACCCGTCAAAGCCCCAGCCCTCCTTGAGGATGTCCCGCAGCAGGTGAGCGTTGTGCCCGCAGAACTGGCCGTTGACCCTGTTGTACGCGCTCATTATGGAGGCGACCCCGGCGTCGACGCATTTCTTGAAGTGGGGAAGGTAGATCTCCCGCAGGGTACGCTCATCCAAGCGCACATCCACGAAGAACCTGGACTCCTCGATGCTGTTGCAGGCGTAATGCTTGGCGCAGGCCATCACGTGTTTCTGCACCCCGTCGACCATCGCGACGCCGAGGACGCCGAGGTGGCACGGGTCTTCTCCGAACGTCTCCTGAGCCCTCCCCCATCCGGGATGCCTCGGTACGTTTATACACACGCCACCGTAGAAGTTGGCGCCCTGGGCCCTGGCCTCGGTTCCCATTGCGGACCCGACCCGCTCCTGCAGCTCCGCATCCCAGGTCGCACCCCTCGCCATCGACACCGGGAAACATGTCGAGCTGTCCAGGCATATTCCGCGAGGGCCATCGGTGAACCTCAAAGGCCATATCCCGAGGCGGCTGTTCGGCCCGGCGTCAAATGTCTTGGCACCGTAACGGACCATCATGACGCCAAGGTCTATCAGGCTGGAACTGCCTGACATCTGCTTTATCTTCTCGTCGAGGGACATCCTCGATACAAGCCCGGCTATGAGGCGCTCGCGCTCAGCCTCGCTCTCGCTCTCGACCACGTCCCTGAACGAGACCGGACCGGCCCCGGCCTTAATAGCGTTTCCTGCTCCTTCGCGATCCCCTGTGTCCATGCTTCCCTCCGTTCTAAAAGAGCGGGGTCTTCCGTACCGGTCATGACATCCACGTCGTGGTGGCCTCCCAATTATTAAAGGCGATGCCGCGAAATGTCCAGTTATGGACTCCGGGGACGTCGCTCCGGTCGGCGGAAAAGCGTTGTGATAAAATCGCCGCATCGTTAGCACGGCCTGAGACAACGAAGAAGAGGGGTGGAAATAGATGATTGAGATGCTTAACCGCGACGATTGCGTCCTCGTGGTCATCGATGTCCAGGAAAAACTGCTTCCCGTCATCAACGACAGAGAGAAGATCCTTAAAAACAACGTCAGGCTGGCCCGCTTCGCCGGGGTCATAAGCATGCCTGTCCTGGTAACCGAGCAGGAGAACCTCGGGCCTACCGTCGGCGAGCTCATGGAAGAGCTTCCCGGCGTGGAACCCGTCCTGAAGATCGATTTTGACGCCTGCGGGTGCGAGGAGTTCTCCAGGAGCCTTGAAAAGCTCGGCAGGAAAACCGTCATCATCACCGGCATCGAGAGCCACGTTTGCGTCACCCAGACGGTCCTGCATCTCCTGCCGGAGTACACGGTCCATGTCGTAAGCGACGCCGTGTCGTCTCGCACCGGTGATAACCTGGAGGTCGCCCTGCAGCGCATGAGAGACGCGGGCGCGGTCATATCCTCCACCGAGATGGTGATCTTCGAGCTTCTCGAGAAGGCGGGGACCGACGAGTTCAGGGCTACACTCAAGCTGGTCAAGTAAACGCACGGTCAAAACCGCACTTCAGAAAGCAGCCATGGTAACAGGCGCTTTGAGGTCAGGCGCGAATGCCGAGGCCAACTACGACAGGTTGAGCAGGTGGTACGACCTGCTGACTTTCTTCGGTGAGCGAAAGGCGACCGGGGCCGCCCTGCGGGCACTTGATGTCTCCGGGAAAGAGCGGGTGCTGGAAATCGGCTTCGGTACAGGAAGGGCGATCGTTGCTATCGCTCACTCCGCCGGCGCGGAAGGCGAGGTCCAGGGGATCGACATCTCCCGGGGCATGATCGACGTCACCAGAAAGAGGCTCGAGAAGGCGGGACTCGGGGGCCGTGTCATCCTGCAAAAAGGCGATGCCCGGCAGCTCCCTTACCAGGACAACCACTTCGACGCGGTTTTCATGAGCTTCACCCTCGAGCTGTTCGAAACACCTGGCATCCGGGATGTGCTTCTTGAGTGTCTCCGGACCCTCCGCCCGGAAGGCCGCATCTGCGTGGCCTCCCTCTCGAACCAGGGCAGGCGGGGGCCGGTTTACAGGTCATATGAATGGTCGCACCGCAGGTTCCCGTCAATCGTTGACTGCCGGCCCATCCACCTGAGGCAGTTCCTTGGAGAAGCGGGCTTCCAGGCCCTCGACTCTAAGATGATGTCTATATGGCGGTTGCCGGTGGAAATAGCCCTCGGGTCAAAGCCGGCCTGTTTACCGCCAGCGGCGAAAGTCTCTACTTGCCAGGGTTGATATCTGAAAACAGCTGTTGCCACGCGTTCTGCAGTTCCTCCAGGGCCGTTGTGATCGCGTCTGCTTTTTCCACCAGGGACTGCGTGCCCGTTACGTTACCGATTGCTTTCTTCAAATCGCTGAACGCGGTCGTGAGGTCAGTGACCCTGGCATCCTTGACCTCTTTCGCGGAATCCACCACGCCGTTATACGCGTTCTCCACCTGCTTCCATGCATTCTTGAAGAGGTCCGAGCTCGTATAGATATTCGGGTCGAGCATCCCCGCGAGAGACACTTTCAGATCCTCAAGGTCCTGGTTGAGCAGGGCTTCCGCTTCCGCGTTTGACTTTTCGCCGCAACCCGCGATCGCGGTAACCGTCAACGGAAGCATGACCAACAGGGCCAGAACTAAAGCCATCCCTTTTCTCATGTCGTTCTCACCCCCTTGCCTCTCTCGATGTCCGCTTTTATTTCACTTCGTGAACCTGTCATCATGTCCTCCCCCGATGACCGAAATGCCCCGTTGGCGCTAAGGCAGAACAACGCGCTCGCGACAGTTATGATCCGCAGGTTCAAGGTTACAGTGGGCCTGTTCGTAGAACTATTCACCGGGTGCGATTGCCTGCTCGTTCCTGAACGATGCAGGTTAACGCGCCGTCGGTGCGCAAGGACGCGTAAGGAGGTCCAGATGGAAAACAGCCCTGGAAACGGGAAGGCCCGGCTTCACGGCCACAGTGGGATGAGGTTGAACCGCATCAACTCGTTCAGCGACGCGGTGTTCGCCGTCGCTATAACGCTGCTGGTCCTGAACATCAGGTTCCCGGTTATCCCGAAAGCCATCGTTGACGAGAAGCTCCCGAAAGAACTGTTGAAATTGTGGCCTCATTACACTGCCTACGTAATCAGCTTTGTTGTTATCGGCGCCTTCTGGGTCGGACATCACCGGTTCTTCGATCATCTGGCGCGGCGCGACGACTGGCTTCTCCGGCTCAACCTCTTATTCCTGATGTGCATAGTCTTCATACCTTTTCCCACGAATATCTTGAGCGAGTACAGCCGCAGCCGCGCGGCGGTGATCCTCTACGCCGCTACGCTCGCCGTGGCGGGCCTGGTGGAGTGCCTCATGACCTGGTATGCGATGAGCGGCAACCGGCTCTTGAAAAGCGAGCACGAATACATACACATGCGTAACGCCATCGTTCACAACTTGAACTTCTCACTGGTCTTCCTCGCGTCGATAGGCGTTTCCTACCTTAACGTGCAGGCTGCGATGTATTTCTGGCTGGTGATCATACCGAGCAATTTCATCCTGCACCGTTTCTTACGGAACAGGTAAAAAGGCGAGGATGGTGATTAAACTAACGGCACCGCCCGCAAAAGCGGGTAGGGCCAATTGCGTCCGGCTTACAATGCGGTTGTCAGACCGGCGTTAACCTGTTGGCGTCCTTCATCTGGAACGCCAGTATTATCTCCGTGATCCCCCTGAATATCGCCCACAGGCCGATCCAGAGCACGAGGATCCAAGCCTTTGCGACATAGTTCACACCGCTGATGACAAGGGCGAGGAGGACCTCGATAACACCCGCGGTGAACTGCATCCACCACAGCTCTATCGGCCTGTTCCCCAGAGACACCACTATGTCCAAGACCCCTTTGATCAAAAGTGCCCAGGCGATGATCGACACCAGGACCAGGAAGGTCCTGTTAGGCCACGAAAGGGCGATTATACCGGCGATGATGAACAGGAGCCCGAACAGTGCATGCAGCCATCTCCAACTCTTGACGTACCCCATGATCAGGAGCTCGTTGAACCCGGCCACGATGAACGCTATCCCGGCGAAGAGGCCGATGATGAACGGGGTCCCGGGGTTCGCGTCCAGCACGATAAACCCGAAGATCATCCAGAGAATCCCGGTGACGAGGAAAAGCCACCAGTACCGGGCGGTCTCACCGACCGCCTCCCGCAGCGCCAGCTCCTCAGAACCCGTTTCCATGATACCCCCTCCCCCGGACGCAAGCCCGGCGCCGAACAGCGGCCAGCACGGTTACCTCTCTACTAATCTTATACTGCCTGTGGGCCCGTGTTCCTTTTTGGCCTTTACCGCCGGCCCCTCGCGAGGCTATATTCTTTCCCGTTGCGTCCCCGCGTAATAGCGGGTCATTCTCCCAGGTACAGGAGGGCCTCGCGGGCCCGTGGGTCAGCCACGACAATGCCTTTCCGGCCCCCGGTGACGACGGGGAGATCAATCATCTTGACCACATCAGCGTAAGGTGTTGCGTCGGGGAGCAGTTCAAGGAGCGCGTTCGGAGCCGTCTCGAAGAAATCCTCGTTGAAAGCGGATTCCGGCTCTCCGGGCCAGACGGGCATGTAGAGAGGGGGCTGTCGAAAAGGCGCGCCCGAGCCTTCACTCGAAACCTCTTGCTCATGTGTTCGATATGCTCGACCTGACGGCGAGACTCACCAGTGCCGGCATTTCATGGTCATCGAGTTGCCTGACGATGCTTGCCAGGTGGTTCTCGATCGCTTTATGGCTCAAACCGAGTGCATCCGCTATCTCCCCGGGGTGTTTCCTTTCGCTTACCAGCCAGAGGACCTCCCGCTCACGCAGGCTCAGGAAATCGAAGGCCACCCTGTCCCCGTCGCCGTTTCCGAGCCATCTCCGCAGGATCACACCGGCCAGCTTCGGGCTCAAGTACCGCTCCCCTCCGGCGACCGCGGCGATGGCCGACACCAGCTCGTTCATGGCATCGTCCTTGAGGACGTAACCGCTCGCTCCTGCCTTAAGGGCCTCTTTGACATAAGCTTCTTTGAGGTGCATGGAGAGCATCAGTACCCGGGTCTCTTCGTGGAGTTGCTTGATCAACCTGCAGGCTGCAAAACCGCTCATCTCGGGCATCAGGATATCCATCAACACCAGGTCGGGCTTGAGGCGTTCGCATGCCTCCACGGCCCTCGCTCCGTTCTCCGCGTCTCCGACAACCCTTATCGATTCCTCGCACTCGAGGGCCGCCTTGAGGCTCTTTCTGAACGACCTGTGGTCGTCGGCTATCAGCACACTTATTTGCATGGTTTTTCCCTCATAAGCCTCTTTCACGGTGGACCGGGAGTGTCCGACGGCAGTCAAACGTTCCACGATTGTTCTCGTTCCATCCGGCACGACCAACAGCGGGAAACATAGCCCTGCCTGTATCTATCATACGCGCGCAGAAGCGGCAGGGAACACCTTTTTAAAAAGATGGGAAACTCCCCTAGTGAACACCTGGGGTCAGGTCTTGAATCGTGAATTACGGTCACTTTCACACCCGGGGTCAGATCCCAAAATTTGAATTACCTGATCGATTACGAATCACCTCATCTAAAGATTCAAATTTTGGGATCTGACCCCACTTTTTGGTTGCGTTCGACTCATTCGATCCCCTTCCAGCTACAATGCAACCAGGTGCCTGACCCCAGAGTTGCGCTGGCAGCACGCCGTCAGGGCCCCGATACCCCCATCCTCATGGCGAACCTTACCAGGGACGGCACGTCGTGAATGCCCACCTTGTTCATTATGTTCGCCCGGTGGTTATCCACCGTCTTCGGGCTCAACGAGAGGACCTTCGCTATCTCCCTGGTGGACCTGCCCTCGCATATCAGCTGCAGCACCTCGATCTCACGGTGGCTGAGTATGTCGAAGACCGTCGACTTCTCCTCCAAGCCGTTTCTGGTAAGCTTCTCGACCACGAGGGTGTTCGCCTTCTGGCTGATGTAGATGCCCCCGGTGTTGACGACCTGTACAGCGTCGAGCAGCTCGTCAATAGCGGATTCCTTCAGCACGTAACCGCCCGCCCCGCTCTTGAACGACTCCACGATATATGCTTCGTTCAGATGCATAGACAGCAGGATGACCCTGGTCTTACTACCTGACTCCCTGATCAATCGTGTCGCAACTATCCCGCTCATCTCCGGCATGGTCACGTCCATGATAGCGATGTCCGGGTCGAGGGTCCTGCAGAGTTCGACCGCCTGGTTCCCGTTCGCGGCCTCCCCCACGACGTCTATCCCGCCGCTGTTTTCCAGAACCGCCCTCAAGCCCTGCCTGAACATCTCGTGGTCATCGGCTATCAAAACGCTTACAGCCATCTCAAACCCCCTTCAGTGGTACGGTCAGGACTACCTTTGTACCCGTCCCGGGTGCAGAACTTATGTCGATCTCCCCACCGACCATCCGCGCCCTCTCCCTTATTGCGACAAGCCCGGAATGTTCGATGAGATAATAGCTCTCCAGGCTCTTTTTGATATCGAAACCCACGCCATCATCCCTTACCGTTACCGTGAATGCTGAACCCTCTACGGCAACCGATACGGCAGCGCTCCCGGCGTTCGAATGCCTCTCGACATTGTTCAGGCACTCCTGCACGATGCGGAACACGGCGAGCTCTACCCGCTCCGGCAGACCGTCAAGTTCACCGCTCGCGCTGAAACGGGTGTTTATATCCGTCCTGTCGGAGAACTCCTCACAATGCGTTCGGAGAGCTTCCAGAAGTCCCAGTTCTTTAAGCAACGGGGGCCTCATCTCGTGCGACACCTGCCGGACTCTCGAGATGACTTCTTTGAGCCCGCCTGATACCTTGTTCAACTCCTCACGGAAGGGCTCCCCGTGGTCTTCTCCACCGCGCTTTGCCAGCATGCCCATTTCCATGTTCAGGACATTCAGGTCCTGGCCTATCTCGTCATGCAGGCTCGACGCGATCTCACTCCTTGTTTCCTCGTCTCTGTCTATAAGGGTTCGGGTCAGTCTGATTATCTCGCCTTCGGCGATCTTGCGCCTGGTGATGTCCATGACCCCCGCGATAGCGCCCCTGTAGTCACCGTTCTCATCCAGCAGGGGTGTTGTCTCCAGGCTGGTGTAGATGCGGGTACCGTCTTTTCGCATGAACTCGAAGTCGTGCTGCTCCTCGATGCCCTGCTTGCGGCGCTCGATGTTCATATTTGCGAGCTCCCTGCCTCGCTCGTCCATGAAGTCAAACAGGGGGGCGCCC
>Ga0315288_10005443_pt1 | contig 16193 bp, 15 predicted proteins | sample YL17G11_20_MG_FD_203454 | JGI IMG/M metagenome (GOLD analysis project Ga0315288, IMG submission 203454) | Sediment microbial communities from Yellowstone Lake, YNP, Wyoming, USA - YL17G11_20 | ecosystem: Environmental > Aquatic > Freshwater > Lake > Sediment | place: USA: Wyoming | collected...
TCATGGCCACGGCGACCCAGTTGGTCATGTCGCCCCGGAAGTCCGACGTGTCGTTCAGGTTCTCGTCAATGATGAAATCATTGCCGTAGGTGGTGACGGCCCCGAACTTCTGCAGGTAATTCCAGGAGAAGCGGGCGCCCATGAAGGTGTCCTCGAAGTCCGGAGCCTGCACGACGTCTTTCTGCTTGGTGTAGGTGAGGGAGTAGTCGGTCCGGAACTTGTTCGTGTCGGTGTCCGCCCAGATGTTCCCGACGCCCCCCGACCCCCAGGTCCGGCTGTCGACTCCGGCCGGGCGGTTGCGCTCCCATCCGGCGCCCCCGAACCAGAAGAACTTGTCGGTGATCTTCCGATCGTACCGGCCGTTCAGGTAGTAGTTCTCGGCGGCGAGGGTGGTGGTGGACTGTTCGTCGATTTCGCCCGTCGACAGGACGGTCCACGTCTTGGTAGTGGACTCGGAACGCACTGCGCCGGCCTTCAGTTCGAAGGAGTCCCTTTCCCAGGTCCGCTTCAGGAGGTTCTTGAGTCCCAGGGTCTTGACCTGCGAATTCCCGGCGGTGGCGACGTAGCTGAACTCGGCGACGTCGGACCACCCTTCCTTGGGCTTGTCCTGCGCGCGGACCGGGATCCCGGCGGTGAAACCGATAAAAAGCAGTGCTGCGACGACGCAAAGGAGCTTTCGGGGACGACTCAAGGATTCATCCTCCAGAATAACGATTGGATGGGGCAGCGCCTTAGAGCGCGCTGGTGCAGTAACGGCACTTCTTCGCCGAGGCCAGGACGTTCTCGGCGCACATCGGGCAGTCCTTCATGGCCGGGCCCGGAGGGGCGGGCGCAGGCTTCATGGCGACCTTGGCGATCATGTAGACGCAGAAGGCGATGATCACGAAGTCCACGATGCTGTTGAGGAACAGCCCGAGGTTCAGGGTGGGGGCGCCGGCCTTCTGGGCCTCCGCCAGGGTGGCGTAGTCTCCCCCGAGGTTGATGAAGAGATTGGAGAAGTCGACCTTGCCGAGGATCAGGCCGAGGGGCGGCATCAGGATGTCCTTGACCAGGGAGCCGACGACCTTTCCGACGGCCCCGCCGATGATGACGCCGACGGCCAGGGCCAGTGCATTCGTCGAGAGCAGGAAATCCTTGAACCCTTTCATGACGTTCCTCCGAGGAGTGACGGTTGTGAAAACACTCTGTCCCAGCGGGTCTCGTTCCGGACAGGCCGCTGGACGGCAGGTTCGGCCAGCTTCACCGGCCGAGAGCCCACGCGCTGCGTCCCCCCGCTCGGCAGGGTCGCCCCGAACCCCCACGGCCGTAAGGCGTTTTCTCTCTCAAACCGGGCCGGATTATCTGCCACCTCTTCCCCAGCACGCAACCGCGCCGCGCTCCCGGCCGGGGGTCCCGGCGGCGGCTAGTGGCCGGGAGGAGTTGGGGATAGAATAGGGGGCCGCTTCGCAGTGCGGGAGGATCAGAACCCGATCCTCTCCGGCTTCGTAGAGTTGCAGAGAGAGGCGCAGGACGGAAAGGGCGGTTGAGCCGTGGCGGAACCGATGATCGGCCAGACGGTGAAGAGCTACGTCGTGGAGGAGCTCCTCGGCAAGGGGGGCATGGGCGTGGTCTACCGCGCGGTGGACCAGCGGCTGGGCCGCAAAGTGGCGCTGAAGGTCCTCCGGCCGGAACTGGTCGGCGACGCGGATCGGCGGCGCCGCTTCATGCAGGAAGCCCGGGCCGCCTCCGCCGTGAACCATCCCGCCATCGCCCAGATCTACGAGATCGAGGAGTCGGGGGATCTCACCTTCATCACCATGGAGTATGTGGACGGCTCCACCGTCCGCCAGCTCGTGTCCCGCCGGGAGCTGGATCTTCCCTCGGCGGTGGAGGTGGGGATCCAGGTGGCCGACGCCCTGGCCCGGGCCCACGATGCCGGGATCGTCCACCGGGACATCAAGTCCGACAACGTGATGGTGACCCGGGACGGCCACCCGAAGATCCTGGACTTCGGCCTCGCCAAGCTCTTGGACCCCACGCCGGAGGACTCCGACTCCGGGATGAGCCGGATGGAGACCGTGACCCGGACCCAGGCCGGGATGATCCTGGGCACGGTGTCGTACATGAGCCCCGAACAGGCCCGGGGCCTTCCCACCGACAAGCGATCCGACGTCTTCTCCTACGGGATCCTCCTCTACGAGATGGCTGTCGGGAAGGTCCCCTTCCAGGGAGCGAGCGCCCTGGACACCCTTCACGCCATTGCCTACGAGCAGACGCAGCCCGTCACCACCCTCCGGACCGACATTCCCTATTCCCTGCAGATGGTCATCGATCGCTGCCTTCAGAAAAAGCCCGAGGACCGCTACCAGGACCTCCGGGACGCCGTGACGGATCTCAAGAAGGTCAAGCGCGAAGTTGAATCGGGGGTCTCGGGGGGAATGCCGGTCCTGGCGAAGATCCGCTGGTGGCTGGGCGGCCTGACCTCCCCGGGGCTGATCTGGGCCGCGGTGATAGGGGCGGTGCTCGGGGCCCTGCTCATCTCCATGCTGGCCGGTGACAACGGCACATTCCAGTCGCTCGCCGTGGTGCTGCTGGTGGGGGCGTTCCTTTTCCGCCGGTTCCGCAACCGCGGGCAGCGGGAGATGCGGCGCTTCGTCCGGCGGACCTCGATCCTGAAGGAGGTGCGCCTGGTGATCTTCCACAAGGGGCAGTTCACGGTGGTCACCGACAATCCCACCGCCAAGACCTACCTGAAGCTGAATGCGCTCCTGACGGCCGCGAACGAACGCCTCTACCACGGCGATCCCATGACCCTGGTGGTCCGGGAGGGGCTGGAGGAAGAGGAGATCCGCCGTCTCCTCGCGACCCCCGGGGTGCAATTCGTCCGGGAGGACAAGAAGAAGGCGGCCCGAGCGCTCTGAGCCTCGCTCACGATGGAGGTGCCCCATGGTCATCACCTGCCCGTCCTTCGAGCCCGGGGAGTTGATCCCGTCCGTCTACACCTGCGACGGGAAGGACCTTTCCCCTCCGCTCCAGTGGACGGACGCCCCTCCGGAGACGAAGAGCTTCGCCCTGATCTCGGATGATCCCGACGCCCCCGTGGGGACCTGGGTCCACTGGGTGGTCTGGAACATCCCGGCCAGCGTGAACTCCCTGGAGGAGAACCGGCCGAAGAAGGAGTCGCTCCCCGGGGGGATCCGGCAGGGGACGACCGATTTCCGCCGGATCGGCTACGGCGGGCCCTGTCCTCCTTCGGGGACCCACCGCTACTACTTCCGCCTCTACGCCCTGGACACCCTGCTGGATCTGCCGGGCACCACCACCAAGGCCCAGATGGAAAAGGCGATGAAGGGCCATGTCCTGGCACAGGCGGAGCTGATGGGAAAGTATCGCCGGGGCTGAGGCCCCGGCGATACTCCCACCCGCCGGGATGAGGGAAGCGACGCCGCCGGAAACGGATCCCTTTCGGGAATGGTTCGCCGCCCTGGAGGCAAGACACCTCTCCGACCTGACCTTTGCGGAGGTGCGTCGCGCCCTCCGGGCCCTCTCCTCCCTCTACGTGGAGAGGCGAGGCCGCCTCCCCTCCGGCGCGGCCCTGGACGGCGCAGGCAAGCGGGCGGCCTTCGCCCTCTTCTACGGCCCTCTTCACTTCCTCCTGGTGCGGGAGATCGTCCGCTCCCTCGGTGCCGCCCGGCGATCTCCCGGGCGGCTCGTCGATCTCGGCTGCGGGACCGGCGCCTCGGGCGCGGCCTGGGCCCTGGAGTGTGAGCCGCGTCCCTCAATCACGGGCCTCGACCGGAATCCCTGGGCCCTGGAGGAGACCCGGCGCACGCTGAAGGCCCTTCATCTGAAGGGGGAGGTCCGGCGCGCCGATGTCGCGCGGGTCCGGTTCCGGGGCCGCGAAGAGTCGATCCTGGCCGCGTTCACCCTCAACGAGGTCCCTCCGGAAGGCCGGGAACACCTGCTCCCGCGGTTCCTGGAAGCCGCCCTGCGGGGCGCCGATCTCCTTGTGATCGAGCCGGTGGCGCGCGGCGCCACCCCCTGGTGGGAGGAATGGTCCGCCGCCTTCCTCGCCGCCGGGGGCCGGAGCGACACCTGGAGCTTCCGGGCGGACCTGCCGGATCGGCTGCAGCTTCTGGACAAGGCCGCGGGGCTCGACCACCGGGAGCTGAAAGGCAAGAGCCTCTGGCTCCCCGGCTCCTCCCCCGGAGCTCCAAAGCCATAGGGCGGCCCTTCAGCGTCCCGACGGTCCCTCACCGGGGGCCGCCCCGTCCCCGCGGAAGAATGTGCCGGTGAGCCGAGATTTGACATTCCGGAGATCGGCTGGTTTACTGAGACTCCCGATTCCTGGGAACGCTGTATTCCACGGGCGGTTCCGGGATCTTCCAAAATGAGGCGGTGTTCATGAGTGCCCGCGAAACCATCCGGCCGGAAGACGTTCTCAACGCCCTCCGCGCCGTCAAGGATCCCGATCTCCACCGAGACATCGTCTCCCTCGACTTCGTGAAGAACCTCAAGATCGCCGGCGGGTCCGTCTCCTTCGACATCGAGCTCACCACTCCCGCCTGCCCGGTGAAGGACCGTCTCCGAGAGGAGGCGGTGTCGGCGGTGAAGGCCCTCCCGGGCGTGGCATCGGTGTCGGTGAACATGACCGCCCAGGTCCGCCCTTCCCGGATCGAGAGCCCCGCCAGCGGCATGAGCCGTGTGAAAAACGCCATCGCCGTGGCCAGCGGCAAGGGGGGAGTGGGGAAGTCCACCGTCGCCACCAATCTGGCCCTGGCCCTGTCCCGCAGCGGCGCGAAGGTGGGGCTGATGGACGCCGACATCTACGGCCCGTCGGTCCCAACGCTGCTGGGCGGGGGGGCGAAGCCGCCCCGGCCCGGCGCGGAGGAGGGCACCCTCTTGCCCGTGGAGCATCTGGGGCTGAAGTTCATCTCCATGGGGCTCTTCACCGGCCGGGAGACCCCCGTGATCTGGCGCGGTCCCATGGCCACCAAGATGATCCAGCAGTTCCTCTCCCAGGTGGTGTGGGGCGAGCTGGACTACCTCATCATTGACCTGCCGCCGGGCACCGGCGACGTCCAGCTGACCCTCACCCAGTCGGCGCCGCTGGTGGGCGCTGTCATCGTCACCACCCCTCAGGACGTCGCGGTGGGCGTGACCCTCCGCGGGCTGCGGATGTTCGAGAAGGTCCAGGTCCCGATCCTGGGAATTGTCGAGAACATGAGCGCCTTCATCTGTCCCCACTGCGGCAAGGAGACGGAGATATTCCGGCGTGGCGGCGGCCGGCGCGCGGCGGAGGAGCTTTCCGTCCCGTTCCTGGGCGAGATTCCCCTCGACCCGGTCCTGGCGGCGTCGGGGGACTCGGGCAAGCCGGTGGTGGCGGACGAGAGTCTCTCCCCCGAGACCCCTTCGGTGAAGGCCTTCCTGGAGATCGCCGGAAGCTTGGCCCGGCAGGTGAGCATCGTGAACGAGATGACCCGGTCGGTCCATCACCGCCCCGAGGAGGTCCGGACGGCGGACGGCGCGGTGGAGATCCACTGGAACGACGGCCACCTCAGCCGCTATCCGTTCCGGGCGCTGCGCCAGGCCTGTCCCTGCGCCTTGTGCGTGGATGAATGGACCGGGGAGAAGCGGATGGATCCGAACCGGGTCCTGATGAGCGTCCGTCCCCTGGACATCCGGCGCGTCGGCCGCTATGCGCTCCAGTTCTCCTGGTCCGACCTCCACGGCAGCGGGATCTACACCTACGACCAGCTTCGCTCCCTCGACCCCACCGCCCCCGCCTGAGAGCCGGGCCGCCACTTCCCCCCGCGGGCCGGACCCGGGAATTCCCCATAAAAAAAGAGCCTTGACAAAAGAGTACTCCAGCGGTACTGTATAGGCGATACAGGACGCCACCGGTACTCTTTTGAATTTGGAGCCTGCCACGTGATTCGAATGACCCGCCTCACCGACTACGGCATCGTTCTTCTCACTTATTTCGCCCGGGACACCGACCGGACCATGCACAACGCCCGGGACATCGCCAGGGCTGCCCGCCTGCCCCTGCCCACGGTCAACAAGATACTCAAGGCGCTGACCAGAAAGGGGTTGCTGCTGTCGCACCGGGGAGTGAAGGGGGGATACAGCCTGGCCCGGCGCCCCGAGGAGATCTCCATGGCGGACATCATCACGGCCACCGAGGGGCCGGTGGCCATCACGCAGTGCACGGTGAGTCTCCCGGGGAACTGCGCTCAGGAGTTCTCCTGCCCGATCCACCTCAACTGGCAAAAAATCAACGACGCCATCCGGCAGGCCCTGGAGAGCGTGAATCTCTCCGAGATGGCCCGGCCGGTTCCCTTCGTTCCCCCGAAGCCGGCTTCCACGACGCGGATCCAGGGCGGGACGAGGGTTTCCTGAAGGTCCGGACCGCCTCCGGCCCTTGAAGCGAGTGACCCGATGAAGACCACGACCAAGACGATCCAGCAGATGGCGGACCAGGAATACAAGTACGGCTTCGTCACCGACATCGAAGCCGAGACGATCCCGAAGGGGCTCAACGAGGACGTCATCCGCGTGATCTCGGCAAAGAAGAGCGAGCCCGAGTTCATGCTGGAGTGGCGCCTCAAGGCGTACCGCCACTGGCTCACCATGAAGGAGCCCCACTGGCCCAACGTGCACTTCCCCCCCATCGATTACCAGGACATCATCTATTACTCGGCCCCCCGGCAGAAGAAGGCCCAGAAGGGCCTGGAGGAAGTCGACCCGGAGCTATTGAAGACCTACGAGAAGCTGGGGATCTCCCTGGGCGAGCAGAAGCGGCTCAGCGGCGTCGCCGTGGATGCCGTCTTCGACAGCGTCTCGGTGGCCACCACCTTCAAGGAGAAGCTGGCGGAGATGGGGATCATCTTCTGCTCCTTCTCGGAGGCGGTTCAGAACCACCCCGATCTGGTCCGGAAGTACCTGGGCTCGGTGGTCCCCTCCTCGGACAATTTCTTCGCCGCCCTCAACTCGGCGGTCTTCAGCGACGGCTCCTTCGCCTACATCCCGAAGGGAGTCCGCTGCCCGATGGAGCTCTCCACCTACTTCCGGATCAACGCCGCCGACACCGGCCAGTTCGAGCGGACCCTCATCGTGGCCGACGAGGGGGCGACCGTGAGCTACCTGGAGGGATGCACCGCCCCCATCCGGGACACCAACCAGCTCCACGCCGCGGTGGTGGAGCTGGTGGCCCTGGACAACGCCTCCATCAAGTACTCCACGGTCCAGAACTGGTACCCCGGCGACAAGGAAGGCAGGGGAGGCATCTACAACTTCGTGACCAAGCGCGGCAAGTGCCTGGGGGCCAACTCCAAGATCTCCTGGACCCAGGTGGAGACCGGCTCGGCCATCACCTGGAAGTACCCCTCCTGCATCCTGCAGGGGGACAACTCCATCGGCGAGTTCTACTCGGTGGCGGTGACCAACAACTACCAGCAGGCGGACACCGGCACCAAGATGATCCACATCGGGCGGAACACCCGCAGCACCATCGTCACCAAGGGGATCTCGGCGGGCCACGGCCAGAACACCTACCGGGGCCTGGTGAAGATCCTCAAGGGGGCCGCGAACGCCCGGAACTATTCCCAGTGCGACTCGCTCCTCCTGGGGGACAAGTGCGGGGCCCACACCTTTCCCTACATCGAGGTGCAGAACAGCACCTCCCGGCTGGAGCACGAGGCGTCCACCTCCAAGATCGGCGAGGACCAGATCTTCTACTGCCGGCAGCGGGGGATCTCCACCGAGGACGCGGTGAACATGATCGTCAACGGTTTCTGCAAGGAAGTGTTCCGGGAGCTGCCCATGGAGTTCGCCGTCGAGGCCCAGAAGCTTCTGGGGGTCAGCCTCGAGGGGAGCGTGGGCTAGCGGGACGATTCGGGAAGAAGCGGGAGAGGAAGACCGTGCTGGAAATCAAGAACCTGAGAGCGAAGGTGGGAGACCGGGAGATCCTGAAGGGGATCCACCTGAAGGTAAAGGCCGGCGAGGTGCACGCCATCATGGGCCCCAACGGCTCGGGGAAGAGCACCCTGGCCCAGGTCCTCGCCGGAAGGGAGTCCTATGAGGTCACCGGCGGCGAAGTGACCTACGACGGAAAGGACCTCCTGGCCATGTCTCCCGAGGACCGGGCCCGGGAGGGGATCTTCCTGGCCTTCCAGTACCCGGTGGAGATCCCGGGCGTCAGCACCACCTATCTCCTGCGCGCCGGGCTCAACGCCGCCCGGAAGCAGCGCGGTCTGGAGGAGCTGGACGCCATGGACTTCCTGACCCTGGTGAAGGAGAAGATGAAGCTGGTGGAGATGGACGAGGGGCTGATGAACCGCTCCGTCAACGAGGGCTTCTCGGGCGGCGAGAAGAAGCGCAACGAGATCTTCCAGATGGCGGTCCTGGAGCCCCGGCTGGCGATCCTGGACGAGACCGACTCCGGTCTCGACATCGACGCCCTGAAGATCGTGGCCGGCGGCGTCAACAAGCTCAGAGGGCCGGACCGCGCCATGATCGTCGTCACCCACTACCAGCGGCTGCTCAACTACATCGTCCCCGACAAGGTCCACGTCCTGTTCGAGGGGAGGATCGTCAAGTCGGGAGGGAAGGAGCTGGCCCTGGAGCTGGAAGACAAGGGATACTCCTGGATCGAGGAGAAGGTCGCCCGCGCTTGATCGGACGCCGGCCCCGGAAGGAAGCCACCGAGCCATGAAGCAAGCCGACACCCAGACCGACCACTATCTCTCCGAGTTCGCCCGGTTCGGGAAGGAGATCTCCCGCAAGGAGCCCTCCTATCTGGGCGCCCTCCGCCGGAAGGCCCTGGAGCGCTTCGCGGATCTGAAGTTCCCCACGACCCGGGATGAGGAGTGGAAGTACACCAGCGTCGCTCCCATCGCCGGGACCCCCTTCCGGGTCGACACCTCCCGCAAGCCCAACGGCATCTCCCGCCAGGATCTGGAGCACGCCCTGTTCGGCGGGCTGGAGTGCACCCTCCTCGTCTTCGTGAACGGCCACTATGCTCCGGAGCTCTCGCATCACCGTCCCCTCCCCGACGGAGTGAAAGCGGGAAGCCTGGCGGAGTTCCTGGAGCGGGAGCCGGGCCTGGTCGAGCCCCACCTGGCGCGGCACGCCAGTTTCGAGGACCAGGCTTTCGTGGCCCTGAACACCGCCTTCCTGAGGGACGGCGCCTTCATCCACGTCCCGAGGAGGAAGGTCCTGTCCGAACCGATCCACCTCCTCTTCGTCACCACCGGCAACGGGGCGCCCCCCGTCTCGCACCCGAGGAACCTGATCGTGGTGGAGGAGGGGAGCCAGGCCGCCGTCGTGGAAAACTACGTGACTCTGATGGGCGGCGCCTACTTCACCAACGCTGTCACCGAGGTGGTGGCCGGCGCGAGCTCCGTCGTCGATCACTGCAAGCTCCAGCGGGAGGGGGAGGAGGCCTGCCACGTCGCCACCCTCCAGTCCCATCTGGACCGGAGCAGCCGGTTCACCTCCCACGCCATCACCCTGGGAGGGGCCCTGGTCCGCAACGACGTCAACAGCGTGCTGGACGCCGAGGGTGCGGAGTGCGTTCTCAACGGCCTCTACCTGGCCGTGGGCTGCCAGCACATGGACAACCACACCTTCATCGACCACGCCAGGCCCAACGGAAGCAGCCGCGAGTTCTACAAAGGGGTCCTGGCCGGAGCCTCCCACGGCGTCTTCAACGGCAAGATCCTGGTGCGGAAGGACGCCCAGAAGACCGACGCCAAGCAGACCAACAAGAACCTCCTCCTCTCGGAGGCGGCGCTGGTGGACACCAAGCCTCAGCTGGAGATTCATGCCGACGACGTCAAGTGCACCCACGGCGCCACCGTCGGCCAGCTGGACGACGACGCCCTCTTCTACCTCCGCTCCCGCGGCATCGGCGAAGACAAGGCCCGCAGCCTCCTGGTCCACGCCTTCGCCAGCGACATCGTGGAGAGAATTCCGGTGGAGCCGATCCGGACCGGCCTGGAGTGCGAGCTGGTGACCCGCCTGCCGGTGGGAATCGAATCCCGGGGGATCCCGTGAGAAGCGCCGGCGACCTCCTGGCCCCCAGCGGACGGAAGACGGCCCCCTATGACGTGGAGCGCCTCCGGCAGGACTTCCCGATCCTTCACCAGCAGGTGCACGGCCGCCCCCTCGTCTATCTGGACAACGCCGCCACCAGCCAGAAGCCCCTCGCCGTCCTGTCGGCGATGCAGAGCTACTATTCCCATGACAACTCCAACATCCACCGCGGCGTCCACGAGCTGAGCGGGCGCGCCTCGCGCAGCCACGAGGAGGCCCGCTCGAAGGTGCGCCGGTTCCTCAACGCCGGGGAGGACCGGGAGATCCTCTTCCTTCGCGGGACCACCGAGGCGATCAACCTGGTGGCCTCGAGCTACGGCCGCTCCCGCGTCGGCGCCGGGGACGAGGTCCTCATCACCGCCATGGAGCACCACTCCAACATCGTCCCCTGGCAGATCCTCTGCGAGGAGAAGGGGGCGCGCCTGAAGGTGGCGCCCATCAACGATCGGGGCGAGCTCCTTCTGGACGAGTTCGAGAAGCTCCTTTCCCCCCGGACGCGCATCGTCTCGGTGGTCCACCTCTCCAACGCCCTGGGGACCCTCAACCCGGTCCGGGAGGTGATCCGGATGGCCCGCGCCCGCGGCGTCCCGGTACTGCTGGACGGGGCCCAGGCGGCCGCCCATCTCAAGGTGGACGTGCGGGAGCTGGACTGCGACTTCTACGCCTTCTCCGGGCACAAGCTCTACGGCCCCACCGGGATCGGGGTCCTCTACGGCAAGGCGGCGCTGCTGGAGGCGATGCCCCCCTTCCAGTCAGGAGGGGACATGATCTCCTCGGTGACCTTCGAGAAGACCCTCTACAACCGCCTCCCGTTCAAATTCGAAGCGGGCACCCCGAACATCGCCGGCGCCATCGGTCTGGGGGCGGCTCTGGACTACGTGGAGGCGGTCGGACTCGACGCCATCGCGGCCCACGAGAAGGAGCTGCTCGACTATGCCACCGAGGCGCTCTCCGGGATGCGGGGCCTTCGGATCATCGGCACGGCCCGGGAGAAGGTCGGGCTTCTCTCCTTCGTCATCGAGGGGGTGCATCCCCACGACGTGGGCACCATCCTGGACCAGGAGGGAATCGCCATCCGCGCCGGCCATCACTGCACCCAGCCCCTCATGGAGCGGTTCGGCGTCCCCGCCACGGCCCGTGCCTCCCTGGGCCTCTACAACACCCGGGAGGAGATCGACGCCCTGGCGGCCGGAATCCGCAAGGTTCACGAGGTGTTCGGCTGATGGGCGATCTCCGGGACCTCTACCAGGAAGTGATCCTCGATCACAGCAAGAAGCCGAGGAACTTCCGCCGCATGGAGGCGGCCGATCGGACGGCGGAGGGGTTCAACCCCCTCTGCGGCGACCGGGTCACCGTCTTCGTGACGCTGGAAGGGGGGAAGGTGAAGGACATCAGCTTCCAGGGTTCCGGCTGCGCCATCTCCACCGCCTCCGCCTCCATGATGACGGAGAGGCTGAAGGGGAAGACGCCGGAGGAGGCGGAGAAGATTTTCGAGCGGTTCCACGACCTCGTCACGGGAAAGGGGGGCGCGGCCGGGGCTGCCCCGGAGCTGGGAAAGCTGGCGGCCTTCTCCGGTGTCTGCGAGTTTCCCATCCGCGTCAAGTGCGCCACGCTGGTATGGCACGCGTTGAGGGCGGCGCTGGAAGGGCTGCGGCAGCCGGTTTCCACCGAGTAGTCCAAGCCGTCAGGAAGATCTCGGAAATCGCGCGGTCATCGCCCGGCGCTCGCGCGGTGCCCGAAGAAAGGGAGTCGTCATGGACAACAACTCGGAGCAGCCGGCCGCGCAGGCCCCGGCCGTCGCTGCGGAAGATCTGGAGAAGAAGGTCTTGGAAGTCCTCCGCACCTGCTACGACCCGGAGATTCCGGTGAACATCTACGAGATGGGGCTCATCTACAAGGTGGAGGTGAATCCCGAGGGCGCGGTCAAGATCAAGATGACCCTCACCTCCCCCATGTGCCCCGTGGCCGGGTCCCTCCCGCCGGAGGTGGAGGCAAAGGTCTGGAACGTTCCGGGCGTGACCTCGGCGAGAGTTGACGTCGTCTGGGATCCCCCCTGGACTCCCGACATGATGTCCGAGGCCGCCAAGCTCCAGCTCAACATGATGTAGAGCGCCCTGGCAGGAGAGGGCCGCGTGACCGAGACTCCTTCCAAGTCCGATCTCGAAGGCGTTCTCGAGCGGATCGTTTACGCCAACGACGAGAGCGCCTGGAGCGTGGTGCGCCTCGTCGTGCCCGGCCGCCGGGACCCGGTGACCGCCGTGGGGAGCCTCCCCGGCGTGCAACCCGGGGAGAGCCTCCACCTCCAGGGACGCTGGGTCATCGACCGCCGCTTCGGGGAGCAGTTCCGGATCGAGTCGTACCGCACGGTGAAGCCCGCCACGCTGAACGGGATCGAGAAGTACCTCGGCTCCGGCCTGGTGCGCGGCATCGGCGAGGTGATGGCCCGGCGCCTCGTCGACCAATTCGGCCTCGACACCCTCGACGTCATCGAGCAGCACCCGGAGCGGCTGGGGGAGGTGGAAGGGTTCGGCCCGGTCCGGATCGCCTCCGTCAAGAAGGCCTGGGCGGAGCAGCGGGAGCTGCGGGAGCTGATGGTCCTCCTCCAGACCCTCGGCGTCTCCACCACCTTCGCCGCCAGGATCTGGAAGGCCTATGAGGACGAGGCCCTCACCGTGGTCCGGGAGGACCCGTACCGTCTCGCCCTCGACATCTTCGGCATCGGCTTCAAGACCGCCGACCGTCTCGCCCTCAACCTCGGGATCCCCCGGGAATCGCCCCGCCGCGCGCAGGCCGGCGTCCTCCACGTCCTCGGCGCCTTCTCCGACGACGGCCACGTCTACGCCCCCCGGCCCGCCCTGGTGGAGAGCGCCGCGCTGCTCCTGGAAGTCCGCGCCGAGCTGGCGGCGGAGGCGGTGAGCGAGCTGGCCGGCGCCCGGCAGGTGGTCCTGGAGCCCCTTCCCGGCAGCGAGGGGGAGGCGGTCTACCTCCCCGCGCTGCACACCGCCGAGATCGGCGCCGCCGCGCGGATGGAGACCCTTCTCGCCACTCCGGTGCACCGGGTCGACATCGACGTCGACCGGGCCCTGGCGTGGTTCGAGGAGCGTCACCGGATCGATCTGGCCGAGGAGCAGCGGGAGGCGATCCGCCGCGCCGTCTCACGGAAGGTCCTGGTGATCACCGGCGGCCCCGGCACCGGGAAGACGACCCTCGTCAACGCCGTCGTGGAAATCCTGGAGAAGAAGAGCCGCAAGATTCTCCTCGCGGCCCCCACGGGGCGCGCGGCGCGCCGCCTGGGGGATCTCACGGGGCGCGAGGCCCGGACGATTCACCGGATGCTGGAGTTCAGCCCCAAGACCGCCACCTTCCAGCGCAACCCCGCGCGCCCCCTGGACGTCGACCTCCTGGTCCTGGACGAGGTCTCCATGGTGGACATCGTCCTCTTCCATCAGGTCCTCAAGGCCCTGCCGCCCCACTGCCAGCTCGTGCTGGTAGGGGACGTGGACCAGCTCCCCTCCGTCGGTCCCGGCAACGTCCTTCGCGACCTGATCCAGTCCCGGGCCGTGGATGTCGTCCGCCTCACGAAAATCTTCCGCCAGGCCCACGAGAGCCTGATTATCACCAACGCCCACCGCGTCAACCGGGGCGAGATGCCGGTCCTCACCCCCGCGGCCGAGGGGGCCGACTTCCTCTTCATCGAGAAGGAAGAGCCGCCCGAGATCCTCGAGGAGGTGAAGCGCCTCGTCTCCGAGGAAATCCCCCGCCGCTACCGCCTCGATCCCATCGAGGAGATCCAGGTCCTCACCCCCATGCACAAGGGGGACGTGGGGGCGACCAACCTGAACCAGGAGCTGGGCGCGCTCCTGAACAAGAGGACCGAGTCGGTCACGAAGGGGGAGCGGACCCTGCGCCTCGGCGACCGCGTCATGCAGATCCGGAACAACTACCAGCTCGACGTCTTCAACGGCGACATCGGCCGGATCGAGTCGATGGATCCGGAGAGCCGCGAGGTGCGCATCCGCTTTGACGACCGCCTCGTGGCCTACGATACCGGCGACCTGGACGAAGTGGTCCCCGCCTACGCCTGCTCCATCCACAAGTCCCAGGGAAGCGAGTATCCCTGCGTCGTCGTGCCGCTGCACACCCAGCACTTCGTCATGCTCCAGCGCAACCTCCTCTACACCGCCCTGACCCGCGGCAAGAAGCTGGTCGTCATCGTGGGAAGCCGCAAAGCCCTTGCCATTGCCGTCCAGAACAACCGAATCGAGGAGCGCTACACCCGCCTCGCCGAACGCCTGGCACGGCTCGCCCCGGGCCGGTAATCCGCTTCCCGTGCTAAGGTATGTTCCTTGCGCAGGGCGATGAGATGGGCCCATATTCTTCGCCCGTACCCGGTGTTCCCAGCGAATCGACAATCCCTGTCCGGATGCCCGATGCGCACTGTCGCCTGCCTCATGCTGAATCGTCCCTCGGCCCCCAACGGCTCTTCAGGTCTACGGAAACTATTATGCAGATCCTGAAAGCGGGGGCGCTCTATTTCGGCCTCGTGTTTGTAGCCGGTTTCATGCGGGCGATCCTCCGCGGCCTTGGGATCTTCCCGAGGGTGCCCACGCAGACGGCCGAGCTGATTGGGACGACCGTCATGTTCGTGGTTACGCTCCTCGCGGCTCATTGGGTGGTTCGGTGGCTTGGCGTACCGCCGGCACCCTTCAAACGTCTTGCCGTCGGTCTTGTCGCACTTGGAATGGACCTTGTCGCGCAATCCACAATCCTGTTCTGGGTTCGGGGTCTCACGATCAGAGAGGCCATTGCGAACCAGGATCCTGTGACTGGGGCGTCGTACTACGTGATGCTCGTAGTCCTCGCCGTCATGCCACTTCTCGTGGCCAGAAGGTGAATTAGCGCCCTTGCCGATCGTGAGCCAGAGAAGAGACCGTGTCTTCCATCCTGTCGGGTGAGCGTGTGCCGTGGAGCTTTCCGGACTCGCGCGGGGTGAGCGGGGTCGAATTCCTGCTGGGCGCTCTCATCGTGATTGGGCACAACGTCTTTCACGTGGTTCCCAACGAGGTCCCGATCCTGTTCGTGCTGGGTCTGGTGTCGATTCGGCTGCGGAACGGGGGGTGGGCGGCGATGGGGCTCAAGCAGCCGGCGTCGTGGACCCGCGTCGTGCAGATCGCGCTGGGGGCGGCGGCCCTGAGGATTGCGCTGGGCGAGTGGGTCATCGATCCGCTCACGAGCCGGTTCTGGCCGCCGGCGATCGCTCCCCACATAGCGGAATCGATCACCGGGAATCTCGGGATGGCGCTACTGGCTCTGCTGATCGTCTGGACCTTCGCGGCGTTCGGCGAGGAGATCGCCTATCGAGGATACCTGCTCACCCGCGCGGCCGATCTGGGGAGGAGGTCCCCGGCAGCCTACTGGGTCGGCATGGTCCTCGTCTCCATCCTGTTTGGCTACGGACACTATTACAAAGGCCCGGCCGGAATCGTGGATTCGGGAGTCGCCGGACTGATCCTGGGGGCCGCCTACCTGCTCTCGGGCCGGAATCTCTGGGCCAGCATCCTGGCCCACGGATTCATCGACACGTTCGGGGTCACGGTCCTGTTCTTCGGGTGGGATTCCTGATCTTGCGCCGGCGGCCGGGATGGGCGTATATTCTCGCCAGAGGTGTCCACTTTCCAGCCGATTGGTGAACCGTAGCCGGGTGCCCGACGATGCACGATGTCGCCTGCCGCCTCCCGCCCGCAGCACACCGCCCGAATCTCCGGAGAGACGAGCCTGATTCGCCCCGCGCCGGCCGATACGGCCTGAAGCGCCACTGCATCGGGGACTCGCGATGATGAGCAAAGCGCTTAGACTTCACCGGGCGGTCTTGGTGGCGGGACTGTTCCTGCTGGCGATCGGTCCCGCGTGGGCGACGTGTGAGTATGGCATTTTCATCACCCAGGGCGTGGGGGGCGGGTCCCTCGATGCGGCGACCTGTGGCACCGCTCCGTCGTCGGTCTACTGGCTCATCGGCCATGGCGATCCGGAGGTGGAAGCCGGGATCGACAACGGCACGAGAATCGGTCAGGTGGACCCCGTTCCTGTCGGGGCAGGCGGGTCCCATCGGCGGAACG
>Ga0315288_10005444_pt1 | contig 16192 bp, 15 predicted proteins | sample YL17G11_20_MG_FD_203454 | JGI IMG/M metagenome (GOLD analysis project Ga0315288, IMG submission 203454) | Sediment microbial communities from Yellowstone Lake, YNP, Wyoming, USA - YL17G11_20 | ecosystem: Environmental > Aquatic > Freshwater > Lake > Sediment | place: USA: Wyoming | collected...
TCGAATACTCGGCGATTTTATTATTGGAGCTCATGCCTTCCTGCACGCCGAGTTGCTTCTTACAAGAGATCGTGGGTTTTACCACACCTATTTTAAAGAATTAAGAATAGAGACTTAAGCTCCGTGCTTGGGACACCGAGGTTTGGATAGAAAGCAACCCCGCCCCTATGATCAACTTCAATGGACCCAAATTCTTAACTGATTTCGTTGTTTTGAAAGTGTCCGGGCTGGTGCTATAATGACTTCTAAGGAGGGCTTAAACATGGAGAAGATTCAAATGAGCACTGAGACCATCTGTTACCCGATGCCCTGTTCGCTGGTCGGCGTCAACGTAGGAGGCAAACCCAATTACCTTACGGTTGCCTGGTTCAGCATGGTCAACGTCAAGCCGCCGTACCTCATGATCGCACTCGGCAAGGTACACTACACGAACCCCGGCATCAAAGAGAATGGCACCTTTAGTGTTAACATCCCATCCGTGGCAATGGCCGACGTCACAGATTACTGTGGTATCGTGTCAGGGAAGAAGTACGACAAGTCCACGAAGTTCGAAACATTCTATGGTAAGCTGAAAACCGCACCCATGATCAAGGAGTGCCCCTACAACGTCGAGTGCAAGGTTGTCCATAAATTTATTATGGCCAAACCGAACGCGTAGGAGAAGGAGGGGAATTGAGTAGGTTTTTGGGAATAAGTTGAAATTGAAATGAATAAGGGAAGGTGGAGGTTAGAAATGGGTGAAAAAAAGGTGATGATTATTGGGTTAGGGCGTCTTGGTAGTTATGCCTTGGAGTTTTTGGTTCGAACACCAGGGATTGATAGCATCTTCACAGCAGACCTTAATAGAGAAGAAGGACTTAGTAGTACAACCATTGCAATACTGGGGGCTGCTCAGATGGGTTTTTATCCCCATGTCGAATTTATCCCTTTAGATTTGAACAACATAGAAGAGGTAACCTCAATACTGAAAAGAGTTGCTCCTGATGTGATCCTGAGTTGTGCTACATTGCAGTCCTGGTGGGTTATCTTAGAGATTCCTGCGGATATTTATAAAAAATTAGAAGTTGTTGCTGGGCTTGGTCCCTGGCTGCCCATGCAGGTCACTTTGAATTATAAACTGATGCAGGCGATCAAAAGAGCAGGAATAAAGACACACGTTATTGTAGCATCTTTTCCGGATGCTGTCTGTCCTATTCTTGGAAAGGTAGGATTGGCTCCGACTATTGGTTTGGGGAACATAGACAATTTCATACCAGAGATAAAGAAGATAGTAGGAGAAAAACTAGGTATTTCCATGCGGAATATCACCATCTATTTGATAGCTTCCCATGCTTTTAGATCTACTATAAAACTGGGTATGAAGAATGTTCCTTATTTCCTCAGGATTTTTGCTGACAACAAGGATGTGACAGGAAAATTTGATCTCGATCAACTTTTATTCGATGCAGTTAATTTGATGCGAAGATGGCAGAGTGACAGCAAAGTGGCTTCTTCTGGGGTCAAGAATGCCTTAGCCATTCTCAATAACACCGGGGAGGTTACGCATTCACCGGGACCTCAAGGGTTGCCGGGTGGATATCCTGTTCGTTTGAGTTCAAAGGGTGCAGAGGTTGTGTTACCTGAGGGCATAAGTATGGAAGAGGCGATAAGGATTAATGAGGAAGGCCAGAAATATGATGGGATAGAGAAGATCGAAGACAATGGGACAGTTATCTGTACCGAAAATGCCGTGAAGCTTATGAAGGAACTGTTTGGGTATGATTGCAGGAGGATAGAGGTTGGGGAAATGGAGGAGAAGGCCAAGGAACTTGGTTCACTTTATCGGGAATATGTTAAGAAATTTAAGTAACGAATAACTCAAACATTTCCTGAAAACTCTTAACAAAATAGTTTGTGATACAAAAGCATTTTTTAGTAACTAAAAACATGGGTAAGACTCACATTTTTTCATGTATACAACGATGGCTTTTATACCATCTTGAATAAATGTGTCATATAGGTAGAACCCAAAAGGACCTGCTTCATAGGTCACTCGGATGTTATCACTCTGAAAATGATTCAAGAATCTTCTTAAGACGTGAAATGGGTTTGGGGTACGTCCATGGAAAACTTCCTCTCCCTCCACTCGAGCGGTCACATGCCAACTCTTCTTATGAATGTCTATTCCAATGTAAACTGCCTTGCCTTTCCCTAAAAACTAACTGCTCCGATATTCTCCCCTCATTGTTAGCCTCTTTCTTATAGGCTTTGAATCGATTTAGTATAAAGGGGCTAACAATCTATCGTAGCACCTACAAAGACACTTTTTATTGGCAGCAGGAGCATTGACAATTACCAGGAGGAAGTAAGCATAAAGAACATTTTTGAAAAGCGTCAAAGACCTTTAGACAATTCATTCTTTCATTGTCTCAACCATCATTTGATCAACATCCTTCCCCTTTTTCCCAATGGCATAATAGAAATAAAGAAGATTCATACTTCCGATAAGAGTTAAACAGAAAAACATAATCGGGTAGCTGGTCCATTGAATGATGATGCCCATGATCATCGGACCGATACCCACCCCTAAGTCAGCAAGTCCTGAAAAAGTGCCCATGGCTGGACCCCGAGCAAAACCTGCTTTTTCAATAGCATAAATTAATAAGGAGGGATAAAGCAAGGCCCACCCTGTTCCCAAAACCACCGCAACAAGAATAAACATTGGAAGAGTGATAGAGAAGGTAAGGATGCCCAATGAAATAATTATAACGGTGAGGCAAGGGATTAGCACTTTCTTTCTGTCATAGATATCCAATATCTTTCCCCCCAAAGTCCGGCCTAGGATGAGGGTAATGGCTAAAAAGATAAAAAAGATTCCAGGATTTGAAACCCCGTGCCTCAAGGCATACAGAGGAAAAAAGGCACACAAAGTCCCCCAAATAATATTGAGCATGAAGGCTATTAAGGCCGGTGGAAGCGCTTCACGACTCAGAATGGTTTGCATCTTTAGGGGTTGATTTTCCAACCGAATGTCCTTCCTCTTACCCAATTTTGTAGTGATGAATAGAGAGAATAAAGATAGACCCGTACAGACCCGTACAGACCAGGAAAAGAACAACGAAGTTAAATCAGTTGATGAGGACCATTCCGAAGTAAGGCCCCAGGGCATAGGCCATATTGAAAGATAAATAAAAGTAACTGATTAGCTGACCACGGTGCATTTCAGGGGTTATATCGGCGATCAGTGTATAAATGGCAGTAGCAAAAAGGGCTAGTCCAATTCCATGAAGGATCCTCACGACCAAAAAGGGCCAAAAAGGGGGCGCTAATAGATAGGCAATGGATGAAAAGCCGTAGAGAAGCGTCCCAGCGATCATGAAGTCCCTTTCGGAGATATATAGAAGAGCTCTTCCCACGATGGGACGGAGGATCAATGAGGAGAAACTGAAAATTCCAATAAGAAAACCAATTTCTGCCTCCCTGGCTCCGAATCTTGAAAGATAGATAGGAAGGGTTGGAACTAGGATGTTGAATACACATGAGAAAGCAAATTGAGCAAAGAAACAGAGGATAAAATCACGGCTCAATATCTTCTGCGGTGTCATATCTCGACGGGCTGTTGCCCGCCCCCTTTTTATAAATCTCGAATCCTAAATGTGAGCTTTAGATATATCCAGGACCACAAAACACGTTGACATGATTCGGTAAATATCGGGGATAATCAAGCCCTGCGGGACAAAGATAAACATCCCTTTGGGGATCGTACTGAAACCGGGCCCCTTCTAAGGAGATATTATTCCTGACATCTCATTGAAGGGATTCCATGTCTTTAATGCTTCTCCTTATGTATCCCTTGATGGATTCAACCTCATTGTTTTTCACCGAAAACTAATTAGACTTGTCAAAAGAGAGATTGGACTGACCCGGGAGAGAACACCCGCGGGAAATTACCTTATTCTAATGCATGGAAACAGCCCTCGAAGTCTTAGCTTCGTCAAGATTGGCCTATCATAAGGCCTCGGAGAAAGGGATTGGATTATCTTTTGAATGATAATAGAGTTTCAATGATACCAAACGGAATAAACTGTAATTAGGAACTTAGACATATTCCGCAAAGCTTCCATCCCCCGAGTCTTTCCAATCATGCCAAAATCCCAACGGATGTAATATTTTCTTGGCAAGCAAAGGGCACATCGACCACAACCGATATCATAATCAACAAAAACCCTTCACCCTTATTCGATTCCTATTACGTCTAACCCTACTTTAACTATGATCCCTGATATTTGGTGGCCGAATGTAATAGGGCCTCTTTTAAGGGTGGGGATCCCCTTCCGAAAAGGGATATTTGAAGGAGTTATTCCACAAGCTTTCACTTGTATTAAAGCTTCATTGGATGCTATCTTCGGTATCACCACACCTCATTTCTCAGAGGTTCATCTTCTTTGTAGAAACGTACAGTCTTCATTTGAAAACCTCTTCAAAGAAATAATCGCAATTCCTGCACTGTAGATAATGACGTTTGCAGTCCTCTTCTGACAATGTTTCTTAATCTTAACCAACTAAAGATTTATCAAGCAAATCCCAAAGGTTCCTGACATCAATAAATATATCAATTTCATTGATTAGTCTTCCCGAGGCTCGTAGAAGGGTTGATTCACAGGTTGGGCATGTGGTTACGATCATTTCTGCTCCGACCGTTAATGCGTCCCGGACACGATTTTTGGCAATCTCGATAGAAAGCCCCTCATCCACAGCCCTCAGACCTCCGCCTCCTCCACAGCAGGTTGAAAAACATCGATTATGTTCCATCTCGACAATTTCAACCCCTAATCGGTGAAGAATTTCTCTGGGCTCCTCGAAAATTCCCAGCATTCTGCCCAGATGGCATGGATCATGGTAGGTGGCTCGTAAGTTTAATGGCTTCAGCTTTTTTGCGATGTCAGGTTCCTTCAACTTTTGATGAACCCTTATAATAGCGTGCTGAACAGGCAGGCCATACTTTTCCTTCAAAGTAATGGTACAGGTTGGACAGAGTGTTAGCGTCAAATCATCGTTATGCTGCTTAAAGCTCTCCATGCAACGGTTTTTGACCCTTTCAAACTCTTGAGAAAAACCAGTCGCCTCGGCAATATATCCACAGCAACTCTCCTCCCCTATCTTAGGATGGATATTAAGTCGTTCAAGGACGGAAAGAGTGGCGGAGAGCTCTTTAGGCCTTGCTTGATAAAGACACCCGATATAAATGGGAATTTCACCCTCTTGCCTTTCTGGAACCTGCCTGTCGAAGAGTCGGCCCTCTTTGACAATCTTTTCCACATTTTCTCTATGGACTTTGGCAGTAAGCCCTTCCAGCCCCATGTGCTCTCTCATGGCTATGATGATGTCCATGTTTTTTAATGAACATCTAGCCTGGCAATATCCGCAGAGAAGGCACCTTTCTAACATCTCTGCCATCTCTTTTGATGGGTTGAGACGCCCTTCCATGAGACCTCGGGCTACAAGCATCTTTCCCCTGCAACTAAAAGTCTCATATCGTTTGATTCGATATACAGGGCATTCCTCTCGGCAGAAACCGCAGCGGGCCCGATTACAGGTGTAGATATCATCTCTATAAACCGATAGTTTCTCGTTTGTATTCATAAGTTTCCTTACTTCATCCAAAGGGATTCAAACTTCTTACCCGGGTTCATGATATTTTTAGGATCGAAGGCCTCTTTGATCCTCCGCATATATTCAAAAGAAAGCCCATGTTCAAGCTGGTTGAATCCTCCCAGACGGTCTCCGTCACCAATATAGCTGCTCATCGTTCCTTCCAACGCGATGGCCTTTTCACTCATCTCTCTGACATATTGGTAAAAACGCCGAATGGATTCTTCACTCGAATCGTCCACGAAGACTGCAAAACTGATAGAGGCGCTTGCCTTGTTGGGGGAACTATTGTAAACCGTCAATCCGAGAATCGATTGATCCCATTTTTTTGCCATTTCTATATAATAACGGTACCCCTCATCCAGTTGACCGATGGGTAAACCAAGGTCCGCTGCTCCAAACTTTTTTTGCCGCTGGCTATCTGGCCATTTCTGTTTGAAGGGGATATATTCAAGAAGGTGTTTTGAAGCCCAATAGTCTTGCACCATCTCGGTCTCCCCAACGGGTTTAGAGTGGTATTCCTCTATGAGAATTTGTGTGGCCCTATCCATTGTGAAAGCGACGATCTTTTCGTCTCCTGAAAAAGAGAGAAATAAAATGGCCTCTGCCCACTCGGGAACATTGGGCTCCCTTTCGAATTTCTGCCTGTAAGCATGGCAGTAGAAACGGAGACGGTTTCGACAGTGGATATGAGCCGATTCCACAGTGAGACCTGCTGAAAGGACTCTCTCCAACCCTTCGGCAGCCTCATTCAATGATCTGAACAAATAGGCCCTGACTTGGCGTGTCTTCGGTAGAAGGAAGATGCGAAGGGTTGCTTCGGTGACGACTCCTAATGTTCCTTCTGAGCCGATGATCAGATCAATTAGCCTGTAACCTGTTGATGAAAAGAGGGCTTTCCTTTGTCCGAGGCGAACGGCTTCAGCCCTGCCCGTGACCATGACAGCGTTGGTCAGGTAGTCCCTGATCTTTCCATAGCGAAGGCCAAAGGGAGAATCATTATTATTCCCGATACAGGCCCCGACCGTACAGCTCCTCTTCGATTCAGGTTCATGAGGGAACCACAATCCCTTTCTGGCCAATATTTCATTCAATTCATAAATGGTCATTCCAGTCTGAACCGTTACAGTCATATTTTTTTCGTCGATTTCTATGACCTGGTTCATCCCTTTTGTCTCGACTAGGATGCCGCCCTTCCAGGCAACGGCCCCTCCCCCCATCCCTGTTCCCCCACCATAGGGAACAATAGGAACCTCGTATTGATAAGCGATTTCGGCGATTCGAACCATCTCATCAGTAGTCTTTGGTATTACAACGAGATCAGGGAAGGTCGCCGCATTTTTTTCACGGGGACTCCAGTCACGGCTATAGACCATCCTATGTATGGGTGATTGCGTAACGCGATCCCCTAAAAATTGTTCGAGGTCTTTAAAAGCCTCGGCTATAGAATTTTGCCCCATGCTTGTTTTCATGCAGAATGACTCCAGATGTACCAATGATCAAGCACGCAGGTGGCATTTAATGGCAGGGCCATCCCGCCTTGGCGAGGGAATGTGCCCCCCTGAGTAAGCCATCCCTCATCCATTCCATCTTCTTAAGGGTCTCATAACCACTTGGCTACCTTAGGTGCCCAATAGTTGATAATCATATCTGCCCCTGCCCGCTTCATGCTTGTTAGTAATTCCAATACACAGTCCTTTTCATTCAAATTCCCCTTCTGACTTCCAAAACTGACCATCGTGTAGTCGCCACTTATGCTATATGCCGAAACTGGAACCCCAAAGCTGTTTTTGATCATATAAATAATATCGTAATACGGCGTGGCAGGCTTTACATTGATAATATCTGCGCCCTGTTCCACATCAAGCCTCGCCATCCTCATTGGATCTTCTGAATTGGCCGGATCAAAATAATACACTCCCTTATCATAGGAATAGCTTTCTCCCGTCGCCGTAAAACCAGCACCGGCAAGATAAAAGGCGGAATTGAACTTGATTGAACCCATGATAAGCGTTTCGTCAAATCCAGCCTCATCCAATGCCTCCCTTGCTGCCTGCACTCTCCCATCCACCATCGTTGAACAACAGATCACATCTACTCCTGATTCAGCCCATTTCACTGCAATCTTTCTCACCGTCTCCAAGGTGGGCTTGTCTAAAATCCTCTTCTTTTCGTCCAATATCCCCCCGATTTGGTGATCCGTAAAATAGCCCAGGTAAGAATCCCCTATGATGACGATGTCATCACCCACCATCTCTTTAATTCTTTGAGATACCTGTTGAACGACTCCGTTGCTGGAATAAGCGTCACTCGCCTTGTTGTCCTTCTTTTTAGGGATGCCAATGATATAGACCGCGTGGATACCGAGATCCAGGATTTCTTTCACTTTCTCCACAGCTGCTTTTATGGGAAACCGGAATATACCAGGCATCGTCTGGATTTCCACTGGCTTTTCAAGATTTGCATCCACAGATATCGAATAGATCAGGTCATCAAGGGTCAGCTGTGTTTCTCTAATCATTCTGCGCATCGGTAGCTTTATCTTCAATCTTCTTGCTTTGACTCTTAATGGATTCATTATGACCCCTCCTTTTTCTTTTAAGAATCTTTACCTTCAGGTAATCAGCCCAATCACTGCCACTCAAAAAACCATCAAGCCCTCAAACAGACAATACGAAGAAGCCCCCATCCGAAGCGCCAGAGGTTCGAAGAGGAGGCTGTTTTAGAGATGACATCTACTCTCAATAATGTTCCAAGGCTGGGTATTGCGCTTATACTAATCCCAGCTCAGTTATCGGTTTGTTTTCCAAAATCCGTTCAGGCCCAAATATCGACAGGTCTATGGTTGGCGGCTTACCTAAGATAAGTTCCGACAAATAGCGGCCGACAGCCGGTGCCTGCTGAAGTCCATGACCGGAAAAACCATTGGCCAAAAACAAGCCTCTTAGCTCCGGCCACTCGCCAAGGATAGCGTTTCCATCAAGGGTGTTCATGTCATACAACCCAGCCCACCCTCTTACCAGCTTCAAGGTATCAAAAGCGGGCACGAATTGAGCCAGCTCAGGCCAAAGGACGTCTGTAAACCTTTTTTTATCCCAGGTAAAGTCAAAACCAATCGAATCCTCCAGCATGCCTTTTCCCACTAATAATAAGTTCCCTGTCTCGCTCCGAAAACAGAATCCAGAAGGGAGGACGGTCAGAGGCAATGGACTTCCCGGCTTTATTGCTGGAGCTACAGCAAAAACCTGACGTTTGGTGGGTGCGATGGGAAGTTTTATCCCAGCTGTCAATGCCACCTTCCCCGTCCAGGCCCCAGCGCAGTTGATCACAAATCCAGCTCTTATTTTCTCTCCTGATGCGAACCTAACCCCCTCGACTTGCTGGACACCATGTGAGACAGCCACAACTTCATCCTGTATGAATTTTGCACCGAGTGATCTGGCCTTGGCTTTATATCCCATCAGTAAAGCATATCCGTCCAGATATCCTTCCTTTGGACCGAATGATCCGCCTACAAGCCCCGACATATCATAAAGAGGATAGTGCGTTTTGACCTCAGAGGCAGACAGCCACTCTACCTGGCAGCCGAGACTTCTTTGCAAGACGAAAGCATCTTTAGCGGTTTGAACTCCTTTCTCATCGGTGAAAAAAAGATTACCTTCACGATGCCATGAGATAAAAGGTTTTTCTCCATCCACAGCCATATCCTCTTCGAATCGCTCCAAGACCACCATGGCATACTGTGAAATCTGAACATTTTCCTTGAGGCTAAAATGGATGCGCACATTTCCCCAGGACAAAGTGGTCGAAGCGTTAGTATAACTGGGGTCCATTTCAACAACAGCTACTTTCAGTTTGTCGTCGAGGCTCATCAGATGATATGCTGATGAGCAACCCATAATGCCGCCCCCAACGATGATGATGTCATAGTTTTTGTTGTTCATCTTAGCCCCCTCCATCAACTCTCTGATCATGGCGCCGCTGAGGTGCTATAGGACGGCCTCGAAGGTCTCGTCGGGCTTGGCACGGTTTTATCTTTCCTGAATTGGTATCATTTTTCATGAAAGGCTCCTGATCACATCGGGTCCACAGAACCGTGGAGATTTGCAGGCTTGCAGGAGGAGATCCAGTAAAGAAAAGGAATTTCCATTGCGCAGAGTACTTGCATCCGAATGATGCAAATACTCTGCGCCTAATTCTGTCTCCATTCGATCGCAAAAAGAACTGGGTGAGAAGGGAGTAAGTTCTTCCTTTTCAAAACTCCTCGGCATTGGGTAGTTCAGGACTGCTTTTATAATCTCAGCAGATCCTCTGGATGTATAATCGGGGGACTCGGATTCCATTCGTTTACTTTTTCTCATAGTCCTGGAGTTTGCCATTCCGGTACACCTGGCGTGCATAGATCTGGTTTATTCGGATTCCATCTTGATCTACTGAAAGATCATCTCCTGACATCCCCTTGAATTGACTAAAGGCCTTTGGAAGAGCATTTTTAATTTTTACAGAATCCATGCCTCCCGCCATATTTATTCCCAGAGCCCCCACCCAGAGCGAATCGTAACCGAGGCAGGTATACATTTCAGCAAGGGCCTTTGGGTCGCCAACCTTTTTCGAGTATTTTGCATGAAAATCATCAACCCTTTTCCCTTTCCCAATGACCGTCCTCGTTCCTTTTCTCCCTTCGACTGTCTCGGGGATGCAGGATTCAACGGCAATATTGATGTAAGGGGAATACCATGAGTCTTTGAGGGTTTGATAGAGGCCCATCTCAAAGGCCTGTTTTTGGATCACCCGTGCACCTTCAAACCAGGCGACCATCAGGATGGCAGGAGGTTTCGGTGCAAAGAGTCTTTGTAATTCTGCTCTGAAATCGGTTTTGTCCTTTTCGTAGCGTACCTCAGAAAGTATCTTTCCACCTGCGGCTTCAATGCTTTTCTTCATCGCCTCACCGAACCCCACCCCAAATGAATCATTCATGACGAGGATAGAAAAATTCTTTTGGCCTGTATCTTCCATCGCAAACTTCACAAGATCAGTGGCCATCACCTCATCCGTTGCCAGGGTCGAGAAGAAATATGGGCCGATCTTTCTTAAAGCGGGTGCCGTTGAGCTAACACCGATTTGAACGACCCCTTTGCTGTTAGAATAAGTGGCAGTAGGAATCGTCACGGAACTGCCATGAGATCCAACGATGATGGGGACTTTCTCAACGTCAATCAACTTATGCACAGCGCTCATTCCTGCTTCTGGTCTGGATTCGTCATCCTCGACAATCAATTTAAGAGGTCGGCCCAGGATGCCGCCTTGCTGATTAATCTCAGCCTCCGCAATCTCCAGTCCCATCAAGATCTTTTTGCCTCCAGAGGCTGCCGAGCCTGTCAAGGGGACTATCACGCCAATTTTTAGGGGATCTTTCGTCTGAGCTGATATCTCCTGTCTCAGGACATCGATAGAAATCAGCCCGAACATGATGAAAACCGCTGTGATCATAGCCATTCCTCTCAAGCTTTTCATTGTCCTACCTCCTTTCCGTCCTTTCGGTTAAGGCCAATAAAGGTTTATGGTTAGATAGAAGCCAATCTTTTCAACCGCCTTCCTGCCCTTCCTGGTGAAAGGTTTTATCACCTCCTTTCCGTAATCCGATCATCAGCCACCTAAGTAGGCTTTTCGGACTTTTTCGCTTCCTAAAATTTGGTCTGCATCCCCTTCAAACTCATTTTGACCCATTGCAAGGATGTAGCCACGGTTAGAGATCGCAAGGGATTCAAAGGCGTTTTGCTCAACGATCACGATGGTGGTGTCCATATGATTGATGTCCCTTATTTTCTCAAATATCGAAAGGGCCATTACCGGAGCCAAGGCTGCTGTAGGTTCATCAAGCAAAAGAAGCTTTGGATTCATCATGAGCGCTGAACCTAAGGCTAGCATCTGCCTTTCCCCTCCGCTTAGAGTCCCGGCCGTTTGGGCTGCCCTATTTTTCAAAATAGGGAACAGGGTGAAAATGGGTTCTATCCGGTCACAGAGATCCCTTTTGCTCAATAAATATCCCCCCATCTCCAGATTTTCTAAAACCGTCAATGAAGGAAAGACATTATCGAGCTGGGGAACATAATTGATTCCGCTCTTCACCTTCTCATCCGGTCTTAAATGAGTAACATCTTCGCCTTGATATGAAATCCGGCCTTGGTTGGGTATCAAATGCCCCATAATGGTTTTTAGAAGCGTCGACTTCCCACAGCCATTTGGACCAATGATCGTCACAATTTCTTTCTCCTCTACCCTCATGGAAATACCGTGGAGAATTTCTACGGACTCATATCCAGAAAATATATTCTCAACATCCAGGGCTCTCATTTTCTCAACAACCCTTATTTCTTTGTCCAACGGCCCAAGTAAACCTGAAGAACTTTTTCATCCTTTTGAATTTGCTCGGGTGTCCCCTCCGCTATTTTGACACCCGAATCTAAAACGTATACCTTATCACACACACCGCTTATGAAATTCATATCATGTTCGACTAAAAAGAAGGTCTTTCCTCTTTCCAATCTGATCTCCTTTATAAAGGACATGAATTTTTTAATGAGTGCAGGATTTACCCCAGCCGTAGGTTCATCGAGCAAGATCATCTCTGGGTCTCGGGCAAGGATTCTCGCAAGGGATAATAGCTTTTGCTGCCCCCCTGACAGATGGGATGAATACTCATTGGCAAGGTGAACTATTCCTGTTAACTCCATAAGGTCAAGAGCCTTTTGTAAGTTTTTCTCCTCCTGAGCTCGAATCTGTCTCCTCTTGAACAGGCCGCTGATTACATTCTCCCCGATCTGTGGACAATAGGAGAGGAGCATGTTTTCCAGCACGGTCATCTGTTTAAGAGGTTTGCTGACCTGGAAGGTCCTCACCAATCCTTTTTGAGCGATTTCGTAAGGTGGGAGACCATTTATTTTCTCGCCATTGAAATAAACCTCTCCCCGGTCAGCCCTTATAAATCCAGAAACGATATTGAACAATGTGGATTTGCCTGAGCCATTGGGGCCGATCAGACCAATAATTGAGCCTTTGGTTATCTCCAAAGATAGACCCCTTATGGCCATCAGGCCTCCAAAGCTTTTGTAAATCCCCTTAACCTCTAACATAAGCCATCCGTTCAAATATCATAAGTTTTTTTCTTTTCCTTGATTAATCCCTCCGGTTTGTAGAGCACAGAGAGAATAACTAAGATGCCAATTGCTACCATTCGAAGACTTGCAACTATTTCAGCCCGCATATGTAAGAAATCTTTCAAATATCGGGTTGAATTAAAAAAAACCACAATAACGACAGCCCCGATAATGGATCCCGCTAAATTCCCTTTCCCTCCAATAATGACCATTGCCCACACAATAAAGGTCACAATCGGTGTAAAGTCTGAAGGAGAAATATACGTGATATAATGCGCATAGAGCGAGCCAGAGATCCCTGCAAATGTGGCCCCCAGAGCCATCGCCTTCAACTTGAAGATGAAAACAGGCTTTCCCATTGCCAGCGCAAGGTCTTCTTCCTCTCGGATTACCTTCAGGACTCTCCCGAAAGGTGAGTTTGCAAGCTTGGCCATTAAAAAGTACGAGAGCCCGACAAACATCCAGACGATACAAAGGTATAAGACCGGGTAGTTACTGATATGGATAAGTTTGCTCAATGGTTGAGGTATTCCTTCGATACCAAAACTTCCCTTCGTCAGCCATTCCTCATTGAGTGCAACCAGACGGATGACTTCTCCAATGCCCAGGGTTGTGATAGCCCAATAACCGACGGAAAGTTTAGACGTGGGCAACGCTACAAGGAAACCCATCATAGCACTCGTTAAGCCTGCGAGAATGATCCCTACGATAAAAGGGGCCCCTGCGGTTGTCACGATAGCTGAGGTATAGGCTCCAATAGCAAAAAAGGCAACATGACCAAAATTGACTAAGCCGGAAAATCCGTATTGAACGTTGAGCCCCAGGGCTAAGATTGCAAAAATCCCTATCATTATTGTGAAATACACGATAATGCTTCCGAATTCCATCTTAGTGCCCTTTCCGTCCTTTCATAATCCCGGTTGGAAAAAGGATCAGGACGAGAACCAGCATTAAAAAGGAGATCGCGCTTTTGTATTCGGTTGGGATGAATAGCATTCGCTCTATTCGAAAAATTTTAAAGAGATCAATCACACTTGACCAATTGACGGATAAACCAATATTTTCAGCGAACCCTAAAACTAAAGCACCTGCCACAGCACCATAAACATTCCCCACGCCTCCTAAGATCGCTGCGCAAAACACGGGGAGTATGATTTGAAATCCGAGCTCCGGCCAAAGCGCTGTCTCCAGCGCAATGAGGGCACCCCCCAAACCAGCATAACAGCCGCAAATAAACCAGACCCATGTGATGATTCTTTCAACATTAATTCCATGGTCCTGAGCCAAACTTCTGTTATCAGAAAGTGCCCGCATGGCCTTGCCCAATTTTGTTCTATGCAGAAGAAGATGAAAAAAAACCATAGCACTTCCCGCAACCATCAGAATGATCAGTTGTGTGGATGTGATATGGGCTCCCCAAAAGTTGTAAACTTTTGCCAGGGCCTGTTTATAGCCCAAAGGATCTGGGCCCCAGATGGCGCTCATAATATGGCGCACACTTATTGAAAGGCCCAGGGAAGCGATGATGAGTACTAAAGCCGGTGCTTCGCGAAGTTTTTTGAATATCAGTCTATCGGATAAAACGGCGACAACCCCTGTCAACCCGATTGCAAAAATCAAAGCAGATATGAAATGAAGTTTGAGGTTTACACTGAAAAGGTACGTTAAATAGGCACCCACTAAAGCCAGTTCCCCATGGGCAAAATTTGCGAAGCGCAAAATGGAATAGGTCATCGTGAGGCCCAAAGCGAGCAAACCAAGTTGAGACCCAAAGATGACAGCATTTAAAATAATTTGGACAAACGACATTTGGTCTAAAAGAACCTACTACAATTCTTTTTAAATCACATAGGGTAATATGCGATATAGGCGTTTCCCAGATTGGTGGTAACTGAGATAATCTAATTTTCTACTTGTTTATACGCTTCCGCCTTCTGATAGTACCGTCTTATGTGTGCCTGCAATAGGGCTTTTGCCTTATCAACATCCTTAGATTCTATGGCTTTTATAATTTCTTGTAACTCTTCACACGTATTTTTAAAAACCATAATATCCTTTGGGATAAAACGTCCGAAATACTGTTTGATATTATCATAAACGGTAAATAAAACAGATTCATATATTTTGTTCCCTGTGATCCGTGCCAGACTTAAATGGAATACCTTGTCTAATTCACCAATCTCATCCCATCGAAGCACACCATAACGAAGATGATCCTCCATGGATTTCAATAAAGCCCTTAGTTGTTCTATATGCTCCTTATTCGCTTTTTCGGCTGCTTTAGCAGCGACCAATCCTTCTACCTCTAATCTGAACTCTGTTAGCTCTTCCAAGCTTATTTTCTGATACCGGAGTAAAAGATCGAGGCTTTCACTTACCCATTTAGTATCCATTGGGCATACAACAGCCCCTCCCTTTGCTCCCGGTTTAATAGTAATTAAACCTTTCTGCTCTAAAGCTATCAATGCTTCTCGAAGTGTCCCTCGGCTGACTTGAAATGCTTCTCTGAGTTGCATTTCACTCGGGAGTTTATCGCCGACCTTTAGCTTACCTTCAAGGATAGCTTCTTGAATCTGAAAAATGATATTTTCAGATGTTCTATTTTGTTTTGCCTGCTTGAACATAATATTTGGTGAATTGATTAATAATTAAACAATTACATAATTCTTAAAAGGTTGTCAAGGTGAAAATATTCACAAATAAATTTGCTACGGAACTCTTTGCCGAGTTATAGAAGATCGGGAGGTTCAAAAGCCCGGATGAGTTGGTTTCCTATTATCGGACTAAACCATTCAGAGATTTCAATCAGACAATATACCCGCAAAGGAAGAATAATATGATGTGTAAACAAGCAGGTAAGTATCTATGCGGTCGAGGGGGGCAGGTTTCCGATCACGAAGGATCCTTTGATGTGGGATAAAGGGCGGTGGAGAACGGGACGTAGGTTCTAAAACAACTTGACAGTTGAGGCAAAATAGTGGGGTATCAGTCATGGAGCCCCACGGGCTAAGCCCGCGGGGCTCCATGAAATACCTTCCTACGCCCCTGGGCGCTGAAGCGCTTCGGTGCGCAAGCGTCAAGGCTTCGGAGGGTTATCCGCCAGCGAAGCATCAAGCTACTTCGGCACATGAATGATTCGAAGGTTACGCATTCATCCACGGGCAAAGCCCGTGGTCTTGTGCGTAGGCGGATGAGGTATTTGAAGATGATCGGAAAGTCACGTCTTGGCGAGAGAAAACTGAACGTGCGGTTCACCCTGAAGAGTAAGATGAAGGGGAGGGGGGACTTAATCCTTTTTTGTCCACCCCCACCCTGACCCTGTCGAAGGGGGAGGGGAATAGAAGTAGAAATTTCAAATATCTCCGGATAGATTTTCGAAATTAGCAGATTTGGAGAATAAAGAT
>Ga0315288_10005445_pt1 | contig 16192 bp, 9 predicted proteins | sample YL17G11_20_MG_FD_203454 | JGI IMG/M metagenome (GOLD analysis project Ga0315288, IMG submission 203454) | Sediment microbial communities from Yellowstone Lake, YNP, Wyoming, USA - YL17G11_20 | ecosystem: Environmental > Aquatic > Freshwater > Lake > Sediment | place: USA: Wyoming | collected...
TATTAAGTAGTCCTATAGCAAGAATCATTTCCCACCAACGCTGCTTGAATTGCTCTCTTTTTTGAATTTCGGATAAGAAATGTAGTTCAGAAACTGGAGCATATTCTCTATACTTTTTCCAAAAAAAATCAATTTCCTTTTTTATTTCTGCTCTCTCTGGACAATCACGAATTTGAGAATATAGCCAATCTTCATCTTTCTTTTTATTTTGGAAAAAATTCATAATATAAAATTATCTCCTTGAAATTTTCCGTAAATCAGGGTCATTAGTGGATCAATCTTTATCCTTGAAAAATAACAAATAGTTCAATTAACTGTCAAGAATAAAGATTTGACCCCATTTCACCCCTCATCGCTTGGTCTTTTGACTTCTTGTCCTTACGTTCAGAAGGAAATGGGATGTGTCCCTATTTTAAATAACAAGCGTTATTTTCATTACTTGCATGTTCTAACTATCTTTCATAGAGAGAATACATCTATGGCCTTCTCGATTGATTTTCTTGCATCATCGAACTTGCTCAGCGCAATGAGTAGTTCCGAGTAATTTAAAATAGAAGGCGCATCTTTTGGAAAACGCTCTACGGCATCTTCAAATGTTTTTTTGGCTTTTTTCATCCTGTCAGTTTTCCAAAATATTTTTCCTTTTTTCCTTCCATGGTGTTGCATTTTTCGGATCAAGCTCGATAGCTTTATCGAATGCCTTGATGGCTTCTTTTGATTTATTTAACTCAAGAAGCGCAAGTCCTTTTCCGCCCCACAGTACTGCAACCTTTGGATAAAATTTAATGCTCTCATTAAATACCTTGACAGATTCATTCTTTTTCCCTAAACAAAGAAGTGCAAGTCCTTTTCCATTCCATGAATATACATCATTCGGATCGATTTTAATAGCCTTGTCGAATGCCTTGATAGCTTCTTTTGTTTTATTTAACTCAAGAAGGAATGCAAGTCCTTTTCTGCTCCATAGATATGCATCCTTTGGATCGATCTTGATAGCTTTATCGAATGCCTTGATAGCTTCTTTTGTTTTTTTTAACTTTAAAAGTGCATCACCTTTTTCTTTCCAGAGTGTTGCATTCGCCGGATTGATTTTAATGGCTTCGTCGAATACCTTGATTGCTTCTTTTGTCTTATTTAACTGAAGGAGTACATCACCTTTTTCTCTCCATGACATTACATCCTTCGGATTAAGTTTGATAGCCTTATCGAATGCCTTGATGGCTTCTTTAGTTTTTCCTAACTCAAGGAGTGCTAATCCTTTTCCTCTCCATGGACTCCATGGATGCGAATCCTTCGGATTAAGTTTGATAGCCTTATCGAATGCCTTGATGGCTTCTTTTGTTTTTCCTAACTCAAGGAGTGCTAATCCTTTTCCCTTCCATGACATTATATCCTTCGGATTAAGCTTGATAGCCTTATCGAATGCAACTAGAGCATAATTAAGTATCTTTAATTCACCATAACATATTCCTATATAGCTTAAAAGGTTCTCATTAGAGACTAAGTTAATAATTTTTGAGAAAGCTTTTTTATCTGATTCGTTTTTACTTGATTGTGCAATCGCGATTCCAAAATTAATGACAGCTTCTCCAAAAAGCCATTCATTGGACGTATTGGCTTTCTGTAAAGTAAGTTCTTTCCAATATTTTATTAAAGATGGTGTCTCTCGAGCCAAGTAACTTAGAATGATAAAGTTAGCAAATTTATCCCGACACCTTTCTACTAAGACAATAAACTCTCTTAAAAGAACAGGATTTAAAAGTCTTCGTACACCTGAGAAGAAAATTATGGACAGACAAGCTTTTTCAGAGCCTATTTCGAAAAAGTTTCTTAATAAACTTGTGCATGTACTCTCTATAGCACCGGTTGTCCTTTGTTTCTCGATTATTTTCCTTGATTCATCATTAAGATGAATACCAGCAATTGCATCATCATTTTCATCCTTTTGTGAAAATCGATAAAAACCGCTTTCAATTTTTCCAGTTTTTATCATTTCATCTACGAAATTCATTTCCTTATGTTCAAAGACTTTTATTATATTGTTCGCAATTTCTTTGAAAATTCCATGGAATTTATAGGCCAGGCAATAAACATTATGTTCCCATGGTTGGAGAGACCGATAAATTTTATCATACCTGGAAGAAGTCCTCTTAAGATTGTCTTCAACAATGCTTATAACCTCGTCATCTACTGCTCTTATTTCTTTTCCTTGTAGTTCCATATATATCTGACTAAATGAATCTGATTCGATTTCACCTTCTTTAAGAATCAGTTTCCAAAATTTAGACATCTCCTTTTCATCTGAAAAAAATTCCTCAAATTTTAGTTTAAATTTTTCTATATCAGCCCCTTTAAGTAAGCCTGGTAAATTATGAATCTCAAAATTTTCTTCAATAAATTTTCTCCATGTTTCAGTGAATTGAAATTCTTCCCATGGCCTACCGGCTCCCCACACAACATGATGATTATTTCTAAGCGATTGTATGAGTTTCTTCAATGGCTCGGGGTCAGGTATGTTTGAAGGGGTATGTTCCATTCGGTCAAATATGCAAATGAAATTCTCATCTTCCACGTAATGGTACTTTTTTAGATAATCGAGTAATTCGTCGTAGGTGGGAACTTTCTTGTCGATCAGAATTACATAAGATCGGATACCATTATTATTTTTAAATACATTCCATGACGCACTATTTAAAAGTGTTGATTTTCCTGTGTTTGCAGGAGATAACAAGTAATATGATTTTGTATATTCTTTAGAAACAAGACCTAAAAACTTTTCAGTTTGACTGGTATGTACAAAACATCTTTGAATTTCGAAATCACTTGTTAATGGCCCAACTTTTAATTTTCCCTTCTTCTGATCTGGATTTTCCCATCCAACATCTTCCCGTATCGACCAGCCCAAAGGCTCTTCCTTTTCTTTAAACCTGAAGATACGATCAGGATCATCTGCCGTCTTCTCTTCATTAATGAAAAGGAAACCCGTAAACGTTATTCTTTTAGCTTCGGGGAAGCCAGAAGATGAAGGATTGATTTCACCAGCCACAGAATCTATTTCGGATTCTACTTCTTTTTTGACTTGACGTAGAATTGAAACCATATCACTTCCATGAATCCTGCCTTCAGCTGATTCGGAACGGGAGAATTTTATTTCTATTTCCATTAAGCCTCTTTTGTCCTTGTCCATGTTGGGAATTATGCTGTTTATCGGAAAATGTTTTTCCCAGAAGATTTTATTCAAGTATGGCATGGATTCTTTATTTCTTTCATAAATAAAAAATGGAGCCCTTGAATTATCAAGTTCTATGCCATCCGCAACTCTGAAAATCGCACACAAAAAACGGAGGAAAACCCTATTTTCAATTCCATCTCGGTCGAAGGATTCTTCAACTTCTTTGATGTTTTCATCTCGCCTGTGATATTTAATAATGTCGCAAATCACTGATTTATCTTTTTTTGTAAATCTGAACTCACCAGGAAGTGTTTTATTTTCTAAATATTCTGGGGAAAAATAATCTTTAAAGTAATTTACACTGGTGATATGATGACGTTTTCGAGCTGTTAGAATATCGTAATTATTTGGATATTCAATCATGCCAATATCATGTAGCCAAACCGCTGAGAGGATGTAAAAAAGTTCATAAGGATTAAGGGTGGCATTTATAAGAAGATAGTTTAATTTTGTGAGGACATTCTTAGAATGCTGATACCCGTGCAGCGTATAGTAATCAACAATTGATTCCCACGGATTAAGATTTTCTTTCAATTCATAATTCTTAAGTATGATGATCATACCTTTTTTGATTATCTGATAAATTCCAAATATATCTAGATTTTCATCTCTTAATTGAGTCTCTAATGTTGTTAGTTCCATTTTCTTACCCCCCTTTTTTATTAACCGACGAATTATTAATTTAAGCCATAATTCTGACAGACAGGTAGTGGGTGAGCGAAGCTATCAGAAAAGAGCTTGTTCTTATTTGATCATTTTGCATACTCTATATCCGTTGATATGCTAAGAAAACTTAAGCCTTCATAAGTTCAAAATATTACTATTTTTTTATTGCTAATATATATAAAGGGGTCAATAAGTCTCAACATCTGATATAACTACCTCTAATAATTAAACTCCCTTTCATTGCATCCTTCAAAACTTTTTTTTATTCAAACAAAGAAGACAGATTAAGATAATAATTATATTACTTTCTTACTCTGTCTTTTTACCTGAGGCTGTTACGGGATGCTCCTGGCAGCCCATCTTTTAGTTATTACCGAAAACTTTACCAAGATTCAAAACTTCAAACGTCTGGCTGCTTTTATTGGTATCGTACCCTACCAGAATAAAAGCGGGGCTTTGTATTTAAAAGGGCTAAAATTCGCCACTTTGGACCTATGCCAAGCCGTAAACTCGTGCGGCTGGCTGCTCAATCGGTAGCAACCCATGATGTGACCTTTAGAAGTTATTATTTACGTAAACTAGATCAGGGTAAAGCCAAACCCTTAGTCTTGAATAATATTGCCAATAAACTGCTTAAGATAGCCTGTACTATAATCCGTAACAACACCCGGTATATCAAAGATTATCGATCAATACATCCTATGTATTTAAAAAGTGCTTGACAAAGTCATAGTGTTTCGGTATGGGTGGTTGGCTAGACTTTACCCAACAAGGACTTTCACCCTGCAAGAAATATAAAACTTCTTGGCGCTCCTCCGCTAAAAGTTAACGAATTATGACCTGGTACACCTTCCCTGTTTATTCCAATTATCTAAGAAAATGGTATGTATTCTTAATTTATTAAAACTGTACTAATATTATTTAGTTATTTAAAAATTGATCAAAAAGTTTATTCTTTAACGAATCAGTAAATCCATTAACAACATGTATTGAATTAAGATTTACTTGCAAAATTTTAGACAATTTTATCTTTTCTGCTTCAATATTTTCATTAGATCCTTTGCAATATAATACTTTTTGTTCTTTTATACTTTTGTTTCTTCTGATCATGTTAGCAATCTGAAATATTCGATGTACATGAAAATCTGTTAAAGGGAAAGAATATCCAATAATAATAACTTTATCTGCTTCTACCAGCAAATTAAGTGCATTCCTCCATTGATTTAATAATAATCTAGTCAATGGTTCGTTTTTTAATTTTTCACTATTTATTTCCTCTTTAAAAATAGTGGGTGGCACTATCCCAGGTTCAGTAAATTCATTTACATCAAATGAATTACTAGCATATTTAGGTTTTATAGGTATTTTATCAAATTCAATATCAGTACAATTATAAGTATTTTTCCAACCCAAAGAACCATGTAATTTTAAAATTAATTGATCAGAACTAATTTTTTGTTCAAAATATTCAGTCCAAACACTATCATTAACAGCTAAAAAACGATAAGGGATATTATTTTTTTCTAAAGAATTTTCTAATGTCAGATCATAATTAAAAGTTATATGCCCCAATAACAATAAATTAGATTTTATAATTTTATTATATAAAATTGCATAATTACTTTTACTGTTATTCGATAGCAAAATTTTAGAAAAGCATTTATATATCAGCATTTTTAAATCGCGGGTGCAATCATATAAAAATTTATCCGGGTTATACATTAGACCTTTTAAGGACGCTAAACTACCTGATTCAATGGAAATATAATCTGTTGAAATTAGATCATTAAATGGATAATTAGAGTTTTTTTTCAATATACAATTCAAATAATATTGCTTAAATTCTTCCTCCCATAAATATGTATTTAGTTTATATTGTTCTGTATTAACAGCGACAGATGTCCAGAGTTCCTCTAAGCTTTGCGGTTGAGATATAGGGAAAAGTAATCTTATAAATTCTTTTAAAGCATAAAAATTCTCTTGTTGTAATAACAATTGGACAGGTTCTAAGCTAAAAAAATTATTATCCATGGGTGGCTGAAATTTGATTTCTTCATTATTATTAGAAATAATGATTTTATACTTTGAATCATACGATGCTCCACTACCGTAGATTACAACTAATTTTTGCATTTTTGTTTCCTTATATTTTAAATTTATTTATTTAATTGATCTAAAAACAACTTTATATATTTAAAATAAATGAGGTTAATTCTCAACATTTAGAATATTTTAATTTCTTAAAATATATAAAAGTGTGATAAAAAGATAACAAAAGGCTATTCTTTATATTATTATTTTATTTAAATTGATAAATATTATTCAAGCCAAGGTAAATTTTCATTCGGTCCAAAAATAAAACCATTATCAATCCAAAATTTTCCAGATTTTTCAGGACCAAAGATAAAATCCTCATCAATCCAATACTTACCAGAATTTTTTGGTCCAAATATAAATTTATCTTGAATCCAATACTTTCCAGATTCTTTGGGACCAAAGATAAAATTATCTTGAATCCAATAACCAGTTTGCATAACAATCCTCTATTTATTTTAAGTTTACTCTCCAGTTAATTTTTTATAAGCCATCTCAAATAACGGCAAGAAATCTTTAGTTTTGGTTTCTCCGGGTTTAATGTAATAAGCCGCTTCCTTCCAATGATTTTCATATTTCGTCATTTTAATTGGTATACTATTTACTTGTTCTTCATCAAGTTTAAAGAAAAAGGCAAAAGTTTTTGAACCAATCCACTTTATTCCAAATGCATTGAAAAACCCAGCCTTAAAAGCACAATAATGTTTATTATATTTAGTTTCTAAAGACCATTCTTTTTCTTTAATAATAGATTCGGTTTCCTTTATGTATTTCATAAATTCCTTTGCACTATTTTTGTTAAATTCCTTTTTATAAAACTCTTCATCATATACTTGTAATCCGCTTAAAGTTTTCGGTTTAATTCTCTTCTCTTCTTCTAATTTATTTACCAATATTAATTGATTATCCTCTTCTACCCATCTTTTTATCTCAATCAAATCAACAGGATAATTTATTTTTTCAACAATATCTAAAGTTGATTTTAATATACTCGGGGCAATGATGATGATCCGCACTTGAAAATCATCCCAACTTATCGACAATTCATCAGGTTTATTTTCATACTCCAGCCAAAGAGATTTTATTGAATCAGGATTTGTTTCTGCCCAAAAAGCATATTGGAGAACTTGGGGAATGATGGAAGCATCAACAGTTACATTTTTCATCTCGATAATGCAAATATTTCCGTCATTGTCTATTCCTACTATATCCGGGATTCCAGATTTATTCCCACCCCTTACTTGTCTTTTAATTAAAAATATATCTTCTAATATCTCCGGTGTATTATAAATAATTTTTTCAAATTCTTCTTCAGTTTTAAATGGTGTTGATAAAAGACTTTTAGTTTCTTGTTTGGTTTTCCAAAATAAATTTGCCATAATTACATTACCTCTTTTTAAAATATTGCATAATGATACTTCTGGGGGATAAGCTCTACAACTTCACATACAAAAAATGAGAAAAGTTACCGAATTATTGAGTTAGCATAACCGTCTCCTGTCGTACTTCTTGTAAGAATTAAATTAACTTTGTGTTACCATTTATGTCGTCTGAGCTCACGACGAATGGAAGCGGAAATTACCATTAATAACCTGTATCTTTTTGCCCAAGCGCTGGAGATATTTTCATGTTTAGGTATCCAGCAATTTTTTGTTTATCATAATAAGGAACATAATTGTTATATATGTAAGATTTGACTCTTGCTCGTAATATCTGGAGAGCAACAACATTGCCTTCAAATTCTTTAGAGAGTCGGTCTAATTCCGTCATATCTATCTTCCCATAATATGAATTTATACTGAAGGAAACAATTTTTGCTGCTGGAGTATCCATTATTTTTGCAATATCCGGGTACATTTCTCTGTGTTCCTTTACGCCAATAGAGTGAACGAGCTTTGAAAAAACTCCAAGGCATGCTAGTAAAGAAATTAACTGTAAAAATTTGTATATTTTCCTCTCAATATCTTGGTTTGTATCGTTTTTAGAAATTTTTTCTTCAATTTTTAAAGATAGTTCATCTTTTGATTCCTTAATCATTCTACCCAAGTAGCCAATCATTCTAAACCCTGTATTATAGAGTTCGATAAGCATTTTTTTAAGTACTACCTTCTCTAAAGAACCTTTACGGTTCTTAATGATTTGCCCAATGATTTCAATTGATCGGAAAGCTTGAATGAATGGTATAATCTTCTCATTAACATCAAAAACATTTTCTTCGCCATTGTTTTGGTTCATTTTACGATCAAGCTTATCTTGATTAAGAAGTTGTCTCTTTCTTTCTTCTGAAGGATCTCTATTCATTTCAATGACATCTTGTTTTATTTCTTTTATAACATCTTCAAGCAGTTTATAATAACTACAGTGTTTTTCAAGGGTAATAGGTTGAATGTTTTTAAAAGGCAGCATTAAAGTGTGTATTGATTCTTCCATGAAAAAATAGTTTTTCGTATGATGCGTAATTAAAACCAGTATATTTGCGTTCTTTTCTTTATGTAAATTATCATATAATTCTTTTACTATCACCTTCCCTTCGGGGCTTTCAATTATTTCGGCAATTTTTTTTGCAGCAAGAAAGTAAAGGATGTATTTGTACCCAAAACAAAAAGAACCAGAATCTTGTTTAAGCACCATTGAATTAAGTAGAATGTTTCTTGCAGTTTCAAACCTTGGTGCAATAAATTTCTTCCGGTATTCCTCATAGTAAGTTTCGAAGTCAATTTCACTGATTGAATCAGTTTTCATAGTAAACATATGAAAAGCTAATTCTGTGATGATATTTATGTAAGAATCGATCTTATCCTTCGAAACTCCTGCGTTGTGAAGTGCATGATGTATTAACGTTTGATAACAGTACCCGTATGAAGTTTCATTCAGGTTAAATGGTTGGAATTCGAGCGCTTGAATAATTGATAGAACAAAAACTGGATATGACGGTATAAGCTTATCACCCAGTATTTGCGTTAGTTGATCAAAAGTGTCCTTTATCCTATCTAAGTTAATTTGATCCGGCTGTAAAGACTGAGAGTCTTTCAAAGTAAAATACTTTTCAATCAAATCATTTTTCTTTTTATACCCTAATGACTTTATTGAGAATGAGTATATATCCTTAAATTCTGCTTGAACTTGAGGGATAATGCTGTATGCTGTGTCAATAGTTATAAGTGTTCGTGAGAAAAAATCAAAAAATAATTTAATCGCACTATTTCTTGTGTGATTTTTCAGTTTACTGGTATGTAAATCATCTATTAGAAGCACTCTAAGATCATTATTCATCTGCTTAAATTTTTCGTAAGATATGGGATCTTCGGTATACTCAGATTTAAATGCCTTTTGTACTATTTTATCAATATTATCAGAAATAACGTCTTTACCATCGAGAAGAATAGGATAAAAACCATTATCATAAAACTTTAAGAACAGCATATATAGTAAACTCGATTTACCGATTTGACTATCACCTTCAAAAATGCAGTTTTTAAATTGGCTATTATTAAGCAGTGCTTCGGAATCAATAAAATCATCAATTACATTCTCTGATTTTGAAGATAGGGTCTCTAAATCAGGAAATACATAAATGTCAGAAAGCTTCATCTGTTTATCGCTAAAGATCAAAGGAATGCTGATTCTGTTCAGCTTTTCTATAAAATTATCATTCAACTCAACCACCCTTTTTGTCTTTTTGCTAAGGATGATTTCTTTTTCTGAGTATTTCTGGTAAATGTCCTGTTCCAAGTGATAACGTCTTAATCTTACTTTATTATTATTTAAATTAATGAAAAAGGTTTGGAATCCAGATTTAGTTGTACTCTCTTGATTTTGAAAGACATCACCAGAAACACATACGGTTTGAGAGGTTACACGATCGATGTTTTCAGTTTTACGCAATTCATTTTCATGCTCATGTCCAATTATCTGAAGTGATGAGATATCTTCGAGTAGATTCTGAAACTCCTTTTTATTGTTATCCGGAGCATTCGGGTTAAACCAATTAAGTGGGTGGTGAAGTACTGCAATGTTCAAGTCAAATTCATTCTTATTTTTTAGCTCGTCAAAGTGCTTTACTGGGAAAAAAAGAGTACCCGGATTTTCATTTTTTTGAGACATCCATGCAGTATTGAAGCAATGGAAACACAATTTTTTATCTGAAATGGTATCAAATATTTTAAAGTAAATCTTGTTGTCAGGCACTTTATTAAAAACATTATAAAAATTCCAAAAATCTGACTGAGTTTTCAAACACACCCGAAAAACACTTTCATCATTACCAATGGTCTCATAGTTGATGTTCTTAACGATGTTTGTTCTAGCTTGGGTATCTAAATCAAAATTACAATCGTGATTTCCTGGAATAAAAACAAAATTGAATTGCGTTGAGTTATACCTTTTTTCGAGTTGTTCTAAAAGCTTTTTGAAGTATGTTGTAGCAATATTATACTCTGATTCCTTGCCAGTATTAGCAATATCACCACTTACTACAATATATACAAATAAGCAATCCGAGAAATCATCTTTTAATGCACGAAAGAATAATTCCCATCTTGTTTCAAAGATATTTTCTTTATCTGAAAAGTGGATGTCGGATAGATGTATAATACCCACATTAGATGTAGCAATGCTTGATAGTTCGGTCATTTTTCTCTCTCCTTTTTTATTTAGAAGAATAGTAGTTTTCGATTGCCCTCAAATATTCTCTTTTCCCGATATATAAGATAATAGGAACAGACACCTATTTATCAGCTTTCTTCTTAAGTCTTTCTGTAGGACGTCTATCTATAATAATACCTAAAGCCTCAACTATCTGAATAAGAAACTCCCCGGCTTCTTTGGGTTTTCCGTTAAAAAATACCGAATTAAAGAACTAGTTTAATCTTTTCCTGTCATCTTGCAGAAGTGATGTTAATAAAAATAGGTGTCTGCCCCTACTAACATATACTACTGAATATACAATAAGTCAATAATAAAAACAACATCCAGAAAGTCTCTTTATCATCATTTTTACTACAAACTATAAATGTTTATATCTTATTATATTTAAAGATTGCATCCGGGGTCTTCACAACTTTACATTTTCTTATTTTTGTTGTACATTTTGTGAAGATGTGAAGCCTGACCCCATTAATCTTCCAATGTCAAAAAGTATGAGTCTTCCCTTTAGATTGTCATGTTTAATTCTAATATCTAATTTATTATTAACTGGTATTCCTAAATTTAAATAGAAATTAGATAAATAAATCAAAATATCCGATATTCTCATAATACTCTGAAACTCACTTACATGTCTTTCATTAGATTCTCCAGCATCTTTAAAGAAGCTGTTATGTAAATAAAAAGTACCATCATTTTTAATTGCTAAATATATATAAAACTTATACCATTTTTCATCATTATAATTTAATTCAATACCTATTCCTTCATCTATAGGCATTGGATAAGTTTCTGGATTTGAAAAAATTAGACTATAGATATTTGATTCTTTATACTTTAATGTAAATGCTTTTATAGCGGAACTTCTTAGTTCTTCTAGCTCGAATTTTTTATTAATATCCTCTAAAGTGACAATATATTCAATGAAACCTAAATTTTTATTTCTATGAGAATATGCTTCATTTTGTCGATTATTTATCCACTCATCCCTGATTAAATTCTCATTTTTATTCGGAACATGACTTACATTCCATATCTTTCTTTCTTTTCCCGGAAAATCAATTAATTTTCTTTTGTAACTACCTACTCTAATATAAGCAATATTTTTAAATTTAATTGGGGTGTTATAGGTTGGATCAATTTGAAATATCACCACTTGTTTTCCGTTGTAATTAGTTTCGATAACTCTAAAATCTATCGATGGTTCAAGAAGTTTATGTAACCAATTCTCAAGTTCTTCATTTCCAATTTTAAATTCTTTTGGCTTAAATGAAGTTCCTACAACATTATTAGCACTATTTTCTATTCCAAATACAAGGTATCCATAATCTTTTTTATGCAAACATGCAGAATTAGAAAGAGCAGAGATGTATTCCCCTATTTTATCAGGGTTAAAATTGTTTTGTTTAAATTCTACCCATTCGGTTTCATAGGGTAAATTTATTAAATCTTGAATGTTTATTTCCATATCTACTCGTTTCAATTATTTATAATTTTATTAATATACCCATACCAGAATAGTTAATTTCCTATACATTATTTGAAATCCTTTGTCTTTTGTGGTCAGGAAAAAATTGACAGACACCTATTTATCAACTTTCTTATTAGGTATTCCTTTCAGCTTTAACTTAAAAAGCCTCTTTTAGAATTAAAAAATATCTTCTTCGGTCGCTATCATCAGCAAATATCTTTTGCCGATAATTTCCTCTTTGAGTGATATGGTGCGAGTACCTCACTGCAACGACTCGGGCAATTTTTGACATATATAGATTATATGTTTTTTGTGGAAAGGATGTCAAAGAAAATGGGTGTCTGTACCTATTATCGAAATATAAAGTCAAGATTAGTAAAAATGGTAAGGGAATATACTGTAAGATATTATATTTGCCTACCCTTTGTGCCACGGTTCATAATCAAAAGATAAGGATATTTTATCAAAGATTATTAGCTAATCACAAGACCAAGAAATTAGCCATAATTGCTTCTATTAGAAAGATACTTTTAATAGCTCATGCAATGTATAGAGATAAGACAGAATATGTTGCTGCTTAGATTCTTTAAAATATTTACCATAAAATACAGTGTCTAAAGTGAGAGTTTGCGGGTTGACTTTTAACACAGTATCTATTTATTTAAGATATTCACCACCATTTTATAGTTTAAAACAAACTGGATGAGCATACAGTTTGCCTTCTTTCCATAGTTTAGTAGGATTTTTTATTATCCCTATTTTAGTATTCTCTGAACCTGCATTACTTACGACATAAATATTATATTTATCCCCTTCATTTTCATTATAAAGTTTTCGTGCAAATTCCCATTGGGTTCCTGTTATTTCAAATAATTGCGGTTCCTCATCAATTTTTGATTTCACTTCGATATACTCGATTTCTCTGCCTTCTGATACAATGGAAAAATCATAACCTTTACCAACATCACCATTTTCATTTAGCCAAATAATTTTTATATCAGGTTCCTCAACAAATTTTCTATACAAGTACTCAAAAACATGTCGCTCACCCCACTCACCGATAGCTTTTATTTTTTTCGTTGATCGCTCTTTTTTGGATTTTTCTTGATCAACTAGCCCTGTTTCTTCATTAGGTACTTTGGAAGTGGAGTTATCTGGATGTTGACCACGATGGTCAGGTGTTTCTATTATTTGAGGTACTATTTCTTTAACAACTGGTTTAACACTTTCAGCTTTTACTTTTGGATTCCATATATCATCTTCTTTAGATTGTTCTTTTCTCCACTTCAAATATTCTTCATATTCTTCTTTTGGAATAAATTTACCACCAGTTCTTTCTTCGATTCTTTTAATTTCATCAACTTGAAAACCAAGGATATTAATAAGCATTTCTATATTGTCATTGTCTTTCACATAGCAATCATTTATTCCAGATAAGGTAATTTGATTTGGTGAAACAATATTTTCATTAACGTCAAAAATCCAATTAGAGTTTTTTAATGTCTTCAAAAATTTTGAATCATATTTTTTAGAATACCGATAATAGCGAAACCACTCATATTCACCTTTAAAAAAATCATCTCTAGCCCATTTATCGCAGGATTCTATACTTTTGAGTAGAAACTTCCATAATATACTTGATCTTTTTTTTGTTAAATCTGTAAGAAAGTTTTCTAATCCCTCGTAGTCATAGTCGATTGTATGTATTTCCCGTGTATACCCCCTATTATCTCGCAACTTTTCCTTTTCTTCATGGGACAGATTTGGTTCTATTTGCTTTCTTCTTGGTTTATTTTCACAACCGATATCCGTTAAAAAAACTAAAAAATAATCTTCGTTACCAGAAAATCTTTGATGTAGTTCATCGGAAACAAAAAATACAAAATTATATTTTTTAAAATATTCTATTAATTCTTCGAGTTTGAGATATACCTCTTGAGGTTGTCTAAAATCATTTATCCCTGTTATAGAATTAGTAGAACGAATAATATACAAATCTTTTAGATCGATTATGAGTTCCTTCTTTTTGTCTGGATCATCTTTTTGAAAGGCTATTAAAAGTTTTTCAAAATCTTCAAGATATTCTTCAATATCAACATTAGGTTCAGGATTTACGTATTTTTGTATAACTAATTCCCTTATTTCCGCAAATATGTCTGGCTTCGTTACGCCAAGGTCTGTTAGAAATTTTAGAGAGTTCTCATTCTTGGTTAGTGTTATTTTTACAGTTCTATATTTTGATTTTATATCTGCTGGTAAATAGACTTGAATTTTATTGTTTTGGTCACAAGGATTTATATGGCTATTATCTGCAAGCCTAATGATTGGCTTCTGTCTTAAATTTACAGCATTTCGACTAGCATTATCTTTTTTAGCCCACAAAGACCTTTGATCTAATAATCTACTATAAAATTCAATCAACCAATCATCAGACTTTCTTTCGATAAATTCTTTGGTGATGGTTACAGCAAAATCTTCAAAATCAACTTCCTTTATATCCAATTCGTTTTTGAGATAATTTCGTAATTCTCTGGTTCTGTCATCAGTGATATTAGTATCTATCCAATATTCTTTACCAAATAAAATTTTTATGTCTTCATTGTTCAAAAATTCGATCAATTCTTTTCCACGCGCTAATAATGCGCTATGAGAATCTGTAAAATTACTTTTTGATGTTGGAAGAAATGCTTCTTCTGTTAATAATTTTTTCTTAACCTCTTTATAGATAGAGGAATATATTAATTCATCAGAGTGATTTTGCTCAATTGGTAATACTTCTAAAAATGAAACATTTAACAGATCCAATTTTTTAATTATGGGAATGCTTTCAGCCACAAGATTTGCGGTCTCTTCGAGGATGTATTGATTTTGCTCATCTTCCAATGGGATGTCCCCTCTATTTGGCGTGGTCTTATAAGGCCCCTGAATTAAAAAATTTAGATATGTCACTTTTTCAGTCGGGAAAAAGACGATTAGTTTCGATTCGTTTTCTTTTACAATATTATCTTTTTCTGAATCGTCTTTTTCAACTCGGTAAGCAACTTCAACTTTTAATGTTGAAGAATCTATTTTTATTGGTTTCTGTATTACGAGAAATTCTTCAAAATATTCTTCTTGTTCAATTTTGGAAATAATCGAAATTCTATGTACATTCTCAAAATTATTAACGCCCTTGGACTCTTTATAATAATGACCACTTTTTTCTGGTGTGTGCCACTTTATCTCTTCAATATTTTTTAAAAAGAGTAGGGTTTTTAATCCAATACTTTCAACTTTTCGACTAACAATTTTGAATACTTCTTCTTTTGTTCTGGATGGATGATTAAAGGGTAATATTATTTGCGTTTTTTTAATTCCATTGCTTGCAATTGATGAAGGAATAACAAAATCTTCTATCTTGAAATGATATGAGCCTGAATGAATAATGGGAGTTTTGGTGACTGCAAATACTGATTTAAATCCTATACCAAATTTGCCAATTGCGTTTATTTTATCTTTTTTAGTAGAAATTCCAATACCTGTGATTCCATTTAAATCTTTGAAATTGAAGTCTTTCCCATCATGCACTATTTCTAATCGATCATCAAAGAGACTAAAAGAAATTTCTTTAGCACCTGCATCTTCTGCATTTTGTAATATTTCATAAATAAAATGAGATGGATCATTATAAATACCAGGAAGGATACTATCGAAATCAAAGTTATTCTCTTTTGAACTTTGAACCCACTTTTGCCTTATACCGATTAAATTTTTAAAGTTGTTTGAATCCATATTTTTCTTACCTCAAAAAATATATTGAGTTAGTACAACTGGTCTTATTCTTTTTTCTTCTGCTTCTCCCGATTCAAATATTTCTACTGTAAAAACTTCCCCGCAATTTTGGCATATATATCTTTGCTTTTTCATTTTTTACCTCCTAAAAGTTAAACGGTTTGTAAAACGAACCCATAAATATTTAGCAGCCTCTTCCGAAGATAGCAATTTTACTTCTTTATCATTATTAATATTAATAGAAAAACCCGATGCTGTTAATCCCAATTTAAATCCATCATCATTTATCGTAAGCCAATCATTAAATGAACTAT
>Ga0315288_10005446_pt1 | contig 16192 bp, 5 predicted proteins | sample YL17G11_20_MG_FD_203454 | JGI IMG/M metagenome (GOLD analysis project Ga0315288, IMG submission 203454) | Sediment microbial communities from Yellowstone Lake, YNP, Wyoming, USA - YL17G11_20 | ecosystem: Environmental > Aquatic > Freshwater > Lake > Sediment | place: USA: Wyoming | collected...
GTGAGTGTCGAGGGTTCGAATCCCTTCGCTCGCTCCAATCTTTCCTGCTCAGCCCCAACGGGTTACACAACCACCCTATCTGCCCTGCGCCTTGCAGGACAGATTTAGGACAAATTCCGCCCAGGACCGTGCGGGAGATTCTGTTCTTGGAGGTCATATGAAGTACAAGACTTCCAAGACCAAGAAGGGGTTCCCCGTCCACATCACTGGTGAACCGTTGAATCTCACGATTTACCAGGAACGCTGTCGGGGTGACGTCCGTACGCGGTCACCTACTACGATTCCACGGGTGCCCGTCAGCGTCGCACCTTCGCCACGTTCGAGGAGGCCGACGCTGAGGCCGCAAAACTGAAGGATGAAATCCGTCAGGGCGGCTGGGACTTGATCACGCTGCGCGGCAGCGAACGCCTGGCCTACCAGCGGGCGATGGAGACGCTCCACCCCCTCGGCGTGCCCCTGGACTTGGCCGTATTGAGACTCGTCGATGCCCTGAGAGTGCTCGGCAGCGACCAACTGATCGAAGCGGCCCGCTTTTACCGCACGCATCACTCCATGGCGACGCTGCCCCGCATGACCGTGCCCGAAGTCGTCTCTGAGTTGCTCGCCAATCGCAAAGCGAACGGCAAATCGCAACTCTACCTGAAAGACCTCGATCAACGGCTCGGGCGTTTCGCTGACTCCTTCAAGGGGCCGATCTCGGCGGTGACCACCAAGGACATCGACCAGTTTCTGCTGAAGCTCAAAGTGACGGGACGGACCCGCTTCAACTTCCTGCGGACGATTGGTCTCCTCTTCAGCTTCGCCAAGGCTCAGGGGTACCTTCCGCCCGACCATCCCGGAATCTCTCGGGTTTCGAGGCCGTCTCTCCCGCCCCCCGAAGTCGAAGTCTTCACGCCCGAAGAAATGCAGAGAATCCTCGATCAGGCGGAACCGGAGATTATCCCTGCCATGGTGATCGGCGCGTTCGCAGGTGTCCGCAGCGAGGAGATCAAACGGCTGGACTGGTCCGATGTGAACCTCCAGGAAGGGCACATCGAGATTCGGGCGCACAACTCCAAGACGCGACTGCGCCGTCTGATCACCATGCCGGAGAATCTCCGTCAGTGGCTCCTGCCTCTCGCCAAGCCGAACGGCCCCGTGCTCCCGTTCATCACCCTCAACAACCAGTTCCAGAAACTCGCCCGCAAGGCCAAAGTACCTTGGAAGCGCAACGGGCTGCGCCACAGTTTCATCTCATATCGGATCGCCGAGACCAACGATGTGAGCAAGGTCGCGTACGAGGCGGGCAACAGCCCGGCGATCATCCAGCGGCATTACTTGAAGGTCGTCACGCCGAAGCAGGCCAAAGCGTGGTTCTCCATTGTGCCGAAGGAAACCGGCGTGATCCCGATGCCTGCCGCTGCCTGAGACGACACGGGTACTTGCACGAAGGCTTGGTGGTGATGCCGCCAAGCCTTCATCGTTGTGGTCAGGTGAGGGTCAGTCGCCGGGCATTGTAGACATCCCCTCTCCATGAATTCGTAGACATTCGAGGCTCTGCGGACGGCCATTCCCCTTCGGTTCTTTGGGGACATGAGACGTAATCAATCCCTTGGCCGCACCGGTGTCGCCAGTCCAGTGCCGACCGATCACCCCCATTCTGAACTCCTCTGCATTCCCACACCCCCGCCTGAGAGTCCCTCGGTCCGGCCCGTTCAAGCTAATACGGGCGAAGCCCGTGTCTTGAGCTTCGCAGAACTACGTGAACGACTGAAAGCAAAGCATGGCGGGACGCTTAAGCAAGAGGGTCTAGTCCAGCCCCCCGCCACAACTGTCCACCCGCCAGCGAGGCGCTCGGCGTGAAGCGACCCGTATTCCATGGTGTCGCATTGAGCCATCTGTTGAAGGAGTTGTTCCCGACGCGCGATGAGGTCTTTCATAGCGGAATAATGTCTATGCACTAGGTACTTCACAACCCAAAAACACTCCCGAATCACCGATTGGTCAGATTCCGGTCACACGCCCATTGGTCACATGTGTTCGACCGTCTCACAAAAAAGTAGCCTTCCGTCCGGAGAATCCTCATGATGTCCACGCCGTTCTCAACGAACGGACCGCTTCCTATGAATCGTCGTTGGTTTCTGAAACGCGCCGCTCTTGCCGCCGGCGCCCTGTCCGCCCCCCACATCAACCTCCTGGCCGCTCCCAGCGGCGACGTGCTGAATTGCGTGCAGATCGGCTGCGGCGGGCGCGGCATGAATCACCTGGACGCCCTCGTCAACGGGAACAAGCAGAACCTCGTGGCCCTCGTGGATGTTTCGGAACCCCGGTTCGACGTCGCCAAGAAGTGGCTGACGGACAAAGGTCAGGACGCGGAGAAAGTCCGGACGTTCACGGATTACCGACGGATGTTCGACGCGCTCGGCAAGGAGATTGACGCGGTGTTCATCGCCACGCCGAATCATCAGCACGCGTTGCCGGCCGTGATCGCGATGCAGTTGGGCAAAAGCGTCTTCTGCGAGAAACCCGTGTGCCACGACATCGGCGAGGCCCGGCTGCTGCGCGACATGGCCCGTCGCCACAAGGTCACCACGCAAATGGGCAACCAGGGTCATGCGGAGGATGGCTATCGCAGACTGTGTGAATACCTGGGGGCCGGCGTCATCGGCAAGGTCACCGAAACCCACAGTTGGACCAATCGCGCCAACGGCGGCGTCGGGCCGCGCCCCCCGGTGGAGCCCGTGCCGGCCGGCCTGCACTGGGACGAATGGATCGGGCCGGCCCCGTATCGCGATTACCATTCCGACCTCCATCCCCACGAGTGGCATGGCTGGTATGACTTCGGCAACGGTTCCATCGGCAACATGGGTTGCCACGTCCTGGACGGCGTTTTCTGGGCGCTCAAGATCGATCACCCATCCTGCATCGAGGTCGAGGAATTGCGCGGCGGAAGCGACGAGCGCTATCCGACCGGCAGCCGCATCCGGTGGGACATCCCGGCGCGGGACGACCTGCCTCCCCTGAAGGTCTATTGGTACGAAGGTCTCAACAAAGCGACGCAGGCCGAGCCGGTCGGAGCCCTGCGCGTGGCCCAAGGCGAAGCCCGGAACCTCCCGCCTCTCCTGCGCGAATTGCGGGACAAGTTCCCGGACGACGAGCTCGACCGCGGCGACAGCGGCACGCTCTACGTCGGGGAGAAGGGAGTCATCTACACCGGCACGTACGGCGACCGCATGCACATTGTGCCCCTCGAGAAGATGAAGGAAATCCCCGCGCCGCCCCGGACGCTGCCTCGTCCCAAGAACATCGTCACCGACTTCCTCGAGGCGTGTCGTGCGGGCAAAACCGATACGGCGGTGAGCTTTGAATACGGAACGCGGCTGACGGAATTTGCCATCCTCGGCAACCTGGCCCAGCGCGCCGGCGAAGGAAAGAAGGTCGAATGGGACGGGCCGAACATGAAGGTCAAGAACCTGCCGGAGCTCAACGCCTGGGTGAAGCGCGACTATCGCCAGGACTGGCGATTCTAGAAACGACCCAGACCTTCCGAGGACAACGCCGAGATCGACGGGGAACGATCCCTGCCGATCGCCCACAGACGCGGTAGTGGGGCGTCGGTGCCATACGATTTGACCGCCTCGTTATGAAAACGCTGAGATTCCCTCTGTTGGGCTTCGTCGCCGCTAGTAGCCTGGTGGCGCACGGCGCGGTGCTCAAACCTTCGGATGTCGTGTTCATGTACCAGGCCGGTCGGAGCACGTATGGGGAATACGGAGCGACCGTCTTGGCCTGGGGCGGTAAGCCGACGGAAAAAGCGCGCGCGGAAGCGAAGGGGGTCACGTGGTTTGGCAGCGTGGGCATGGTGACGGAGTTCGGCGCGTATCACCAGCGATTCCCGGACCGCTACGAACAAGGGTTGTGCCGGGATATTGATGGAAACCCGGTCAAGGTACCGTGGCTGACCGATCATCAGCACCAAGGCGTGCCCTACTGGTGGTGCTGCACTCAGCAACCGGTGTTCCGCCAGTTCCTCCGCGACCGCGTGGTCGAGACGGTCAAGGCCGGCGCCGATGGCCTGCACATCGATGATCACCTGGGGACCGCGGGCGGACTCTGGCTGGGCATTTGTTTCTGTAACCGCTGCGTCGAGGGATTCCGAGCCCACCTGACCAAGTTGCCCGTGGAAGAGCGCACACGACTGGGCGTTGGGGCGCCCGAGAGCTTCAATTACCGCGACGAGGTCAAGCGCTGGCTGGCCGCCGATGGTGCGAAGCGGAAAACGACGGCGCATCCGCTCTGGCCGCAGTGGTCCATCTACCAACGCCGGTCGGCGGCGGCCTTCATGCTGGAACTGAGGGAACTGGCCGCGCAGACGGCGGGAAGGCCTGTGCCCGTCGGCGCCAACGCGGGTTTGCTCTGGCCTGGGCACCTGAGCGACTACCGTGCCCTCGACCTCTTCACGGCGGAGACGGATCACCACGCGTCGGGTCGGCGGTTCTCCGATCTCCCACTGGTGGCGTACCGGATGGCCGAGGCGATGGGACGCCCGTATGCCGCCACGGCGAGCGGCGGCGATTGGGCCTACATCAAGGAGAAGACCCTGCCCGGCTTGGTGTGCGGCTGGATCGCCCTTTCGTATGCGGGCGGCCAGCGGCTCATGGCCCCGCATCACCAGTGGTGTTACACCTCCGAGAAAGGGACGCACTGGTACGACGGCCCGTCGGCGAAGTTCGCACCGCTCTACCGGTTTGTGCGGCGGCACGCAGTCTGGTTCGACGACTTCGAAACGCACGCTGACCTCGCGGTGGTAATGCCCCATCGGTCCTTCATGAAGAATGCTCAGCGCTGGTTCGATCTCGGCAACCGGCTCGCGGCCGCGAACGTGTCCTACCGGTTGCTGGTGGCAGGCGATGAAATCGTGGACCATCCGCTGGTGGAGTCGGAATTGAAGTCCTGCCGGGCGTTGCTGGTGCCCGAGCGACAGGAGTTTCTCCCGGCCGACCAACGGCTGATCGACGACCTGTTCAAGTCCCGGCGCGTGTTCGCCACCGTGGATGATGCGTTGGCCGGGGTGGTCCCCGCTGTGAAGGTCCAGGCTGAAGGAACCGTGCGCGCCCTGCCCCGCGTCAAGCCGGGTGCAGCGGTCGTTCATCTGCTGAATTACGGATATGACGCAGAGCGCGACGACGTGACCCCGCTCGGCTCCGTCCAGGTCCAGATCGATCTGAAGGCCTTGGGCTTGGAGGCGGCCCGGACCTGTCAGTGGATTGTCCCGGACGCGGAAGTGGCGTCGCTGGCGATCCGGGACGGGCGGGTGGAAGTGCCGCGCCTGGGCTTGTGGGGCTTGCTGGCCATCGGAGATCCCGGTTCCGCGGCGTCCCGCAGATCGACCGCAGACCCATGAGCGCGGACTTCGCATCACCGTTCCGCGCAATCCACTGAACGAGGAGCGCCTATGAACCGCAGAGACTTCTCCAGAAATGTGCTGATGCTGGGCCTGGGAGGGTCCGCCGCGCCCGCCCTGGGCCAGTCGCCACCGGACGCCCGGCCGCCCGACCAACTCCAGCTCAAGGACTATCGGCCGCGGTCGATTTTCCGGATTCCGCAGACGCGCGTCGAGAAGGCGCGCTTCCCGGTCATCGACGTCCACTCGCATGCCTATGCCCGGACGGACGAGGAGGTCGACCGGTGGGTGCGGACCCTGGATGCGGTGGGCGTGGAGCGGACCGTGGTCATGACCGGGGCGACGGGAAAGCGATTCGACGAGACGGCAGCCCGTTTCCGTCGGTATCCCGGGCGGTTCGACGTGTGGTGCGGCGTGGACTACGCGGGGTTCGATCAACCCGGTTACGGGCCCGCGGCGGTGGCCGAGTTGGAACGATGTCGCCGCGCCGGAGCCGTGGGGGTGGGCGAACTGAGCGACAAAGGGGGAGGCTTGTGCGGCAACACCGGGGGGATGCATCTCGACGACGCCTGGATGGACGTTCTCCTGGAGAAATGCGCCGATCTGGGTCTGCCGGTCAACATCCACGTCGGCGAGGACCGCTGGATGTATGAGCCGATGGATTCGACGAACGATGGGCTGATGAACGCCCACCAGTGGCGGATCCCCAAGTCGCCCGCCATCCTCGAACACGACGCCGTCATCGCCACCTTGGAAGGGGCGGTGAAGCGGCATCCGCGCACGACGTTCATCGCCTGCCATTTCGCGAACTGCTGTTATGATCTCGGCCGGCTGGGGGCGATGTTTGACCGGCACCCGAACCTCCATGCGGACATCGGCGCGCGTTTTGGCGAGACGGCCCCCATCCCGCGCTTCATGGCCCGCTTCTATAACCGTTACGCGGATCGTCTGATGTACGGCACCGACATGGGCACGGACGCGGAGATGTACCGCGCGACCTTCAGGATCCTCGAGACCGAGGACGAGCATTTCTACGAACAGAACCTCTTCAACTATCACTGGCCGCTGCACGCCTTCGGCCTGAAGGACGACGTGCTCAGGAAGGTCTATGCCGACAACGCCCGAGCGCTGATGAAGCAGGTCAAACGTCCGTGATCCAGCGCCGCGCGGCGGGTGCGGCGTCACGCTTGGCAGATCCTCTTGGCTGGTGGAAGGTGGGCAGGCCTCCAGCGGAATCCCGGCGTAGCTGCGAACTGGCGTTCGCAGCCATCATTCCCATGAGCGGGCAGGGCTACGGACTCGAGAGAAGCGCTGCAAACGCCGGTTTGCAGCTACGAAGGCCAGGGTTTAGCGGAGCGAGGAACGAGCCCCCCTTCGAGCGCTTCGTGTGCTTCGTGGTTCAGAGGCCCCATCCGGCTTCCCCTTGATCGAACTGCCTGACACGTTTGCCCGGGCAGAGGGTTCGAGTTTTGATTTTCGGGGCGAACCAGACCCGGCCGGGCGATGGTGGTGGCCGGACACGGCAATCGCCGCTCGACAGGCACGGGCCGGACTGGTATCCCCCCGAGACAGCACCCGTCAGGCATCATGAACTTCGAACCACCCAGAGTCCGCCGCCGGGCCGTCGTCCCGCCCGCCCCGTTCCCGTCATCACCGATCCACACGTTCAACTCGCCTGCCAGCATGGACCGCCGGGCATTCCTGGGCCTTACCGCCTGGGGTTCGGCGGGAGCCAACTTGAGCGCGGCTCACTACTGCAGCCAGACCCTGCACCGGTAGAAGGTGGGTGGATCCGAAGCCGGGGTGGTGCATGAAACGGTCAGGTCGTCCCCCAGCCGGTTGGTGTACCCGGCAACCCCGTCCCACGTCGTCAGGTTGGCGCTGGACTCGAGGGAGTAGAAGCGGTTCAGCCCGGCATACCCCGGTCCTTCCGCCTTCCGGGCGAGAAACGATACCGTCATCTCGTTGTGGCTCACATCGGCGCGCAGGGTAAAGAGCGCGTTGGTGTCCTGGGGATCGGTGCCGGCCACGTAATTCTGTTGTGCGGTCTGGCCGTTGGGCGCGATCGTCTGCGCCTGGTGATTCAAATCGCCAAACCATCGCGTTTCCCATTCATCCGACAGCCCGTCCTGGTCGGCATCGACCACGGCACCGCCGGAGGTCAGGTTGACGCGCTCGACCTGGCCGCGTCCTGTGAGGGTGAATGTGGCCTGTCCCCGCACGCCGCCGGCGTCCCGCACCACGAGGAACAGCCCGTCCCCCACCTGGAACGCATCAGGCTGCAGGAGCGGCGACCCCGATTCCACCTTCAGCCGCAACGCATAGAAGTCGCCCGCCTGCGCGTCCGTTCCCATCCGATAGCCGGCCGAGGCCGGGCCCGTAACCAGGCGCCGGGCCTCGACGACCACGTCGGTGTCAGCGCGGGTGACCGCCTGTCCGTCGAGCGTGATCGCGCCGTAAACGAGCACATCGGGTTCGGGCAGGCCAGCCCACCCAGGGCGGGTGAGGGCGACGGCGATCAGCCAGGCCGCAAGGAGGCCGTGCCCGCGCGTTGGAGAGCGGGGGGACGCGGCGGTGTCAGTTGCCAGAGTATGCATAGGTCTGGAAGAAGATCTTGATGTCCGAGACCGAGTTGATGAACGTGTCGAGTCCCTGGTCAGGGTCGAACAGGAACGTGCCGCCCGGGATGATCAGCATCCAGTCGGTGTTCCAAACGGACCGGCCGATCAGCCGGCTGTCGTTGACGGTTTCGGACGGGTCGAAGAAACCGCTGTCGTGATAGGCACGGAGGCTGGAGAAGCGCCGGATGTCTCCCAGAGTGTCGCTCAAGGTGTCGTTCTGCGGAATCCAGCCGGGACTGTTCAGGGCGGAGAAGCCGATCGGGAACGGCACGGGGAGTTTCTGATCGACGACCCGCCATTCGCGGATTTCAAGGTCGTTGCCCGAGGGGGAGCGCAGGATGTCGGAGCCGACCGGCACCAGATAAATCCGCGGCGTGAGGGACAGTCCGGTGCCGAAGTAGTTCTCGAACCACACCCCGGCGGAACGGACCTTCGTCGCAAAGAAGGTCGGGTCATACGCGTTGTCGCCTCCGCCGAGCGGCCAGCCGAAGTAGTTCAGGCCGAATGTGACGGTGGTTGGAAAGCGGAGGACCAAGCCGGGCTGCGGCCCCGCCGACTCCGGCGCGAACGGCCGGCAATAGCGGCGGAACTCGGGGAGGTCCCAGAGATTCGGCACGACGTGTCGCTGCAACTCGGCGCGCCAGGCTGGCAGGTCGCCGTCACGGATGCGGAACAGCTCGCGCCGGAGCGAGAAGCGACCGGTTTCAGTCTGCGGGTTGTTGAAGCCGAGCTGGCCCTTGAGGACGCCGAAGTTCTGGCTGAGGCGGGCGAGCGGATCGGCCAGACCGTGGCGCCCGGCGATCGGAAGTGTCCCCTGCATCTGCCCCAGGCTGCGTTGCCGGATGATGTCGGTCATGAACTCCCGACCGGCGCCGCTCGAGCCGCCGAGCATCTGCGTCTCGAAGTCGTAGGCCGTCGCCGCGAGAAACACGTAACGCCCGGCCAGATCGAACTGGGCGCGATATTTCTGGATGGCGTCATTGCGGAAGACGCGGAAGGTCATGTCCTGGTAGCGGTTGATCTGCGTGTCCGCGGCGGTGTCCTTGCGGAAAGCGACGCGTTCATCCAGCAGCCGCAGACCCCTGGCCAGCGTCGCGAGGTAGGCGCCGACGTTCTGGTTCACCTTTTCGCCCAGCGCGAAGACCTCGACCCGTTGCGGCGCCTCCTGGCGGAACGATTGCTCGAGCTCCTTGAGCAGCCGGGCGGTCTCGAACTGGACGTTCGCCGCCGTGATCTGTGCCGAGGCCAGCTCGGTGGCCGCTTCGGCGGCCGCCTTGGCGGCCTCTTCGACGATCTCCAGCCCGATGGTGACGCCTTTAAGGGCCTTGCTCTTGAAGACGGTGGCAACCTTCAGGGAGCCACGAATGGGTGCGGTGGCGTCGCTCGCCAATCCCACCACCTTGGGAATTCCTTCAACCGCGGCATCGATGGTGGCCGTGGTGGTTTCGTTCAGCGCCTCGATGACCCGACGCGCTCCCTTGGCGGCCGCCGCTCCGCCTTTCAACGCGATCAGCCGGTTCCTCCTCCGCAAACTGATCGCCGCCACGTCCGCGCCGAGCAGTTCGCGCGCCTCCAGCAGGTCAATCGCGTCGTCGATGCGCTTGATCAGCGCGTCATAGTTCAGGAGCGCCTGCTTCAGGCGCGCCTGGTTTTGGACGAGTTCCGAGAGGGCCATCTGGACCTCGCCCGGGGCGCGGCGTTGGCCCCAGGCCGCGGGCGCCACGAACGCGAAGCCGGAAGCCGAGAGCGGGTATTTCACCTGCAGGATGTCCAAGGTCGCGAGCGCCGGGTTGTCTTGTGCCAGGACATCGTCGCTGAAGTAGTGGCCGGCTTTGCCCTCGAGACTCTGGAAGCGGGTGAAGAACCCGGTGATCTCCCCGCTGATCGGCGCCGTATCGCCGTTCAACTCCACCGCGTTGACGTACTCATAATGGTAGAGGTCCGGTCCGTCGTAGCCGCTCGGATACGTGCGGCCCGGACCGACATCGCCGGCGTAGGGATAGCCGAAGATCTCGATGAGGCGGCTCTTGTAGTCGCGCTCCTGTTGCTCCACGTTCCGGCTGAAGTCGGTTACGGTGTCCTGGAGCGAACGCAGCGCCGTGCTGAGCTGATTGGCGTGGTTGAAGACGCTCACGGCGTTCTCCATGGCCTCGATGGCGCGGTCGTAGATCTGCTCGAAATGCGTCTTGCCGCGGCTGATCTCAACCGGATCGATGTCGAAGGGCACGGAATTCTTGGCCAGTCCCAGCGGGTTAAGCCCGGCGTCCGCCTTGTCGAGCTGGTCCTGCACGGTCTGGTAGGCCGAGTTGATTTCCGCCGTCTCGAGCACGGTCGTGCGGTCGATTTTCTGGATCCCGACGTGGTTGGTGTTCGGGTCGGTCGCCGGCAGAATCGAGTTGGCCACGACCCAGTCGAAGTAAGCCCCTTGACCTGCGCGGCGCGCCCACTCGGAGAGCCCCCAGGCGCGGTCGGCGTCCGTGTCGCGGTAACCCTGGAACTGGCCGGCGGGATCGTCCACGTAATTGATGCGGTAGGTGAGATCGACGACCTCGGCGCCGGTCCTGGCCTTCGCGGCTGCCGCGCGGGCGAACTTCCGCTCGTCCAGATAATCGAGTTCAACGGGCACACCGGCGAGGAGGATGCTCTCAGACCGCGGAACCCAGGTGTACTCCGGGCTCTGCAACAATTCGTAGTACCCTTTGAGTGCCGTGAGGTAATGGCCCCACGCGTCGCCATGGCCTTGCGGGAACATCACCCGGGCGTCCTCGGCGTTGATGAACCCGTCGCCGTTCCGGTCGGCGAGATTGTAGGTCTGCGCGTAGGCCACCTCTCCGTCGCTCCGGGTGAAGTTCCAGTAGAGCCGGTTGTAAACCGGCGGGGCCTGCACCGGCGCCGCGTGGTCGTCGCGTCCACGCAACAACGACAGCTCCTCTTCGAGCAGCGAATCGAGCTGGTTCTGGAAGGTGAAAATGGACGGCGCAAGCGTGCCGTAGCCGGTGGCGTCGGTGCGGAACCCGATCGTGGGATCGCTCGCGTCGGCGTAGGCCTCGTTGCCCAGGAGCATGTACAGATCCGCGATCCGGCCAGCCGCGAGCAACAGGGCGTTGTTGGCCGGGCCGTAATTCAGACCCGCGTCGATGCTCAGGTTCCGGCCGCGGCGCAGCACAGTCTCGTACGCGGAAATGAGGCCGAGCTGGTTCAAGTTGTCGGCGCCCGGGCTGAAGGCGACGGGGCCCTCATACCGGCCGCCCGCCTGCTGGATCATGCTGGCGTAGGTGGCGCTGGGTGAGAGATGGAAGTCCTTCGAGCGCGCCTCGAAGGGATTCAGTCCGTTCACCACGCGTTTGATCCAGCCTTCGGCGAGTTGCGCGCGCCCACCGCCCGGCGCCCCCACCCAATCGCTCCACCGGTTTTCGCCATGGATACTGTACCCACGGTAACGGCCGATGAACCAGTTGTCCGAGATGGTCAGCAAGCTGGAGAGACCGCCGTCGCCGATGGTGATGTCGTTGGCACCGTTGACGCCCGGCGACACGACGGTGTATCGAAGCCAGCCGCGAAGGTCGGCGACCGTGCCGTCCGGATTGATGGTGGGAAGCTCGGTCGGGTCAAACCCGGGATAGTCCGACGTGTAATACCACTCGAATTCGAGCCGCTGGGGCTCCCCTCCAAAATCGCCACTGTGCCGGAACGTCAGTTTCTCGTCGAACACGTTGTCCGGGTAGATGACCTTCAAATCCCCGCGGAACGGCCCGTCATCGACCCGGATGACGTAGGCGGTGACCGGGAGGTTGTTCAACGAGGCGTCATCATTCTCGATGATCGTGAGGAAGCCCGAGCCGGTGCCGAGCCCGGCCGTCATGGCCTTCGGCAGGTCGCCCAGTTTCTCATGGACGATGTTCGTGACGGTCACGAGCCCGCTGGGGGTCCGGAGCGTGACGGCTTCATCGGCGAGGCCAATCAGGAGCCCCTGGTCCGCCAAGCCGTCGCGGTTGACGTCGAGACCGTTCGGGTTGCGGCAGAGATCGTAAAGCGCGTCGATGGTGTCGTCGAAGTCCGTCGGAGCGCCCGTGCCGTCGAGCTGCTTGATCCGGTCGCGCTCGCGCGGCGAGAGGACGTTGATGAGGACCAGCGGATTGTCCGGACCGCCGTAGGCCGCGGTCTCGTCGAGCACGCCGTGGAAGATCAGGTTCCGATTGAGCTGATCGTAACGGAGCCGCGAACGGATCGCGAACGGCAGATCGGGGAACACGAGCAGGCCCGACGCCGGATCCACCGAAGTAGCGATGCCCACGAGGAGGCTGGCGGTGCTGGCGAGGCGATGGACGCCATAGCCGCTGCCGGTGATGAAATCGGCCGCCCCACTCGGGCGCAACTGGAGCGTGCGGTTGCTGAGCGGATCGAAGATGCGGACCAACGAATTGAGCGGGTTCCTGTCGAGCGGGTTCGCCTGATCGTAAATCACCTTGACGCTGGCAAAGTTGCGGATGCCGGGCAGGCCGAACTTGGCGTTGATCAAGGTCTCGCCGATCTGGAGTGTCGGCACGTCGGCTGGCCAGGAGGAGTCGTAAACGATGTTCACCGGGACGTCGGGTGTGCCGCCAGGCTGGCGATCCAGCAGCGGCACACACGCGCCGGGGGGGGCTTCGGGCGAGCCGTCCCGGTTGAGGTCATAGAAGAAGCCAGGCTGGAGCGGATACCAGAAGCGCGTGACGATGTTGGTGCCACCGGGGCCGGGGCCGGCGGCGCGGGCATAGAGCCGCCCCACGTAGTCCTTGTGCACCGGGCCTGAGATCCAGGTGTTGCTCGCGCCGCACGTCGGCAGCAGGCTGAGGGGCGCGGGCGGAAGGATCTCCTGGCCGGCAGTGACGGGGTATTCGAAACGATAGGCGGCGTTCGTCGCGATGACTTGATAGACGGTGATGGACCAGTCGGCGGTGACCGGGTCGCGGTACTTCAGCAGAGTGTACGGCTCGGAGGCTTTCGGCGTGATGACGTCGTTGAGGTCATCGCGCAGCGCATACAAGGTTTCGCCATAGATGGCGGCGTGTTCCTCGTTCGGGTTGTAACCGGGCAACGTCGCGTCGGGTTGGTCATAGACGTGTTTCGACGGGAAGTCGATCGCCCCAAGCGCTCCGGAGCCCAGGCCGCTCGCGATGACCAGTTGGTCGGGCTGGGCCGGCCAGGAGGCCAGGTAGCGGACGGGATCGTCCGCCCAGGCAATGCCGGTGTTGCTGTTCGTGTGGTACCACACCACCACCAGGTCATCGTCGGGCGCCGCCGTGTCGCGGTTGACCGGAAGGATCGGGCCAGTGCGCGTATCACGATCGTGGGCGCGGTCGGTGCCGTCGCCGTCGTAGAACGCCCGGCTGTAGAAGACGTAACCGTTTTTTCCCGTCGGGTCGTTGTGGCCCGGGCGGTGAAGCGCACTGCCGATCGTCGCGGGCACGCCGTCGTCGAGGTAGGCGGGATCATTCCAGACGGTCGTGCGGACCACTTCGAACTTCGACGGGTGGCGAGTTGGGTCGGGCAGGGCGCCGCCGGTGTTGAGGAAGTGGAGCACGGTCTGGCCGGCATGGGTGGCGACAAAGAGCTTGGTCGTGCCGTCCACCTCAGCGCCGGTGCCGGTGTGAAAGGCGACGTTGAGGAATTTATAGGGGAACACGGACGGCGGCGGCAGGACCGGTTCGAGTTCGACCGGGACGTGGGCCACGTGAATCTGTGGCTGGACCGGCCACAACATGCGGCCGACGCAAATGGCGACCCGGGTCGTGTTGGTCAGTTGCGTCGTGAGCGGCCAGCGGAGGACCGCGGTGACCGGCCGGACGGGATACATCTTGTGCTCGGCCTCGCTCCAGACAAAGGAGTTCAAGGCATCGCTGTCCGCCTGCTCCCGCTCCAGGATGGCAATGGCCGGCTGACCCAGCGCGCCTCCGTCCGTGCGCAACGGGTCCTGGGCCTCGACCGGCACCGGAATGGCCTCGCCGATGGTCCAGGCGTTGTGCTCGTAACGCGGCCACGCGTCGAGCCGGGCGAGGAAGATGTCCTGCGGGTTGGCCGACGTGAGCACCACATAGCCGATCTCGATCGAACTCTGATAACTGCCGGAGACCACCACGCTGCCGCTTGCGTCCACCGAGATTGAGCCGCGGCTTTCGTTGCCGGTGGCGCCGATCTTGCGGGCCCATTTCCATTCACCGTCCGTGGTGTCGAGTTGGGCGACGAACACGTCGCCGTTGCCGGAGGAGAATAGCGAGTGCGCACCGAACTGGGTGGCGATCGTGAAATCGCCGCTCAGGTAAGCCACGCCAGCCGTGGAATCGACCGCCAGACTGTCCGCGTTGCCGGTGCCCCCCTGGGCGTACCAGAGCACCGCAAGCTGCGGACTCAGTTTGGCGACGAAGAGATTCGTCACCGGCGGCGCGGTGAGGTTCAGATTGTCCAAGGTGCCGTCATAGTCGGCCGTGCCGCCGAGTTGACCGGCCAGGTAGAGCTCCCCGGCGGCATCGACTGTCAAGGCGGAGGCGGCGTCGTCGTTGGCGCTGCCGCCCCGGCGGGCCAGCACCCAGGCGCCGGAGGAACTCAGCTTGCCGACAAACAGGTCGGCACTGCCGCTATTGGCGTTGAGGGTGATGGAGCCGAAGCCGCAGGAGCCGGAAAACTGCCCGGCCAGATAGACGAAGTCCGCGGCATCGGTCACAACTGCGGACGCACGATCAGGTCCACTGCCGCCAGCTTGCGCGGACCAGAGTGCAGTCCCATCGGGGGCAAACTTGACCACGAACACGTCGGCGCCGCCGGCGCCGTTATGAAGACCCCGGCCAAAGTCGATCGAGCCGGTGAACTCACCCACCACATAGACATTGCCATTCGTGCCCAGGGCAACGGCGGTCGCGGCATCGAGATTCGGGGACCCGAAGCGTTTTGCCCACAGCCAATCGGCACCGCTGGCGGCGAGCTTCGCCACGAAGACGTCGCTCGGGGAGCCGGTGTTCGTGAGCGTGAGACTCCCAAAGGTGGCCCGGCCAGTGAACTGGCCCACGACATACGTCTCGCCGGAGCCGTTGACCGCCAAGCCGCGAACGCGAGCGGAGCCGGCCGCGTCAGAACCGATCTGGGCGGCCCAGACCCAGTCGGCGCCCCGGGCGACCTTGCCGATAAAGGCGTTGGTCCCGGAGCCACCGGCGGGCAGCAGAGTGGACATGAAGGTGGCGGAGCCGGAAAAAACTCCGGCGACGTAAACATTGCCCTCGGCGTCGGTGACGTGGCGCGGTGACCCGGATTGGCCGCCCGTGAGTTTGGTCGAGATGGGCCAGCCGCAACCGAGGACCAAGGTGGTGAAACTCTGGTTGGCGCCGTAGTTCGTGCCGAAGGAATTGTAGGCCACCAGCCGATAATCGTACGCGGTGCCCGGGTCGAGGTCGATCACCGGCGAGCTGAACGGCAGCGGCGCCAGACCGCTGCCGACACTCTGCGACGGCGTTGTTTTGCCGTAGGCAATGGAGGATCCATACTCGAAGTAGGCGACGGTTGATGCGTCGGCGGGATTCACCGTCCCGCGGAGGGTGGCGGACGTGGCCAGCACCGGTGTTGCCGGAGACGTGGTGGCGACCGGATCTCGGACACGCGCTCCAGACGCGGCGAACGACGCCCCGTTCATGAGCATGGCTCTTACGAGATTGGGTCCGGTGTCCGGGGTTGTGTTATTCCCGGTGTCGACGAACTGGAAGTACGCGAGCAACCCCGGCTCGGAGCCGTAGAGCCGCCGCTGAAAGTTGTCGGCAATCTGGGTTCCGGTCCGCGCTACGTTCCAGACGCGCACTTCGTCGATCAGTCCGTGGAAGAACTGGCTGGCCCCTTGCCGGCCGCTGATGCGAAAATCGTCTTGCGCGGGAAGGACATCGACAATGGCTCCCGACCCGGACCCGCGATACGCCAGCACGCCGTTCGTGTAGAGGCGAATCTGGTTGGTCAGGGCGCTGGCCTCGTACGTGAACGCGATATGCATCCACTCGTTCAAAGGTGCCACCACACCGGTGTTGACGAAGACCCAGCCGGGAGTGCCGTTGGCGATGGCGTACTGGATTGTTCCGTCGGCGAACCGTGCGATTTCGTATTCGCCCTCCCGATTGACGATGATCCCGCCGGTTCCATTGGCTCCGTTTCCCGGACCTGCAGGACTGATCCA